>OATA01001030.1_pt1 | contig 19877 bp, 14 predicted proteins | sample 1516451 | NCBI WGS metagenome assembly OATA01 (sample SAMEA2579905, study PRJEB22360) | human gut metagenome | biome: human gut; feature: human-associated habitat; material: faeces | place: Denmark | collected 2008/2010 | reverse complement strand
GCTGACCGTCGCCCCCCTGGGTCCCCCCCCCCCCGGGGGGGGGAGCCATTGGCAGGCCGGTCAGCGGCTGCCTTTTCCGTCAGGCTTGCGGGCTTCGCTTCTTATTTCAGGTTCTTGTTGACTTTTTCCGCCTCATCGCAGTTTTTCTGGTGGTCTGCGTAGGTGCGGGCATAGTAGTAGTGACCGGCAAGGTCTGTGACAAAGAAATAGGCGTCCTTCGCCTCATCGTCGGGCTGAGGGTCAAGCGCCGCGCGGATGGCCGCGATGCCGGGGTTGGAGATGGGGCCGGCGGAGAGGCCGGTGCAGGTGTAGGTGTCGTAGGCTTCCCGAATGTTCTCCGGGATGCTGTCCCAGCCGCCGTAGTAGGGCGCGACCCAGTTCCAGAGGTAGTTGTTGTCGGCGTCGCTCTGGACGTGGCTGGAGGTGTTGCTCTGCAGTTTGGGGTAGGGCGAACCCTCGGCCAGACGGTTGCGGAACACCTGCGCCACATTATCGTCCTGGTCGTTGCCGGCCTCCTCCTGCACGAAGGACGCCAGAGTGACCACCTCGGAGAGGGTCATCCCCTGCTTTTCCATCTCGGCATACATCTCATCGGTGATCTGCTTGTCGAAGTGAGAATAGAACGTCTCAACGTAATGATGGACGTTGTCATCCTTCAGGAAATCGTAGGTATCCGGGAAAAGATAACCCTCGCACTTGAGGAAGCGGTCCGGGGCGTCCTTGTCATCGGGGACGTACTGCCAGAACTTGTACTGGCTGAAGTCGCCGGTGTTGGCCTCCTTGAGGAAGTCCTCGGCGTTGCACAGCCCGGCATCCTCCATTTTTTTCGCAATGGCGATGGCCGTCGTACCCTCTGGGAAGGTCAGCCGGACGCTGTCGGCCTTCGCGTAGGCGGAAAGTGCCTCGATGATGTCGTCGTAGGAGCTGCCGGGGGCGAGGTCGAACTCACCGTATTGGAGCTTGCCTGCCGCGCCCTGCTTGCCTGCATACCAGCGGAAGACGTGGGGGTACTTGATGACGCCCGCCGTCTTGAGCTTCTGGGCGATGGCTGCCACGCCGCTGCCCTGCTGGATGCTCACACTCACCGGTTCGCCAGCGGAAGCGCTGCCGTTGATCTCTTTTCGGATGGCCAGCAGACAGCCGCCCGCCGCCAGTACCAGGATCAGCAGCACGATCAGGATCATTTTCGCCGCGCCGCCTTTTCTGTTTTTTCTATGTTTTGCATCGTGTGCCATGTACACACTCCTTTACCATTCCGTTCAGCTTTCCATCATCAGCCGCATATAGCTTTCTTCCACATCGAAAGGCTCCGCGTCGAACCGTATCATGCCGTAGTCCTGCCGGGTGCCTTCGCCGAGGAAAAGATTCTGAGCCGCACCCACTGTGATGACGGCGCGCTCCACGATGACCTCCTTCTCCCGGGCCGCTTCCATCAGCACCTCGGCAGAGCGGTCATCATCGGCCATCAGCTCCACAAAATAGAGGGTGTCCTCCCGGCGGAAGTAGATGCCGTAGCCCTTCTCGCTGGACACGATGGTCGCGCCCCGGGCGTAGAGGTCGGTCAGCACGACGGCCATCTGCTCCGGCGGGAACTGGACGGTATCGGGATAGAAGCGCTCCCGCAGCTCACAGAGCTTGCGGGCCGTCACGGAGTCGAACTCCGCCTGACTCCACAGGTTGCGGGACACCTCCCGGGGCAGGCAGCGGAGGGCAAAAGCCCGCTGGAAACCCTTGTTTTCCAGCAGCGCGGCCTGCTCCTGTCCGGTCGGAACGGCCACGGTGAAGCCCGCGCCCCGCAGCTTCTGCTGCGCACAGAGATAGTCCACGAGTCCTGCCAGAATCAGGCTTCCCTGCCCGCAGAGGCCGTAGAGGTAGCTGCCGCTGCGTCCCTTGAGGGTGACGGGGACCGCCAGCGCCGCAGCGGCTATCTCGTCATTTTCCTCAGCGACGTAGATATTTTCCGCCCCGGCGAACTTTTCCAGAGCAGTCTTGATGAACTCGGCGCTGTCGCCGCGTTCTTTCTGCCACAGTGCCACGACTGCCGCCTCATCCGACGGCTGCATCAAACGATACATCGATAGTATCCCTCCCATTTTCGCGGTTATCCGAGTTCTTTTTCCGCCAGCGCCCGCACCTCGGCCTGAATCTCCTCGATGGTGCGCATGGCTCCATTTTCCGTGCAATGGACGGTGGCCCAGCCCAGATGCACCGCACAGTACTCGGCGGCACGGCGGCTGCGGGCCAGATATTCGATGTCCTTTTCGTGGACGTCCTTCCTGCTCTCGTCGCCATGATAGCGGCCAGTCATGAGCTTCTGGCTCACAGCGGGGTCTACCTGTAAGTACACCACAGCGTCCGGCGCGGGCAGGCCCAGCAGCCTGTATTCGTAGTCAAAGGCCCAGCGGAGGAAATCGTCCCACTGCTCCGGTGGGAGCTTGGAGCATTGATGGACCGCGTTCGACGTGGTGTAGCGGTCGGCGATGACGATGCCGCCCGCCTCGTAGAAGCTGCCCCACTTGGTCTTATAGCTGGCGTACCGGTCCACCGCATAGAAGCTGGACGCCGCATAGGGGTTGACGTCGTCGGGCTTGTCGCCGAACCGGCCGGAAAGGTACATCTTTACCAGCGCACTGGAATCGCTCTCGTAGTCCGGAAAGGTGATCTCCATCACCCTTCGACCGCTCTCGGCCAGATGGGCGGCCAGCAGCTTTGCCTGGGTGGCCTTGCCGGAGCCGTCCAGCCCTTCGATGACAAGAAGCCTGCCCTTGCTCATTCTGCCTTCTCCCCTTTCAGCGCGGCGTACTGGGCGCGGACTTCGGCGGTGCGGCCGCAGCACATCTTGCCCTCCGGGCAGGGGCCGGACACGCAGGCCGGGCCGGCGGTGCGGAAGATATGGGGTGCCACCGGGTAGACCAGCCGCAGCATCTCTTCGGCCAGCTGCCGTATCTCCCACTGGGCGCGGCTGCAGCAGCGCAGGTGGAAGAAATTCTGCAGGCTGCGGGCGTTCATGGTCACCACCATCTTGGTCTCGCAGGCGTTGGGCAGCACGAAGCGGGCGTCCTCGTTGGCCTGCTTGGAAGCCTTGGCCCGGGCCTGCTTTTCGGGCAGACCTTCGGCCATGAGGCGGGCGGTGTGGCCGTCTTCCAGCTTCTGCACGAGGTCGAGGTAGCGCCTGGCGTCCTCGTTCATGCTCTCGATGAACGCCGCCTTTGCCTCGGGGATGGCCTCGATCTCGGGTGGGATGACGTAGCGGAAATCGTCCAGACGGACGTACCGCTGACTCTGGACGCTGAAGGACGCGATGCGGTGGCGGGTGATCTGGGCCAGCAGGGTACGGCTGACGCCCTCGATGCCGAAGGTGAAGCTTGCGTGCTCAATGGGGCTGGCGTGGCCCAGATCGCTGAGCATGGTCAGGAAGCGGGCAGTCTTTTCCTCATCCAGCCCGTCCAGCAGGTCGGTGATGTGGGCGTCGGAGTAGCAGAGCTTTGCCGCGGCCGCCACGACCTTCTCCGGCTCCGGCGTATGTGCTATCAATCGGACAGTCATCATTTTTCTCATTCCTCCGTCGTTATCTTCACAAGGGGTGCAAAGTTGGCCATGGTCTTCTTCACGCCCACCTTCTCGAAGCTGATCTCCACGATCTGGTCGCCGGCGGCGGGCTTGACCTTCAGCACCTTGCCGCGCCCGAAGACCTTGTGCTCCACGATGTCGCCCGGCTCATAGTGCTTGGGGCCGGTGGATGCCGCTGCCGGACGGGGCGAAGAGGTCACACCGCCGCCTGCGGGTCTGACCGGCGCTTTGGGCGCTGCCGGACGGCCATAGCCAGAGCCGAAGCCGGAATCCATTCGACCATCCATACGATTACGAACGTATTCCATATAGTCTTCGCCGCTCACTTTACCATTCATATATCCTTCCGGATCGTCAGCGATTGCTTCCATCTCAGCCAGCATCGACGCTGTTCTTTCATACGCTGCGCTTCGTTTTTTTCCGTACCGGTCACCAAAGCCTCGATTTTCCGGCACAGATGCGTTGTATTCTTTACTAAGGTAGCCGCCGCGACCGGAGGCCGCGCGCCCCCAGCCGGAGGGGCCGGAGTAGCCCGACGCGCCGCCCGGGACGGTGTCGTCGCTGTAACCTCTTCCCCATCCACTACTCATACGGGAGCGCTGTTCCAGCACCGGGCTGCGGGTCTCTTCGATGTACTCCGGCTCGATCTCCCGGAGAAAGCGGCTGGGCTCGTTGCGCTGGGTGCGGCCATAGAGCATCCGGGTGACGCTGTTGGAGATGTAAAGCTCCTTCTTGGCGCGGGTGATGCCCACATAGGCCAGACGGCGCTCCTCCTCGAGGTCAGCCTCGGAATACCTGCTCATCTCACTGGGGAAGACCCCCTCTTCCATGCCAATGAGGAATACATAGGGGAACTCAAGGCCCTTGGCCGAGTGGATGGTCATCAGCACCACCTGGTCGGCGCTCTCGTTGTAGCTGTCGATGTCGCTGATGAGGGCGATGTCCTCCAGATAGCCTTCCAGCGAAGCCTCTTCGCCGTGCTGGTCGCAGTAGCTCTTGACATTGTTGACCAGCTGGCCGAGGTTCTGCAGACGGTCGGCGGCGTCCTCGTGGCCCTTGGCGGCGTCGGCTTCCAGCATAGCGCGGTAGCCGGTGATCTCGATGACATCGGAGGCGAACTCATCCAGCGTCTTCGTTTCCAGCGATTCCTGCAGTTTCTGGTAGATGTCCCAGAACTTGAACAGCGGCGCGATGGCGCGGCTGAGCTTGGCGTACTGGTCGGCATGGGAGATGACATCCAGCATACTGATGCCCTGCTGAGCCGCCAAATCCGCGATGACTTCGATGGTCGTCGCACCGATTTTGCGCGCAGGCTCGTTGATGATACGGCGGAGTCGGACATCGTCCCGGGGGTTCGCCACGATGGACATATAGGAGTGGATGTCCTTGACTTCCTTGCGGTCGTTGAAGCGCTGGCCGCCCACGATCTTATGCGGGATGCCCGCACGGGTGAAGTAGCTTTCGATGGGGGCCGACTGGGCGTTCATCCGGTAGAGGATGGCGTGGTCGGCCAGATGTCCGCCCTCTTTGAGGTGCTGGCCGATGACGTCCGCGATGTGGCTGGCCTCGTCCTGCTCGTTCTCGGCGGTGTAGACCTGCACCTTGTCGCCCTCGCCGTTCTTGGTCCAGAGGGTCTTGCCCTTGCGCTCGGTGTTGTGCTGGATGACACAGTTGGCGGCATTCAGGATATTCGACGTAGAGCGGTAATTTTGCTCGAGTCGGATGGTCCTGGTGCCTTTATAGATGCGCTCGAAGTTGAGGATGTTCTCAATGGTCGCGCCGCGGAAGCGGTAGATGCTCTGGTCGTCGTCGCCCACGACGCAGATGTTTTTCTCCGGGCCGGTGAGCAGGCTCACGAGCCGGAACTGAGCCACACTGGTGTCCTGATACTCGTCCACCAGCAGATATTTGTACTTATTCTGGTAGAACTCCCGCACGTCCTCGTGCTCCGACAGCAGGATGACCGTCTGGTAGATGAGGTCGTCGAAGTCGAAAGCACCGGCCTCCTTGAGCTTCTTTTCATAGGCGGCATAGACCTTGGCCGCAAGCGCTCCCTTCGTGTCCCGGGCCGGGGTCTTCAGGGCCTCTTCCGGGCTGATGAGCTGGTCTTTCCAGCGGCTCATCTGGTTGATGGCGCTTTTGACCGGGAAGAACTTGTCGTCCACGCTCAGCTCTTTGTACACAGTCTTCATGACACGCTGGGAGTCGTCGCTGTCGTAGATGGTAAAGCTGCGGGGGTAGCCGATCTCCTCGGCCCAGCGGCGGAGAATGCGGACGCAGGCCGAGTGGAAGGGGGAGGCGAACACCTCGTCGCCCTCTTCCCCGCCCAGCATCCGGCGCAGGCGCTCTTTCAGCTCACCGGCGGCCTTGTTGGTAAAGGTGATGGCCATGACGTTCCAGCTCCGGACGGCGTCCTTCCGCAGCATCCCATCCAGCCACGACGGGGCGTCGGTGCCGGTCATGATGGCGGTGCGCAGGGCTTTCACATCGTCCTCCGTCACCTCCCGGGGCGTCCACCTGGAGCCGTGGGCCGAGCCGAAGCGGATGAGGTTGGCGATGCGGTTGACCAGCACGGTGGTCTTTCCGCTGCCTGCACCCGCGAGGATGAGCAGAGGGCCGTTGGTGGTGAACACCGCCTCCCGCTGCATATCGTTCAGGCGTCCGAACTGCTTTTCAATATACGTATCACGCAAAGCGCAGAATTGTTGTGCGAGATCTGTTGCCATTGTTTCACCTGTTCTTTTCAATCATTTCTGGATATATCACTTAAAATATAGTATATCACATTTCAAAAAAGTTGTACATAAAAACAATGCAAACAAAAAACCGCCCCACCGCGGTCAATACCACGATGGAGCGGGGATCTCAGGAAATGCTTAGCCGAAGATGTTGATGAGGATACCAGCAGCGACGGCGGAGCCGATAACACCGGCCACGTTGGGGCCCATTGCGTGCATCAGCAGGAAGTTGGAGGGGTTCTCGCTCTGGCCGACCTTCTGAGAAACACGGGCAGCCATAGGCACAGCGGAAACGCCAGCGGAACCGATCAGGGGGTTGACCTGACCGCCGGTCAGGATATACATGACCTTGCCGCAGAGAACACCGGCAGCGGTGCCGAAGGAGAAGGCGATGAGGCCCAGCACGATGATGAACAGGGTGCGGCTGTTCAGGAAGGTGTTTGCAGAGGTGGTGCAGCCAACAGACAGAGCCAGGAAGATGGTGATGATGTTCATCAGCTCATTGCCGGCGGTCTTCTGGATACGGTCCACGACGCCGCACTCCTTCATCAGGTTGCCCAGCATCAGCATACCGACCAGAACGGCGGCATCCGGCACGATGAGGGAGACGATGATGGTGACCATGATGGGGAAGATGATCCTCTCGGTCTTGGTCACGGTGCGCAGCTGCTTCATCACGACGGTACGCTCCTTTTTGGAGGTCAGGGCCTTCATGATGGGGGGCTGGATGACGGGCACCAGAGCCATGTAGCTGTAGGCCGCGACGGCGATGGAGCCCAGCAGCTCAGGAGCCAGACGGGAGGTGACGTAGATAGCGGTGGGGCCGTCTGCGCCGCCGATGATGGAGATGGCGGCAGACTGCTTCTGGGTGAAGTCCACCAGACCGGTAGCGGCCAGCAGACGAGCGCCCATGTAAGTGCCGAAGATGCCGAACTGAGCGGCAGCGCCCAGCAGCAGGCTCTTGGGGTTGGAGATCAGGGGTGCGAAGTCGGTCATGGTGCCGATGCCGAGGAAGATCAGCGGCGGGTAGATGCCCAGCTTAACGCCCATGTAGAGCATATCGGCCAGACCGCCGTTGTTCAGGATCTCGACCCACATCGGGTGCTCGAGGCCGTCACCGACAAAGTACTGCATATGGATGACGCCGCTGCCGGGGAGGTTGGCCAGGATCATGCCGAAAGCCATGGGCAGCAGGATCAGAGGCTCGAACTCTTTGACGATAGCGAGGTAGAGCAGGAAGCAGCCCACGCAGATCATCACTGCGTACAGCCAGCCGCCCGGCTCACCGAACTTGGCAAAACCGGAACTCTGGAAAATACCGACCAGAGTCTCAATAAACTGAGTCATGTTTTTCCTCCTGTGTTAAAAGGGTGCGGTGGTGTCGTTGACGCCAGCCTTGCCCCAGCCATTCTTGCCGCGGCGGACTGCCTTCAGCACATACTTGCCGTTGCCCATAGAGTAGATGGCTGCCATGATGGCTGCCACAACGTCGCCGGGGATGCCGGCCTCGACCTGCGGGGCAGCAGCCTTTGCAGGAGCGGGCGCAGCGGCCTGTTTCACAGGAGCAGCCGGTTTTGCAGCAGAAGCAGCCTTGGCAGCTGCCTTCTTGCCGTTCATGGCGTCAAAGATCTTGCCCTCCAGCGTGATGATGGCCATCAGCAGGACGAGGATCAGAAACACCAGCACAATACCGGTTATGGTAACGATCACATCATAACCTAAATCCATGGTCTTCCTCCTATTTACTTTTTTCTTTGCCGCCCGGGGGGCGGGCGGCAAAAAGCGATTTGAAGATATTATACAATATTTTCCGGGTCGATTCAACAACTATGAACAAAAATCATGTTGTTTTTCACGGTTCTGTGAACAGCGCTTCCCTCTCAGCGGCGGCCCATGCGGGGGGTGGCGTCCATGAAGCCGGTCTCCAGCTTGTCGCCCAGACGCAGGCTCATGGCCGTACCCAGCGCGACACAGTTGACGGGGTCAGGCGAGACGGTCACTTCCACCTTCAGCTCCTGGCTCAGGTACTCAGGCAGGCCGTGGAGCTGTGCGCCGCCGCCGGTGAGGACGACGCCGTTGCGGTAGATGTCGCCGGCCAGCTCCGGAGGAGTCTTCTCCAGCACCTGATGGGCGGCGGTGCCGATCTGCTCGCTCAGGCGCATGACCGGCTCGTAGAGGTCGGCGGTGGAGACATTGACACGCACGGGCAGGCCGGTGAGCAGGCTGCGGCCCTTGATCTCCATGGTCTCGTTGAAATCCGCCTTCTGGGGGCAGCAGGCCACGTTCTTTTTCAGGTTCTCAGCGGTGCGCTGGCCGATGGCGATGCTGAACTTGTTGCGCACGAACTTCAGGATCTCTTCGTCGTAGTGGTTGCCGGCCACGCGGACGCTGGTGGCCTTGACCTTGCCGCCGAGGCTCAGCACGGCGATGTCGGTGGTGCCGCCGCCGATGTCGATGATCATCCGGCCATCCGGCACGGTGATGTCGATGCCGGAGCCGAGAGCTGCGGCGATGGGCTCATCAATGAGGTAGACCTGACGCGCACCGGCGGCCATGACGGCCTCCACCACGGCGTCGCTCTCGATGCCGGTGATGGCGGCAGGCACACAGACGGCCACACGGGGCTTGACCATGTGGGAGCTGTAGACCTGATTGACGAAGCGGCAGATGAGCTCCCGGGTCATGGTGTGGTCGCTGATGACGCCATCCTTCAGCGGGAAGATGGCGGAGATGTAGTTGGGCGTGCGGCCCACCATTGCAAGGGCCTTGTCGCCGGCCTCAAGCACGCAGTTCTTGCGGGTATCCACCGCCACCACGCTGGGCTGGTTGAGCACGACGCCCTGCCCCTCCTGCGCGATGATGATGGTCGTCGTACCAAGATCGATACCGATGTCATTCTGTGCCATAATCGTGATATTTCCTTTCTCTGCTGCCCATTCTCTATTTCCATCGCCCATCTCCGGGCGCGGGTCATCAAAACACATTATAGTATAACACAGGTGTATCCAAAAAGAAACCCTTAAAGGTTCTCCTGCTCCGGCGGCAAGGCTTCTGCCAGCAGGGCGGCCAGGCCGCTGTACCGCAGGTTCTGGCGGATGTTGGACATCATCCGGTTCACCACGTCCCGTCGGCCCACCACGATGCAGAGCTTCCGCCCGCGGGTGACACCGGTATAGAAGAGGTTGCGGTAGCACAGGCGGGGCGGCACCTGCGCCGCCGGGAGGATGACCGCCGGGAACTCGCTGCCCTGGCTTTTGTGCACTGTGATGGCATACGCAATTTCCAGCTCGTTGAGGTTCTCCGCCGGGTAGACCAGCCGCCGGTCGTCCATCCGCACCACCATGGAGCGGCTGCGCACATCGATGGACTCCACGATGCCGATGTCGCCGTTGTAGGCACCCACACCCTGTTCCCCGCCGATGCGCTGCCACGTGATCTCGTAGTTATTGCGCACCTGCATCACTTTATCCCCCACCCGGAAGACCCGGGCCGCGCTCTGCAGCTCCGGCTTGCCCTTCTTTGGCGGGTTGAGCATGGCCTGCAGCTCCGCGTTGAGGGCCTGGGTGCCGGTGGGGCCGAGCTTCGTGGGGCAGAGCACCTGAATATCCTTCACCGGGTCGAACTGGTAGCTGCGGGGCAGACGGGTGGTCACGAGGTCGCAGACCAGCTTCTGGGCCGCGTCGCCGTCGGCTTCGAGGAAGAAGAAATCGTCTGTCTTTCCGCCCTTTTTCAGCGGTTCGCCCGAGATGATGTGGTGGGCGTTCTCCACGATGAGGCTCTGAGCGGCCTGCCGGAATATCTCGTTGAGGCAGACCGTCGGCACCAGCCCGGAGCGGATGATCTCGCCGAGGATATTGCCCGGGCCGACGCTGGGCAGCTGGTCGGCGTCGCCTACCATAATAATACGACAGCTGTACCGCAGTGCCGCAATGAGGGCCTGGAACAGCTTGACGTCCACCATACTCATCTCGTCGAGGATAACGACGTCGCACTTGAGCAGATTCTTGTCGTTGTGGATGAAGCTGACCACGCCGCCGGTGTAGTCCACTTCCAGCAAACGGTGGATGGTGGAGGCTTTCCGGCCCGTCAGCTCGCTCAGACGCTTGGCGGCGCGGCCTGTGGGAGCACAGAGGGCTACCCGTTCGGCCTCGTTCTCCAGCAGCTGCAGGATGGCGTTGACCGTGGTGGTCTTGCCGGTGCCGGGGCCGCCGGTGAGGACAAGGCAGTTCTCGGTCATGGCCTTGCGGATGGCTTCCTTTTGGAGCGGCGCGTAAGCAAAGCCCTGCGCCAGTTCCAGGATCTGGATGTTCTTGTCGAGGTTTCGGGCCGTCTGCTTTCCGCGCCTAGTCAGCATGGCCAGACGGTCGGCGATGTCCTGCTCTGCGGCCAGCAGATCCGGCAGATAGATATACGGTGTGCCGTCGAACATCCGCACCGCCAGTTTCCCGGTCTGGATGCAGCCGTCCAGCGCCGCCGCCAGCTTTTCGGGGGGCTGGTGGATGAAGTTCGACGCTGTTTCCAGCAGCTGCGCCCGGGGCAGACAGGTGTGGCCGTTGCCGGCGTTGTGGCGCAGGGTGCGCAGGAGGGCGGCTTCCAGCCGCTGGGCGCAGTCCCCTGCCATCTGGTAATACTGGGCGATGCTGTCGGCGTGGCGGAAGTCCAGCTGCAGCGGCTCCCCGCAGAGCAGGTAGGGGTTCTGCTGGATGGCCTGCATGGCCCCCGGCCCGAAGGTGCGGAAGACCTCCATCGCCCGGCGGGGGCTGATCTCGAACTGAGCCAGATAGGCGATGAGCTCCCGCATTCCGAACATCCGCTTGAACTCCTGCTGGATGCGGTCGGCCTTGTCCGCCGAGATGCCCGGGATGAGGGTGAGCTGGGCGGGGTCGTTGGCGATCACTTCCAGCGCCGCCGCGCCGAATTTGTCAATGATCTTATCCGCCGTCCGTGCGCCGATGTAGGGCAGCGACCGGCTGGCGAGGAAGGCGTAGACGGCCTCGAGGTCTTTGGGCATATCCGTCTCGCACTCCTGTGCGTGGAACTGTCGGCCATAGGTAGCGTGGTTCTCGTACCTGCCCCGGCAGACGACGCTCTCACCGGCGTGGAGCTCTCCCACCACGCCGCACACAACGGTGACGACACCGCCGCCCGACACCTCGAACACGGTGTAGCCGTTGTCCTCGTTCAGGTAGATGATGTCCTCTACCGTGCCTTCCAGCCGTTCCAGCTCCTGCTCCATCGTCCCGCCTCCTCGTTTTGACACAACTATATATAGTATAGCGGTTTTGGGGGGATTTGTAAATACAACAAAAGCTCCCCCGAAGGGGAGCTGTAGGCAAGGGTCAATCCTCCACCCGCGCTGCGGCAAGCTCCTTCGTCAGGCGCTTGCGCACTGCAAAGTACGCCGGGATGAGGAAGAAGCAGGCGAAGAACCATGCCACAGGGTTGGCGATACAGGCCGCAAAGTAGCCCCAGAGCGGCACGAACCAGAAGCCCACCATGGCACGGGCGACCATCTCGGCCACGCCCGCGAACATGGCAAGGCCGGAATAGCCCAGGCCCTGGATGGTGTAGCGGTAGATGATGAGGACAGCCAGCGGGATGTAGAACACGCTGTTCCAGAAGATGAAGCTGCGGGCATTCGCCATGATCTCCACCTCGCTGCTCTCGAGGAAGAGGCTGATGAGCGGCACATCCAGCACACGCAGGATGAGGAAGGACGCCACACTGTAGACGCAGCCAATTCCCAGCGCGGTATTGACGCCCCGGTCCACACGCTTGAGGTCGTGAGCGCCCATGTTCTGGCTGGCGTAGGTGGTCATGGCGGTGCCGATGCTCTCCAGCGGCACGCTGAGGAACTGAGCGGCCTTGCTGCCTGCGGTCTGCGCGGCCACGATGCTGCTGCCCAGACCGTTCACCGCGCCCTGCAGCACGACGCTGCCGATGGCGGTGATGCTGCACTGCAGGCCCATAGGGATGCCCATGTTGCAGAGCTTGAGGCAGTGGCTGGCGCTCAGACGGCCCTCTTCCCTGCTCCATTTCAGCTCCGGGTAGTGGCGGCCGATGTAGATGAGACTACCGATGCCCGCCACCGCCTGACTGAACACGGTGGCGAAGGCCGCGCCAAACGCCCCCATCCGGAAGGCGAGGATACAGAGCAGGTCGAGGCCGATGTTCAGCACACTGGCCACCAGCAGGAAATAGAGCGGCCGCTTGCTGTCGCCCAGCGCGCGCATGAGGGCGCTGGTGACGTTGTACAGCAGGGTGAAGGGGATGCCACAGAAGATGGTGCGGATGTAGATGTCCGCGATGTCGATGATGTTGTCGGGGGTGTTGGTCCAGACCAGCACTGCCCGGGTCAGGGCCACCGTCACCACCGTGAGCACGACGGCGAAAAAGAGGCTGAGCCAGACGGTATTGGCGGTGTAGCGCCGCATCTCGCTGTAGTCCTTCGCGCCGAAGGTCCACGAGATGGGGATGGAGAAGCCGCAGGCGATGCCGTTGACGAAGCCCAGCACCAGATAGTTCAGGCCGCCCACGCTGCCCACCGCCGCCAGCGCATCCACGCCCACGAAACGGCCCACGATGATGGTATCGGCCAGATTGTAGAACTGCTGGAACAGACTGCCCAGCATCAGCGGCACCGCAAAGGCAAGGATGAGCTTGAGCGGGCTGCCCTGTGTCATGTCTTTTGTCATACAAAGCCCCTCCCCGGGCGGTCACTTAACATTTCTTTGCCGGATCTTTACCGACAAAAACGCCCTGCCGGACGAGGGGCAGGACGTTTTGCGTTTCATGAGTGGTATTATACTCAGCTCATCGTGATTTTGCAAGGGGTTTGGGGCAGATTTCTTCGTACAACATTGCTATTTTCTATCGGTGGTTTTTGGTGATTGTGCGCAGGTCAGTTTCCGCGTCCCGCGTGCTGGCCCCGAGGGCCGCGGGGTTCGCCGGTCTTATCCTTTCGTTTTGTGTATCATGCAATGCCGTCGATGCGGCTCAGGCTCTCCTTTAAGATGCTTATTTCTTTGGGCTGCCCCAAGTCCTCCGGTATCCAGATCTTTATCTCCCCCTGGGTATCCGGCTGGTCGTCCCAGTCGTCACTAAGGTCGGTATAGCGCCGCAGGTCACTCTCCAACGGATTGATATACTTTTTGCGCTCCGTGCCGGAGGGTTCGACCAGAACGAGCAGTGGCTTCTTATCCTCCTCGGGAGCGATGTCCTCAAATCGGGAAGCCAGCTGTTTCAGTGACTCGTCAAGCATCCCCGGCGTTTCCTCTCTCGCAGGCTCGAGCCACCAATCCAAACTCGGGAGGTCGTCTCTTTTCTCGATTTGGAAGATTCTCTCCTGCCTCAGGGACTCGTCCAGTTCACGTCTAGCCTCTTCGCGTTCACGTCTGAGCTCTTCACTCGTTTTTTGCTCTACCCCTTCGTGGGTCAATATCAGCCGCTCCTGCGGCTCTGGCGTCTGCACCGGCACCCACTCCAGATAGCGCTCCGACAGGTCGTCCCGCGTCTCGCCGTCCAGCCGGAGGCTGATGTCCTCCCTGTTCTGCTTCAGCTCCACGTCAGCGTCCTCGCCCGCCGCGTCGGCCATCTTGTCCACGCTATAGTGGGTCATGGTGTCCTCATAGCGGAAGAAGATGTCCTCCACGCCGTCCTCCCGGAGGCTGGAGATGTCGGTGGTGACGGTGGAGCGGGGAGCGGCGCTCTCAATAAGCACCACATCCCCCGGGGTGAGATCCGCTCTGGCGTCGGCGGCCTTTACGCTGCCGACCATGGGGCCGATGCCGCTTTCCGTGACCCCCGAAAGGTCCAGCTGCTGGATGGTGACCCGGCTGGAAAAGAAGCCCTTGACCACCATGCCGCCGGGCAGGGGTTCGGGGGCATTCTCCTGTGCCGGGGGCGGGACGTCATCATCGTCGTCGTCCTCGTCGTCGTCCGGCTGGGGCGTGGGGGTGGAGGTGTAGTCGTAGCCCATCCCCTCCATCACGGTGCCGTCCGCGTTCAGACGGGTCAATCGTCCTCCCGTCACCTTGTGTTCCTCGTCAGAAAGGTTCTCTGTGGGTACTTCGCCGTACTTTCCGCCGATGGCCGGGGCCTTGGCGTCCAACATTTGGCTCCTCCCCGCCTTGGCCGTCACCTCGGCGTCGCCGCAGATGATGATGTTATTGGGGTTGCTGGGCGGTGTATCCTGGTCTATCTCAGGCTGCTGCGCACCTACACCGTCGCCGATGCCGGCCGCTCCTGCGCCGCCCACAGCCTCGATGGTGCCGCCCCGGATGGTGATGTTGCTGCCGGTTCTCTCCGCTCCTCCGCCGATGCCTGCGCCGCCTTCGCCGCCCTCAGCGGTGAGGGAGCCGTCCTTGCCCTTGTCGTCCTTGATGGTCAGGGTGCCTTTCGACTCTTGTTTGTTCTTCTCAAGGCCCGCATTATTGCTGCCGCTTTTCAGCTTGTTGTCGCCGTCCAGCTCGATGGTGGCATCGCCGCCGCCCTGCACGGTGACGGCGGCTTTGCTCTCCCGGGTAGAGCCGTCACCGCTGCCATCCCCCTCCTTCTTGCCGCTGACGTCGATCTTCAGGTCGTCGAAGGTGACGTCCACGTCGCCCTTGGAGGTGTCGATGGTGACGGTGTTCTTCTCCGACTCGCCGGTGATGACGGTGTCGGTGTCCTTCACATCCTCCTTCTCCCCCTGTGTGACCCAGTTCGTCCCTTCGGTGTCGCCCGCTTTCACGGTGATGTCGCCGTCGGCGATGTTCCACGGGGCCGCATAGGCCGGGATGCCGGAGCTCACCACGATGCCCGCGATGACGGCGGCGGCCACGCCCCGCCGGAGTGCGCTTTTCAGTCTCATAGTCTGTCCTCCTTTGGTCTGTTCGTCTTTTGAAGAATCATCCTTTTTCGATACAAGCTTACCAAAAAATTCAGAGAATGTAAATAAAATCTGCGCGAATCGTGGTGTTTTCGGCGTGAGTGGCCCTCTCAGTCATCGCTGCGCGATGCCAGCTCCCCCAAAGGGGGAGCCCTTGGCAGGTCGGTCAACTTCCTACTAGACGCCTGAGGCGTAATATGGCGTAAAAGGGCGGGCCTTGCTACAGAGGGCAGGCTCGTCTTTGTACAACCTCTCCGTCACGCCTGCGGCGTGCCACCTCTCCTTGTAGGAGAGGCTTTGGCAGGCCGGGCCACTTTCCGCTGACCGCTGAAAGCTCAATATGGCATAAAAAATAGTGCCCTGCTACAGAGATTCACAGCAGCTTGACAAGGGATATTGTCCCGAAGCTGCTGCCCTCTATAGCAGGGCACTACTGTTTACGATAAAATCAAACTTTGCTTGCCCCGCGCGGGCCTGACCGACACGCCAGTGGCTCCCCCTCTGGGGGAGCTGTCACGCCTGCGGCGTGACTGAGAGGGCTATTCCGCGTAGTGCGCCAAAAACTGCTTGGTGCGCTCCTCCTGGGGGTGGTCGATGAGCTGGCGGGCCGGGCCTTCCTCCACCACGACGCCGCCGTCCATGAACAGGATGCGGTCGGCCACGTCCCGGGCGAAGTGCATCTCATGGGTGACGATGATCATGGTGGTCTTGCGGTCGGCGAGGTCGCGCAGGACACGGAGGACTTCGCCGGTCAGCTCCGGGTCAAGGGCGCTGGTGGGCTCATCGAAGCAGAGGATGTCCGGGTGGAGCGCCAGTGCGCGGGCGATGGCCACCCGCTGCTGCTGACCGCCGGAGAGTGGGTGGGGGTAGTGGCCCGCCCGCTCCGACAGGCCCATCTGGGCCAGCAGGTCACGGGCCTGTGCTTCCAGCTGGGCGTGGATGGCCTTTTTGTTGGCCTTGTAGTCGGGCTGCTCCTTTGCCAGAAGCTCCCCCGCCAGCATCACGTTTTCCAGCGCGGTGTACTGGGGGAAGAGGTTGAAGTTCTGGAACACAAGGCCGAAGTGGAGGCGCTTTTTCCGCACCTCGCTCTCCCGCTGGGTGGCAGGGTCAGCGGCGTCCCACATGGTCTCGCCGTTCACCTTGATGACGCCGGTGTCGGGACGCTCCAAAAAGTTCAGGCAGCGCAGCAGCGTCGTCTTGCCCGAGCCGGACGAGCCGATGATCGCCAGCGCCTCGCCCTGTTCCAGTGTGAGCGAGATGTCCTTGAGAACTTTCGTCTCGCCGAAATTCTTCCCGATGCCAGAGGCTTCGAGTAATGCCATAATTCAGTATCCTCCTTAGCAGCGGAAATAGTCCATCTTTTTCTCGGCCCAGTCCAGCAGCAGGGTGAGTGCGCCGACAAAGACGAGGAAGAAGATCGCGGTGGAGAACAGCGGCCAGATGAGGCCCTTGGCGCTGTACTCCTTTGCCATCATGATGATCTCCTTGTTGGCGATAACGTTCGCCAGCGAGGTATCCTTCACCAGCGTGATGACCTCGTTTCCCATCGGGGGCAGGATGCGCTTGACGACCTGCAGGAGCGTGACCTTGAAAAAGATCTGGCTCCTGGTCATGCCCAGCACCTGACCGGCCTCGGTCTGGCCTTTCGGCACAGCCTCGATGCCGCCGCGGTAGATCTCAGAGAAGTAGCAGGCGTAGTTGATGGCGAAAGCCACCACCGCCGCCACCAGACGGCCCGAAGAGCCGGAGGGCCAGGGGTTCGTCATGCCCAGCAGGCCGGGGCCAAGGTAGATGACGATGATCTGGAGCATCAGCGGCGTACCGCGGATGACCCACACGAAGGTCTTGACGACGCCCCGCAGCGGTGCGCACCGGCTCATGGAGCCAAAGGCCACCACAAGGCCCAGCGGCAGCGAAAACAGCAGGGTCAGAAAGAACAGCTCACAGTTGAGCGCGAATGCGCCGGTCAGACGCTCCAAAATCACAGTCACAGAATCACTACACCTATCCGTTTATAATGTAAGTTACTCAGCCAGAGTCAGGCCGTACTTGTCGGCCAGAGCCTGCATGGTGCCGTCAGCCTTCAGCGCGTCGAATGCATTGTCCACAGCCTCGGCCACATCACTGCCCTTGCGGAAGGCCACGCCGTACTCCTCGACGTTCAGCTCATCCACCATCTTGAGGTTTGCGTAGTCGGTACCCTCGCCGATCATGGCAGAGGCCAGAGTCAGGTCGAGGATGGCGGCGTCAGCAGTGCCGGCGGCGACTTCCATCAGGCAGTCGGTCTGAACAGCCTTGGAGATGAAATCAGCCTGAGACAGGTCGGCGTTCTCGGTGATGGTGGTCTCACCGGCAGAGCCAGCCTCGGCCACCACGGTCTTGCCGATGAGGTCGGCGGTGGAGGTGTAGTCGGTGCCGTCCTTCACCACGACGACCTGGGCGTTCTTGACGTAGGGCTTGGTGCAGGCCATGTTCTCCTCGCGGTCATCGGTCAGGGTCAGGCCGTTCCAGATGCAGTCGATGCTCTTTGCAGCCAGCTCGGTCTCCTTGGTGTCCCAGTTGATCTCCACGAACTCCGGCTCGACACCCAGCTTCTCACAGACAGCGGTGGCCAGCTCGGTATCGAAACCGGTGAAGCTGCCGTCGGCGTCGGTGTAGTTCATCGGCTCATAGACGGTGTAGCCGATGACCATCTTGCCGTTGGACTGGATATAAGCCAGGTCGCTGTCAGCGGCCGCGGAGCTTGCCGGGGCGGCAGAGGCGGCGGCAGAAGAAGCAGCGGTGGAAGTGGATGCGGCACCGCCGCAGGCGGCAAGGCTCAGTGCCATCGCACCGGCCAGAAAAGCAGATACCAGACGTTTCATATACAAATTCCTCCCTCAGATTCAGCAGAAGCGGCGCTTCGTTTTACCGCTTTACCATGCTAAATTGTTAAACTGTGACTATAGAATAGCGCGTTTTGCCCCGTTTGGCAAGAGGAAAACCGATTTTTTCGCGTTTTGACGGTTTCCGCCTGTATTCAAGGGAGGGACATAGGAAAATTGAACAAAGCCGTGCCTTTCCGGCACGGCTGCGGCTCACGGGCAGGCTGTCCTTCGTACAACCTCTCAGGCGCTTCGCGCCAGCTCCCCTAGTAGGGGAGCCTCTGGCGAAGAGGCGAGGCTTTACGGTATGCCAAGGCCTCTCCTACAAGGAGAGGTGGCATTGCGAAGCAATGACGGAGAGGTTGTACAAAGGACAGGGTGCTCCGCAAGGCGCAAAAATCCCCCTCGGGGAGTCTCTCCGAGGGGGCTGTCCGTTTTTCTTATCTTCCCGCCACAGGAGCGTCAGCTTCTCCCCGGGATGTCGCCTACCATGATGACGAAGAGCCTGGGTTTGTTGTAATCATCCGTCCAGCTTCCGAAGCCGACCCGGTAGCTGGATGCGAGGAAGCTGATAGTGGCCCAATTATTCTCATTCGGTTCCGGCAGTACCAGTCTGTAGTTGTTACAGAGGTCGATGGCCTGCTTGACGGGGTCGTCCGAGCCTCTGTCCTCTCCACAGTAGAAGATGACCTGTTTGTTGGTGGTGTTGGGGTCGATGCCGATGGTTTTCAAGAGAGCTTTGCGAGGCTCAGAACCGATAGAGTGGTAATTGCCCAACTTCAATTTGTTAATGAGAAGAGTGCTTCCATCCTCAGAGCTCACGTGTGTGTACCTCTCCGCCGCCTCACTCAGCTGCGGGTCGGCCTCGCAGGTGATGTTTACGCCACGCTGTACATTTATGATGTCTGCCAGAGCCTCGGCCCGGAGGGTGTCCTCCGGCTTATCGCCCGGCTTATCGCCGCAGCCGGTGAGCAGGGTCAGCGCCATCACGCCTGCAAGGGCAAGGACAAACAGCTTTTTCAATTTCATGGTCGTTTCCTCCTGTGTCAAGTCCGCGGGGTATTGATGGTGGCGTATGTTACCAGTGCAAGGTAATAGCGGTGGCCGTTGCTCTTCTTGTCTGTCCTTGTAAAGGCTATGGCGTGCAGAGCGGTGCCTGACGACCCATAACCAGTACCAAACTCTATCTTTTGGTCGTACTGCATGCTCTCCGCCTGCGCCTGCGCACTCTGGCCCGGCTTCACTTCTCCATACCAAAGCCAAACGCTGCCTGTCAACAGATAGCCCTTCAATTCATCTTTAATGATACTGCGTGCATCCTCGGTCAGCCCACCCGCTTCATTATTCAGCCAGCTCGGCTGGAACTGCTGTGCGATGGCCTCGAGCTTTTTGTCCAGCGTCTCGTCCTTCTGATAGTCAACATTTTGTCTCGTTTTCATTAGAGAGCGGAAGCACTCTTCTACCTGCTTGGCTTTGGAGCTGCTGTCCGAGCAGCCGGTGAGCAGGGCCAGCGCCATCACGCCCGCAAGGGCAAAGGCAAGGAGTCGTTTTGCAGTTTTCATCGTCTCTACCTCCAATCGTGGGGTGTGTCTCGGTGATTTTATTATACCATACCCCCCCCCCCCCCGCAAGTGCGATTCACGCAGGTTTCAGGCCCTTTCGCGCAGGTTTGGGGGTGAAAAGGCTCCCAGAGGCTCACGGACAGGCTCTCCTTCGTACAACCTCTCAGTCTCGTCGCAAGCTCCTCGCCAAGGCCGGGTTGCGGCTCCCAGCGTCTGCTGCGCTGTCGCTTGCATCCTGCTGGCCGCGGCCCCAACAGCGACTCCCTGTTTCCGC
>OATA01001029.1_pt1 | contig 19881 bp, 10 predicted proteins | sample 1516451 | NCBI WGS metagenome assembly OATA01 (sample SAMEA2579905, study PRJEB22360) | human gut metagenome | biome: human gut; feature: human-associated habitat; material: faeces | place: Denmark | collected 2008/2010 | reverse complement strand
TATTCGCAAGAGACAAAGTTGTCTTTGGACGTTAATAACCAGACAATAAAAGAGGTTCTTTTCAGGATAGAGAAACAGTCTGGCTTCCGTTTTATCTACGAGAGCGAGAAGGTTAACCTGAATAAAAAAGTATCTGTACATGTGAAAGAGCAGACGGTGGAAACCATTTTGAAGCGTCTTTTTGCAGGGGAAGGCGTAAAGTATGAGATTACGGAGAATAATTTCATCTTGATTAATCCCTCTACAAAAAACGAGAAAACTGCCCCTTCCTCACAAGCCGTTTTGCAAAAGAAGAATTTAGTGCAAGGTGTAGTGACCGACGAGAATGGAGAACCTATTATCGGTGCGAACGTAGTTGAGAAAGGTACTACCAACGGAACGGTTACGGACCTTGATGGAAAGTTTACGATAGAGGTATCGGAAAACGGTGTCCTTCAAATCTCTTACATCGGATATGCCATGACGGAATTGCGTCCCAGCAAGGAAGCGAATTTGAACGTGAAGTTACGGGAAGATGCCTTGCAGATGGATGAGGTTGTGGTTGTCGGTTACGGTACGGTAAAAAGAGCGAACTTGGGTGGTGCCGTATCTACGGCCGACGCAAAAGCGTTTGAGTCTCGTCCGGTTCAGAATGCGGCTCAGGCTTTGCAGGGAGAAGTACCTGGCTTGACGATTACACGTACCGGAGGCGCTCCGGGTTCGGACATGACCATGAAGGTTCGTGATGTCTCTTCTATCAACGGTGGTACTCCCCTTGTTTTGATTGATGGAGCGGAGGGAAATATTAATATGATCAACCCTTCCGATATCGAGAATATTTCCGTATTGAAAGATGGTACGGCCGCTATTTACGGTGCTCGTGCCTCGGATGGTGTTATTCTGGTGACAACGAAAAGTGGTAAGCGCAATCAGAAGACATCTGTTGCTTTTGATGCATATTACTCTATTAAGACTCCTGCGTTGTTAAGGAAACCTGCGAATCTATTACAACATGCGGAGATGGCCTTGGAGATCACGGATGGATCATTCACTCCAGAATACACGAGAGACCAATTGGAATTGATCCGGCAGAATAGTGATCTGGTATTGCCCGATGCGGAATGGGGGCGTTGGACCGGTTATCCGCAATTCTTCAAGGATCAAGACTGGAATGATATGCTTATTGGCAATGGTAATATGCAGAATTACAATGTCAATATCTCCGGCGGTGGAGAGAGATACTCGTATATGTTGTCTTTAGGCCATCAGCGTGAGGAAGGTATCCCTAAATTTGGTGAGGATGTGAACAAGCGTTACTTCGTACGTGCTAAATCGAGCGTCGAGATCTTCAAGAACTTGACTTACGATCTTAATTTAGCTTATGAGGCAAGCAACAGGGACTATTCCTCGGGTTTGACGGAAGGACAAAATATATGGGAGCTGATTTATAAGACTCGCTCTTGGACTCCGATGTACAATCCGTCAGGAACTTTCTATACATTCGAGGGATTTGATAATCCGGCCCAAGTATTGGAAGAGGGAGGTATGGTGAATAAGACTACAGGTAATATAACGGTCAACAACCAATTACGCTGGAAAGTGATCGACGGATTACAATTGGTGGGGCAAGCCGTGATCCGTAAGTATGATCAGGATGAGAACGTGACGAACAAGAAAATCATCAATTACGATTGGGATAATAACGAGGTTCGGGAGAAACGTACGCCGAATAGTGCGGAGCGTCGTTACCAGAAAACTTTATCCAAGAACTTCACGCTCTATGCCGATTATAAAAAGAACTTCAATGACCGGCATGATTTAAGCGTGATGGTCGGTACTTCCCATGAGTCTGAGAACTATGATCGGTTCACGGCGAAGCGTATTAACTTCGACCAACAAGAAAATATGTCTTTGCAATTGGGTAGCGCTCAAGATCAAAACGCTTGGAGCGAGGGAAATCAGTGGACGATTAATTCTTTCTTTTCCAGAGTGAATTATACGTTTGCCAATAAATATGTCATCGAAGGAACGATCCGTGCGGATGGTAGTTCCCGCTTTGATCCGGATCACCGTTGGGGATGGTTCCCGGGTGTAAACGTGGCTTGGCGTGTCGGAGAAGAGGGTTTCATGAAACGGTTAGGTTGGTTCGAGGACTTGAAGGTAAGAGCTTCTTACGGAGAGATGGGTAATCAGTCCGGTATCGGATTGTATGATTATATTCAATTAATCTCTTTATCGAACGATTATTATCCTTTCGGGACTGGCGTGAAAGGACAAATGGCTACGTCTGGAAATATTATTTCTACCTCTCGTACATGGGAGACGATCCAGACAACCAATGTGGGATTTGATTTCTCGACGCTCAATAACCGTTTATATGGATCGTTCGACTACTTCTGGAAAGAGAATAAGAACATGCTTATCCCGAAGACCTATCCTTCTATGTTAGGTGCGGACGCTCCGAGCACGAACAGCGGCCATTTAAGTATTCATGGATGGGAAATCTCTCTAGGCTGGAGGGATCAGATCAAGGATTTCAGCTACTCGGTTCGCTTTAATATCAGTGACGCGAAAAACAAGGTCGTGGATCGGGTTGGAAGTAACCTGATCCAATTAGGTAATAACGAGACTCCGACCGGATATCCGTTGAATTCCTATTTCGGATATGAATTTGATGGAATCATCCAGAATGAACAAGAATTGGAGGCGTATAAATCTCGTTTCTCGGAAGGGGGTATCCCGGGTGACTTGAGCGTAGGTGACGCTATGTACAAGGACTTGGATGGAGACGGGAAGCTATCCGTATTAGGTGATGGCAAAGAAGGCTCCGGTGACGTGAAATACTTGGGTGACAAGAACCCTCGTTATAATTTCGGCTTTAACCTGAGTATGGCTTGGAAGGGATTCGATCTGAGCGCTTTTATACAAGGAGTCGGCCGTAGGACGATGTTCTTGGAAGGGGAGAGCCGATGCCCGATGCCAGAGGCATGGTATCAATCCGCCGAGTATTGGTATGGAAAGACTTGGATCCCGGAAAGAACGGATGCCCAATATCCGGCGATCACGTTGAAGGATAAACGAAACTACAATTATTATGTATCTACGAACACGAAGTTTAACGTTGCGTATGCCCGTTTGAAAAACTTGCAGTTCGGTTATACGATCCCGCAGACTTTGACCTCGAAGGCCGGTTTGCAGAAGGTGCGGGTGTATTTCTCCGGCGAGGATTTATTTGAGGTACATAACACGCCAAATGGTTGGGACCCGGAGGAGAACAGCGGTAGCATTACTTCCTATCCGTTTACCCGTAATTATTCATTTGGTATAAATGTCGTATTTTAAAAATTAAAGCGAAAAGTCATGAAAAACTATCGGATAATATTGGGAAGCTTTATTGTTTCCGCTTTGTTCTTGTCAAGTTGCCAAGATATAGACCTGTTGCCAAAAGATAATATGCCGGACGAGCTATTCTGGAAAACCCCGGATGATTTTGAGAAAGAGGTCAATTGGCTCTACACACGTACCGAGACGTTCGGCACGAAGGATACGGATAGCGATATCGCCTATGAGTTGAACGAGAATACGACGAGCAACGGTACGTTGATCGCCCCGAATACGGATGCTCTATGGGACTCTACTTTCATAGACCTGCGTCAGAGCAATATGATTATCGAGAAGAGCCAGACGTACGAGGGCGATCCCTCGGAGATCGAGCGGTATGTGGCTGAGGCCCGTTTCTTTCGTGCTTACTCGCATTTTCGGTTGATGGCGAAATACAACGATATTCCTATCTTGACGAAGGTGCTTACCGTAGATTCCCCGGAGTTGTATGGTTCTAGGAATAAGCAACAGGAGGTGGAAGACTTCATCTTGTCGGAACTCAACGAGGTGTATGCTAAACTACCCTTGCAAAGTGAGTTAAGCTCGGATGAGGCGGGACGTGTAACCCAAGGCGCTGCCTTGGCGTTGAAAGCGAGGGTTGCCTTGTTTGCCGGGACGTGGGCGAAGTATCACCAGCACCGTTCGGACTATCAGCAGTTGTTGCAACAAGCGATCGATGCCGCTACAAAAGTGATCGATAGTGGTGAGTATGCTTTATATGAAGGCTCTGGTGAGGAGAGTTACCGCTACTTGTTTATCAATGCGGGCGATAATTCAAAAGAGGGTATCTTCGACAGTCGGTACGAGACGGATATCCGCCACCATAGCGACGCATGCCCTGTATATTGGGGATGGCGAGGGACGCCTACCCGTAAGCTGGCAGATATGTATTTGTGTAAGAGTACGGGATTGCCAATTGAGAACGCTAATTCCGGATTTGAGGGATATGCCACGATCAAGAGCGAATACGAGAATCGTGACCCTCGTATGAAACAGACCTTCTTGATGCCCGGAACCGACTATATCAGTCCGCAAGACGGCGCCTTGACTTGCCCGCCGCAATTTACCATACGTCCCGAGACACGTACGGGTTATAAGTTGTGGAAATATATGGCGGAGACTTCCGTTCCTTCTGACAAGGATGTATATGATTATCACATCATCCGTTATCCGGAGGTATTGCTGATATTGGCTGAGGCCACTTACGAGAAAGACGGGGCGATCAGCGATGACATCTTGAACAAGACGATCAATGTGATCCGTTCCCGGAAAGGCGTGGAGATGCCTCCTTTGACCAACGCTTTCGTGAAGAGCAATGGGTTGGATATGCGGACGGAGATCCGTCGGGAACGTACGATCGAGTTAGCGTTCGAAGGCTTCCGCAGGGATGATTTGAGACGTTGGAAGACGGCTGAGACGGAATTGATAGGTGCCATAAAAGGTATTAAGCTGAAAGGTTCGGAATACGAGAACTTGGATGTCTTGAACGAGGGAAATCCCGGTTTGACAGACGAAAATGGTTTCTTGATTGTGGAACCGGCGGAGAATCGTAACTTTGTGACCCCGAAGCATTACTATTATTCCCTTCCGTTGGATGAGTTGTATCTGAACCCGAACTTGGCTCCGAACAACCCGGGGTGGTAGGGTAATGCCTTATATTCCGGTAAAAATGGCCTTGCACTGGTGTAAAATGCCTTTTTAGATCTAAGAAATGGCTTTTCACCCTCGCGAAGTACCTTTTAGATTTCTAAAAACGACTTTGCGCTTGTGAAATGCCATTTTTAGGTTTAAGAAATGGCTTTGAACCCTTGCGAAATGCTTTTTAGATCTCTAAAAATGATTTTACACCGGTGAAATGCCATTTCTAGAATATTTTATGAGAGTAAATGAATTTAAAATTGAATCGAATGTCATTCATAAAGAAGATAGGTCTTGTATGCTTTATCGTCTTCTGCTGTGCGGGATGCCGTAGCGCAGGAGAGAAACCGGTTGAGAGTGCGGCTGCTCCCCGTATTATCAACATCATCAATTTCATCCGCCAGACAGATTACCGGGTGGAGAACGCTGATAGTTTATTGTACGAGACGGTTTGTGAGCAAGTGAAATTGGTGAATAAATATGATTTACCGGCAACCTTCTTATTGCAGTACGATGCGTTGATCAACCCATTGTACCAAGATCTGTTGAAAAGTAAACTCAATGATCATTCCGAGATCGGCGCTTGGTGGGAACTTACGCAACCGCAGCTCGAGGCCGCCGGGATCAAGTGGCGTGGCGAGCATTCTTGGGTCTCGCATGCGAATATCGCTTTCAGCACCGGATATACGAAAGAAGAACGGGAGCGACTGGTGGATGTCTATATGGCGAAGTTCAAGGAGATATTCGGCACGTACCCGAAATCGATCGGCTCTTGGTTTATCGACGCGCATACCTTGGGGTATATGTACGATAAATATAAGATCGTGGCGTCGTGCAACTGCAAGGACCAAGTGGGGACGGATGGTTATACCCTATGGGGTGGTTACTGGAACCAAGCCTATTACCCGAGCCGGGTAAACGCCTATATGCCGGCGCAGACCGAGGAGGGGCAAATCCCCGTTCCTATTTTCCGTATGCTGGGCAGTGATCCTATTTATCAGTATGATGATGGTCTGGGACAAGAGCGTCAAGGGGTGATCTCCTTGGAACCCGTGTATGAGAAGGCGGGCATGGATCGCCGCTGGGTGGATTATTTCTTGGAATCGATCGTGGATCAGCCTTGTCTGGCCTTCAATTATGCGCAAGCGGGACAGGAGAACTCTTTCACGTGGAGTAATATGAGCAAGGGACTGGAGATGCAGATCCCTATCTTGGACTCCTTGAGGAAGGAAAATAAGATCCGGGTGGAGACGCTGGGCGAATCCGGTGCGTGGTTCAAGGAATGCTTCAAGGTTACGCCGGCGACGGCTGTCACTACGTTGACGGATGTCCGTGGAGAAGGAAATAAGACGGTCTGGTTTAACAGCCGTTATTATCGGGCGAACTTATTGTGGGAAAGGGGAACCTTCCGCTTTAGGGATATCCATCTTTTCGACGAAGGCTATAAGTCCGCTTATCTGGAAAATCCCGGAGACGGGAACCAGTTCTTGTTCTATACCTTGCCCGTCGTGGACGGATTCATGTGGAGCGAGGGACTCGATCGTGCCGGGCTTCGGATCGTCCGATTAGACAAGGATGGAGATAAGGAGGAACTTACCTTGGATCATCCGGTAGTGACGGAGATAGGCAAGGATACCTTGGTAGTTTCCGCCGAAGACTCAAAAGGCCATCCATTCAAGATCACTTTCTATGAGACCCGCTTCGAGGTAGCCGCTCTGTCAAAGGAGGCGGACCTCTCATGGGCTTTAGAGCTAAAGGTCGCAGCAGGGAAGGAGCTACCTTTCACCGTTATAGAGGATAAGGCGGTCAACGCTAGCTTCGATGGTTTCAACTACGTGATCACTTGCGAGAAAGGCCATATAAGGAAACCTGAATCCGGTTCGGATTATGCCTTTAGGATACTTCCGTCGGATCAGGAAATAGTAATAGATTGTACAAATACGAGATTAAATTGTACACATGAGAAATAATGATATGAATATATTAGCTTGGAGAAAATGGGCGATCGTATGGATGGTCGCTGTGCTCAGTGGTTTTCAATTAAGGGCGGCAGATCCTGTGGTCGTCCCGGCGAATATGGAACCGCTGACGATAGAAGGAAATCGTTTTGTCACCTTATGTATCATGATACGTACGACGCCTTGGGAAGTCTCCCGGGATGTCAAGTTACATCCCCGCGATGAGGTGGATTGGCATACGCTTGAGGGAGTACGTGCCTTGCGGGAGGCCTTCGCCACGAATAACCCGAACGGTCGTCTTACATGGGGATTCACGATGAATGCCTTGGAGGACGGACGGAAGAATTACCGGGAGATCCGTGATTACGTAGTGGAGTGCCAAAAGAAATATGGGGATGAGGTTACTTATTTCCCCGGTTATTTTCCGGCGATGTATCTACCCCGTGAGCGGGTAAACCGTGAGATGTCGGAGGCGATAGAGATCATTTCTAAAATGGTAGGAAATGGTTATCGTCCGCAATCAATTATGGGAGGTTTCTTATCGGCCGATAATTTGAGATATTTGGCGGAGAAAGAGAACATCCATGTGGCGCACGCCGTGATCTGGAGCCAGCATAATATAGACGGTGGTGGTGCTGACGGCTCTCCTTCTTATCCTTTCTATCCCTCGACGGAACACTTCTGCAAGCCGGCGCAGGGAAAAAGCGATTTCATCGATTGCGTGAATCTGGATGGCTGGACGATGGACTTTATCTGTGCCCGCCGTAGTGGACAGACCGGACATGGTATCGATGGATACAACAGCCGTAGAGGTGTCGGTCCGATCGAGACGTACAAAGGTTGGGGGCTCGACTTAGGGCATCGTGAGGTGATGCACACGGAAGCGATTCACTTTGATAAAGGTCTTGAGTTGAATGGCTTTGGCTGGGTCGCCAATATCTGGGAGGCGCAGATGGTACATGAGTTCGGGAAGGATCTCATCTGTGATGCCATGAAGATGTGGGTAACGGGTACCAAGGAACGCTGGCCGGATACTCATTTCGTTACGTTCGGAGAATTTGGCGAACTTTGGAGAAAACAATATAAATCGAACGACGACTGGAACTATCGCTTCGTAGAACGAGGCTCTGGTTTGGGAGACTCTTATAATAATTTGGAGATAAAATGGTTTATGAATAAGGAATTCCGCTTGGCCTTATTACGTGATTGGCATACGAAAAATTCCCCGGCTTACGTCATCGACTTTACCCGTTATGATTTGCAAGCCCATGAACCTGCCGATCCCAGCCCCGAGAAACCGGCTAAGGATTGGAGCTTGATCAACAAAATCAATCAAAAAGGCCTCCGTCCGCAAGATAAGCCGGTCTTGATCGATAAGTTGGAGAAAGAAGATCAAGATTTGATCCGGAAATATTATCCGGAATTACTTAAATAGTTGGTTTATGAAAAAGATTACCGTTGTTTGTTTAGCTCTTTGCTCCTTTCTTTTTGGGGGAGATCTCTTACCCGTAAAGGCGCAAATCCTAGAGAAGTTCACATTGCCTACCCCATGGACAGAGGAGGCATTGAAGGCTGAGATTCCTTTACCGGAATATCCGCGTCCGCAGATGGTGCGTTCGGAATGGTTGAATCTGAATGGTATATGGGATTATATGGGAGGAAAAGACCTGCTCGATCCTGTTACGGCAACCACCCCTCCAGTCTTTCCCGCAAAAGTAGAAAAGATACGTGTGCCGTATCCTCCGGAATCGGAATTATCCGGTATAGCTCGTGGGGGTGATACTTGCCTGTGGTATAAGCGTAGCTTCTCTGTTCCTCAAGCATGGAAGGGCAGGAATGTATTGTTGAATTTTGGGGCTGTAGATCGGATCTCGTCTGTGTTTGTCAACGGTAAGAAGGTGGGTACCCATACGGGAGGGTACGATGCTTTTAGTTTAAATATTTCTGATTATTTGAAATCCGGTGAAAATGTCCTTGTGGTAGGGGCTTATGATCCTAACGACGGCCGGGCCGCTTCGGGCAAGAACGGCTCACGTGGAGATTATATTTTTACCTCCGGTATCTGGCAAACCGTTTGGCTTGAACCGGTAGAGAAACAATATATTTCTCAGATTAAGCTAGTGCCCGATTTAAAAAATAATCGGTTGGAAGTAATTGCTTATACGGAGGATAAGGAGTTAAAGGTAACGGCTATCGCGGATAATGGTACTTCAGAGGTGGCAAGAACCGAAGGAAATTCCAATATGAGTTTTTACTTGCCTATCCGGAAACCCCGTCTATGGAGTCCGGATGATCCTTTCTTGTATGGTTTGAAATTACAGTTGAAAGATCGAAAGGGTGAGATAATAGATGAGGTATCTTCTTATTTTGGTATGCGTTCTGTTAGTATGGGAAAGGTAGATGGTGTGCTTCGGCCTTTATTGAACGGGGAGTTTGTTTTCCATATCGGTCTTTTAGATCAAGGTTATTGGCCCGATGGCGCATTTACCGCCCCTACCGACGAGGCCTTGTTGTATGATATCGAGCTGGCGAAACGTGCGGGTTTTAATGTAATACGCAAGCATATCAAAGTAGAGCCTCAACGTTGGTATTATCATTGTGACAGGCTTGGCCTAATGGTTTGGCAAGATATGCCGAATCTTTGGGAGCCTGATGGTGAGGATTCCGTGGCGGTTCGTAAACAGTTCCGTGACGAATTGAAAGTGATGATCGACCAACACGTCAGCTCGCCTGCTATCGTGATGTGGGTCCCGTTTAATGAGAATTGGGGAGCTTTTGAAGCGACAGACATCACAGCTTGGGTGAAAAAGTACGATCCGAATCGTTGGGTAAACGGTATGTCGGGATATAATTACGCTCCGGGCTATCGGAAAGCTTATGGAGATCCCGGAAATGGAGATTTCGTGGATATGCACCATTATGGCAAGATCGAGCCTAAGGCGATCCCCCGTCCCGATGATAAACGTGCTGCGTCCCTTGGCGAATTCGGAGGAAAAGGTCTATTTGTGCGTGGGCATATGTGGCCTGTACGCAATGACGCTTATGAGATGATGTTGAATAGAGAGGTCCTGACCGATACCTATGTATTAATGCTTACCGAGCTAGAGCAGATGATAAACTATTTCGGACTAAGCACGGCCATCTATACGCAGACTACAGATGTGGAACATGAGATAAATGGCTTGGTCACTTATGACCGAAAGGTGGAGAAGATGGATCTGGAGAAAGTTAAGTACATCAATCAGGAAGTTATAAGATGTACAAGAAAAAAGTAGCATATCCTCTAAAATGTTGATAATTAAAGAATACGGGATTCATTGATGAGTTCCGTGTTTTTTTATTTTGTAAGTAAAGAGCTAATATTTTTCCCTTTTGTCTTAAAATATTTGAGCTGGTGATAATTGCAAATGAATATGAAAAAACTTAGAGCATAGATTGTACGGAACCGCAGGTCATTATTGAGAAGGTGGTGGAGTTCGAGGAGAATCTGTTGATAAATAATGTTGTGCTATTCAAAATTAACCAAACGAAAGTAGATACTTATCAAGGTTATTTATTTTATTTATTAAATTTTTGAGATAAAGATAAATATGTAATCTGTAATCTGTAAAAATTAAGGGACGTATCCATGTGGATATGTCCCTGATAAAATTTGGTTGTTACATATTGACTGTCCCTCGTACTAAGATCATGATGTTATTCTACCTTCGGGGTTTGGCTGAAGATATCATGAATACGCTTCATGTCGAATTTTGGCGTACGGTCATAATAATAGATACCGTTTTGCTCTTGTTCCACATCAGTCAACTGTGTATAGCAATATCCCCAGATATCCTTCGAAAGAGATAGGACAGCGTTAACTTGGCCCTCCAAACGTTTGTAAAACTCTTCTAAAGAATGGGGGGGCTCTCCATATCCCCAAGATGTATTTTGGGTACTTTCCATCTGTTGTGACGGGTTCCATTTTATACCGCCAAACTCATCAACTAAATAAGGCATATCTTTTTTATATTCCGGGAATTGGTATTGGTCTGTATATTTCAGGCCGTTGAAACCGATATTTTTCGGCATCAATTGTATTTCCCATTTTGGGGTGACAAATAGTTTACCGTCATTATACAGTTGCTTTTTCAATTCTTCCGGATTTTGCTCGTAATTGTGGATTGTCCAGATATCGGTAGCGATGTGTACACCACCGCTGGTACCGTGGAAAGGACGCGTCGGGTCTATCATTTTCGTTAGGTTATACAGGTCGTGCATCAGGCGCGGATATTGTATGCGATCAGGCCAGAACTCCTCGTTTGTAGGTGTCCAGATAAGAAGGGAAGGATGGTTACGGTCACGTTCTACGATTTCGGTCCATTCAGTTATGAAATTCCGGGCGGTTTCCGTATCATTGCAATCCATTCCCCAACTGGAAGCTTCCCCCCATGTAAGATAGCCCATCTTATCCGCCCAATAATAGAAACGTTCCTCGAATACTTTCTGATGGAGGCGGGCACCATTAAAGCCGGCCGCCATGGAGAGTTCGATGTCATGCTTTAACGCCTCGTCGCTAGGAGCCGTCCAAATTCCATCGGGATAGAATCCTTGATCAAGTACCAAGCGTTGGTAATAAGGTTTGTTGTTCAGATAAATCTTATTGCCTTCGATATGTACCTTACGCATACCTGTATAGCTTCTTACCTCATCTACTACCTTCCCGTTCTTATCTATTACTTTGTATTCCAAGTCGTACAGAAAAGGGTTTTCCGGACTCCATGTTTTCATTTTCTTGATGGGTAGAATAGCAGAAGATAAGGAGCTTGCCGTAATGGTTTGGCTGGCTACTATTTTACCGTTGTCTTTTACGGTTACTTGCAATTTACCTCCTAGTTCTTTATAGAAACGAGGACGCACAACCAATTGTTGTTGGTCTATATCTGTCAGCAACTGCACGGATTGCAATCCTTCCGGATGGACAGCCTCCATCCAAACCGTTTGCCAAATACCTGTGGTCCGGGTATAATTACAGGCGTAGGATTCAAATTGTAGGTTTTGTTTTCCTGCCGGTTGTTTTGCGCTTCGTAGGTCACTTTCTACATATACGACTAGGCTATGTGTCTTTCCTGGTGTTACCAAGGAGGTGATATCTACTGCGAAAGAAGAGGTTCCGCCAAAATGGCGATTGGCTAAGACTCCATCAATGTATATTTCCGATTTATAATAAACAGCTCCAAAGTTAAGTCTTATATTCTTTCCATTCCATTCTTGTGGGATCGTGATAGGACGCTGATACCAGAAATGTTGAATGAAATCCGTGTATTTTACGCCGGATAACTTACTTTCCGGGCAGAAAGGCACTGTGATCTTTTGGTCAAAACCGTTCGATTTATAGAACTCCCGTTCCATTCCGGTACCTCCGAAATCGAATGAGCAAGTCCATTCTCCGTTCAAATTTACCCAATCCATGCGTTCAAATTGTGGACGGGGATATTCGGGACGTGGGATAGACCATAAAGCGGTGATGCACCAAAACAGTAAGAATGTAGTAATGTTCAATTTTTGTTTCATAATGTATAATTGTATTATAATAAATGCAAAAATAAAAATTTGAATACTATTAGACAAATTCTTGAAAGACTATGAAGGGTAACCGCATTAAAATGTCACTTTTAGTTTTTTTGTCGCAGGAGATATACTTATTTTGTCACAGGAGATAGCTTACTTTGCCAATGAAGTATATCTTCTCTACTCAAGTAAGTAGTACTTCATTTGATTTAAAATCTATATATTGGGACATCTTGAAGGAATTGATTTATTTTATTATATGTGTAAAAAGGAGATTAAATGAAAAAAATCGTTGTTGCTTCCGATTCATTTAAAGGCTCAGTATCTTCTATTGAAGTGGCTGAATGTGCCGAGTTGGCGATCCATAAGGTCTTTCCGGATTGCGAGGTCGTGAAAATCCCGGTTGGGGATGGGGGAGAAGGTACCGTGGAGACTTTGATTACGGCGATGGGTGGAGAAGCCGTATCTTGTGTCGTACATGATCCGTTGATGAGATCGGTCGAGGCCACTTATGGGATACTGGGAGATAATCGTACGGATGGCGACGGCGAGTGGTCTTACGTTAGTGCCTGTGTCGGAGCGTAATCCCTTGAGAACAACGACGTATGGAACCGGAGAGTTGATAAAAGACGCTATGGATCGTGGTTGCCGGGATTTCTTGATAGGAATAGGAGGAAGCGCAACGAATGACGGAGGAACCGGTATGTTGCAGGCCTTGGGTTTTCGTTTTCTTGATAGAAACGGGAATGAGCTGGGATTGGGTGGGCAGATCCTTAATCAGATTTATGAGATAGATTGCTCAAGGGCATTATCGCAATTGCGGGAAACTTCATTTACCATAGCCTGCGATGTGAATAACCCTTTTTATGGTGAGAAAGGGGCGGCGTATGTCTTTGCCCGCCAAAAGGGAGCGGACGACGCTATGGTCCGTTTGCTGGATGAGGGCTTGCGAAATTTTGCGGAAGTCATAAAAAGAACGGGACGAATAGAGATAGACGACATTCCGGGTGCGGGAGCCGCAGGTGGTTTAGGTGGAGGATTTGTCGCTTTCCTAAAGGCTGAACTTAAACCCGGTATCCGGATGGTTCTGGATGCCTTGCGTTTTGATGAATGTATACGGGGGGCGGATCTAATTATTACGGGAGAAGGTAAACTGGATAAACAGACTTGCATGGGAAAGACCCCATGCGGAGTATTGCAGGCAGGCATGAGACAGGGTATCCCGGTTATCGTAATGGGTGGTTCCGTAGAGGAGGTAGAGGCGCTTAATAAATCCGGGTTTCTGGCGGTCTTGCCACTTTTTCCTTATCCGGTTTCCTTGGAGCAGGCGATGGATAAGGATTTCACCTGCCGGAATATTGGGCGTGCCTTGGAACAACAATTGCGTGTAATCCATTACTATATGAATCACTAACACATGGGTATAATGAGTGCATGGGGAGCTTTTATCGGATTATTAGTGTCGATTTTCTTGATTATAAGAAAGGTGTCGCCAGTCTATAGCCTTATTTTAGGGGCATTAGTAGGAGGATTATTAGGAGGAGTCTCGTTGCCGGAAACGGTCTCTTTAATGATCAGTGGAGTAAATGACGTAACTCCGGCTGTCATTCGGATCTTGACGGCGGGGGTATTGTCGGGGATATTGGTGAAAACAGGTGCGGCGGCTTCTATCTCCAATACGATCATTTATAGATTGGGAGAACGACATGTGTTTTTTGCGCTCGCTTTCGCTACGATGTTGCTGACGGCTATTGGAGTGTTTATTGATGTTGCTGTTATTACGGTGGCTCCGATTGCGTTGAGTATCGGCCGGAAACTGGCGGTTCCCCGGGGTAGCCTTTTGTTGATGATGATCGGTGGAGGAAAATGTGGCAATATCATTTCTCCAAATCCGAATACGATTATCGCCGCTGAGAATTTTCATGCGGATTTGTACTCTGTCATGTATGCGAACTTGATCCCGGCGTTGGTTGGATTGTTGTTTACGGTATATGTCATAGGCCGTTTCTTACCCCGGCAAAATGGATTTTATGCGAACGAGGAGATAGATAACCTGCAAGCGGCTCTCCCCTCCTTCGCCTCTAGCATGGTCGCTCCGGTAGTGACGATCCTACTGCTGTCGTTTCGCCCTTTATTCCATGTGGCGATCGATCCGATGATAGCCTTGCCCGTTGGAGGAATCGTTGGGATTCTGGCGATGAGGAAATGGTCATTGATTACGGACAGTCTCTCGTATGGGCTCAAGAAGATGTCGAATGTCTCGATCCTGTTGGTCGGGACAGGCACTATAGCGGGAGTGATCAAGGCTTCCTCTATCAAGGATGTTTTATTAGATGCGTTATCGCATACGAATATGGGAGAGATTTTATTGGCTCCGGTTTCCGGCGTATTGATGTCTGCCGCTACAGCCTCTACTACAGCCGGAGCGACAGTTGCCTCTTCGTCATTCGCGGATATTATTATCGCCGCCGGTATCAGTGGTGTTTGGGGAGCCGCCATGATTAATTCCGGCGCTACCGTACTTGATCATTTGCCGCATGGATCGTTCTTCCACGCTACTGGTGGGGTCGCGGATATAAGCATTCGCGAGCGGTTGAGGCTGATTCCTTATGAGACCGCGATCGGCGCTATTTTGGCCGTTGGAACTATAATTGCTTATCTTACCGTGAATTAATTCTTTTCCAGTTTTGGCTTGGATTGGAGCCATTTGGGTGTTTTCTTGAGTGTATTGGTCTGCCTTGGACTTACGGCCATACAGATTGCCTTTAGCCAATATTGGCTGTCCGGCTTGCGCTACGGCCCGATGGAGTGGTTATGGCGGACCGGCACGTATATGAAATGGCAACCCATCCGTTTGGGTTAAGCTGGAAAGCATTGTTCTCAAGACAAATTCCGAACAATAAGACCATTAATGAGCCTCGTGTATAAGAGGCTAAAAATCAGGGTCAAAAAAGCACGATGATCTTTCATCCAAAACACGTACGACTTTTTGAAAAAACATGTACGTGTTTTGGATGAAAGTCGTACGTGTTTGTCCCGAATCCTTCCACTGAAAACCAGAGCACATATAAAAATCTACAAGAAGCTTCATTTAAACGGAGCGGTAAATGAAAAAGCTGTGGATGGAAGATCGTATAATTAGAAATAATATTTTTAATTTTCATTTTAAAATCTCATCTTTGCGATGAGATGGATGTTAAGGAGCGGTTAATAGTGCAAAAATTACGAAATGGCGAGCAAGATGCTTATCGATATTTATATGATCGTCATTATGTTTTACTATGTCAATTTGCCAATGAGTTGGTTGGCGACCCATTTCTAGCGGAGACTATAGTTGGTGATGTGATATTTCATCTGTGGGAAATCCGTGAGACATTGGATATAAATAGCTCTCTTCGTGCTTATCTAATGCGGGCTGTGCGGAACCGCTGTTATAACCATATCTCATCAGAAAAGGAAAAGAAGGAAGTTCGTTTCTCGAAGATTGAGTCTGAGACCTTAGGGTGGGACGCTATGATACAATCGGATGAACAGCCGCTCGGTATATTACTTGAACGGGAGTTAGAGAAGGAGATCATAAAATCAATCGATAGTTTAGGCGATGAATGTAAACGAGTTTTTAGAAAAAGCCGTTTTGAGCATAAGAAAAATGAGGAAATCGCTACAGAGCTAGGAATTTCTGTCAATACGGTTAAATACCACATAAAGATGGCTTTAACCCGCCTACATCAAGATCTGAGGAAGTATCTGATCTTGTTGATATCATTTTTCTCCTTGTGAGAATGAAAAAATTGATGTTTCTCACTACCCCTTGAGGAGAAATAACTGTCTTATATATAAAAGCTGGATATTTAATCTATATGGAAGAAAAGAAATCACATACGAAAAACGAGCGATCATTACCTGATCATGAAGAACAAGAACTTTGGTTCTCTGCTTTGGCTGCCGATGATTCCTGTGCCTATAATGTCGATAAGGCGTTCGATCGTTTTGTTTCTCGTACCCAGCAAAAACGCCGTACGGTATTCAATATTCCTAAAATCGTTTATGGTGCGGCAGCGGTTATCCTATTATTGATCGCTTCTACGATTTCCTATTGGTGGGGTGAGCGGCAATTACAGAACCAGTTTGCGGATATCTTGGTGGAAGCTCCTTTAGGGGCCAAGACCAAGCTGATTTTACCGGATAGCACATTGGTCTGGTTAAACGCTGGCTCAAAGATCGTATATTCGCAAGGTTTTGGGGTGAAAGACCGCCATCTTCGGCTGAATGGAGAGGCTTATTTTGAGGTGAGGAAAAATGAGAAGTTACCTTTTGATGTAATGACGAAAGAGTTGAATGTAAAAGTATTGGGTACTAAGTTCAACTTCCGGAATTATGACGAGGACGAAGAGGTAACCGTGAATCTGTTGGAAGGAAAAGTTCAGCTAGAGAATTATGTAAAGAAGATGGGAATAAACTACTTGTCTCCTTCAGAGAAGGTTACCTTGAATAAACTTACTGGGGAAATGATTATAAGCCGAGCGGAAGTGAAAAACGCTAAGGAATGGACAAACGATGGACTATTCTTCGATGAGATGCCTCTATCTGACATTGTGAAAGAACTGAATCGTAGCTATAATGTGAAGATTCATATTGCGGATGAACAGTTAACCCATAATCGCTTTTATGCGTTATTCAATAGAAAAGAACAGACTATCTATAATGTGTTAGATATTATAACTGCGACAAATCAAGTAAGATATAAAGTGGAAGGTGATAGTATTCTGCTTTATGCGAAGTGATAGATAATTGTTTAACCTTAAAATTGTTTTAATATGGAGAATATGGAAGGAGATTAAAAAAGGAGTAACAGGATCATAAAAGGAATCGGAGAATGGGCTAGATCCTCCGACTCATAAATCCTCAAATTACATTATGCAAATGATCTGGATGAGGAATACAAATGTAATCAATCCTCTGAAAGGTCATCATCAATCACAAGTTAAATTACTAAAAATTAAGCTATTTATGAAAGTTGTAAAAAAGGTCATTTATGTGGCCATGGCTTCGTTTTGCTTAAATTTAACTGTTAGTTCTCAGAATATAACATTGAAAATGAGTAATATAACAGTAAAACAAGCGATGGATGAGCTGAAGAGTAGGAGTGGCTACTCGTTTGTATTCTCGTCTGCGGACGTGGATACAGGGAAGAAAATATCCGTGTCTTCGGAAAATCAATCGATCAATGCGGTAATCGAACAAATTTTGCGTGGTCAAGGATTGACGTATGAGATCCAAGGGAAGAATATTATATTGAAGAAGGTCAATGTGTCAGACCAACAAGTACCCAAGAAAAATATCACGGGCTCGGTCTTAGATGTGGACGGAGATGCGATTATTGGAGCGAACATAGTCGTGAAGGGTACGACAAATGGTACGATTACGGATCTCAATGGTCACTTCTCCATTTCTGACGTATCGTCCAATGCGGTACTCGTCCTATCTTATATAGGATATAAGGATAAAGAGATACATGTCAATAATCAATCAGACTTTAAGATTGTCTTGAATGAGGATACGCAAGCGTTGGAGGAGGTTGTAGTCGTAGGTTATGGAACACAAAAGAAAGAAGTGGTAACGGCTGCGATTACCTCGATTGGAGCGGATGATATCGCCGTAAGCCCTTCCGCCGATGTTGCGGCAGGTTTGGCCGGTCGCTTGTCTGGTGTAATTATCAATACTCGTTCCGGTGAGGTTGGAAACGAGGGGACCTCTATTTTTGTCAGAGGAAAAAGTACGTATGGAAGTAATACAGAGCCTTTGTATGTAGTAGATGGTATTGCGAGAACGGAGGAAGATGGTATCTTGTCAAGGATGGATCCCAATGATATAGAGTCGATTTCCGTATTGAAAGACGCTTCTGCTGCGATTTATGGATCAAGAGCTGCAAATGGCGTTATCTTGATCACGACCAAACGAGGTAAAACGGGACTTAAGCCTACCATAAACGTTTCTTACAACCATTCATTTGCCCAACCTACACGAATCGTAAAGATGGCCGATGCTGCAACTTATGCGACCGCACGAAATTGGGCCAATATAACAAAGGGATTAGAGCCTACTTATACCGAGGAAGAGATACGGAAGTTTGCCGATGGGTCAGATCCTTTGAATTACCCGAATACGGACTGGTACAGAACTGTTCAAAAAACATGGACTCACCAGGACAAAGCCAATCTCTCTCTGCGTGGGGGAAGCGAGAGGGTACAGTATTTCATGTCTGGAGGTTTCTTGAACCAAGGAACTCCTTTTAATAATGGATTCACTTATAATAGACAAATAAATGTCCGCTCTAATTTGGATGCGAAAGTAAATGACTATATAAAAATCAGTTTAGATTTATCTGCGAAAAAACTAGGTCGTGTGCTTCCTCGTGATGGCTCCGTGAATGGAGGATCTATGTATTCTCATGTCGCTTTGAATTTACCGACAATTTTAGCGAAATATCCCGGGACAGATTTGGCCGCTCCTGCTCGTGATGGAGATAATCCATTAGTACAAACATCGGGAGAAGCCGGTGAGACAAAGACCGATCGTTGGCTCTTCAACTCACAAGCGAATATCACGATTGATATCCCGTGGGTCAAGGGGTTGTCTTTAGTCGGGAGCTTTGCTTATGATTTTTATCAGCAGAAGTATAAGCAATTTAAGAATGTAGCTTATGTTTACAATTACGATCAAGCGACAGGAGAGTACTCAAAAATTATCGTGCCGACTATCTCCAGCCCTTCTTTAACGGTCGAGGAAAAAAGAACGGAGAATTTGACGGGGAATGTCCGTGCGAACTATCATAACACTTTTAATGAGGTCCATACGATTGATGCGTTTTTTGGCTTTGAGGAGAGCAAGGCAAAGAGTAGTATGTTGAAAGGTTATAGAGGCAATTTCGCTTCGGGAGTGGTTCCGGAATTGCCTTTTGGCGATAGCAATACGCAAACGAATGATGGTTTATGGGGAGAGACAGCTCGTATAAACTATTTTGGCCGTGCGATGTATGATTATGATAATAAGTATATGTTGCAGTTCCAGTTTCGTTATGACGGTTCTCAAAACTTCCCCAAGGGAAATCGATATGGCTTTTTCCCGGGAGTGTCGGCGGGCTGGACTATTTCTCGCGAAGCATTCATGTCGGATATTAACTGGTTGGATAATTTGAAGATAAGAGCCTCATGGGGACAAATGGGAAATGATGTAGTTGATGCCTATCAATACATGGTGTTATATGGACTTACCGCTGGATCTGTTTTCAATGGCGCACAAGTTTCCGGACTATAGCTCCTAATCCTAATATAACATGGGAAGTCTCGAATTCTTATGATGTTGGTATAGAGTC
>OATA01000987.1_pt1 | contig 20717 bp, 16 predicted proteins | sample 1516451 | NCBI WGS metagenome assembly OATA01 (sample SAMEA2579905, study PRJEB22360) | human gut metagenome | biome: human gut; feature: human-associated habitat; material: faeces | place: Denmark | collected 2008/2010 | reverse complement strand
CCGCTGCCGTCCACATCGGCGGCTGCGATCTGTTCCGTTGTCAGACCGCCGGGGTTTCCTACGGCAACATTTGCCACGTAATACATGGTGTAGAAGATGTCGGTGGAGTCAATGCGGTCGCTGCCGTCCAGGTCGCCTTTGGCGATGGTCGGGGTCTCCGGGGTGGTGGTAGTAGTCGTTGTTTCAGTCGTTTCGGTGGTGGTTTCGGTTGTAGTAGTGGTGGTTTCTGTTGTTGTAGCGTTGCCTAGAGAGACAAAAGGAATGTCGTTTTCCTCAGCATAGGTTTCTGCGTAGGAACCGGTGTAGCCGTAGATTGTCACGTTATTGCAATCTTCAAAAGCAAAGCTTTCAATACTTGTCACACTTTCTGGAATAGTAATTTTCGTCAGATTGGTACAGCCGTAAAAAGCTTGCATTCCAATACTCGTCATACTATTTGGAATCGTGATTTCCGTCAAGCTAGTGCAATGAGAGAAAGCATCCCATCCAATATTCATCACACTGTCCGGAATAGTGATTCCCGTCAATTTCTCACAATAAAAAAATGCCCATTCTCCAATGCTTGTCACATTGTCCGGTATCGTAACACTTCCAGTACAGGTTGTCCCGTCAATCAAAACCCCATTGACAATCACAAGCGGATTTTCTTCTTGTTTGGTTGTAAGCCATGGCGTCCCCCAAAAAGCATTATACCCAAAACTTATCAAACTATCTGGAGTCGTGATTTTCGTCAAATTTTCACAACCATAAAAAGCATAACGTTCAATACTTGTCACACCGTCTGGAATGGTAATCTCCGTCAGACCGGTACAGCCGGAAAAAGCAAACTCTCCAATGCTTGTCACGCCATCCGGTATCGTAATTTCTGTTACCAACTCTCCGTTTATATAAAGATTGGCACCACAATGCAATGGATTAGAAGTAGTACCACAAAAATCAATCTTACACCAAGATTCTAAATCAGAAATATAAACATTTTTCAAATTGGTGCAGTCATGAAAAGTTTCACATCCAATACTTGTCACGCTGTCTGGTATCGTGATTGCTGTTAAACTGGTACAACCGTGAAAAGCAAACTCTCCAATACTTGTCACGCTGTCCGGTATAACAACATTGTCGGTGCAAGTTTCTGTGTCAATCAAAATTCCATTCACAACAACCAATGGGTTTTCTTTTTGCTTTTCAGCTAACCATGGTGTTTTAGAGAAAGCAGCCCCTCCAATGCTTGTCACACCATCTGGTATTGTGATTTCTGTCAAACTGGTACAGCCGCAAAAAGCAGTATATCCAATACTTGTCACGCTGTCTGGTATCGTAATTTCTGTCAAACTGGTACAGTCAAAAAATACACCCACTCCAATATTTGTTACGCTGTCTGGTATTGTAATTGCTGTCAAACTGGTACAGCCGGAAAAAGCATATTCTTCAATTCCCGTCACACTGTCCGGTATCGTGATTTCTATTAAGCTGGTACAGTTGGAAAAAGCACTATCGCCAATACTCATCACGCTGTCCGGTATCGTGATTGCCGTCAAACTGGTACAGCCGGAAAAAGCCATTTTTTCAATACTTGTCACAGGTTTTCCGTCAATTTCTGCCGGAATTTCTACAGACTCAGCAGTTGTCTTACAACCGACTATAGAAACCAAATCATCATCGTTCTTATAGTACAAATCCCCATAAGTTCCATCATACTCACCTGGCACATCTGCACTCGCAGTTAGCACCGTTCTCACGCTTTCCAGCACACTCTGCACCCCAGAAATGCCAACACTACCCAGACAAAGCACCCCGGCAGTCACTGCCGCAAGTGCCTTTTTCCACAATTGCATTTTCATGCCTCCATATCATATTGATAAAACAGAATATCTTTATTATAGTACAAAAAGGAAAAAGAGTCAATGATTTATCTGCATTTTTACAAAAAAATCCCGGTTTCCGCACCCACGCAGAAACCGGGAATGTTTTTGTGATTATGCTCCCTGCTCCAGCATCGCCAGAATCTCCCGGACCTTTTTCTCCGGGAGCGCCGTCAGCTTGAACCGCTGCTGCCGGGGTCCGTTGCAGGTGATATATAAATGGCAAACTCCATACTGCTTTTGCATGGGCGTCTGCATAATGTCCGTGCGGACGATGCGTGCATGGTTCACCGTGATGGTGTGGAATGTGAACCAGCTGCAAAAGTGCATCTGCAGGTGCTGGTCGTCCATGGTGACCGATTCCGAGACCATCGCCACAATGCGGATGCAGAGCAGCCACACCAGCGGAATAATCATCATGACGGAAAAAAAGCGGATGATCGCTCCCACACTGGGCAGCAGCCACAGCAGGAAAAATCGCACCGGAAAAATGGCGCAAAGTCCGATCACCGGCGGCCAGACGAACGACCAGAAAAACTTGATGTTGGATTTTGCGTGCAGTTTCGGATGTTCCATCACCGGCACGGCGTGCAGGCGTTCCAGCAGGGGCTGAGAGCTTTTTTTGCGCATCAGCGGAATCAGCACCGGCAGGGTGTCACGCCGGCTGCCGTAGCCGGGACAGCGGATGTGCAGCGAGACCATGCCGAAAATCTTCATCACCAGGTTCTGCCGCAGGTCGGGAAAGATGATGGCGGTGTCCCGGAGATGATACCGCCGCCGGGTGATGATGCCCGTATGCACCGAGATAAACTCACTGCCGAACCGCATCTTGAATCTGCCGTAGCGCAGCAGATTCCGCCCGAATGAGATCAGCCACAGCGCCAGAATGATGATGCCGATGGTGACGGCGATGCGTGGTACGCCGTGGAACGCCGTGGACGCTCTGTCTGTGGCATCCTCCAGGAGCTGCTGCGCCTGGAACTGTTCCAGCAGGTCAGACGTGATACGGCCGCCCTGAAAAAAAAGGGTCGCAATGTACAGCGCCCCGGAAAAGCTGCTGGAAAACAGCGCCGAGAACAGCATCGTCCGCCACGCCGGCGTGTGATATGCCGCCTCTTCCGACTTGCCGTTTTGCAGCACCGGGATATTCTGCCGCAGCCGGTGCAGGTCACGCAGATACAGCGTCAGCTGCATATCCGCATCCGGCATTGCGCCTGCCGCTGTACTGATGCGCAGACACGCCGCCCGGAGCGGACGTAGGTAAAAGGGGTGTTCCTCTACGGTGGAGGCAATGCGCTCCAGAGGGATCTCCGTGACACGCTGCAGCAGGATGCCGCTCCGGGAACGGATGGTCACTTCGTCGAAATAGTAGATGCAGGCGTGCCAGCGGAGCGTTCCGATCCCCAAGATCAGCAGCGCCACCAGCAGGTCAAACCACACGCCGGCGCCCCAGTCGATGAGATTCTGAAACGAGAACGGATAAAACCGCAGACTGCGCAGCAGCGGAAAAATCAACAGCCACAGGTTTTTGGCGCTGTACCGCAGGATCTTGATGGGATGCTCCCGGTAAACTGCCGGGGATGCCGCAGCCGTCCGGGTCATGGCTCGCTCCTTTCCGTGTCGTCTGCCGGAGGTGCTTTCGTCTCCTGCATGGCGCTTTCGAATACGTCAAAGTCCGGTCCCTCTTCCGGCAACACAGGCTGTTCCACCACTCGCTGGCTGTGGCTGTACACCGTCTTTTGCAGAAACGCCTGGATCTCCTCCGCATCGGAGCGGCTCAGAAATGCCAGAATGACTGTGCCGCCGTAGGCATGGAGCGGAATGAAGTTCATCCCGGTCTTTTCCGAAAACGGCGCACGAAAAATGCTGCTGAACTGGAGCGCCTGGGTGCGCATGGTCTGTTCCTGTACAAAGAAAATGCCGCACTTCCGGGTGATATGCGTCGCCGAAACGCTGTAGACGATGGTGCAGAACCACATGGGCAGCAGCAGTGTAGACAGCAGCACCGCAGCAGCAGCGACGATGACTGTCAGCGTCCAGAGCATCCAGTGGGGAAGTACCGCTAAAAAGTACCATATCAATCCAATCAGCACCGCTGACACCACAGGTGCAGCGATCTGCAGAGTATATTGTGCGTGTTTGTCGGCAGTATACTGCTTCATCTGCGCCTCCTGTGGAATTCTCCGGCGGCACTACACGGCTGTGCCTTTTCACGCACCGCTGCGCCGCCGCAACTTCTAAACGGGTTGGATATCTTCATAAACTATTATACCCCGATATGGCATTTTCGTCAAGAGATATGGGGAAATTGTTACGTAAATCAATTTTTATGCCTTCTTTGAAAATGCACCCACAAGATGTGCCTTGTGCTAAGAAAAATGCTCTGTAATAATCTATCCCCCTGTCAGCTTACGCTGACATCCCCCTTTTCAAGGGGGACTATCCGAAAAATCGATTTGCATGAGAAATTGTTACGCAAAAGCACTGCTGCCCCTGTCCAATGAAAGGAGACCGCCGCTATGCTGGAAACCATTGCATCTTATATCTGGAGTGCCGGACTATTGGTGCTGCTGCTCGGCACAGGTGTTTTTCTCACCATCCGGCTGCGCTTTCTCCAATTCCGGGGCTGGCGCACCATTCTGAAACGCACTTTCGGCAGTCTGAAAGAGAAACCCGCCGGCGAGAACCGCACTGCCCTCACCCAGTTCCAGACCTTTTCCACCGCCCTGGCGGCAGCTATGGGAACGGGAAACATCATCGGCGTGGCGGCGGCGCTCTGTATAGGCGGTCCGGGCGCTGTCTTTTGGATGTGGTTCTCTGCCCTGCTGGGAATGGCGCTGACCTACAGCGAAAACGTCCTTGCCCTGCGCTATGCCCGGACACTGCCGGACGGCAGACGAGTGAGCGGTCCCATGGCATATCTCCGGTTCGGACTGCACAGCCGGGTACTGGCGGCGTTCTATGCCGTTTGCTGTATTGCCGCATCCCTAGGCATGGGCAACATGACCCAGAGCAGCGCCATTTCCACTCTGGCAAAGCAGGCGTTTTCCCTGCCGCCGCTGTGGACGGCGGTTGGCGTTGCAGTACTGCTGGGCATCATTCTGCTCCGTGGCACAAGCTGCACCGGAAAGGTCATCCAGTGGCTCATGCCGCTGCTGTCTGCCGTGTACCTGCTGGCGGCGCTCGGCGTAATCGTAACGCATCACGATGCCCTGCCGGGTGCGTTCCGGGACATCTTCTGCGGTGCATTCGGGATTCGTGCCGTGGGCGGCGGTATTTCCGGCGCTGTGCTGAAACAGGCGGTACAGACCGGACTGCGCCACGGCATCTTTTCCAACGAAGCAGGTCTGGGCAGCAGCGCCCTGGTCCACGCCGGCGGCAGTTCGGAAGATGCGGCGCTCCAGGGAATGTGGAGTATGGTAGAAGTAGCACTGGATACGCTGGTCTGCTGTACCCTCACGGCGCTGGCAATTCTCACCAGCGGCGCACTGACGCAGGCAGACCACGCCGGGGCAATCATCACCGCAGCATTTTCCGGCATTTTCGGCAGCGCTGCCCCGGAGGTCATGGCAATTCTGACAGCACTGTTTGCATTCTGCACGCTGATCGGCTGGTGCTGCTGCGGTGAACAGGCGGTGCGGTATCTGGGCGGCTGCGGCTGCCCTATCGCCTGCTGTTCTGCCTGTGCGCCGGGATCGGTGCGGTGGTGTCGCTCCGGTCGGTGTGGGCGCTCTCGGACATTGCCAACGGACTGATGGCGATTCCCAATCTGCTGGGACTGGTGCTGCTGGGCTGGCGTGTCAGCGACAGACTCCCGGAGAAATAAGCCGCAGAAAAAACGGCGCACTCCAACCGGAATACGCCGCTTTTTCATAAGGTTTAAGGGGACAGTTCCGCCAGGCGGTACCGTCATAGAAGAGTTTGAAATGAGTGGAACATCCACTCAGAAAGGAAAGCTTTGTTCTCAGTCACGCTTTACGTGAAATGCTGCCATGCCCGGATATACTGCGCTGTCGCCCAGTTCTTCCTCGATGCGGAGCAGCTGGTTGTACTTCGCCATGCGCTCAGAACGGCTGGGAGCGCCGGTCTTGATCTGGCAGGTGTTCAGTGCTACTGCCAGGTCAGCGATGGTAGTATCTGCGGTCTCGCCGGAACGGTGAGAAGAAATTGCTGTATAGCCTGCATTGTGTGCCATCTGGATTGCCTCCAGTGTCTCGGAAACAGAACCGATCTGGTTCAGCTTGATGAGGATGGAGTTGCCGCAGCCCAGTTCGATGCCCTTCTTCAGACGCTCGGTGTTGGTAACGAACAGATCGTCGCCGACCAGCTGCACCTTGCCGCCCAGCTTTGCGGTGAGCTTCTGCCAGCCTTCCCAGTCCTCTTCATCCAGTGCGTCCTCGATGGAGATGATGGGGTACTTTTCTACCAGGTCTGCCCAGTGCTGGATCAGTTCATCAGAAGTGAAGTCTCTGCCGGACTTGGGCTGGTGATAGAATCCCTTGCCCTTTTCGCTCTTCCACTCAGAAGATGCAGCATCCATTGCGATCATGAAGTCCTTACCCGGCTCATATCCGGCAGCCTTTACTGCCTCCAGGATGGTCTCGATGGTCTCATCGTCGCTGGACAGGTTCGGTGCAAAGCCGCCTTCGTCGCCGACGGAAGTAGCCAGACCCTTTGCCTTCAGAATCTTTGCCAGGCTGTGGAATACTTCCGCACACCAGCGGAGCGCTTCCTTAAAGCTGGGTGCGCCAACCGGCATGATCATGAATTCCTGGGTATCTACGGTGTTGGTAGCGTGTGCGCCGCCGTTCAGAATGTTCATCATCGGAACCGGCAGACGTGTGCCGGAAACGCCGCCCAGGAAACGATACAGCGGAATATCCAGTGCAGTTGCTGCTGCTCTTGCAGTAGCGATGGAAACTGCCAGGATCGCATTTGCGCCCAGCTTGGACTTGTCCTTTGTGCCGTCTGCTGCGATCATTGCCTTGTCCACAGCGTACAGGTCAGAGGCATCCATGCCAGTGATAGTCTCGTTAATGATGGTGTTGATGTTTTCAACTGCCTTGGTCACGCCCTTGCCCAGATAACGTGCCTTGTCGCCGTCACGCAGTTCCAGCGCCTCGAATTCGCCGGTGGATGCGCCGCTGGGTGCAGTACCTCTTGCGGTAGTACCGTCAACCAGAGTCACTTCCGCCTCAACGGTAGGGTTTCCTCTGGAATCCAGAATTTCTCTGCCAATAACCTTTTCGATCTGCAAGTAATTCATTGCTATACGACTCCTTTACGTACTCTCATTTTATAGTTAGTTATCTCTAACCAGATTTATTGTACCACAGAATCTCTCCCTTGTCAAGAGGAACTGACAACAAAAAGTTTCTGTTCGCAGAGAGTATGCCCGCAGCGGCGGAAAATATACAAGCAGCAGCGCACAAAAGACCGCCTTTTCCCACGGTGTGCCGGGAAAAGGCGGTCTTTTTCTGTTTTCTATGGTTTATTTCTGGAATCAGCCCAGAACAACTTCGATCTGGTTCTGTTCAGCCAGTGCAGCAGCCGGAACATAGTCGCCTTCCAGTGCCTTACCGTTCAGTGTCAGAGATGCAACGCCGCTCTGTACGTGATTCGGGTTCTTGACTGTGATGGACAGCTGCTTGCCACGGAAGAATTTTTCCATGGTGAAACCATCCCATGCACCCGGAATGGACGGGCAGATATGCAGACCGTCTGCATCCGGACGCATACCGCAGATACCCTCTACGCAGCCGACCATAACAGTGGATGCAGTACCGGTCAGCCAGTGTACGTGAGAACGTCCTGCATACGGGGATGCTGTGGACTCGGTGAACTGACCGTGTACATACGGTTCCAGCACACGCTGTTCTGCCTTGTCGTTCATGGATGCCGGAGAGCTTTCCTCGAAGTAACGGAACGCATCGTCACCGTGACCCAGCAGGCTCTCTGCAAGGATCAGCCAGCCCTGAGACTGGGAGAAGATACCGCCGTTTTCCTTGGTATCCGGATTGAAAATGTGCATCAGTGCGCCGTCGAAATAGTTGTCGATATACGGCGGATCCAGCAGCTTTGCACCGTACGGGGTATCCAGGATATCTGCAACAGACTGCATTGCCTTGTCGCTCTGTTCCTTGGAGGCGAAACCGGAGATAACGCTCCAGCTCTGAGGATTCAGCCACATGGATGCCTCCGGATCCTTCTTTGCGCCAACGACTACGCCGTCTTCCCGGATGCCACGGATAAAGCGGTCCTCATCCCAGCAGGCAGCCAGTGCTTCGCCCAGCGCCTTCTGTACCTTGTCCAGATAAGCGATGTACTCGTCATCCTTGCGCTCTGCTGCCAGCTCGTGCATCATGGACATTGCATAGTACAGCTGGAATGCAACGAAGGTGGATTCACCCTTCTTGCCCAGACGCAGGCAGTCGTTCCAGTCTGCGTGGAGACCTGCCGGCATATTGTGGTCGCCCAGGCGCTCCATGGAGAAACGGATCGCACGTTTCAGATGGTCGTAAACCGTATCCTCGCCGCCGTTTGCATAGACGATCACTTCATCGTAGAATGCCTTGTTGCCGGATTCGCCCACATACTTGCGGATGGTCGGGAACAGCCACAGCGCATCGTCTGCACGGTAGGACGGGTGACCTGTCTCCTTGACATATTCCGGATCGTCCGGGGTGTTTTCATGGCCGGCATTGTGGTCGAACTTGACCAGCGGCAGACCGCCGCCGTTGTCTACCTGTGCAGACAGCATAAAGCGGATCTTTTCTGCGGCAAGCTCCGGATCCAGGTGAATGATGCCCTGGATATCCTGTACCGTATCCCGATAGCCGTAGCCGTTGCGCAGACCGCAGTATACGAAAGATGCTGCACGGGACCAGATAAAGGTAATGAAACACTGATAAGCGTTCCATACGTTGATCATGTTGTTGAAGGACTCGGACGGTGTGTCTACCTGGAAGTGGTTCAGCTTGCCGTGCCAGTATGCCTTCAATGCCTCGACTTCTTCGTCTACCTTGCCGGCAGTCTCATAGGATGCCAGGATCTCGTTTGCCTGGGTGTTGTCCTTCTGACCCAGTACGAAGATCAGTTCCTTGGACTCGCCCGGCTGGAGGGTGATATCGCTCTGGAGTGCGCCGCAGGCATTGCCGTTGTAGTTCATCTCACCGGTACACTTGCCCTGCTCTACTGCGATGGGGTTGGAATAGGTGCGGTACGGACCGATAAAGCTGTCCAGATTGCCGTTATAGCCGGAGATCGGTGCGCCGACCATGCCGAAGAAACGCTCTCTGTGGTTGGAACCAGTAGCATCCTTGCCGCTGTTCTCGTTGATGTGCTGGAGGATCTTGTTGCCCTCAAAGCTGGTGCGTGTGATGAACAGGGTGTACTGGAGGTTGACCTGGTCCTGCTCGTAGTTGTTGTCGTTGGTGAACTCTACGAAACCGAATGCAGACAGGTTTCTCGGCTTGTCGCTGTTGTTGGTGATGACAGCACGCCATACCTCATAGGTAGCGCCGATGGGAACATAATATGTGACCTCAGAAGAGATGCCGGCATAGTCTGCGGAAATCACGGTATAAGCTGTGCCGTGGCGGCAGACGCTCTTGTAGGCATCCAGCGGCTTGCCTACCGGCTGCCAGGTGGCAGACCAGTAGTCCTTGGTGTCGTTGTCACGCAGGTAGATGTAGCGTCCCGGCAGCGCCATCATGGAGTTGAACCGGAAACGGCTGATTCTGCCGTTTGCGCCAGACTTGACAAAGCTGTAGCCGGCAGCGTTGTTCGAGATCATTGCGCCGTATTCCGGGGAACCCAGGTAGTTGACCCAGGGTGCCGGCGTATCCGGATGATCGATGACATACTCTTTGTTTTTCAGATCAAAGTAACCATACTGCATAAGTAGTATCTCCTTTTATCAATATTTTACGGTGTTGATTTCTGCATCTGCACGGCAGTCCGCACAGATACGGTAAGAGCCTGTACCACGAAGTTGATACAGGCTCTGAACTGTACAGATTTATCATACCATAGAACGAAACAATTTGCAAGGGGTTTCCGAAATTTTTTGCAGAAAATGTGAGATTTGGCGGTGCTGAGACACACGATGCCGCCGCAGATCACTTCTGTGCCGTCACGCCGCACACCGTCAGCACGTCCCCGTCTACGGTAAACTTCACTTCCAGCCGGGCAAAGCCGAACCCGTATACCCGTTCCGGGTCGTGCTGATAGGACGGGCTGGGGTCCTGCGCCAGCACTTCGGTCAGCCCGTCCCGCAGCTGTTCCGGGACTTTTTCCAGCCACTGTTCCGGAAATACCACTTTCAGCCGATGTTCCGCCGCCGGCACGGCAAAGCCGCCTCTGGCATCCGGATGGCTGTCGATATGGGGCAGATAGGGCTTGATGTCATAGATGGGCGTGCCGTTCATCAGATCTGCACCGGAGACCACCAGATACGGAGCATCTGCGCCGTGCAACACCACTTCTTCCAGCTGCACCGCCGACAGCCCGACGGGATTCGGACGGAACGGCGAACGGGTGGCGAATACGCCCATCCGGGTATTGCCGCCCAACCTTGGCGGACGTACCGTGGGCGACCACTTCTGCCGCACCGCCTGGGAAAACTCCCAGATCAGCCAGACGTGGGAAAAATCCTCCAATCCCCGGAACGCATCGGGATTCCGGTATTCCGGCGCAAAGACGATCCGGGAACGTAGACTGTTGACCAGTCCGCTCTGCCGGGGAATGCCGAACTTGGTGGGAAAGTCGTTTTCGATATGGGCAATGATTTTCATGCAAAACGCTCCTTTCCCGTTATGTCAGATCTTTCTTCTGAAAGACACGGCAGCTGAAGAAATAGCACAGTCCGGAGACCACCAGGGACAGTATGGGTATGGCAATCGCCGCCGGCAGCAGCATTGCGGAAAACGCCGCAGGCAGGACGGCAGGATTGTCCGCTATTTCCTGAACGAAAATGCTGCCTGCACCCATGAAAACACACGCCGGAATCACATAGACCAAAATGGAGATCAGCCACACGTATTCCGGCGGAAACCGGAACAGCAGCAGTGTGGAAACGCTGCCCATGAGCAGCACGACCCAGAACACAAGCCATGCGGCAAGCAGCATATTGCAAAACGCCTTGACTTCAAACGTCCGCAGCACCAGACTGACAAGGGCAGCCAGCACAAGGTATGCCAGCATACTGCCGAATACGATCAGCAGCTGCAAAAGGAATTTCGACTGCACCACGTCTTTTCGTGTAACAGGCATCGTCAGTGCAAAACGATTCCAGTTGCAGGAATGGTCATAGGAAAAGGTGCTTAAAGTCTGCGCATCCATCATCACCATCCAAAAACCCATGTAAGACCAGCCGTTCTGGAGATTCATGCCGGAAACGGCTGCGATAAAGATGTACAGAATAATAAAAATTCGTCTGGCTTTCCATATGGTATAGAAGTCCTTCAAGAGCAGTCCCTTCATTTTTTCTGCGCTCCTTTCACATACAACAGCAGGATCTCGTCCATGGTTGCTCTGTCCACTACCGCCTCCGGATATCTCCGCAGCAGCTCTTCCCGATCCGGCACAAGCACGTCATAGGAATAGTCCTTTTTCTGCCATGCCAGCACCTCTGACCCGTCCAGTTTCTGAAACTGCTCCTCGCCGCAGCGCAGTACGCCGTATTTCCAGAGCAGTTCGTCCTTGGGCTTGGTCAGCAGCAACTTTCCTGCATGGAGAAATGTCACATAATCCGCTATCTTTTCCAGGTCGCTGGTGATGTGCGACGAGATCAGAATGGCGTGTTCCTCGTCCCGGACAAAGTCCAGAAACAAGTCCAGTAAGTCATCCCGTACCACCGGGTCCAGTCCGCTGGTGGGTTCGTCCAGAATCAGCAGTTTCGGACGGTGGGCAAACGCCAGCACCAGGGAAAGTTTCATGCTCATGCCACGGGACAGCGCCTTGATCTTCTGCTTGGGATCCAGAGAAAACTGCTCCAGCAGTTCCCGGAAATATGCCTCATCCCAGTTCCGATAGGTTTTCCGGCAGATCTTCCCTGCCTTTTCCACCGTCAGTTCCGGATAAAAGCAGATGCTGTCGAACACCACGCCGATCTGTTCTTTCATGGCGGCACTGTCCGTGGTCAGCGGTTCGCCGCAGTACAGCACCTCGCCGGCATCCTTCCGGATAAGTCCCAGCGCCGCACGGATGGTGGTACTTTTTCCGGCGCCGTTCTCGCCCACCAGTCCCATGATCGTTCCGCCGGGAATGGAAAAGCTGATGTGTTCCAGCCGGAAATTCACATAGGAACGCCCCAGATCCCGTATCTCTAAAATGTTCTGCATGGTCAGTTCTCCTCCTCATAGAATATGGTCAGCGCACGAATGAGCTGTTCCAGCGGTATGCCGCCGGTTCGTGCGATCTCTGCCGCCGCACTCAGATGTTCTTCCGCCCGGCGCTGCTGTTCCTCCAGATAAAACGCCGGATCCTGCACGGCAACGAAACTGCCACGTCCGACGGTCGTTTCGATGAACCCGTTACGCTGCAGTTCCTCGTAGGCACGCTGTACCGTGATTACACTGACGTGCAGAGACTTTGCCAGGCTGCGCATAGACGGGATCGGATCGCCGGCACGCAGTGTGCCGTCCATGATCTGCGCCTTGATCTGCTCCGTGATCTGGGTATAAATGGGTTTGCTGCTGTTGCTGCTGAGAATGATCTCCACAGGCTCTCCCCCTTTCACTGTGCTGATTGTACTGATTCAATAGGTACAGTATAGCACATTGCAGTACACTTGTCAAGAGGTATTTTTCAGAAAAGATTTGTGCCGCACTGCCTTTACAATTTCGACAGAATATGCTACAATAGAACAAGCATACAACGATCTTTACAGAAAGGAGACCTGCCATGCGTTCTGCCAAACCCGTAAAACGTGTCCTTCTGGGGCTGCTGGTGCTGTGCATTCTTCTGGCAGGCGGATGGTATCTGCTGACACCGTTCCCCATCGGAAAAGCCATGCACGCCGACGAGCCGTTTTCCCTCTCGGTAGTCACCGCCGGCGTTTCCGTCACGGGAAAAGCCACCACAGAAAGCGTGACCTATGACTTCCAGCCCGGAACAAAGGAATACGACGCACTGCTTTCCCTGCTGGACGGCTACACCTATCACCGCAGCTTTCTCACGCCGCTGCCCCTGGAAAGCTACACCATGGACATAGACACCACCAGCTTTCTACTGCGCAGCGGCGACCAGCTGTACCAGGTGTCAGACTGCGGCGACTTCACCGTTTCCCCTGCCGCCGGCGGCAGCATCCACCTGTACAGCGTAGGCTACTGGGGCAAGGACAAGGCACAGCGGTTCACCTCTGAATTGCAGGCGCTGCTGAAAAGCTGCACGCCCACCGAAACAGACGATTCTGAAACATAAAAAAAGCAGGACAGCGCATTTCAATTTCGACACGCTGTCCTGTTTTCGTTTTCCCCAAATTATACTTATGCACCCTGCACCGGCAGTTCATCTACTAGATGCACCAGAAACTGCATCAGAATCGCAGCGTCTGCCTGGCTGATCGTACCGTCCTGGTCGCAGTCGCCGTTTACCTTGGCGTCGCTGTTGAGCGTCACCGTTCCGGCGGCTGCCTTTGCCAGCAGGACGGCATCCTGGATATCCACTCTGCCGTCCAGGTTCACATCCCCGTAGACCGGCGTTTCTGCCAGCGTCACAAAGGGAATGGCATTGTCCGCCGCATACTGTTCCGCAGTAGAACCGGCATAGCCATAGATCACCAGATTTTCATTGCGGTACGGATTGGTTTCCAGCCAGACGGACACATAGCCCAGTCCGGTATCCGTCAAGTCCACATCACGGGAGAGAATGGTCACTTTTTCCAGAGCGGAATCGGTTTCCAAAGCCATGTCGCCGATCTCCTCCACCCCTGCCGGAATGGTGAGTTCTTTTACGCCGGCGTTAAGAAATGCTTGATTTCCAATGATTTTCAGACTGTCCGGCAAGGTGATCCGGGTGCAGTGGGTATTCTCAAATGTGCTGTCCCCGATGGAAACCACGCTGTTTCCCAGCTGTACCGTTTCCGAATCCCCAAATCCGAGGAATCCCAGCGGCGCATCCAGCTGCGTCACTCCATCGGAAACCACAATGTGCTTGATGCCGGTAAACGCTGTCCGCACTGCATAAGCCTCCGGCATCAGTTCTGCGATGGCTGCGTTCTTTTCCTCGCTGCCCATTGCAGAAGGATCATAGCCGTTTGCCTCCAGCAGTTCCGTCAATTCGTTTGCTGCCGCATTCGACCATTCCTGATATTCTTCCCAAGAATAAACGCCCTTTTCAATGGTACAGGTATCGCCCTGTATCGAAATCTCCACACCGTCCGCCGCTGCAGATTCCCATGTGCAGCGCACAGTGTCCCCGTCAACTGTCCATGTCATGGTATCTCCCAATGTGCCGGTCATTTCCTCTGCGGAAACCGGCAACCCTGCCGTTCCGGTCAGCATCGTCAATGCCGCCAGAAGTGCCGTCAGCTTTTTACACGCTTTCATACGATCGCCCCTTTTTCATTTTTACTCGTCATATACTGCCGTAAGATTCACTTTCCTGTGATTTTGTTCTCACAGGTTTTATTATAACATAGTATTCTAAATATGTCAACTTTTTTTTGCGGATGATTCACAGAATTGGAAAACAAGGATTTCACAGAGGCACAAAAAAGCCGTACTTTCCAGTACGGCTTTTCTATCAAGTTGAAAAGTATGTTTATCCCTGCCACGGTTCGGCATAGACGGAATCCACGCCCAGATATTCTTCCAGGGTCAGACCGTATTTCTGTATCTCTTTTGCCACGTCCACGCCCACATAGCGGATGTGCCACGGCTCATACTGATAGCCGGTGATGCTCTCCTTTCCCTTGGGAAAACGGATGATAAACCCGTAGTCGGCGCAGTGCTGTGCCAGCCAGACGGATTCCTGGGTATCACCGAAGGCATCGTCAATGGTGTTGCAGTCAATGGTGAGTCCTGTCTGATGTTCCGAATAGCCGGGACGGGCAGAAAAGCTGTCCGCTTGTTCCCAGCCGTATAAATTGCAGTAGTTGTTATAGATCTTCACCTGGTAGGCGTAGTCCCGGTAATCCGAACCGATATAGATATCCAGCCCTTCCTGTGCCGCCGCATCGCTCAGCTTTTGAAAAGCATCCTTTGTCACCGGCTGCAAACCGGGGTCGTAGTTTTCCGACAGCGGATAGGACTTGTTGACGATCAGAATACCGTCCACATACGTTCCCTCTTCCCGCTGTTCCAGACGGCGCACATCCACCTGATAGGTGCTGCTGCCGTCCGTGATCTGACAGCTGCCCTGTTTCACGCCGGTAACGGTTCCATTGCTGTCCACAGTTGCCACCGACTCGTCGCTACTCTTCCACTTCCCGGCGGAAAGCTGTGCAGTATTGCCCTCCAGCACCGCCAGAAACGCCTGTGCATCGGAATTCTGCACCGTGCCGGAATCACTGGTCACAGCTGCGGTTCCGGGATCAGCTGTACTGCTCTGCAAAACGGATGTTTCTCCCACGTGATTGAGATGATTGGGAACAAACAGGAGCCATACCGAAAACCCCAGCACTGCTAGGCAGAGCAGCAGCGCTGCTGTCATCAAATGTTTTTGCCGTTTGCGGCTGTGCTGTCGATTTCTGCTCATGTTGAAACATCCTTTCTCTGCGAATTACTGTGCGCTGTAGATCACAGTGCGGTCGGTGAGATCATAGCCGCTCAGTCCGCTGGTGCCGTCGGAATCCTCACCTGCAAAAGCAAAGCGATACGCTGTGATCGTCTCCACCTCTGCCGGGTCGATGGGTTCGCTGTAGCAAAATACGTCTGTGGCGCTGTCCTTCTCCCAGTAGTTCTCTGCCAGCGGCACATACTGCTCGATGGTATCCGTCTCACAGCCGGGCAGCGCATGGATACGCTGTAACATTTCGTCACCGGCTGTGTACTGTGCCATCAGTTCGTCGAAGATCTTTCTGCCGTCTTTCAGCGTGATAACATAGTTGACCGCATGGTTCTGGTCGTCCCATTCTGCCGGCGCAGCGATGCTTGCGGACAGGGTCTGCAATGTCACTGTGCCGCCGTCAAACTCCGCCGTGATGGGCGCTGCGCTGGCGAAATCCAGTGTCACGCTGGTATGCCAGCTGCCGGAGATCACGCCGTCTGTCTCTGCGTAGAGTTCCTTTTCCCGGTCGCTGCACTTCTGATCCAGATGGTTCTCCCGGCGGTAGGCTTTCCAGGCATCCACATCAAATTCTGCCAGAAGTTCGCCGTTCCCCCAGTCTTTCAGCGCATCTTCCCCGAAGTTCTGCCGGACATAGTCCTGCTGGAACTGGTCGTCATAGGCTGTCAGCTGCGACCAGATCTGAGAGATCTGCGCCTCCGTGTAGAAGTTCCGGAAGGTCACATCCAGTGTTTTGCCCTGCAAGTCGGTGCGGTTGATACGGAGATTGATGTAATATGCCCCGTCTTTTTCCCGGATATCTGCCGTTTTGCCGTAGCAGTCCAGCGCCTCGCTGCTGCCGTCAGCGCCCTGCAAGGTCAGCTGATAGGGCAGCTTGAAACCGTCCTGCAATGCTGTGCCGTCCTTGGCAGTCACCTGAAAGCTCAGCATCGCCTGGCTGTCATCGCCGTACATTCCCAGCAGGGCAAACTGTATGTCCTGGTTGGTGCTGTCAAAGCTGGCATCCGGCGTAGCGACAAGCGCCGCCAGCTTTTCCGGATTTTCCGGCGTTTCCTCGCCGATCAGACTGTGAAAAAAGGCATCCAGTCCGCCGACACCGGCAGCCGCAGCCAGCGTTGTACCGCCGGTTACCAATACTGCCGCTGCCGCAATGCCAGCTGCCCACTGGGTCATCCGGATGCGGCTGCGCTTATGCGGCTGGGAATGGGCGGCGGTCTGCGCCTGTACCCGTTCCAGCACCGCATCTGTGCGGATGGGCTGTTCTTTCAGCGCCGGCACACCGTTTTTTTCTGTATTATAGTGATCGAACAGATCATAGCAATTCCATTTCATGAGACAGCTCCTTTTCCGATGGCGGCAAAGCGTATCTGCTGCACCGCCGGCGATTCCTCATACGCATATCCTCGTGCGATCAGTTCCTGCTGGAGTCTCTTTCTCGCCCGGCTCATCCGCATTTTCACTGCGGACTCGCTCAGACAAAGCGTCTCGGCGATCTGCCGGACGGTCTCATAACAGTAGTAGTACCGAACCAAAATCTCCCGGTCTTTTGCCGTCAGCGTGTCCAGCACATCCCGGAGCAACTCGCCCAGGATCTTCCGGTCGATGGCATCTTCCAGATCCTCGCCGCTGCCGATCTCTATCATATCCTCCAGATTCACGGTCTCGTGATAGCCACGGATGCGGTTTTTCGCCCGGTTTCTGGCGATCGCCGCCAGATATGCGGTGAGCTTTCCGGCTTTCAGCTGGTCGGTGTGTTCCCACACTGCCAGAAAAACATCTGCAGTGAGTTCCTCCACATCTGATTCTGACAGATACTTTCCGATAATATTGCGCACGATCGTCCCCACATAGGGGCTATATGTCTCGATCAGCTCTTCCAGAGCCTGCGGCTGGTGTTGTTTGAGTCTGCGTATCAGAATACGTTCCTGCATGCCGGTTCACTCCTTTCGTTTTCCTCGAACGGCCGTTCACCTATAACAACACGCATACCGCTGAAATGGTCACATCTGTTTTATTCGTTTTCTGATTCGTTCTCTTCCTCCGGCGCTTTCTCCTCCGGTTCTGCCGCATCGGCGTGACCGATGCTGTGCAGCTGGCTGTGCGAAATGGTCTGCTCATAGTCTGCCACTTCTTCCGCCTCGTCCTCATCCTCGTCGTCTGCGAGAATGCTGCGGTAACCGTCGTCAAACTCCGGTTCTTCGGTCTTTGACGATTCCCCACGCTGCATCAGCGGCACTTTCTGTTCTGCCTGCGCCGACTTGAGGGCAAGCTTTTCTTCCGCTGTCATCATGGTGCGGCGGATGATGCGAACAGCGATCAGCACTACTGCCGCCAGAACCACAACCAGCACAGCCCAGAAGATCAGCCCTTTCCAGTTGAAGTTCACCGACTTAAAGCTGATGTCCACATCGCAGTCCTTCACATAGTCCGATGCAGCGCCGGTGTAGCCGATCAGCAGGAATCCGCTCAGCGCCTTGACTTTCAGATCGTCTCCGGAGTCCGAAGAAACGGTCACATAATCCTCGCTGTCGTCATCGTCAGACGGCGAAGTGCAGCCAAAGGCATACTTGCCGATGGAGGAGACACGCTTGGGCAGCTGGACTTCTTTCAGATTGTCCGTACAGAAAAAGGCGTAGTCGCCGATCTCCAGCTTGTCCCCGTCGCCGCCGTCCTCATCGGATGCGCCGTCGAATGTGACAGATGTCAGTCCGGTACAGTCGGCGAAAGCAGTCGTGCCGATAGTGGTCACACCCTTCGGAATGTTCAGGCTGGTGAGTCCGCTGCAAAAGTCAAACGCCATCTCGCCGATGTACTGGAGCTTTTCGTCAAATGTGATCTGCTGGAGATTTCCGGCAGCAAAGAATGCGCCGGCATAGACCACCAGCGTGCTGTCCGGCAGGGTAAAGCTGGTGTCGCTCCGTCCGGCAGGATACAGATAGAGGATGCTCTCCTCGCTGTCGTACAATACGTTGTCCACTGCGGTATATTTGGCGTTGCCGTCTGCCACCGTAATGGTCTCCAGGGACGGACACGCCACAAAGGACATTGCGCCGATATCTTCCAGGTTCACCGGCACTTCAAACGATTTCAACGCCAGACAGCCGTAGAACGTATAGCTGCCCAGTTCCGTCACCTTATCCGGAATGGAGATATCATCCAGCGCCGTGCAGTAGTAGAACACCTGATTGCCCATATTTTCCACCGTTTCCGGCAGAGCAACCGTTTCCAGGCTGGTGCAGTAGCCGAATGCCATATCGCCGATATCCGTGGTCTTTCCGCCCAGCGTCAGATTGGTCAGAGCGCTGCAGTTAAAGAAGGTGCCACTCTCGATCTTGGTCACCGAATCCGGAACGGTCAGACTTTCCAGAGCGGTACAGCCGTAAAACGCTGCCGAGCCGATCTCTGTGACACTGTCCGGAATGGTCAGTCCCTGCAGAGAGGTGCAGTTGGCAAAAGCCTCTTCTCCGATGGAAACCACATCATAGCCGTCGATCTTCGGCATGATGCTGATATGGGTGGCAGACTCCACGCAGTCCGTTACGGAAACCGTGGTGTTGCTGAGTTTTTTATAAGTCAGCGTACCGTCATCGAATGTCTCGCTGCTGCTGTCGGTCGTGGTCTCTGCTGCCAGAACATTTCCGGCAGGCAGCAGCACACATACCGAAAGCACACCGGCTGCGGCAGCTGCAAGCAGGCGTTTGGGTGCAAATGAATGTAAATGCTTCATGGTTTGGGGTCCTTTCTGCGGCAGGTGATGCCTTATTTCTTCTTCCGCTTCGTCTCCGACGCATGGCGGCTGGTCGGCCGTATCTTGTTCCGATACCGCCGTACCGAGATCAATGCGATGACACCCCCGACGATCACAACAGCGACCGCACCACTAATGATCCAATACTTATAGTCGTCTGATTTCCACTGCCGGATATACTGGCTGACCGCATTGCTGCCGGCGTTGTAAACGTGCAGCCGGTCGATCTTCTTCGCCGTATTGTCCTTGGAATCTGACGGCGTATAATACCCGATCGCCTGGTCGCCGATCTCCGTAATGGTCTGCGGCAGGTTCATTTCCAGCAGAGAAACGCAGTTGTAGAAACACTGGTCTCCCAGCGTAGTCAGTCCCTCCGGCAGGTCGATCTTGTTCAGCTTGGCGCAGGAATAAAAACAGTGATCTCCCAGTTTCCAGATGGTCGCCGGCAGTTTCACCTCTTCCAGGGACAGGCAGTAGCCGAACACAGCGCCGTTCAGTTCTGCGACGCCGTCCGGGATAACGATGCTTTTCAGCGAAGTGCAGTAATAGAAACAGTCCTCACCGATAGAAGTCACCCCGTCAATGTTGATCTGTTCCAGTGTGGTAGAGCCAATAAAGCTCCAGTCCGCCAGTGTCCTGCAGCCCTCCGGAACGGTATATGCCGTCTCCGCCTTTGCCTGGGGATACCGCACCAGGGTCTCGCCGTCTTTGGTAAACAGCACGCCGTCCTGCGACAGATAGGCCGTGTTGCCCTCTGCCACATCCAGCGCCGTCAGCGCCTGGCAGCCGTCAAACACATACTTGCCCAGAGTGGTACAGGATGCCGGCAGTTTCGCCTGCTCCAGCACCTGGCAGTTCTGAAACGCATAGTCCCCGATGGACGCCACGCCCTCAGGCAGCGTCACCTCTTTCAAGGCAGTACAGCTATAAAATGCCTCGTTCCCGATGACTTTGATCGTCGCCGGCACAGAAAAGCTGGGCAGATAGCTGCAATTGTAGAATGCCGCCTCCGGCAGTTCTGTCAGCGTAGACGGCAGCGTCACCTGGCTCAGCATGGTACAGGACTCAAACACGCCCTTGCCCAGTTCTGTCAGCCCCTCCGGCAGAGAGACCTGGCACAGCATGGGACAGCTGGAAAAGGCACTTTCGCCGATCTTCGTCACATGGGACGGTACATCTATGGCAGTCAGATAGGCACAGTTCATAAATGCCGCATCGCCGATCTCTGTGACCGGCTTTCCGTCGATCTCCTCCGGGATATCGGCGGATGTGGCGGCGGTATCACAGGATGTGATGCAAACGCCTGTGTCATTTTCCCGATAGGTGAACACATCATAGGAGGTGTCTCCGGAGGTATCAATGGAAATGCCGCTGTCATC
>OATA01000971.1_pt1 | contig 21098 bp, 18 predicted proteins | sample 1516451 | NCBI WGS metagenome assembly OATA01 (sample SAMEA2579905, study PRJEB22360) | human gut metagenome | biome: human gut; feature: human-associated habitat; material: faeces | place: Denmark | collected 2008/2010 | reverse complement strand
CGAACGAAAGACCCTAAAAAGTAAAGACCCTAAAAAACTTTGAATACCCGTTTTTTCAGCTATACCATTTCATGAAGCATATCCACAATCACTTCTCTGCAATGAGCTCCGAGATGCTTTTGTTCCTCTTTGCTGAGTGTTGCCGGATCAATAGGAGTGCCATAGCGGATAACCACATGATTCTTTTTGACCCATGGAAGGTGATCCTCGAATATTTCATTTGTTCCCATGATTGCCATTGGCACTATCTTGCATTTGCTCTTTGTGGCAATCTTGAAAGTACCTTCTTTGAAAGACTGTACCTCTGTCAGGTCATCTTTGTTTTTGCAGCGTGTGCCCTCAGGAAATACACATATGCTGATGCCGGATTTGACCTGATCTATGGCTGCAAGCACGACCTTTAGTCCCTGCTTGATGTCATCGCGGTCCAAAAACAGGCAGTGCAGGCGCTTCATCCAAAGACCCAGCACCGGTATTTTTGTGATGCTCTGCTTTGAGATGTAGCCGGTCAGGCGTGGACATCTGGAGTAGGTGATTATGATGTCAAAGAAACTACGGTGATTTCCTATATATAGTACAGCCTCGTCCTTTGGCACATTTTCCTCCCCTATAAATTCAATGTCTGCTCCGCTTAGGAATATGATGACACGGAAAGCCCACTGTACCAGGCGAAGCTGTGCCATATCGGCCCATGCCGGGGCAAATTTGTGTATTATCCACATGGCTCCGAGCACCGGAAGACCGAGCAGCAGATAGAAAAATACGAATATTACGATTAAAACTGAACGCATATTTGACCTCTCTTTTTCATACTCTATATAAATTGTAGTTCAATATTTGATATTATATCATATCATAAGCGATATGATAAGAAAGAGAGGAAAAAATGTCAGAAAAATTGAGGAAATTTCTGGTGATGGCTGCAGGTGTGCTTGTTATATTGGAAACGACAGTGATTTCGGGCTGCCGCGCAAATATTTCAGGCACGGAGAGTGACAGGATGGTTGAGTACACGGTGATCTGCGGGGATGAAATCCCGGAGGAGTTTAAAAAGCAGATAAATGAAAACAAGGCAAAGGCGATGAAGCTGACGTACAAGGATGATGAATATTTATACATAGCGGAAGGCTTTGGCACAAAGGAGACAGGTGGCTACAGTATTACGGTTAACCAGTTTTATGTTAAGGATAAGGCAATGTATTTTGATACGCGTCTGATAGCCCCGGATAAGGGCGAGAAGGTCAGCAATCAGGCGAGTTATCCGTATATAGTAATAAAGACGGAATTGAGTGAAATGCCTGTTGTGTTTGAGTGAAAATTTCGTAAATTGTGTTAAAAGTTGCGAAAAAACTGACAATCAGTACTAATGCCCTATTGCTATCACTGCGATACTTTGCTATAGTAAAGTTACTAGATATTGTGGTGACATATTTATATATTCAAATATATTGATTGATATAATTGTTGATTAATTTGCCCTGTTTTATATTTATACAGAGATTGATTTCATATATATGACACCGTCGTTACAATACTGGTTACCATGAGGACTATAGTTATGTGCCAGTGGGCATACCCACAATAAGGAGGCTTAAAATGGAACAGACAGAAATTAGAAAAGTCAGAGCATCAATTCACCAGCAGTGTGGCAACAGGGTAAAAATCCAGCAGGATCTCGGCCGCAACAAGGTTGACATCCAGGAGGGGGTTATTCAGCAGGCATACCCAAGTGTGTTTACGGTTCTGATAGATGATGAGTTTGAGCAGAATCCGCCACAGCTCTTATCTTTCACCTACACTGATGTGATTACAAAAGATATAAGGATGCAGCTTTGCTAGTATCATGAAGTAAAGATGTTACATCTTTATTATAATGATCATGAATTTAAATATTTGCATCTGCATAAAGTTACTCCATCTTGAATATGTATTTTATATACATATTTGAAGTGGGGTATTTTTTATGGAATTAATTACACAAAAAATCAGACAATGCATAGAAAAGGTAAAGGATATGTCGCAGGTTGGCTTCGACAGGGATTATGTCATAAAGGACAACAAGCCTGATGTTTCCAAAGTGGTTTGCCAGAACGGGCAGGTAAAGATTGACGAGATAAAAGCGTCAGGCGAGAATATCTGGTTAAGTGGAAGCATTGAATTTGAAGTGCTGTATACGAGAGAGGAAGTTTTTGAAGGCGATGAGCCGGAGGAAAATATCGGCGGAAACAGGGTGGAGCATATAAAGGATGCAATACCGTTTCAGGAGAAGCTTGTTCTTCAAGGAGTCTGCGAGAAGGATACGGTTCGTGTGTATACCGGGCTTGATGAGCTTACGGTTGGGGTTATCAATTCGCGAAAGCTCTCGGTCAGAGGCATTATAAGCGTGGAGCTTTATGGAGAGAGGGAAGAAAATCTTGAGGTTGCACAAAGGATTGATGACAAGGATGTGGAGCAGCTTATGGGGCAGATGAAGGTGCTTAAGCTTGACAGTGTTGTAAGGGATATTGTCAGAATTAAAAATGTCGTCACCTTGCCAAAGACCAAGCCGAATATATGCAAGCTCATATCAAGTCTTGTTGATATGAGAAATCTGGAGTATACATACGAGCGTGACCATATCACACTGACAGGCGAGTGCCATGCGTGTATAGTGTATCTGAGTGAAGAACAGGAAATTTGCTGCTTTGAGGTGCAGGAGGGGTTTTCAAATGAAATACGCTGCGAGGGTGATAATGCCGGAAATATTGCCTGGCTTCGCACACAGCCTGCCATGCATCAGGTTGAGGCGGAAAATGATTATGACGGAGAGCTCAGGCAGCTTTCGATTGAGGCAGCGCTTGCGGTGGATGGAAAGGTCTGGAGTGAGGAAACAGTAGAGGTGCTCAATGACATGTACAGCGTATCATGTCCGGTAAAACCTGTGTTTGAAAAGATGAAGGTATGCAGCCTTCTTATGAAAAATGACACAAAATGCCGTATTTTGGAGCAGTTGTACAGAGAAAACAGCAAAAAGAGAATTTTAAGAATCTGCGGTACAAAGACGCAGGCCGCTATTGCACAGATAAAAAATGCAGACACAGGAATTATTGTGTCAGGTGTATTGCAGGTGAACTGTGTGAATATTGTGGAGGATGATGGCTGTCCGATAGAGATGCATACAGACTCTGTGCCGTTTGAACAGTTTGTTGAGATACCCGGCATGGATGCCCACACCTGCTGCGAGGTAAATCTACAGGTAGACCAGGTGCAGGTCAATCTACTCGACAACAGCGAATATGAAATTAAGGGTGTTGTCAGCATAAACGCTATTGCCCTGCAGCAGGATGAAGTGTCAGTCATAACATCGGTGGAGCAGGAAAAAACAGCGTCTGATACTGAAGAGGAAGCAGCTCTGGTTGGCTATATAGTGCAGAAGGATGATAAAATGTGGGACATTGCAAAAAGATACCGCACCACTGTTGAAAACATAATGGAAATAAACGCTCTGACCTCAGATAGCGTCAAAACTGATGATAGACTTATAATAGCGCGCATGTGAATCATAAATGAGGGGCAAAATAACTTTTGACCTTTTAATCATATCATTATATAAAATGTGGAAAATTCTGTAAATTTACAAAAAGATGTGGAAAAAAGATTCATTTTGTGCGATAATATATCCGAATGTATATTGAACATAAATTGTGGAAAGAAAGGTTAATCTGACCGTCGTATTACAGGAGGAACAAAATGAATCGGAAATGGACACGTGCTATATGTACTGTGTTAACATCGGCACTCGTTTTTACAGGACCGGCAGTAGAGGGCATTACATTTAGCGGATACATAAACAGTGGACTTGAGAAGGTATATGCAAAGACAAAGAAGCAGAAGGATGCAGAGAAGAAGAAGTCACAGGCTGAGCAGGATCTCAAGGATAAGAAGAATGAGATTAATGGTTTAAAGGATCAGCAGCAGATTACTGCTGATGATATAAAGAATAAATCCGCAAAGCTTGATGAGATTCTTGCAGCACAAAAGAAGCTTCAGACAGATATCACAAGCAAACAGGCAGAGATAGAGCAGAATCAGAAGGATCTTGCAGCAGCCCAGGAAAAGCAGCAGGAGCAGTATGACGCCATGAAGAAGCGTATACAGTTCATGTATGAAAACAGCGCTGAAGACAATATCTGGACAGCAATTATTGAGTCAAATGGTATCACAGATATGCTCAATCGTATAGAGTACGTGTCAGATGTATATGATTCGGATCGTGCTCTTATGGATTCTTATCAGGCAGCAGTTGAGCAGGTGAAGGAAATTGGTACTAAGCTTGACAAAGACATGAATGAGCTCACAGCCATGCAGGATGATTATGAGAAGCAGCAGGCAGATGTCGAGGCGGCTATAGTAGCTCTTGAAAACCAGAAGGAGCAGTATGCAAGCCAGATAGCTCAGGCACAGCAGCAGGCAGATAATTATCAGAATATCATTACGGCACAGGGCAAAATCATTCAGGAGCAGGAAGCAGCGGCTGCAGCAGCGGCACAGGCAGCCGCTGCCAGAGCGAACAGCTCGTCAAGCAGTTCAAGCTATGATGGTGGTGGAGCCGGCAAGGGCGGAAGCATTGCCGGTGACTATGCAGCAGGCGGTGGAAAGAACCCGGGTGCTTCAACAGGAGTTTCAGGAAGCTCTGTGGTATCATACGCTATGCAGTTTGTGGGCCATCCATATGTATGGGGTGGAAACAGTCTTACAAACGGTGTAGACTGTTCAGGCTTTGTACATGAGGTATATGCACATTTTGGTATCAGCACACCGAGATATTCACAGGCATTTAAGTCTGTGGGACAGGCCGTATCCTTCGATAATATACAGCCGGGAGACGTAGTGGTATATCCGGGACATGTAGCTATATATGCAGGTGGTGGTGTTATAGTGGAGGCACAGTCCACAAAGGCAGGAATCACAGCAAACAGAAGCGTACAGTGTCATACAATACTTGCTATACGACGTCTTGTATAGGATGGTTAGGAGCCGATAAGTATATTTATTATACTTACCGGCTCTTTTTATTTTTACCACAAAGTACTGAATTGTTACCAATAAAGTAAGGGCGTAAGATGCGGACATGCCACGACCCAATGTTAGTAACCGGCAACAAACTCATTGTAATAAATAATAGCAATTTCCACCCATAAGGTGTATTATAGAGATAGACGGCACCAATTCGCACAAAACGAACTAGCAAGCCTGTAAATAAAGTAAGAAAAGCAGGAGGAACAAGCCATGCAGATGGAACAATTACAAAAAGACATGATTGCAGCAATGAAAGCAAGAGACAAGGTAAGAAAGGATGCTATATCCTCACTTGTATCGGCAGCCAAAAAGGCGGCAATAGATGAGGGCTGCAGAGACAATATACCGGAGGAGCTTGTCAACAAGGTCATCCTTAAGGAAATGAAATCCGTGAAGGAGCAGATTGACACATGCCCTGCAACAAGAACAGATCTGCTTGATGAGTACAATACCAGATATGCAATCTTTGAGGAGTACGCTCCTGCAATGATGTCGGCAGAAGAGGTAGAAAAGGAGCTCACAGAGCAGTTTTCGGATGTAATCGCAACAGGAAACAAAGGACAGATAATGAAGGCAGTCATGCCGCATTTCAAGGGCAAGGCTGACGGAAAGGTCATAAATCAGGTGGTTGCAAAGCTTTGCGCAAAATAAGAAAACACATCACAACAATTATACTTGCAGTGCTGGCTGTCATGGCCGGCGTGTAGGCATATATATGCAGGGCTTGACAATGCAGATATAACGGATTATGATTTCTCGGGAGGCAGATATAAGAAGCTGCTGGAGAAAAATAACTATAAAATAAAAGAAAAAGTGTGGAAAAGAGTCGATATGGGAAACGTTACTCTTGATCACTAGAAAGAAGATTTTATGTCAACAAAAATTGGAAGAAATGACCCTTGCTGGTGTGGCAGCGGAAAGAAATATAAGACCTGTCATGCGGCATTTGATATGAAGCTTGAAAAGCTTGCTGAGGCACATCATAAGATACCGAGCCATTCAATCATCAAGACGCCTGACCAGATAGCGGGAATCAAGGAGAGCGCCAAGATAAATGTCGCAGTGCTCGACTACATAGGAGAGCATATCCACGAGGGTATGAACACAGCAGAGATTGATAAAATAGTCTATGATATGACCACCAGCATGGGCGGCATCCCTGCACCGCTCAACTATGAGGGGTATCCTTACAGCGTATGTACATCAGTAAATGAGCAGGTTTGTCACGGATTTCCTTCAAAGGACGTCATCTTAAAGGATGGTGACATCATAAATGTAGACTGTTCTACAATTTTAAACGGATATTTTTCGGATTCATCAAGAATGTACTGTATCGGAAATGTAAGCCCTGAGAAGAAAAAGCTCGTTGAAGTCACAAAGGAGTGTGTGGAGCTTGGACTCAAAGAGGTAAAGCCGTGGGGCTTCCTCGGAGATATGGGACAGGCGGTGCACGACCATGCATTTGCAAACGGTTACACAGTAGTGCGTGAAATCGGTGGACACGGAGTGGGACTTGAATTTCACGAGGATCCGTGGGTAGGCTACAACACCAAGCGCGGCACCGACATGGTCATGGCACCCGGCATGATATTTACCATCGAGCCAATGGTCAACATGGGCAAGGCCGATATCTACGTAGATGACAAGAACAACTGGGAAGTATACACCGACGACGGACTTCCATCAGCCCAGTGGGAAATCATGGTACTCGTCACAGAGGATGGCCATGAGGTGCTGAGCTGGTAAACCGGTAAGTATTACGAGAGTGCCTTTATAAAAGGATATTATTTCATAGGTGATAACATTATGAAGGGCGTGTGAAAAACGAAGTTTTTTCACACGCCCTTTTATATAATAATAAGATAAGCAACTTATAAACTCATCGTTGATTGCTTCGCATAAGTACCCTAAATTTACCGGAGAGTATGCGGTGTGTTCCGAAGAAAAATATAAACTGCCACGGCGTTCCATAAAATGTGGATGCGATAATTCATAGCAAACTATCAATAAACTATCCGCAAATGATGCCGTGGCTGATTTTATATTTTTCTGAGGAATATACTGCATGCTAGGCCGGTCCTCACAGCCTGAATATGCGAAGCCCCATAAACGAAGCCCCATAAGCGATATCCTATGATGCGTCCCTACAGATTTGTATTCACCCCATTTATGGTCGCATTCTCATTCTCCCTCATAGGAATGACGAGACACTTCTCCCCATTGATGACCTGCGCATGAATCTGTGAAGCCTTCTCCGGCTTTACATGAAGCACCACATCATAGGTCTTAATTTGGGCAGTGTAATTATCAATCTCTTCCTGCTTCTCAAGAAGCTGTGAAGTGCGCTCCTCAATCTGATTATTTTTCTCCTGGATAACAGAATCCTTCTCCTCAAGCTGCGCATTTTTCTCATTGAGCTCGAGAGTTAAATCGCCGACCTGGCTCTCAAGAGCAAGCTTTTCCACGCGGATTTCATTAGCTGCAAGAGCCTTTGAATCAATGACATTGGCTGCGATAGGCGGCTTGTTACCGAAGGCCTCATTGACGGATTTTTCAATGCGTGAAATCTTTTCCTCAGAGACATGGCAGTCACTAAGCACCTTGTTCATAGCCTCGCTGTCGAGAATGAACGGATCGTCGTCATCATCGTGAGTCTCAGCGTAGTCATCGGCCATCTCGGACAGATTCTGCTGGATATCAAGCAGCTTGTCATCAGTGCTCTCGTCCTCGGCACCTAGCACATTTCTGACGATTGAATGAAAAGCCATCTTCTGCTCAGTAGCTGTGCGCTCCACACCGCAGCCGAGACCGTTTGTCATAAACTCAGAGTGAGGCTCCTTGGTATTTTTCGTATAGAAAAGAGTTGAGTGTATGTCAGTGCTCCTATCATTGAAAGCAGGGAATAAAAAGCCTGTCTCAGGAGCGCCGACCACCCAGTCCCTTATGCGGGCTCCGATACGCTGCTCCTTTTCCAGATAGCCAAGGCCCGGCTTTGAAAGTGTGACAGGGCAGATGGCGCAGAGCATGTATTTGTACACCTCCTCGGACTCATCCACGTTGATGTTGTCATTTGTACGTGTCATGACATCGTAGCTGTCGAGATACAAAAGAATCAAGTAGTTTCCGGCCTCATCGTAGGTGTCGATGACCAGGTCATAGTATGTATCGAGCAGAGTCTCATCATTAAGCTCGCTGTCGCGAAGCGCCATGAGAATCTGCTGGCGGCCTCCGACCTCTTCCTCCTCAAGCGGAAACTGCAGATTGAGCAGGTTGTTTCCTAGAGTGCCGGAAAGCACCTTGTTTGAAATCTCCAGATATTTGTAGTATTCATCCTCCTCCAGAGTTAGAAATTTGCCACCGAATTTGCAGACCTTTTCATGGTTGCAGTCCACGTAGCAGCCGACCAGACGACTGAAGGTTGCCTGGTCTTTTTTTAATCTTCGTTTTAGTTCCAATACTTCTTTTTTGTTCATATTATCCTCGCATTATTTTCATACCATTCAAAAATTTTCGTAATCACATTATATGTATGGAATAAATATTTGTCAATTGAGCGGCGCCTTTTATGTCCCGCTGTCAATCAAGAAAAAAGATGACAGACCAACCACAAAATGCTATAATTTAGGAAATCAACGGATTATGATATAAAGGCTGACACAGAGACATCCACAGGTGTCTCTGTTCTTGAATTGAGGCATAAATGGAGCAGAAAATGACAAACAATCACATTACAATAGGCATTCTCGCACATGTAGATGCGGGAAAGACAACCCTGTCTGAGGCCATGCTTTACAGCACCGGGCAGATTCGCTCACTCGGGAGAGTGGATCATCAGGACGCGTATCTGGACAACGATGCGCAGGAGCGAGAGCGTGGAATAACCATTTTTTCAAAGCAGGCAAGGCTTGATATTTCGCGTGGCACAAATGCGGCAGATACAGCAGATGCAGCACGTACGGCAGATACAGCTCGTACATGGCATGTAGTCATGCTTGATACACCGGGGCATGTGGATTTTTCGGCAGAGATGGAGCGTACCCTTCAGGTCCTCGACTATGCAATACTTGTAATCAGCGCAACTGATGGAGTGCAGGGGCACACGCGCACACTGTGGAGACTTTTAAAGCACTATAACGTGCCGACATTTATTTTTGTAAACAAGATGGATATGCAGGGCACGGATGCGGAGAAAGTGCAGGCAGAGCTAAAGAGCGAGCTGAGCGATGGCTGTGTGGATTTTTCTTCACAGGATTTATTTGAGGAGCTTGCCATGTGCAGCGAGCCTCTTTTAGATGAATTTATGGAATCGGGAGAGCTTACAGATGCGCATATTGCGCAGGCGGTGGCTCAAAGGGAGGTGTTCCCCTGCTTTTACGGCTCGGCACTTAAGCTTGACAGAGTGGATACGCTGATTCAGGGACTTTCGCGGTTTATGTGTGAAAGAAATTACCCTGACGATTTTTCTGCCCGCGTATACAAGATAGGCAGGGATGACAGAGGCAGCAGGCTGACATTTTTAAAGGTTACCGGAGGCTGTCTTAGGGTCAGGGACAAAATAGAGTACAAAGAGAATGGCGGTGACGAGGCGAAAGGCCTTCTGATTGAGAAAATCGATCAGATAAGAAAGTATTCCGGCGAAAAATATGAGATAGCTGATGTGGCAGAGGCGGGTGAGATAGTTGCTGTCACAGGTCTTAGCTCGACATTTCCGGGGCAGGGGCTCGGGTTTGAGCAGCAGTCCAATATGCCAATCCTTGAACCGGTACTAAACTATAAGATGATTCTGCCGGATGATGTAAATCCGGCGGCATTTATGGAAAAGTTAAAGCAGCTTGAGGAGGAAGACCCACAGCTTTACATAGTGTGGGTGGAGGAGTTTAAGGAAATCCATGTGCAGCTCATGGGACAGGTGCAGATGGAGGTGCTTGTGCGTCTCATAAAGGATAGGTTTGGTGTTGTTGTCACGTTCGGACTGGGCAGCATTGTATATAAGGAAACGATAGCAAGGGCTGTCGAGGGAGTAGGACACTTTGAGCCGTTGCGCCACTATGCAGAGGTGCATCTGCTTTTGTCGCCGGCGGAGCGTGGCAGCGGAATCACGGTTACATCCACCTGCAGTGAGGATGTGCTCGACAAAAACTGGCAGCGCCTCATAGCCACACACGTTGAGGAAAAGGAGCACAGGGGTGTGCTCACAGGCTCAGCGCTTACCGATGTGAAGGTCACTATTCTTACAGGAAGAGCACATGTAAAGCACACGGAGGGAGGCGATTTCCGCCAGGCTACATACAGAGCAATCCGCCAGGGGCTTAAATCCACAGAGAGCGTGCTGCTTGAGCCATACTACAGCTTTATCCTACAGGTGCCGATGGAGTATGTCGGCCGTGCAATGACAGATCTGGAGCAGAGATTTGCAAGAGCCGAGAGCCCGCAGTTTGCCACAACCGCTGCGAGGGAGATGGCAACAATTACAGGAAAGGCACCGGTTGCGACAATGCAGGATTATGTGAGTCTGGTGCATGCGTATACAAAGGGGCTCGGGCATCTGACACTGGAGCTGTGGGGTTATGATGAGTGTCACAATCCTGCGGAGGTGATTGCGCAGATGCACTATGACAGCGAGGAGGATTTCCGCAATCCGACAGGCTCAGTATTTTGTGCGCACGGCTCAGGCTACGTGGTGCCGTGGGATGAGGTTCCGGAGCATATGCACCTGCCGTATGTCTACCACGGAGATGAGTCTGAGGAGGCACTTGCAGCGAGTGCCCGCACGCAGAATGCATTTTCAGCGGAGGATGCGCAGGCGCTTGCCGGAAACCGCCGCAGGATGAGCTTTGAGAAAGCTGTTTCAGGTATGTCATCAGTGGAGCTTGATGCGCAGCTTGCAGATGTTTATGCCAGGGAGTTTGGCATGGGCAGAAACGATATCGCAGAGGATCAGAGGCGCAAATGGTCAGGTAAAAAGAAAAATGAGTATGAAGGCCTAAGTGGTAAACCGCGCACCGTAAAGCATGATAAGCACGGCAATCCGATTTATCCGAAGAAATCCCCGGGGGAAGAGTACCTGATAGTTGACGGATATAATATAATATTTGCATGGGAGGATTTAAAGGAGCTTTCACGCATAAACATCGATTCGGCGAGAGATGCGCTGAAGGATGTTTTATCGGATTACCAGGGCTATAGGGGCTGTCATCTGCTGCTGGTGTTTGATGCGTACAAGGTGAAGGGCAATGCCGGAAAGAGAGAGACCTTCCACAATATAGAGGTTGTGTATACAAAGCAGGACGAGACAGCCGATGCATTTATCGAAAAGACTGTGTTTGGCATACGTGACAGGTACAAGGTAACAGTGGCAACCTCTGACGGACTGGAGCAGCAGACGGTCATGAGCCTAGGGGCACTGCGAATGTCAGCCCGCGAGCTTAAGGAGCATATTGAGATGACGAAGCGTGCCGGGATGGAGGCATTCATATCAGGATAAACGGTCATGAATGGTAACAATATGTGTATAAAGAGATGTTTATAAAGACATTTGTATGTCATAAGCAGAGATATTATAATAGTAAACATGCAAGAACATCAGAGATAAGGAGACAAGAAAATGGTAGTAAACGAAAGCATGTACCAGCTCGGAAGCGTGCGCTCAGCAATCAGGGAGCTTTTCGAGTATGGTAAAAAAAGAGCAGCAATTGTAGGTAAGGAAAATGTATATGATTTCTCAATAGGAAACCCGAGCATACCGGCTCCGCAGATAGTAAACGACACAATAAAGGAGCTTGTGACAGATTATGATTCTGTTGCGCTGCACGGCTACACCTCAGCACAGGGAGACGTGGAAACGAGAGCGGCGATAGCTGAATTTTTGAACAACATACATGGCACACATTTTAATGCGGACAACCTTTACATGACAATGGGAGCAGCGGCATCGCTGTCAATCTGCTTTCGTGCTTTGACAAGTGACGCATATGATGAGTTTATTACCATAGCGCCATATTTCCCGGAGTACAAGGTATTTGTGAATGCAGCAGGAGCAAGGCTTGTAGAGGTGCCTGCAGACACAGAGCATTTTCAGATAGATTTTGAGGCTCTTGAGGAGAGAATCAATGCGCACACCAGAGGTGTCATAATAAATTCACCAAACAACCCATCCGGCACAGTCTATTCTGAGGAGACCATCAAAAAGCTCTCAGACCTCCTTGAGAAAAAGTCTAATGAGATAGGAAGACCGATATTCATTATCGCAGATGAGCCGTACAGAGAGATAGTCTACGACGGAATCAAGGTACCGTTTGTGACCAAATATTACGACAACACGCTGGTATGCTACTCATACAGCAAGTCACTTTCACTGCCGGGAGAGAGAATAGGATACGTCCTCGTGCCTGATGAGGTGTACGATAAGGCAGAGCTGTATGCAGCAGTCTGTGGTGCTGGAAGAGCACTCGGTTACGTGTGTGCACCAAGCCTGTTCCAGAAGATGATAGTAAAATGCCAGGGGGCAACCGGTGATATCAATGCCTACAAAGAAAACAGAGACCTTCTGTACGAGGGACTCACAAGGATAGGCTATCACTGCTTCAAGCCGGACGGAGCCTTTTATATGTTTGTAAAGGCACTCGAGGATGACAGCAATGCATTCTGCGAGAAGGCAAAGGAGGAGGATGTGCTCATAGTAGCAGCAGACGGCTTCGGCTGTCCGGGCTGGGTGAGAATATCATACTGTGTGGATAGGGAGATGATAAAGCGCTCCATGCCTGCGTTTGAAAAGATATACAAAAAATATAATAAATAATAGTTGATTATAACGAATAAAAAATGCACAAATCCCGAAAATTATCTAAAACTGTACAGCTTTCGGCATTTTTAATGTATACTTTTTACAAAATCTGTGGAAAAGGGCTCTGTGTGACCGTTGTGTGACCAAAGAGGTGTATAATCTTATTCAAGAGGAAAACGTATAAATAAAATATGAGGATAAGAACGCGTGCTTTGAGATAAGGAGCCGGAATATAATAGATTATCACAGAGCATACATAGGGACGAAAATGGAATTAAAGCCAGAAGCATTTAAAGGGATAATGTTCAAGGTAAAGAGATCGGAAAAAATTTTTAAAAAAATTTAAAAAAGTACTTGCATTATTCGTTTGACCATGATATTATAATACACGGTTCGTTGGTCAAGCGGTTAAGACGCCGCCCTCTCACGGCGGAAACACGGGTTCGATTCCCGTACGGACTGCTAAGTATTTAAAGTCGGTACATTCATGGAAACATGATGTACCGGCTTTTTCGTTGTATATATTCATATGAGGCAGAGCTATTTATGAGCAGCTGCAGCTACTGCATGCTTTTATTATAAAAGTATGGTATAACATGAAAATTTCTCAATAAGGAAATCTGCCCTTGCAATATACCCCACAGGGGTATATAATGCTCTTGAAGACAGATACCCATAAGGGGTATGGTTAGACATATGCAACAAATGTGGAATGAAGAAAGAAGGGAGGCACCCATGGCAGAAAAAGAAACCAAATGCTGTTGCTGCAACCGCAAAAAAGATCGGTCAGAGAAAGAATATAAGGATCTCATCAACAGACTTAGCCGTATAGAGGGGCAGATCCGTGGAATCAAGCGTATGCTGGATGAGGATTGCTACTGCCCTGACATCATCACACAGGTGGCGGCCGCAAATGCTGCGCTCAACAGCTTCAATAAAGTCCTTTTGGCCAATCATATAAAGACGTGTGTGGCAGATGACATAAGAGCCGGCAAGGATGAGACAATAGATGAGCTTTTGAACACACTGCAGAAGCTTATGAAGTAGTATTATAAGAAGGCAGGTATAAAAATGAGTACAATAATCACAATATTAATAATAGCAATAATTGCCGCTCTGGTGATTGTGGGCTTAAAGGAGACAATAAAGCATTCAAAGGGCGAGGGTGCCTGCTGTGGCGGTGGAGCCATGAAGGAGGACGAGGAAGCCACAGTACAGCTTACAGGCGAGATAGTCACGAGAGCAGATGTGCACATAGACGGAATGCACTGCATGAACTGCAAGAACTCAGTCACACGCTCACTTCAGAAGATGAGCGGCGTATCGGCAGATGTGGATTTAAAGCATGGCGTGGCACATGTTGAGGCAACCAGAGAGCTAAGCGATGAGGAAATCACATTTGCCATCGAAAGACTGGATTTCAAGGTGACAGGAATTGAGAGATTTTAGAAAAGGCTTCTGAATAGTTAGATTCGAATAGTAGAAAGAAGGAAATACAGACAGTATGAAGCAATATACAGTTACAGGAATGAGCTGTGCGGCATGCTCTGCCAGAGTGGAAAAGGCGGTCTCTAAGGTTGATGGTGTGACGAGCTGCTCTGTCAGCCTTTTGACCAACTCGATGGGAGTCGAGGGAAGCGCGACAGATGCGCAGATAGTGGAGGCAGTAGAGCGGGCGGGCTATGGAGCGAGTCCCAAAGGCACAGCAACAGAATCAGAAAATGACAAAGCGAATAACAGCTTAGAACAGCTAAAGGCAGCGCAGGATGCGCTTGTAGACAGGGAGACACCGAAGCTTGTAAACAGGCTTATAGCCTCGCTCATATTCTTAGTTGTTCTCATGTATTTTTCCATGGGACATATGATGTGGGGCTGGCCGTTGCCTGAGTTTTTCAATGGAAACCATGTGGCTATGGGGCTTTTGCAGCTTCTGCTTACAGTGGCGGTAATGGTCATAAACCAGAAGTTTTTTATCAGTGGCTTTAAGGGCTTGATTCACGGCGCTCCCAACATGGATACGCTTGTTGCGCTTGGCTCTGCGGCATCGTTTGGATACAGCGTGTATGCACTTTTTGCTATGACAGCTGCGCAGGTGAATGGCGATATGGATGCGGTCATGTCATATATGCATGAGTTTTATTTTGAATCCGCAGCCATGATTTTGGCACTGATTACTGTCGGAAAAATGCTTGAAGCGCACTCAAAGGGCAAAACAACAGACGCTTTAAAGAGCCTGATGCAGCTTGCCCCAAAGACAGCAACCGTTGTAAGGGATGGCGTGGAGCAGGAAATTTCTGTGGATGCAGTGAAAAATGGCGATATTTTCGTGGTCAGACCGGGGGAAAATATCCCTGTGGACGGTGAAATAATAGATGGAACAACCGCTGTCAACGAATCGGCACTCACAGGAGAGAGCATCCCTGTGGATAAGCAGCCGAAAGATGCAGTAAGCGCTGCCACAGTGAACCAGTCAGGCTTTATAAAATGCCGCGCAACGAGAGTGGGCGAAGACACCACACTCTCACAGATTATACAGATGGTTTCTGATGCCGCAGCGACAAAGGCACCTATTGCAAAAATCGCTGACAGGGTATCAGGAGTATTTGTGCCGGCGGTTATTACAATTGCAATCATTACAATAATAGCATGGCTTATAGCCGGTGAGACCGTGGGCTTTGCGCTTGCCAGAGGCATTTCGGTGCTCGTGATAAGCTGTCCGTGTGCACTTGGACTGGCAACTCCTGTTGCGATAATGGTAGGAAATGGCAAGGGCGCAAAGAGCGGTATACTCTTCAAGACAGCGGCAAGCCTTGAGGCAACAGGCCGCACACAGATTGTGGCTCTTGATAAGACAGGCACCATAACAAGCGGTGAGCCGAAGGTGACGGATATCGTGCCGGATGAGACATTTTTTGAGGAAATCGGCAAGCATGCCGGAGCGCTTCTTGCAATAGCCGCATCAGTCGAGGCCAAGAGCGAGCATCCGCTTGCAAAAGCCATTATGGAGCGCGCTAAAACGGATGAAATCGCTGTCGCAGAGGTGACGGATTTTAGCGCTGTTGTAGGAAATGGTCTGACTGCAATACTTGCAGGCAAAATGATAAAAGCAGGAAATCTTGCTTTTGTCAGCAAATTTGTAAAAGTGTCAGATGATATGCGCGCGAAAGCTGTCGAATTTTCAAAGGAAGGAAAAACGCCTCTGTTCTTTGCTGCAGATGACAGGCTTTGCGGTATCATAGCTGTTGCAGATACAATAAAGGAGGACAGTCCGGAAGCTGTCAGGCAGCTTAAAAATATGGGTATCAGAGTTGTTATGCTCACCGGTGACAACGAGCAGACGGCCAATGCCATTGGAAAGCAGGCGGGAGTGGACGAAGTCATCGCAGGTGTGCTTCCGGATGGTAAGGAGGCTGTCATAAGGAAGCTAAAAAAACAGGGCAGGGTAGCCATGGTTGGTGACGGAATCAATGATGCACCGGCGCTCACACGTGCGGATATGGGAATTGCAATCGGCGCGGGAAGTGATGTGGCAATAGATGCAGCGGATGTTGTCCTGATGAAGAGCCGCCTGATAGATGTACCGGCAGCAGTGCGGTTAAGCCGTGCTACATTGACAAATATACACGAAAATCTGTTCTGGGCATTTTTCTATAATGTAATAGGTATTCCACTTGCGGCCGGTTTGTGGTATCCTTTATTAGGATGGAAGCTCAATCCGATGTTTGGAGCGGCGGCGATGAGCCTGTCGAGCTTCTGTGTTGTTACCAATGCCCTGCGGCTGAATCTGTGCAGGGTGTATGATCCTAAGCATGACAGAAAAGCAACACCAGATAGAAAAAACAAAACAAATAAACCAAATGAAAGTGAGGAAAAATCAATGACAAAGACAATGAATATCGAAGGAATGATGTGCGGCCACTGCGAGGCAAGAGTAAAGAAGGCACTCGAGGCGCTTGATGCAGTTAGTGAGGCAGCAGTAAGCCATGAGAGCGGAACTGCAGTAGTGACATTAAGCTCTGACATTTCCGATGAGAAATTAAAGGAGACTGTAGAGGCTGAGGACTACAAGGTTACATCAATTCAGTAATCAGTCAGACAGTATAACAATATGAAGAAATATATAGCATTGGTATTGGCTGCAGTGCTGGTGCTTGGGATTTTTACAGGATGTGGTAACAAGGGCAACAAAGAGACAGAATCACAGACAGATGAGAAAGCCACTGAGTCGGTGAATTCTGCAGAAAATAATACTGAGGACAGTACGCAAAGCAGTACAGAAAATCAGAATGTGGCTGATACAGAGCAGCTCACCACAGAAAACGGACAGGAGAGCTCAGTTCTTGCCTGTCCGTCAGTAAACGGTAAGCTGCATGTGGAGGGCAGCAAGCTTGTTGATCAAAATAACAACGAGGTGCAGCTTCGCGGAGTCAGCACACACGGTCTTGCGTGGTATCCACAGTATGTGACCAATGATTGCTTTGCCACGCTGAAAAGCTTTGGAGCAAACGTGGTGAGGCTTGCCATGTACACCTACGAAAGCGGTGGCTACTGCACAGACGGTGACAGGCAGCAGCTCGAGACACTTGTGCAAAACGGAGTGCAGTACGCGTTCAACAACGACATGTATGTCATCATCGACTGGCATGTGCTAAACGATGGCAATCCAAACCGCTACAGTGATGTGGCAAAGACTTTTTTTGCAAAAATGGCACAGCAGTATGCCTCATACAACAACGTGATTTACGAGATTTGTAATGAGCCGTGCAACGGTGCGACCTGGGGAGATGTGAAGTTTTACGCCAGCGAGGTCATTCCGTCAATCAGAAGCTACGACAAGGATGCAGTCATACTGATAGGCACACCTAACTGGAGCCAGAATGTGGATGAGGCAGTCAAGGACCCTGTCACAGGCTATGATAATATCATGTATACACTGCATTTCTATGCCGCAACCCACAAGGAGGACTTGCAAAACAAGCTAAAATCGGCGGCAGACGCCGGACTGCCGATATTTGTATCAGAGTTTGGCATCTGCAGCGCCGACGGAAACGGTCAGGTGGACATAGATTCCGCAAACAGCTGGATCAGCCTGCTCGACAGCTACGGCATCAGCTATGTGTGCTGGAATCTGTCCAATAAGGACGAAAAATCAGCGCTTCTAACACCTGCCTGCGATAAGACAAGCGGCTTTACCTATGAGGATCTAAGCGATGAGGGCAAGTGGCTGTACGGTGTGCTCACAAGTCATGTGACACAGGTCTTGAATTAACGAAAAGCCTCAGATGTACGGAAAACGGCGCACCTGGCAATGCAGGGATAGAAGCATCCATGCGCTCAGCCGGCATGCACATGAGGCAGATGCAGATACTTCTCTCTGGTGGCAAGTCCGCCGCGGATATGGCGCTCTGACTTGTTGATATCGAGAATGTGACGCGCCTTTGCGGCAAGCTCCGGGTCTATGCGAAGCAGCCTGTCAGCATCCGTGATATCCTTGTGCACAGTGGATTTGCTGATGCCAAACTGCTTTGCAGCCTGACGCACCGTGGCATTGTTTTCAACTATGTAGTTGGCGATTTCCACCGCCCTTGTCTCAATATATGATTTCAAAAAATACTCCTGCATATTCTGTTGTTACAGTTTATGCGGGAGTATTTTTAATATTACACACAGGTTGTAATTCTATTTACGTTTTTCGTAAAATAAGAAAACGGTTTCTTAACCGCTGGAAAGATGTATCTTAAGTGAATTAAGCGTATGCGGATGCGATGAGCTCAATACATTTATCGTATCCAAGCACAGAGCTGTTTAGCACCAGATCATAATTTTTCCGGCTGCCCCACTCCTTGTCGGTGAAGTAGCGGTAATTTACAGAGCGCTTCTTATCGACATCTTTTAGCAGCTTTTTGACCTCGTCATCGCTTTTTTGGTAGAGCTTTTTTATTCTTGCAGCCTTCTCAGGAGTGTTTGCCTCTATAAAAACATTCAGCACATCATCCCTGTCAGAAAGAATGTAGTCTGCGCAACGTCCCACAATAACGCATGGCTCTTTTTGCGCAATATCCTTGATGAGCTTCTGCTGGATATTGAAAATCTGGTCTGAAAGAGAAACTCCTGTGATGTCGCGCCCCACAAATGCATATGAAAAAATACTTCCGGCAGGTGCATATTCGCCCTGGTTTGCGACAATCTGCTCAGAGATACCGAGCTCCTTTGCCACATGCTCAATTATTTTTTTATCGTAAAACTCAATGCCGCATTTTTGAGCAATCTGCTCGCCGATAAAGCGACCGCCACTGCCAAACTCTCGGCTTATAGTGATTATTTTAAAACTCATGATGAAACCTCCCAGCCTATAAAAGTGTTTATAACTCATTATAACGTAATTGCACATAAAATCAAAACAGAAATTTAACAAAATCGCTTGCAGATAAGCACTCCGTAATCTATAATGACATAAGAATACATGTTGCTTTTACGTAATCAATGAGATGGCAGCAGATAACATATGTTATGGTTTACACCACAGTGTGGAAAACAGCAATTACGTGACGTTTCAAAGATTGTAAAATAGCAGCATAGCGAATAAACAATTAGGAGGAAAACATGGATCAGGAAAAGGTCATAGTCATAGACTTTGGTGGTCAGTACAATCAGCTTGTTGCGCGCCGTGTCCGCGAGTGCAACGTGTACTGTGAGATTTACTCATACAAAATAGACATTGAGAAAATCAAAGAAATGAATCCAAAGGGCATCATCCTTACAGGAGGTCCAAACAGCTGTTATGAAGAGAATTCACCATCATACCAGAAAGAGCTGTTTGAGCTGGGAATACCGGTGCTTGGCATCTGCTATGGTGCACAGCTTATGATGCATAAATTAGGCGGAAAGGTAATCACACCGGAGGTTGGAGAGTATGGAAAGACAGAAATCACATATTCTGCAAACGGCGTGATGTTCAAGGATCTGCCATCAGAATCAGTATGCTGGATGAGTCATTTCGACAGAATTGCAGAGGCTGCACCGGGCTTTGAGGTAGTTGCGCACACTGCAGACTGTCCAATAGCCGCAACACAGAATGTTGAGAAAAAATTATATGCAGTACAGTTCCATCCGGAGGTACTTCACACCAAGAACGGAACACAGATGATTTACAATTTCGTCCGTGGCGTATGTGGATGTGCAGGCACATGGAAGATGGATTCATTCGTAAAAAACACAATCGAAGAAATCAGAGAGCAGGTCGGTGACGGCAAAGTGCTCCTTGCACTTTCGGGTGGAGTAGATTCATCAGTGCTCGCAGCACTCCTTGCCAAGGCAATCGGCAAGCAGCTCACCTGCGTATTCGTAGACCACGGACTTCTCCGCAAGAACGAGGGCGATGAGGTAGAGGGCGTATTCGGCAAAGGCGGTTCATTCGACATCAACTTTGTCCGCGTCAACGCACAGGAGCGCTACTACAGCAAGCTTGCAGGCGTCACAGAGCCTGAGCGCAAGCGTAAAATCATCGGTGAGGAATTCATCCGTGTATTCGAGGAAGAAGCTAAGAAAATCGGAAAGGTTGACTTCCTTGCGCAGGGAACCATCTATCCGGACGTAGTGGAGAGTGGACTCGGCGGAGAATCTGCAGTCATCAAATCACACCACAACGTAGGAGGTCTCCCTGAGCATGTCGATTTCAAGGATATCGTGGAGCCACTCAGAAACCTCTTCAAGGACGAGGTACGCAAGGTCGGACTGGAGCTCGGATTACCTGACTATCTCGTATTCCGTCAGCCATTCCCAGGCCCAGGCCTTGGAATCCGTATCATCGGCGAAGTCACAGCCGAAAAGGTACGCATTGTCCAGGATGCAGACTGGATTTACAGAAGCGAAGTGGAAAAGGCAGCAAAAGAGTACAAAGAGGCCCACGGCGAGGAACCATCATGGATGCCAAACCAGTACTTTGCAGCCCTTACCAACATGCGTTCAGTAGGTGTCATGGGTGATGAGAGAACATATGATTATGCCGTTGCAGTCCGTGCAGTCCGCACCGTGGACTTCATGACAGCCGAAGCAGCCGAGATACCGTTTGAGGTACTTCAGACAGTGATGAGCAGAATTATAAATGAGGTAAAGGGAGTCAATAGAGTATTCTATGATTTGACCAGTAAGCCACCGGGAACTATTGAGTTTGAATAACGGATTAAAATGCCGAAAGCCTGTATTTATGCGGGCTTCCGGCATTTGTTTTATCAAATGGCTCTAGTTTGGCTCTATT
>OATA01000969.1_pt1 | contig 21195 bp, 14 predicted proteins | sample 1516451 | NCBI WGS metagenome assembly OATA01 (sample SAMEA2579905, study PRJEB22360) | human gut metagenome | biome: human gut; feature: human-associated habitat; material: faeces | place: Denmark | collected 2008/2010 | reverse complement strand
GTTCACCGAGCCGAGCGCCGAACTCGACCTGTGGTTCCCCGACAAGAAGGGCGGCGCGGGCTGGCTCGAATGGGGTGGCTGCGGCATGGTGAACCCGAACGTGCTGAAGTCCGCGGGCATCGACCCCGAGGAGTACACCGGTTTCGCGTTCGGTGTGGGCATGGAGCGCACGCTGCTGCTGCGTTCCGATATCAACGACATGCACGACCTCGTTGAGGGCGACGTGCGATTCAGCGAACAGTTTGTGATGGGGGAGTGAGAAGCCCATGCCTATGGTTGACATTGATTGGCTCAAGGAGCACGTCGAGGTTCCGTCTGACCTCACCTACGAGCAGCTGGCCAAGGACCTGGTCAGGGTCGGTCTTGAGGAGGAGGAGATCCACGCCTCCCAGGTCACCGGTCCGATCGTCGTCGGATATGTCGTCGACGCGACGCCGGAACCGCAGAAGAACGGCAAGACCATCAACTGGTGTCATGTCGACGTCGGCTCCGCGTACAACGCGGTCGACGAGAACGGCAAGAAGGTGCCGCGCGGCATCATCTGCGGCGCACCGAACATGGCCGCCGGCGAGAAGGTCGTCGTGACCTTGCCGGGCGCAGTGCTGCCCGGCGATTTCAAGATCGAACCGCGCAAGACCTACGGCCACGTTTCCGACGGCATGTGCGCCTCGGAGCGCGAGCTCGGCCGGGGCGACAGCCACGAAGGCATCATCCTGCTGCGCGACTACGGCTTCACGCCTCAGGAATACAAGGCGCTCAAGCCCGGCGACGACGCGATGCACCTGCTGCACCTCGACCAGCCGATCCTGGAAATCAACATCACCCCGGATCGCGGCTATGCGTTCTCGTACCGTGGCGTGGCCCGCGAATACCATCATTCCACCGGCGCGAAGTTCGTCGATCCGGTGACCGAGCTCAACAAGCGCGCCCCCGCCGCTCCCGCGGCGGAGTCCGGCGTCTCCAGCGACATCGAGGTCATCGTCGACGACAACAACCCGATTCACGGCGTCACCGGCTGCGACCGCTACGTCGCCCGCGCCATCCACGGGTTCGACCCGACGAATCACACGCCGAACTGGATGCGCCGCCGTCTTATCCGCGCGGGCATGCGTTCGATCTCCCTCGCCGTGGATGTGACGAACTACGTGATGCTGGACCTTGGCCAGCCGATGCACGCCTACGACCTTGACAAGATCGAAGGGCCGATCGTGGTGCGTCGCGCGGCCGAAGGCGAGAAGCTCACCACGCTCGACGGCAAGGAACACGACCTGAGCGTCGAGGACCTGCTGATCACCGATTCGCCCGACGGCAAGCGTGGCTCGCGCATTCTCGGCATCGCCGGCGTCATGGGCGGCCTGTACGGTGAGGTCACTGCGGACACCAAGAACATCCTGCTGGAGGCCGCGCATTTCGACAGCGTCTCCATCGCACGTTCCGCACGACGCCACAAGATCCCCTCCGAGGCGTCCCGCCGGTTCGAGCGCGGCGTCGACACGCAGCTGCAGCCCGCGGCCGCGCAGATGGCGGCCGAACTGCTCACCAAGTTCGGCAACGGCGAGCCGTCCGGGCACCCGACCGACGTGAACACGACGATGTATCGCCGTCCGATCCCCTTCAAGGCCACCGAGGTCGCCCGCGTCGCCGGGCTCGACGTGGACGTCAACCGCATCAGCGACATCCTCACCGATGTCGGATGCCGTGTCGCTGGTGGCGGCAACGGCGAGTTCTCTGTGTCCGCGCCGACCTGGCGCCCCGATCTGAACGAGCCGTGCGACCTGGTCGAAGAGGTCGCCCGACTGGTCGGCTACGACGAGATCCCCGTCACCGTGCCTCCGGCCCCGGTCAAGGGCGCGGTCGGGCTGACCCCCGACCAGCGTCGCCAGCGCTGGGTCGCAGACACGCTTGCCGAATACGGCATGGTCGAGTCGCTGAGCTACCCGTTCGTCGGCGATGAGGACTTCAAGGCGTTCTCCTATGATCCGGCGGTCATCAAGCCGGTGAGCGTTGAGATCGCCAACCCGCTGGCCGGCGACCGCCCGTACCTGCGTCGTGATGTGCTCCCCACGCTCGCCACCACCGTGCAGCGCAACCTGCGACGCGGCCTCGAAGGCATCCGCCTGTACGAGATCGGCCACGTGTACCTGTGGGATCCGAACGCGCCCGCCATCCCGGCTCTTCCGGGAGGCGTACGCCCCAGCGATGAGCAGCTTGCCGCGCTGGATGCGGGCCTTCCCGATCAGCCGCTGCACGTCGCCGGCCTGCTGACCGGCAACGCGGTCGACTCCGGATGGCTCGGCGATCGTCGCGCCATCGATTGGAGCGACGCCGTCGAGGCCGTTCGCCGTGTCTGCGACCGTTTGGGTGCGCGTTACGAGCTGCGGCAGCCCGCCGCGCAGGATGTGCCCGCGCAGTGGCACCCCGGCCGCGCCGCGCAGATCGTCGCGGGCGAACAGGTCGTCGGCATGGTCGGAGAGCTGCACCCGCGTGTCAACGAGGCGCTGGGACTGCCGGCGCACTCCGCGGCGTTCGAGCTGAACCTTACCGCGCTGTTCGGCACGCTTGACGGCAAGCCCGTGCAGGCGAAACCCATCGCCACGTTCCCGCCCGTCAAGCAGGACCTCGCCTTCACCGTCGACCAGTCGGTGACCGCGGCCCAGCTTGAGGCCGTGGTCCGCGAGGCGGCCGGCGCCAACATCGAATCCATCGAACTGTTCGACGTGTTCACCGGCGAGCAGGTGGGAGAGGGCAAGAAGTCGCTCGCCTTCGCGGTGACCTTCCGCTCCCCGTCCAAGACACTGTCCGCGGAGGACAGCGAGGCCATTCGCAAGGCCATCGTCGACAAGGCGGAGGCCATCGGCGCGCAGCTGCGCGCCTGACCGCCGACGAAAAGGCACCATGGAGGACATGCATATGACAGAGCCGCAACAACAGCCGCAATCGTCTGACGGTAGTTCGGGCGAGTCCCGGCATGTTGCGGCCCAGCCGCAATACGGTCAGCGCATCGAGCCTGAATATGGTGCCAGGGCGGATGAGTTTCCGCCGAATTACAACCCTTACGTATATGGAGGCCAGCCCGAGCAGCCGTCTCAGCCGGCCTCCGTGTTCGGAGCCGGGCCGGCTCCCGCTCAGGGTGGTTCCGCTCCCAATGCGGCTCCGGCTCAAGGTGGGCCCGACCAAGGCGGTCCCCGACGGGAGCCTCCCCGATATTTCAACGGCATCGACCTCAACGACCCGCAGCAGAACCCTATTTACGGGCATTGGGATTTCTACGCCATATTCTCGTTCATCTTCGCCCTGGTGTCCTCGTTCCCGGTGCTGCCCGCGCTGATCGGCTGCCTGGCCATCTGGCGCACCCGTCGTTTCCATACGCGGGGCCGCGGACTGGCCATCGCGGCCGTCGTCATCAACGTGCTGACCACCATCATCGTCATATGGATGACGATGCACGGCATATCGATGGACGACATGTACCAGGCCATGCTCAACATGCTGGCGCCCGGCACGGGCGGAAGCGGGTCGGGGGACTCCGTTTCGGTGTGATGGGCCGTGTGCTGCGACACGCAAGCCGATGAATGAATATATGCAATGTACTGCATAACATGTATACTCGCCGTAGTTCGTCTTCGATGAAAAGAGCGTGATATGGCGAGATATACGGTAGCTGTGGCTGGCGCCACCGGATACGCGGGTGGGGAGGCGTTGCGCATCCTTGCCGCCCACCCGGACTTCGAGGTGACCTGCGTGGCGGGCCATTCCTCGGTGGGGCAGAAACTCGGACGGCATATGCCGCATATTCCCCAGCTGGCGGATCTGACGGTGGAGGACACCACCGCCGAAGTGCTGAACGGCCATGACGTGATCATCCTGGCGCTGCCCCACGGCGCGTCCGGGGCGTTGGCCGCGCAGCTTGACCCCGGTGCCGTGGTCGTCGACCTGGGTGCGGACCATCGTCTTGAGGAGCGCTCCGCGTGGGACGCGTTCTATGGAGGCGAGTTCTTCGACCATTGGACGTACGGCATGCCCGAGCTGATCACCGGCAAGAGCGCAGACGGAGAGTACACGCGTCAGCGCGACCTGCTCCCCGGCGCCAAGCGCATTGCCGGGCCGGGCTGCAACGTGACTGCGACGACGCTCGCCATGCAGCCGGCCATCGCCGAGGGGCTCGTGGAACGTCGTGACCTCGTCGCCGATCTGGTGGTGGGGTATTCGGGCGCGGGCAAGAACCTCAAGCGCGCGAACCTGCTCGCCGCCGAGGCGTTCGGCTCCGCCGTGCCCTACGGCGTGGGCGGCACGCATCGCCATATCCCCGAGATTTTGCAGAACTTCGCCCATGCGGCAGGTTTGGACGCCGCCCGGGCCGAGGAGTTCACGCTCGGATTCACGCCGATACTCGCGCCGATGGCGCGTGGCATCCTCGCCACGGTCAGCGCGAAGATGACCGACAAGGCGCTTTCCATGAGCGACGAGGAAATCCACGACGTGTGGGCCAAGGCATACGCCGGCCAGGAGTTCATCGTGCTGCTGGAGCCGGGCACGCTCCCGGCCACGGCGAACGTCGTCGGATCGAACGCCGCCCACGTGCAGGTGGTCACCGACCGGCACTCCGGGTGTCTCATCGCCTTCGCCGCCATCGACAACCTGAACCGCGGCACCGCGGGCCAGGTTGTGCAGTCGCTGAACGTCGCACTTGGACTTCCCGAAGACAAGGGACTTACGAAGATTGGAGTAGCACCGTGAGTGTCACATTCGCCAAAGGATTCAGCGCCGCGGGCGTCGCGGCGGGCATCTCCTCCATCGAGGGCAAGAAGGATCTCGCCCTGGTCGTCAATCAGGGGCCGCTCGACAGCGCGGCCGGCGTGTTCACGTTCAACCGATTCTGCGCGGCACCGGTGCAGTGGTCCCGCAAGACGGTCGCCGACGGCCATATCAAGGCGGTGATCCTCAACTCCGGTGGAGCCAACGCATGCACCGGCCAGGCGGGATACGAGCAATCGGCGGCGACGGCCAAGAAGGTCGCGGATCTCGTCGGGACGCAGCCCGACGAGATCGCCGTATGCTCCACAGGCCTGATCGGCGAGCTGCTGCCGCTGGATCATGTGCTGTCGGGAGTGGAAAGCGCGTACGCGGCCCTGTCGGACGACGACCAGGCGGGAAGCGACGCGTCCCACGCCATCATGACGACGGACACGAAGCCGAAGACCGTATCGCTGGAAGGCGATGGATACCGCATCGGCGGCATGGTCAAGGGATCGGGCATGATCGCCCCCCAGCTCGCCACGATGCTGTGCGTCATCACCACGGACGCCGCCGTCGGCGCTGGTCAGCTGCAGGCTGCGCTGAACGCCGCGGTGGACCATTCGTTCAACCGCATCGACGTGGACGGGTGCATGTCCACGAACGACACGGTGCTGCTGCTCGCATCCGGCGCGTCCGGCGTCGAGCCCGATCCGGACGAGTTCAACGCCCTGGTCGCCAAGGCATGCGCATCGCTGGCCCGGCAGATCATCGGCGACGGCGAGGGAGCGAGCCACGACGTGCGCATCACCGTCACCGGCGCCACCACGGAGAGCGCCGCCCTGGCCTGCGCCCGCGCGGTCGCGGCCTCGAACCTGCTCAAATGCGCCATTGCGGGCAACGACCCGAACTGGGGACGCATCGTATCCTCGCTGGGCACCGTGCCCGTCGAAGAGGCACCCTACGATTCGCAGAAGGTCACCGTGGACGTCAACGGCGTGAGGATCTGCGAGAATGGGGGCGCGGGACGCGACCGCTCCGAAGTCGACATGACCCCCCGCGAGGTGCACATCGACATCGATCTCAACGCCGGTGACGAACAGGCCACGGTGTGGACCGATGACCTCACCCACGAGTACGTTCATATCAATGCCGATTACGAAAGCTAGTCTCCCGGTTCCTCCCCGGCACATGCCGGCCGGAGAAGCGGGATGCGATAGAGGAGAATATGGCTACTGAACTGAAGGGACCAGGGTTCCATTTCGACGTGCACACCGACCTGCGCGCCGACCAGAAAGCGGAGGTGCTGATCGATGCGCTGCCGTGGCTGGAGGAGTTCGCCGGGCAGCGCATCGTGGTGAAATACGGCGGCAACGCCATGGTCGACGAGCATCTCAAGCGTTGCTTCGCCGAAGACATGGTGTTTTTGCGGCAGGTGGGCCTGCATCCGGTCGTCGTCCATGGCGGCGGCCCGCAGATCTCGCACATGCTCAAGGCATTGGGCATCAAGTCGGAGTTCAAGGGCGGCCTGCGCGTCACCACTCCGGAGGCCATGGACGTGGTGCGTATGGTGCTCACCGGCAAGGTGTCCAGGGAACTGGTCGGACTGATCAACGCGCATGGGCCGTTCGCCGTGGGACTGTCCGGTGAGGACGGCGCCCTGTTCTCCGCCATGCAGCGCAAACCCATCATCGACGGCAAGCCTACCGACATCGGGCTGGTGGGCGACGTGGTGAGCGTCGACGCCTCCGCGGTGGAGGACCTGATCTCGGCCGGCCGCATCCCTGTCGTCTCCTCGGTCGCCCCCGATGAGGACGACGCCACGGAAGTGCTGAACGTCAACGCTGATTCGGCCGCCGCCGCGCTGGCCGCGGCACTCGGCGCCAGGAAGCTGATCATCCTGACCGACGTCGACGGCCTGTACGCCGATTGGCCCGACAAGAACTCGCTGATCGGCCGCATCGGTGTGGAGAACCTGCGTGACATGCTTCCCGACCTCGAATCCGGGATGCGCCCGAAGATGGAGGCCTGCGTCCGCGCCCTCGATGGCGGCGTGCCGCAGGCGCACATCATCGACGGCCGCAAGCCGCATTCCATCCTGAATGAGATTTTCACCACCGCCGGCATCGGCACCATGGTCGTGCCCGATGATGGCATCGAAATGAGGAGTTCCTATGCCTACTAAGGAAACGCTCGGCCCCACCGACTCGCAATGGCTGGGACAGTACAGCCAGGTCCACATGAACGTGTTCGGCACGCCGCTGCGCGTGATGGACCACGGCGAAGGCGTGCGCGTATGGGACGTGGACGGCAACGAATACCTTGACTTCCTCGCGGGCATCGCCGTCAATTCGCTGGGCTACGCGCACCCCGCATGGGTGAAGGCGGTGTCCGAGCAGGCCGCGAAATGCGCCCACGTGAGCAACTATTTCGCGACCGAGCCGCAGATCAGGCTCGCGTCGCGACTGATTGCGCTCGCCGGGGCCCCGGAAGGCTCCCACGTCTACTTCGGCAACTCCGGTGCCGAAGGCAATGAGGCTGCGCTGAAGCTCGCCAAGCTGTACGGTCGCACGCTGCCGGGCGCGAGCCCGAGCATCGGCGGCCAGCCGGCGCGCAACCTGGCGCTCACCCATGGATTCCACGGCCGTACCATGGGCGCTCTGTCCGCCACGTGGAAGCCCGTGATCCGCAAGCCGTTCGAGCCGCTGGTGCCGAACATCGAATTCGTGCGTGCAGGCGACCCCATCGCGATGTATGAGGCGTTCTCTGCCACCGGACTCGGCCAGTACGGCAAGGGTCCTGTGGCCGCGGTCATCCTCGAACTCATTCAGGGCGAGGCCGGCGTGCGTCCGCTGGACGTCGCATATGTGAAGAAGGTGCGGGAGTTGTGCGACATCAACCACGCCCTGCTCATCATCGACGAGGTCCAGACCGGCATCGGTCGCACAGGCTCGTGGTTCGCGTTCCAGCGCGAGGACCTGACGGGCGGCATCACTCCCGACATCGTGACGTTCGCCAAGGGCGTCGCCGGAGGATTCCCCATGGGCGGCATGATCTCATTCGGAGGCAAGCTGTCCGCGCTGTTCACGCCGGGATCCCACGGCTCCACCTTCGCGGGCAATCCCTTGGGCGCGGCGGCGGCCCTCGCCACGCTGGACACCATCGAGAACGAGCATCTGGTCGAGAACGCCGAAGAGCGCGGCGAGCAACTGCGTCAGGACGTCATGGCATCCGGCAACCCGCTGTTCACCTCCGTGCGCGGCCGCGGTCTGCTCAACGCCATCCTCCTGTCCCACCGCTGCTCGCATGCGGCGATGAACTGGGCCCTGGAACATGGCCTGATCGTCAACGCGGTCGCGCCCGACGCACTGCGCTTGGCACCGCCTCTGATCGTCTCCGAGCAGGAAATCGACGAAGCCGTGTCCATCCTCGCGAAGATCCCCGCCGACCTGCCCAACGACTGACCTCCACGACGATTACGGGACGGGCCGCGACAACCAGCCCGCCCCGCACGCCCAAGCCGATACAACATCCGCACCCATCCCGAACCACAGAAGGAGCACCTCATGGCCGGTCAACTTCGCCATATGCTGCGTGACGACGACATCAACCATGCCGAACAGAAGCAGATTCTGGAACTCGGCATGAAATTCCGCGAGAACCGCTTCTACCGTCAGCCGTTCGCCGGCCCCCAGGCCGTCGCCGTGCTGTTCGACAAGCCCTCCACCCGCACCCGTTCCAGCTTCTCCATCGGCGTGGCGGAACTCGGCGGGTATCCGCTGGTCATCGACAAGTCCGGTTCCCAGCTGGGCCGCGGCGAGCCGGTCGCCGACACTGCGCGAGTGCTCACCAGCATGGCCTACAGCATCGTCTGGCGAACGTTCGGTCAGGACCGCGTCGAAGAGATGGCGAAATACGCCACCTGCCCGGTCGTCAACGCGCTGACCGATCAGTTCCACCCCTGTCAGGTGCTCGCCGACCTGCTCACCATCGCGCAGCACCGTGGCGGTGTGGATGCTTTGCCGGGCAAGACCATCGCCTATCTCGGCGATTCGGCCAACAACATGGCCAACTCGTATCTGCTGGGCGGCGCCACCGCAGGCATGAACGTCCGCATCGCCGGTCCGTTCGGGTATCTTCCTGATCCTGCCAGCGTCGCCGCCGGGGAGCGGATCGCCGCCGAGAACGGCGGCTCCATTCTGGTCACCACCGATCCGCGGGAGGCGGTCGCCGACGCCGACTGCATCTTCACCGACACGTGGGTGTCGATGGGAGAGGAAGCCGAGTACGCCATCCGCTCCAAGCCGTTCCGGGATTATCAGGTGAACGACGAGCTCATGGCTCTGGCCAAGCCCGACGCGCTGTTCCAGCACTGCCTGCCGGCATACCGCGGCAAGGAGGTCACCGCGTCGGTGATCGACGGCCCGCAGTCTGTGGTGTGGGATGAGGCCGAGAACCGTCTGCACGCGCAGAAGGCGCTGTTGACCTGGTTGATCGGGCAGCAGCGGGGCGATGAATCGCTGCTGGCCTAATGCTCGATGCCGTAGTATGCGGGTGGCTTGCAGGGTGCGCAGACGTTCGGCAAGCCACCGGAAAGGGCATAAATGAGTGAATCGACACCTCCCGTGCAGCGGCCGGCCACACGTGCCGCGCGATTGAGCGCCATCGAACAGGTGCTGCTCAAGCACATCGTCACGTCCCAGTCGCAACTGTCGGATCTGCTCTCCCAGGAGGGCATCGAGGTTACGCAGGCGACGCTCAGCCGAGATCTGGACGAGATCAACGCAATGAAGACGCGACTGTCCAACGGCAGCATCGCCTATACGATCGGCGACCGTCCGCTCAGGGAGTCGGTCGGCAGCGGCATCGGGTCCAAGGCCGAGCAGCAGATGTCCCGCGTGCTCAGCGGCTTGGTCACATCGGTCGCGTCGGCCAAGAACCTGGTCGTCATCCACACGCCTTCGGGCGCGGCCCAGTATGTGGCGAGCGTCATCGACAAGCAGCCCATCGACGGCGTGCTCGGCACCATCGCGGGCGATGACACGGTGATGGTGATATGTGCCGAGGACGACATCGCCTTCGAGCGCTCGCAGTGGCTGCTGACGCTCGGGTCGAAGAACTGAATCGCTCGGGAAGGGGCCCGTTTCAGTATTCGCCACACCGATTGCATAAATATACAGACATTCGTATATACTTGCAGCAGTTCGTTTTTTGTAGAAAGGCATCCCATGGCAGACAACAACCGAATCGTACTCGCATATTCCGGTGGCCTTGACACCTCCGTGGCCATCCCGTACCTCAAGGATCGTACCGGCAAGGACGTCGTCGCGGTGTCCCTCGATGTCGGCCAGGGCGGCGAAAGCCTGGAGACCATCAAGAACCGTGCGCTCGCCTGCGGTGCCGTCGAGGCGTATGTGGTCGACGCCCGCAACGAGTTCGCCAACGAGTACTGCATGAAGGCCCTGAAGGCCAACGCCATGTACGAGGGCGTGTACCCGCTGGTCTCCGCCATCTCCCGTCCGCTGATCTCCAAGCACCTCGTGCGCGCCGCCCACCAGTTCGGCGCCGACACCATCTCCCACGGCTGCACCGGCAAGGGTAACGACCAAGTGCGTTTCGAGGTTTCCATCTCGTCCATCGACCCGACCCTGAGGGCAATCAGCCCGATTCGCGACCTGTCGCTGACCCGTGACGTCGAGATCGCGTTTGCCAAGGAGCACAAGCTGCCGATTACCCAGACCGAGAAGTCCCCGTACTCCATCGACCAGAACGTGTGGGGCCGCGCCATTGAGACCGGCTTCCTTGAGGATCCGTGGAACGGCCCGACCAAGGACTGCTACTCCTACACCGACGACCCGGCGTTCCCGCCCGTCGAGGACGAAGTGGTCATCGAGTTCAAGGAAGGCATTCCCGTCAAGATCGACGGCCGCGACGTCACCCCGCTGCAGGCCATCGAGGAGATGAACCGCCGCGCCGGCGCCCAGGGCATCGGCCGTATCGACCTGATCGAGGATCGTCTGGTCGGCATCAAGTCCCGCGAGCTGTACGAGGCCCCGGGCGCCGTTGCTCTGATTACCGCACATCAGGAGCTGGAGAACTGCTGCCTGGAGCGCGAACAGCACCGCATCAAGCGTGACATCGACAAGCGCTGGGGTGAGCTGGTGTACGATGCGCAGTGGTTCAGCCCCGCCACCCAGTCGCTCAACGCCTTCATCGAGGACACCCAGAAGTACGTCTCCGGCGAGATTCGCATGGTGCTGCACGGCGGTCGCGCCGTCGTCACCGGCCGTCGCTCCGACAGCTCGCTGTACGACTACAACCTCGCCACCTACGACTCCGGCGACAGCTTCGACCAGAAGTCCTCCAACGGCTTCATCGACATCTACGGCCTGCCGTCCCGCGTGGCCGCCGCCCGCGACGTCAAGTTCGGCAACGGCATCGAGGTGCCGAAGAACACCGTCGAGTAATATCGTCGAACGGCTCCCGCTGATTTGCAAGGCTCTTTTGCGCATATGCGCAGGGGAGCCTTTTGCCTTACTTGAGGACAACTGACATGACAGGGGTATACCCGCTTGGGAACAGCGTAAGTTCTCAGATATGTACGAGGTCAACAATGAGCGGAACACCGATTGTGAGCTTGGATACGATAGGACGCTTTCCATTGCGACGATGACTTTCAATGGCGGAAACGGTGCAGCCGACGATTCGTTAAACAGCTATAAAGTCATTCGAGTCGGAGATATCGCCTTTGAGGGTCACGCCAACAAAGTGCACGCCTATGGGCGTTTTGTTCTTAACGACGCAGGTGATGGGCTTATGTCGCCGCGATTTTCGTGTTTGAGGCCCATCGTTGAACAGCGTTATAGCTTCTGGAAATACTACATTCCGCACGAAGAGACGATGAGGCCCATCCTCGTGAAGGCTACGAAAAGCGGAACCATGATGAACGAATTGGTTCCTGATGACCTCATGCGCGAATCTATTTTGGCTCCGTGTCTAGCTGAACAAGAGGCTATCGGAGACTGCCTTTCGCAGCTTGATTCCCTCATCACCCTTCATCAGCGTAAGCGCGAAAGCCGCATCATCCGCGTGTGCTCATTCATATGGTTAGCTGGTGATATATCCGGCATCGGCGTAAGCGCATATCAACCAGAAAAGAGAAGACCGTATGACCGAAGGCAACACCAACGCCGAAACGTTGTTCTGCGATTACTACGAGCAATGGATCAGCGTATACAAGGAAGGTGCAATTCGTGAAGTGACCATGAAAAAATACCGGCTCACGCAGGCATGGTTGGGCCGGCTCATTCCCGATCTCAAACTCGCCGACATGGATCGCGTGAACTATCAGAAGCTCATCAACGGCTACGCCGAACATCACGAGCGCCAGACGACGATGGATTTCCATCATCAATTGAAAGGAGCCATTCTTGACGCGGTCGACGAAGGGCTGATTCAGCGCGACCCGACTCGTAAGGCAATCATCAAGGGCAAGCCGCCATGCTCAAAGAAAACGAAGTATCTCAATCAGTTCGAGCTTCATGCGGTCCTTGCGGATCTCGAACTCGGCAAGGGACCAAGCTGGGATTGGCTGATACTGTTGGTGGCGAAAACCGGGTTACGGTTCTCGGAAGCTTTGGGACTCACACCCGACGACTTTGATTTCGTGCATCAGACCCTTTCGGTCAGTAAAACATGGGATTACAAGAACGGCGGAGGATTCGTCCCCACCAAGAACGCATCCTCCGTACGAAAGGTGCAGCTCGATTGGCAGCTTATCATGCAGCTCTCAACGCTCCTGAAAGATTTGCCTGCGGGTGACCCCATTTTCGTGAATGGCAAGGTGTATAACTCCACCGCGAATAACATCCTCGCCAGGCATTGCGAACGGGCCAACGTTCCCGTGATTTCGATTCATGGGTTAAGGCACACCCATGCCTCGCTGTTGTTGTTTGCCGGCGTATCGATTGCCAGTGTGTCCAAGCGACTTGGTCATGCAAGCATGAACACCACACAGGACACTTATCTTCATGTCATCCGCGAACTTGAAAACAAGGATGTCGATATCGTGATGCGTGCCCTCTCCACCCTCATCTAACCATTTCAACCACTGCCGCTTACGCTGATGAAGGGTGATGAGCGAGTCAAGGTGACTCAGCATAAAGCCGATTTTTTGTTGCTCAGGTAAGGACGGGATGGATACTTCAAGGTTCTTAACTATCACCCCCGATAGATTCCCTTGACCACCTTGCAAATAGGTTGTGACAATGTAACCTTTTTGCTTCCTCAGCCAAGCAGTGATGTATCTTGCATCACAATCGTCGCGAGGGAGTATGGCGAGAATAGCTTGGTTGATGGCACCTTTTTGCCTCGATACAGCCACCTCGCCACTTGTCGCTCCGTACAATGCATACAGCACATCGCCGGGTTTGACCATTCTCGCAGAGGATGATTCATAACCTTTTTCCGTAAGAAAGAGTTCAGTCGATTCAGCTGCAATTTCAGCAGACCTGATAAAAGGAATAGACCCACCGTAAAACTCAGATTCTCCAGCAGCGGGCGTACCTCCTGAATAGCTTTCGGTTAGTTCACCCAGCTTACGCTGTTCCCAAGCGGGTGTATAATTAATGCATTTATACTGCGGTTTGAAAGCGTGGGATGCGATGACGTACTCCGATTTGATTGAACATGAGGCTGGTGAAACAGAGATACGCTCATATCTAGTAGACGGTGACGTGGTGCCAGTTACCATGCGCATTCCCGCTAACCTGCGGGATTCCGCCAAAGAAGCCGCGTCTCTGAGAGGAATGAGCTTCTCAGCGTTCGTAAGGACATGCATGATCAATGAGTTGGCGAAGGGCGGCAAGTAATTGATTGAGCTCACCGCCATGACCATACAAATAATTGACAACAATCCGGATGGTATCCGTATTTGCCGGGTGGACGGGGAATCGCTTGTCACTGTCATGGTGCCCAGAGACATGTTAGGCGAGGCGAAGTGTCTTCCCGATCTGCCAGACCGCGGTGTGTATTACCTGCTTGATGAGGATCATGGTGTGCTGAGTCGTGTGTACGCGGGGCAAACCACGAGGGGACTTGTCAGACTTGATGCGCACAAGACCAAAAAGGAGTTCTGGAACAAAGCCATCATGTTCCTCGATAACGATGTCAATATCGACCGTGATGTTCTGGATTCGCTTGAGGCGAAGGCCATCGATTACGTGCGTGAACACGGCTCATATGAGACCGATAACGGGAATACTCCCGCTCCTCGCATGAACCCATACAAAGAGCAGCGGGTGGAGGACCTGCACGGCAGCATTCTTTTCCGCATGCGCGTGCTCGGATATGATCTCGACCGCAAGGAGACAACGCCGGTTGCAGTGAATACCGTGTTCCACACCAAAAAGAATGGCGTGCGTGCGACTGGACGATACAACCGGGATACCGGCCGTTTCACGGTTCTTTCGGGCTCCGAGGTGGACCTTGGTCATGCGGTGATCAAAAATCAAGGAGCCGTGGCAGCTCGACGGCAGCTTTTCGCCGCGCAGACAGGCAAAGTGATTCTTGCGGACGATGTCGAGCTGTCCAGTCCCTCCTCCGCCGCTGTATTCGTTCTCGGCGGCAGCCAAAACGGGTGGACCGAATGGGTCAATGAGCAGGGGCAGACCCTTGATTATGTGTACAGAAGCAAGGAGCATATGAATGAATAAGCAGCAGCTCGCCGCCAAGATCTGGGAGTCGGCCAACAAAATGCGCTCGAAGATCGAAGCCAACGAATACAAGGATTACATCCTCGGCTTCATCTTCTACAAGTTCCTTTCCGAGACTGAAGTCACTCGTCTGCATGCTGATGGCATGGGGGACGAAGACCTCGAAGAATTGCGGGAGGATGATACCGAGACCGCGCAGTACGTGCGCGATCTGTGCGGCTACTTCATCTCCTACGATAACCTGTTCTCCACATGGGTGGCGAAGAAGGGGGATTTCGCCATCGCCAATGTGCGCGACGCGCTTTCCGCGTTCGACCGCAACATCGACCCTGCCCGCAAGCGCGTGTTCGCGGGCATCTTCGACACCTTGCAGACCGGCCTGTCCAAACTCGGCACCGATGAGAAAAGCCGCAGCAAGGCCGCACGTGACCTCATCTACCTCATCAAGGACATTCCGATGGACAGCCGGCAGGACTACGACACCCTCGGCTTCATCTATGAATACCTGATCAGCAATTTCGCCTCCAACGCGGGTAAGAAGGCCGGCGAGTTCTACACGCCGAGCGAGGTCTCACAGCTCATGAGCGAAATCGTGGCCTGGCATCTCGCCGGCCGTGAGGAAATCAACATCTATGACCCCACAAGCGGTTCGGGCTCGTTGCTCATCCACATCGGCCAGGCGGTGGCCCGTCGCAACGGCAACCCGAATGACATCAGGTATTACGCGCAGGAACTCAAGGAGAACACCTACAACCTCACGCGCATGAACCTTGTCATGCGCGGCATCCTGCCGGACAACATCGTGGCCCGCAACGGAGACACACTGAAAAGCGACTGGCCGTGGTTCGACACCGACGAGACCAAGGATGAGACCTATGAGCCGTTGTTCGTGGACGCTGTGGTCTCGAATCCTCCCTACTCCCAGAATTGGGAACCGCCGGAGGCCGGCGAGGATATCCGCTTCGAATACGGCATCGCGCCCAAGTCCAAGGCGGACTACGCCTTCCTGCTGCATGACCTCTACCATCTGCGCGACGACGGCATCATGACCATCGTATTGCCCCATGGCGTGCTGTTCCGTGGTGGTGAGGAAGGCACTATTCGCCGGAACCTGGTGGAGAACCACCACATTCAGGCCATCATCGGCTTGCCCGCGAACATCTTCTTCGGCACCGGCATCCCCACCATCGTGATGGTGCTGCGCAAACATCGCGACGACGATCATGTGCTCATCGTGGACGCTTCCAAATACTTCACCAAGGAAGGCAAGAACAACAAGCTGCGTGCGAGCGATATCAAACGCATCGTGGATGCGGTGACAGGGAATCGTGACGTCGATAAGTTCAGCCGCTTGGTGGGTATTGATGAGATTCGGCAGAATGACTATAACCTCAATATTCCTCGCTACGTGGATTCCTCCGACAATGCCGAGAGCTGGGATGTGTATTCCACTATGTTCGGCGGCATTCCTAAGCGGGACATCGATGCACTCAGCAAATATTGGAACGTGTTCCCCGGACTGCGCCGGTGCCTTTTCGCGGAGGAGAACGGCCATTCGGCCAAGCTCGCCGTGCAAGACGTTCGTGAGGCGGTGAATGCCGACTCAGATGTGAAGGCATATATCCAGCGTTATCATGAGGCGTTCATCGATTATCCGGCTTATATACGCGGTGAATTGGTGGGTAATGCCGCCAATGTGAGCATTGCCGCCGAAGAGGAGACTCTGACAAATGATCTGCTGCGTCGTTTGGCTGGTATCCCTCTCGTAGACGCCTATGCGGCGTATCAGGTGCTTGACGATAGTTGGCAAAAGACTATCTCCATCGACCTTGAAACCATACAGGCCGAGGGGCATGACGCTGTTCGCAAAGTCGATGCCAATATGGTCGTCAAGAAGAAAGGCGGTAAGGATGTCGAAGTGCCGGACGGCTGGGTCGGGCATATTCTGCCGTTCGATCTCGTACAGGGGAAATTTCTTACCTCTGATCTTGCGGAAATTGCCACATTTGAATCTCGGCTGAGTGAGATTGGCGGCGAAATCGCTGACATTCTTGAAAATCTGGATGAGGATGACAAGAGTTCGACTGATGCCGTCAGCGAGGATGGAGATTCTTTCGTTGCCGCTGAATTGAAGAAAGCAGTGAAATCGATTGGGAAGAATCCCGAGACTGACTTTGACCGTGCTCTTGTGAGTGCACAGCGGTTGTTTGATGAAGAGCGTGAAGTCAAAAAGAACGTTAAGAATCTCCGTTCAGCGCTTGATGAAAAGACCCGGACCGTTATTGAAGGACTGAGCGATGAACATGCTGATGACTTGCTTGCTGCCAAGTGGGTGGAACCATTGCAGCACAAGCTTGAGGAGCTCCCTCAGACGGCTGTTGATGAGTTGATTGCAGCGGTGAATGCGCTGAACGACAAGTATTCGACCACATACTCTGATGTGTGCGAACAGATCGAACAGGCTGAGGCAGAACTTGGCAATATGCTTGGTCAACTAACCGGCAATGAGTTCGATATGGCCGGTATTGCCGAGCTGAAGACCCTGTTGGGAGGTGAATGATGGCTGAACAGGCGAAAGTTCCTTCGATTCGTTTCGCTGGTTTTACTGACCCTTGGGAACAGCGTAAGTTGGGCGAGCTATTCTTCGAAAGCAATGAACGCTCATCGTCAATGGAGATTCTATCTGTCAGTGTAGCTAAAGGAATATATCCTGCATCAGAATCGGATAGGGATACAAATCCAGGTGCGAGTCTTGTGAATTACAAAGTGGTTCACAAGGGAGATGTTGTCTACAACAGCATGCGAATGTGGCAGGGGGCCGTTGGGTCAAGTGATTACGATGGTATCGTTAGCCCAGCTTACGTAGTTGCTAGGCCCACCATCGAGTTAGACTCGACTTGTTTTGGCTATCTTCTGAAGCGGCCTGAGATGCTATATAAATACCTGTGCGATTCACAGGGAAACTCGAAAGATACCCAAACTCTGAAATATGACAGGTTTGCGGATATCGAAGCCACAATGCCAGCAAATCTCGAAGAGCAGCGGGCAATTTCAGCTTGTCTGGAGAGCGTTGACCATCTCATCACCCTTCATCAGCGTAAGTATGACAAGCTCGTCGTGTTCAAAAAATCGATGCTTGAAAAAATGTTCCCGAAAGATGGCGAGTCCGTACCCGAGATTCGTTTCGCTGGTTTTACTGACCCTTGGGAACAGCGTAAGTTGGGAGACGTTGCGTCTTCATTTGATTACGGCTTGAACGCTGCTGCAACAGAATACGATGGCCAAAATAAATATCTGCGTATCACCGACATTGATGACGAAACCCATGAGTTCTCGAAAAGCGATCTTACGACGCCGTTAGCTGACCTTGCAATGAGTGCAGATTATTTACTGAAAGAGGGCGATCTGCTCTTTGCTCGCACAGGCGCGAGTGTAGGAAAAACATATCTGTACAGGCAATTCGATGGAATGGTCTACTTTGCTGGATTCCTTATCCGTGCCCGAATCGGCGAAGGCGCTGACCCCGAATTCGCCTATCAGGCAACCTTGACCGATGCATACAAGAAGTATGTTGCCATAACCTCGCAGCGGTCCGGGCAGCCTGGTGTCAATGCGCAGGAATACGCAGATTATCAATTGATGCTTCCTTCAAAAACGGAACAGCAGCAAATCGGGATGACATTGCGATCTCTCGACGACCTCATCACCCTTCATCAGCGTAAGTTGGAATTGCTGCGGAACATCAAGAAATCCTTGCTTGACAAGATGTTCGTGTGAGGGGAGGAATCGCCATGGAACCATTCGATATCGTGAAGCTCGCCTCATATCGCGAGAATAACCGGATCGAGGCGAAAGCCGCAAAGGGCGGCCTCCCACGCAGCATGTGGGAGACGTACTCCGCCTTTGCCAACACCTACGGCGGCGTCATCCTGCTTGGCGTCAAGGAGCGCGAAGACGGTACCTTCGCGCCGATTGGACTTACACCAACTGAAGCGGAACATCTTCGCCAGGACTTTTGGAACACGGTCAGCAACCGGTCCAAAGTGAGCGCCGTGCTGCCCATCGAATCGGAAGTTGAAGTGCTCGAAGCGGATGGTGGGATGGTGCTGGCTATTCACGTTCCGCGCGCTCCGCGTGACGAACGCCCCGTGTATATCAATAATGATCTCTTCGGGGGAACCTACCGTCGGCGTGGTGAGGGCGACTACCGTTGCACGCGGCAGGAGATCTCAGCAATGCTCCGGGATCAGGGAGCTGAGACGATGGATTCCAAGGTGCTGGACGATCTCACTGTTGCCGACTTCAATACAGACACAGTGCGGGCATATCGCAATCGTTTCCGCGCAGCGCGACAGGGCAGCTCCTGGACCGATCTCGATGACGAGCGTTTTCTGCGTGCTGTTGGCGCGGCAATGGTGAGCCGAGAAGACGGTAAGCTTCATCCTACGTTCGGCGGTCTGCTTATGTTCGGCAACGACTATGACATCGTGCGCGAATGTCCGCATTATTTCCTTGATTATCAGGAGACTCTAGATCCGACGATTCGTTGGACTGATCGTGTCCATTCCGGCGATGGCATGTGGTCAGGCAACCTCTTTGATTTCTTCTTCCGCGTGAACCGCAAGCTTGCCGAATCCCTGAAGACCCCATTCAAGCTCGACGGCATTTTCCGCGTCGATGACACCCCCATGCATAAGGCGGTCCGTGAGGCGTTGGCCAACTGCTTGTTCAACGCCGATTACCATGGCGTACGCGGAGTGGTGGTCAGGCGCACCCCCGACAAGCTGGTGTTCGAGAATCCGGGTGATATCCGAACCGGCATTGAACAGATGCGCCTCGGCGGGGTGTCTGATCCGCGCAACGGTCTTGTCATGAAGATGTTCAGCCTAATCGATGTGGGCGAGCGAGCTGGTACGGGTGTCCCCGATGTGTTCGCCACATGGGCGAATGCAGGACTTCCTGAACCACGGATTGAAGAGAACTTCGGAGAAGCTGATCGCACGATACTCACGCTCATGTTGGAGGCGGATGCCAAGCCTGATAACAATGAGCAGATATCTGACGATTATGAGCAGATAAATAGTTCGAATGAGCAGATAACTGACAATAATGAGCAGTTAAATGGTTTGAATGAGCAGATAACCGAGAGACAGCGAATTGTTCTGCGTTTTGTAGAAAAGAGCCCCAGAGCAACATATGACGACATGGCACGTGCCGCGGGAGTTTCATCAGCGACTGTGCGGAGGGATGCTGAAATACTCATTGGGCGTGGATTACTTAAGCGCGTCGGCTCGCGAAAGGCAGGACACTGGGAAGTTCGGGGAGAGAAGAATCATGATATTCGATAGCGAATCGGTGTTTGAGGAAAACGTCATCACCGTGCTTAAGCAGCATGGATGGAAGGACGGTGTCCTGCGCTATCCAACTGAGCGGGATTTGCTCGACAATTGGAAAGACATACTGTACCGCAACAACAACGACATAGACAGGCTCGGCAAATACCCGCTGACAGACGGGGAAATGACCCAGATAATCGAGCAGATCGAGACCCTGCGAACGCCGCTCGCGCTCAATTCGTTCGTCAACGGGCGTACCGTGTCTATCACGCGTGACAACAAAGAAGATGTGGCGCATTTCGGCAAGGAAGTCAGTCTCTACATCTATGACCGCAAGGAAATCGCGGGAGGCAAAAGCACCTACCAAATCGTTCAGCAACCGGTCTATCCAGCCAAGAACACGATGTTGAGCTCGCGGCGCGGCGACCTCGTGCTCCTCATCAATGGCATGCCATTGATCCATATCGAGCTCAAGAGAAGCGGCATACCCGTCAGCCAAGCGACCAATCAGATCGAAAAATACGCGCACGAAGGCGTGTTCACCGGCCTGTTCCGTCTCGTGCAGATCTTCGTGGCCATGACCCCCGACGACGCCGTCTACTTCGCCAATCCCGGCGCGGACAAATTCAATCCAAGCTATTACTTCCATTGGGCGGACTACAACAACGAGCCTATCTGTGGCGGGCAACACCCAGGCAAAGACGAATGGAAGCTGTTCATCGGCGGCACTTCCGGCACCGCCGGCCTGCTGTCCATTCCCATGGCGCACCAGCTCATCGGCTTCTACACCATCGCTGATTCAGCGGATGGATGTCTTAAGGTGCTGCGTAGTTATCAGTACATCGCGGCAAACGCCATCTCCGATGTGGTGAGGAAATGTGATTGGGAACAGCGACCCTCCATGCCGGGACGACCCGGCGGCTATGTGTGGCACACCACCGGTTCAGGCAAGACCATGACCAGCTTCAAATCGGCTCAGCTCATTGCTGACTCGCATGACGCCGACAAGGTCGTGTTCCTCATGGACCGAATCGAACTGGGCACCCAATCGTTGAAGGAATACCGTAGCTTCGCCGATAGCGAGACGGAAGTGCAGGGCACGGAGAACACCGGCGTATTGCGGGATAAACTCAACAGCACCGATGTCAACGACACCCTGATCGTCACCTCTATCCAGAAGATGAGCAACGTGAAAGCAGGGGAGCGGGGCGTCACCCAGACATGGCTGGATCAACTTGCTGCACGACGTATCGTCTTCATCGTGGACGAATGCCATCGCTCCACCTTCGGCGACATGTTGCAAGTCATCCGCCGTTCCTTCCCCAACGCGCTGTTTTTCGGATTCACCGGCACACCCATTCTGGACGAAAACCAGAAGAAGAATTCCACCACTGCCATGGTATTCGGCCGTT
>OATA01000941.1_pt1 | contig 21656 bp, 19 predicted proteins | sample 1516451 | NCBI WGS metagenome assembly OATA01 (sample SAMEA2579905, study PRJEB22360) | human gut metagenome | biome: human gut; feature: human-associated habitat; material: faeces | place: Denmark | collected 2008/2010 | reverse complement strand
GACCTTTTGTGGCGGGGGCATAGCCCGGGTGGCCGGCCGCTTCCAGCCGCAGGGTCAGGCCCTCCGGGCCGTCCAGTTCACTGTAGATCACACGGATCATCGGTTCTCCTTTCCAAGGCCCATGGCATCTGCCGCGGCCTTTGTGCTCAAATTGTCTGCGGGGCCGGTCACAGCGGCCTTCCCCGGCTGTTCCTGCGCCGTCAACCGGCTCTGCAAAACGGCCAGCTGCATGGCCAGCGTCCCGTTCTGCCGCACCCGCTGGCGGACTTTCTCGATGCCCTCAAAATCCATCATCTCCAGCGCTGCCAGAGCCGCATCGGCGTTGGCCGGGGCAAAGAAGCCCAGCTGATAGCACTCCTTGGCGGTCTCGTTCTGGCTCAGACGACTGAAGGTCGATTTTTTCTCGGCGCTCACCACGATGTCGAAGACCGGTTCGCGGCTGCCCAGCTCCACCCCGCCCACGGTGCCGGCCGGCTGCGGGCGGAGCGCGGCCCCGGAAAAGGGCACGAACTCGTTCTGGCCTGCGGCCCCCACGATGCGGAAGACCCGCTCTTCGTCGTAGAACTGCCGCATCAGGTCCAGGATGAGGTAACACTCCCTGGCAAAGGCGCGGTACGCGCTCTTGAGCATATCCCGGCTCAGCTTCGAGCCTGCCTCCTGTAAGGCGGCAATGGCCGAAGCCGCCGTCACGCCGCCAGCGGTGCCGCCCTGGGTCATATCGCGGTTGCCGGAGATCTCCTTCAGCTCCTCGATGCGGCTGTTGCGGTAGCTCAGGCTGTTGCCCTGCAGGCCCGCCGTCTGCAAGGGGCGAAAGCTGTCGTCGCCCAGCCGCCCCACTACATGGACGATATCCCGCGAGAGGTCTGCCAGTTCTTCTTCGTTCACACCGGCCGTGTCGCTCAGCACATACCGCTGCTTCGAGGCGAGCAGAACATTCTCATCCATCGCATGGTTCATCCGGTCGATGGCGGTCTGGCACTCCTTCATCACATCAATGTATCCGAAGCCCGCCGGGCTGTCCTCCTCCATGAACAGCGGGTCGAACACGAACGGATACTTGCCGTGGTCATAGAATCCGCGCCCGGCCAGCGCCGGGTCGTTCTCGCTGGCGTAGAGCACCACCCCGTTGCAGAACTTGCAGTAGTGCAGCAGCACCCGGCCCTCGGCGTCCGGCTTTTTGTAGTACCAGTCCACCACGACGCTCTTTTCGGTGGTGTCCAGCCCGCCGTCGTGGAGGAACCGGGGCACATCCAGCACACTGGCGCTGTGGCCCTTGAGCTGGGGCCAGCGGGTCTCCAGCTGTCTGGTGTTCTCCATCCGCAGCGAGAAAAAGTTCGGCGATGTCTGGATATCCTCCACGCCCGGCTCCCAGTAGAGCATGAGCAGATTCATGGGCCGGATGGCGATCTCGCCCAGGCCGCCGTGCGCTTCCGGATCCCAGAAGACGCCCTTGACGCCGGTGCCCTGCTTGAGCTTGCGCCACCAGGTGTCGCTGTACACCTGCTCATAATCGGCCTGTTCCAGCACCACCGGCAGGATGCTGGAAAGCACCCGCGCAGTCTGTTCGTCGTCTGCCGCGCGGGGCAGCACGTTCGGGGCCGGGTAGTTGTCCATCGCATCGGCGTGTTTGTTGGCGATGGAGTTGAACAGCCACCCGCTGGACGGCTGGGGCTTGCCCTCCATCATCGGGTTCTGGTAATTTTTCCAGTGCCCCATCCGGAACCACAGTTCGTTGTCCACCAGCCGTTTGTCGAGCGCCGCCTTGCCTGCCTTGTACTTTTGCAGAACAGCCGCCGCCTCGGCGACCTCCTCCGGCCCGATGGGCAGTTTTTCTTCCACGATATCCAAAATCTACTCCTTTCTAAATCCGATAAAACCTTGCCTGCCGGTGCAGTTCCAGCGGGTCGTCCCCCACCGGCGGGCGGGCCGTGCGCCGGGGCGGCGAGATGGGATGTTCCATCAGAACATACCGGCATTCGTCGTAAATGTGGTCTTCCTGCCGGGTGTCGATGTCCTCCACGTTGCTCTCGTCGTACACCAGATTCGGGATGGTGCGCAGGAAGTGCCTGCAAGTATCGAACACCTGAAACATGGGCCGCCCCTCTCCGTCAAACGCCAGCCGGTAGTGGAACTGCATCTTACCGGCCAGTCGGGTGTGGTCGCCAGGCATCCAGTGCAGGAAGTTCGGCCCCCGCTCCATCATGGCGGCGATGCTCTCGCCCCGGCTCTCGTCGAAGATGGCCGGGTCCGCAATGCCCTGAATGACCCGGCCGCGCAGCTGCGGGTCGTTCTGCTCCACCTCCCGGATGCGCCGGGCCTGCTCCACCGGGTCGATCCGCAGTCCCTCGTTCGGGCGGCCTGTGCAGCCGTACAGCTCTTTGATGCGGTAGAGCCGCCCTTCCTCATCCGCCGCGTACCACCCCACCGAGAACGGCTTCGAAAACCCGAAGTCGAACCCGCGGTAGATCTTCCAGTGCTTCGGGATGGGGAACGGTGCGATGACATGGGTCCAGCGCTGGTCCTGATAGTGGGCGGGGTCGTTCCGCCACTCGGTGAACACCTGACCGGAGAAACTGTCCCAGCTGCCATAGAGCAGGGCCTGTTTTTCCGCTTCGGGCAGAGAGGCCAGACTTGCAAGGTAATCCGGGTCGTTTTCCAGCAGGGCCGGGTTGTCGAAGACGCTGGATGGGATAAACACCCGCGCCCGCTGCAGCACCTTTTCCGTCCCATCCGGCATCCGCACCGGGAACGCTTCCACGATGGGAGTGCCGGGCGGGGCCGGGGTGATGAACCGGGCCTTGACCCAGCCGTGGCCGACGCCGCCGGGGTTGGTGGTGGCCCGCAGGTACACCCGCGTACCGGGCCCGGTGGGGCGGTTGCGGCTCATCATGTAGCTGTACTCCTCCCATTCGAAGTGGGTCAGCTCATCGAAGCCGATGAAATCAAAGGCCTTGCCCTGATAATTCGTGCGGTCCTTGGTGTACTGCATCGAGCCGAAGTAGATCTTTGCCCCACTGGGGAAGACCCACACATGGCTCGTGGCGTTGTACTGCGCCTCCGGGAAGGCCCGGCGGTAGTAGACCAGACTCTTGTCCACAAGGTCGCTCAGCTGGGGAAAGGTCTTGCGCAGGATGAGCCCCCGGTAGTGCGGGATCTGCACCTGCCGCAGCGCCTCGATGATGAGCGCATCGCTCTTGCCGCCGCCTGCCGCGCCGCCGTAGAGGGCCTCCGGCTCCGGTCTGCGCATGAACTCCCTCTGCCGGGGCTGGGGCCGCCAGACGACTGGCGCATTCGTTCCAGTCTTCATACATCCTCCACCGGCGGCAGCAGCACCACGCCGCACTCCCGGCCCTCTGCATCCGCGCCCTGTTCGTTCAGCGCCTTGGCCACAGCGGCCAGGTCTTTGAGCACCGCAGTGGCTTCCTTCAGGCCCTTCATGGTCCCGGCCGCCTCTGCACCGTCGCGGCGGGCCGCTTTCTGGCGGGTGTTCAGTTCCTTCACCTCCTGCGCCAGCATCGTGCTCAACGTGTCCGTGGTACGGTGCAGGTTGTCCAGCCCCTTGCCCGCCGAAGGTCGTATCTTCTGCGCCATTCGGTTTATTTCACATCCTTTCGTTTTGGTTTGTCAACATAATACCACTAATCATCTTTTCGCAACAGTGCAACCTTTCGCAGGCCCGCTCTGTAATTTTTTGTGAGCATTTTCCTTTATGTACAATTTTGTCGCATAAAAATTCCCCTGTCCGCGTTCTTTTTCCGCAAACAGGGGGATCTGCCCTCAATTTTTTAAGGAAAAGCATAAAAATGGTCTGGCGTATCGTTTTCCAATGGTTTATACTAGAACTAAACTTCGTCTCATTTCGACCTTCGGAGGTTTTTATGGTACACCCCGATCAGCTGCCTGCGCAGTTTGCCCGCAGGTTCCGGCCCGAATGGCGGCTCGTGTTTTTCTCCGCCTTCGGGTTCGGCCTGCTCGCGCACTTTTATAAAATGGCCAACTGGCTCCCCAACTGGGATTCCCTCGTCTTCCGGTACGATGCCCAGCAGATGCTGCAATATGGCCGCTATTTTCTCTCGCTGGCCTGCGGGCTCAGCTCCTATTACGACCTGCCATGGCTGAACCTGCTGCTGGGCTTGTTGTTCCTGGCTGGTTCGGCGGTCTGCGTGGCGGCGCTGCTGCACCTGAAAAAGCCGATGGCGCTGGTGCTGACCGGGGCTTTGATCGCGGTCTTCCCCACCGTCACCTCCACCTTTGCCTATGAATACGTCGCCGACGGCTACTGTCTGGCCATGCTGGCCGCCTGCCTCAGTGCGCTTCTGCTCACCCGGCCGGGTCGGCGTTCCTTCTTCGCGGGGGCAGCCTGCCTGTGGTTCTCCGTGGGCATCTATCAGGCTTATCTGACCGTCACCATCACCCTGCTTCTGGTCTGGCTGCTGGACGATCTGCTCTTTCACCGCCGCAGCGCTGCCGCGTCCCTCCGCAGTGCGGGGCGGTTTCTGGCAGGCGGTGTGCTGGCCGGAGCGGTCTATGCTGTGGCCCTGCAGCTGGTTCTGGCCTTTTCCGGCACCGCCCTGTCCGACTATCAGGGCTTCGACACCGTCGGTTCGCTCCATCTCTGGTCGGCTCTGCACGGCTGCATCACCCGCTTCTTCCGCTTCTTTTTTGACCTGCACAACGGCCTCACGGTCTGGTTCGTACTCAACGTTCTGGTCTTTGCCCTGCTGGCCGTTTTCCTGCTGACCACCCTCGTACAGCAGACCCTTTGGCACGACCCGGCCCGCTTTTGGCTCCTGCTCGTCTATCTGGCCGCACTGCCGCTGGGGGCCGCGGCCCTCTATTTTCTCAACCCCTGGGTCGATTACCACAACCTGATGACCATGGGCTACGCCGCCTTTTATCTGTGCTTCGTGCTGTTCTACGAGCGGCTGGACGGTCTCTCGCCGCGCGCTTCCGTGCTCCGGAGCTGGGCCATCCTCCTCGTGGGAGGGGCCGTCGTTTTCTACTGCATCGTGCTGGCCAATGTCTGCTATCACCTGTCCCAGATGAGCTATGAACGTTCTTACGGCACCCTTCTGCGCATTGCAGACCGCATCGAGCAGCTGGACGGCGCGGATGCCTGCACCCGGATCGCCGTCATCGGCCATCTGCCCGATTCCAGGGCTTGTTCCGCCGACCTCTCCCCGGAAATGACCGGCTACACGGCCGGCCTCATCCTCTTCGCCGATAATCCGACGGTGGGCCAGAGCGTCCTCACAGCTGCATTGAACGACTACTGCTCCACCGACTACACGTTTGCCACCCGCGCAGAAAAGCAGCAGCTCCTCGCGCTGGACGAAGTCCGTCAGATGCCCCTTTGGCCGCAGACCGGTTCGGTCGCGGTCGTGGGCGATACCATCGTCATCCGGGCGGGAGAGGGGATCGATGCAGATGACTGAACTTCCCATCCTCTATTTTCACGCCGATGACTACGGCATGACTGCCCATGGCGATGCCCTCATCCGGGACTGCCAGACCCACGGCTGCCTGAACAGCGTCAGCATCGTGCCCAACGGTTCGCTGGAAGAAGCCGTCGCCGCGCTGCGCCCTTCCGGGCTGAAGCTGGCCGTCCACCTCAACCTGGTAGAGGGCAAAGCCCTTTCTCCCGCTGCGGAGATCCCGCTGCTCGTCCGGCCGGACGGCAGCTTCTGCAACTCCTTCACCGGGTTGCTGCGCCTCTCGCTGACGCCCCGGCGCAGGGCCTTTGCCGCCCAGCTCTACCGGGAACTGGAGCGTCAGCTCCTCGCCTATGCCGCCCTCTTCCCCGCCGGGACGCCCCTGCGCATCGACAGCCACCAGCACACCCACATGATCCCGCTGGTCTTCCGGACGCTGCTGCATATCCTTGCCGACCACCATCTTCCGGTCGAACATCTGCGCATCCCGTCCGAGCCGCTGTCGCCCTTTGTCGGCTGTCCCCGGCTCTGGGGCAGCTATTCCGCCGTCAATGCCATCAAGCAGGCCGTGCTGAACGGCTGCTGGCTGCTGGACCGCCCCGCATTCCGCCGCAGCGGCATCCCCACGGCCCTGTTCTGCGGCATCCTCTTCTCCGGCCACATGGACGCCGACCGCGTCCGGGCCGTGCTGCCGCAGTACCTCCGTCTGGCGCAGAAACGCGGCCAGCCGGTCGAGCTGCTCTTCCACCCCGGCGGCGTGGAGCCGGGCGGTCCCTTCTTTGACCCACAAAAGACCGATTTTCACCCCTTCTACCTGTCCGAGGGCCGGGCGGTCGAGGCCCATGCCCTGCACACCCTCAACCGAAAGGAAGTCGAGCACCTTGGCCGTTGAACCGCTTCTCTCCGTCATCCTCCCCGCCCACAACGAGGCGGAGAACATCCCCAAAATGGCCCGGCGGCTGGCCGAGGTCCTCACCGCTGCCCACATCCGCTACGAGGTTCTCTTCGTCAACGATGGTTCCACCGACAGCAGCTGGGACATCATCCGCCAGACGGCGCAGGCGTACCCGCAGGTGCGCGGCATCCGGTTCTCCCGCGCTTTCGGCAAGGAAGCAGCCCTGTACGCCGGGCTGCAGGCCGCCCGCGGCGACTGCTGTGTCACGCTGGACTGTGACTTGCAGCACCCCGTGGAAACGATCCCCGAAATGTACCGGCTCTGGACCCAGGGCATCGAGGTCGTGGAGGGCGTCAAGCGCGAGCGCGGCACCGAAAGCGCCGCCCACCGCACCGCCGCCCGCTGGTTCTATGGGCTCATCAGCAAGGCGGCCAGGACCGACCTGCGCAGCAGCTCCGACTTCAAGCTGCTGGACCGCAAGGCCGTCCTCGTCCTGCTGAATCTGCCGGAGCGGAACACCTTCTACCGTGCCCTCTCGGCGTGGGTGGGCTTCCGCACGGCGCGGGTGGAGTTCGACGTCCAGCCACGCACTGCCGGGCAGAGCAGCTGGTCTACCTTCAGCCTCATCCGCTACGCCATTTCCAGCCTGGCGTCCTTCACGTCGGCCCCGCTCTACCTCGTCATCCTGATGGGCTTTCTGATGTTGATCGCCACCCTTCTGGTGGGCGGTGAGGCGTTGTTCCGCTATTTTGCAGGCGAAGCGCTCGAAGGTTTCACCACGGTCATCCTGCTGCAGCTCTTCACCGGCACGCTGCTCATGTTCAGCCTCGGCATCATCGGCTACTACCTCGCCAAGATCTACGACGAAGTCAAACGCCGCCCCCGCTATGTCATCGCCGAAACGCTGGACGACGCTCCGTAAAAAAGCAAAAGATCCCCCGGTCAGCCGGGCCGCTCTCCGTTCAGAGCGTTCCAGCCGCCGGGGGATCTCTTATTTATCTTGTGTTACAGCGTCTCGATGCGGTCAAACAGGCCCTTTGCGCCTTCCACAGCCTCCTTGCTGCCAAAAGCCACGCGGGTGCCGTGCTGCATCGCGGTGCCCAGCTCTGCGGCCATGGCCTTCAGCGCGGCAGCGTCTACGCTGCACAGGGCCTTGCGGTCTGCGGCCAGCATCGCGTCGGTGATGCCGCAGAAGTACCGGCGGTCGAGGTCCCGCGCCTCTGCGCTGGGCTTCATGGGCTTGTCCATCTCGGAGACGGTGCCCACGATGGAATCCGTCAGGTCCTTTTCGGTGTACGCGCGGGCGGCCAGTTCCGCCGGGCCCTTTGCAAAGGTCTCGTAGCTCTCGGCCAGATGCGGGTCACGGTAGGTATACAGATACTCCGTCTCGGCGCGGGTCACCATGCCGGTGCCGTACGCGCCGCCCACCTCGCGGATGTGGTGCCACAGATACTCGTAGCTCATCACGCGGGCCAGCACCCGGCGCTCCGGCTTCCGCTCCTGCGGCCAGGTCAGGATGTCGTAATTCACCCCACCGTCGATGATGAAGGCTTCGTTCACCGGAGCCGTCAGCGCCTGGGTGTAGGGCCGGGCGGGCGAACGCATCCCCTCGGCAAAGGCACTGCCGGGCAGCAGGGCTTCCAGCTGCTTCCGGGCATCCTCGCTGCCGTGCAGGCTGATGGTCAGGGCTGCGTGGTGCAGCACCTTTTCCCGCACGGCTTCCAGCTTCCGGCCCAGGTCGGCCCAGTCGGCCTGTTCCAGCAGCGCGCACAGGAAGTGATACCCTGCCACGCCGCTGCATGCCTCGCTCAGCGCATACTCCACCGAATAGTGGCTCCCGGCGCGCACGGCGGCGTACTGGTTGCCCATCTGGAGGAACTGCTGCTCCATGTTCAGCTTCTGCTGGCTCAGCACACGGGCGAAGGCCGCTTCGGCCTTTGCACCGGTCAGCCGGGTCTCATACAGCCACTCGCCGCCGAGTTCCACAGCCTTTTCCAGACTGCGCTCCAGCAGGCTCATATTCAGGGTGAGCTTTGCGTGGCAGGGGTTTCCCGCCTGCCGCCCGGTCCAGAAGCTAATGCAGGCCTGGCTGTCGCCCAGCCAGGTGCTGCGCAGGGTGTTCAGCTCGCGGGCCGTGTGGCGCGGAGTGTCCAGCTCGTCCAGCACATCGGTCAGCAGGTCGAGATACTGCACTTCTTCGGTGGTCAGCCCGCCGAGGTCATAGTAAATATTCAGATACAAACTGCCTTTGGAGGGGTGGTACAGCAGCTCCGCACCGGCCACGCTGCCCACAGCGCCCTCGGCGCTGGGGCTGCCCTCGCCCAGGTCTGCCACCGTCAGCGGATGGTCCAGTGCCAGCTTGCCGTCGGTGCGGGCCGGGGCTGCATCGGGTTCTTCTGCCTTGGGCAGGGTCGGCACCTGAATGACCTGCACCGGCGCAGCCGCGAACAGCTCCCGCAGCAGGTCGTTGAACCAGCCGGAGGCCATCTTCTCCCGCAGGGCAGCGAAGAGCTGATTCGTGTGGAGCAGCAGGGTCGGGTCCCCGGCGTGGAGCCAGCCGGTCGCTGCATGGATGGCGTCCAGCACACCGTCGGGCAGGCTGCCCGGCCGCTCCAGCGAGGCGAACTCTGCCGCGTTCAGGCTGGCCAGCAGCAGGTCTTCCGGGATGCCCTTGGCCAGGATATCGTCCACGGCGCTCCGGACCCCGGCCGCAAACCGGCCTGCGGTCTCTTCGGTGGCACCGCGCAGCACCAGTTCCAGCGTGGGCTGCAAAGTGCTGTCATCAAAGCCGATGTCGATGTCGGCCCCCAGCTGCTGTTCCAGAAGCGCAGCCTTCAGCGGCGACTGGTTCGACCCCAGCAGCGCATCCAGCAGGATTTCCACGCCCAGCTGGCGTTCCCGGTCGGCAAATGCGCCGGTGTACCAGGCCAGCGCACACTGCACCTGGTCGGCCTCCGGCTTTTCGGTGTAGTATGGAATGTTCACGCAGACGCCCGGCTGCTCATCCTGCAGCGTCAGTCTGGGCTGGCTGGTGCCCTTGGGCATCCTGCTCAGGTAGTGTTCATCCAAGAAGGCCAGTTTTTCGGCCATATCCATCCTGCCGTACAGGGTCACACAGCAGTTGTCGGCGCTGTAATGGCGGCGGTACACCCGCTGGTACTTCTCATAGGTCAGCGCCGGGATGGAGGCCGGGTCGCCGCCGGACACAAAGCCGTAGGCCGTATCCGGGAACATCGCCCGTTCCAGCGCATCCTGCAATTGTGCATCCGGGGAGGCCAGCGCGCCCTGCATCTCGTTGTAGACGACGCCGCTCACGGTGCCGTCGGCATCGCGGTGCCAGCCCTCCTGCTCGAACACAGCCCGGTCCACCATGGCCAGCGGGCAGAACACCGCGTTCAGGTAGACGTCCATCAGGTTCCGGAAGTCGGTCTCGTTGGGGGTGGCGAAGGGGTAGACCGTCTTATCCGGGAAGGTCATCGCGTTCAGGAAGGACGCCATGCTGCTCTTGAGCAGCTGCAAAAACGGCGAGGTCACCGGGTACTTTTCGCTGCCCGCCAGCACCGAGTGCTCCAGAATGTGGAACACACCCGTGTCATCCGATGGGAAGGTGCCGAAGCCGATGCCGAACGCCTTGTTCACATCTTCGTTCTCCACCAACAGGATGGTCGCACCGCTGACATCGTGGGTCAGCACGGTCAGGGTACCGTGCTGTTCGGGGCAGTCCTCACAGCGCACGACGGTATAACCGGGATATTGCTTCATTGGGATTCTCCTTTTTCAAATGGATTTTTGTTTATTGTATCACGGTGCGCTGTAAGACGCAACAAACAATACTGGAATGTTCTCTTTTGCGTGCGGCCCGCCAATAAAAATCGGCTCTGCTAAAAAATCGGAAAAGCGTCTGCGCCGACTGGCGCACCGCCCGATTTTTTAGCAGAGCCTTCTTCTTTGGGATTATCAAGGGCGAGCAGCCCTTGATTCGTGCCTCCCGTCCTTGCCGCGCTGAACACGCGGCATTTGCTTCGCAAACCGGACGTCGGATTAAAAGCCCCGCAGGGGCTTTCATGGCTTCGCCACCGCCGAGCTTCTCAAAGCGGCTTTTCTGGTACTCTTTTGGCGCGCAAAAGAGTACATTACTCCGTAATAACTCCCTCTTTGTAGGACACCCGGAACAGCACAAAACCCACAATAAACAGCACGATCAGCGAGCCGACGCCCACATTGGCGCTGCCGGTCAGCTGGCTGCCCACGCTGACGATCATGGTGCCCAGGAAGGATGCCCCCTTGCCGCAGATGTCGAACAGGCCAAAATACTCGCCCGACTTCTCCGGCGGGATGATCTTGGCAAAGTGGGAGCGGCTGAGCGCCTGCACACCGCCCTGGAACATACCCACGACGAAGGCCAGCACCCAGAACTGCCACTGCTGGGTCAGGAAGAACGCAAACAGCGCGATGCCCGCATAGGCCGCGATGCAGACCGGGATGAGGGTGGTAGACGGATACTTCGCCGACAGCCGCCCGAAGATGAGCGCCGACGGGAACGCCACGATCTGAGTCACCAGCAGCGCCAGCAGCAGGCCGGTGGTGTCCAGCCCCAGCGCAGTGCCGTAGGCCGTAGCCATGTCGATGATGGTGTAGACGCCGTCGATGTAGCAGAAGAACGCCAGCAGGAACCAGAACACCTGCTTGTCCTCATGCAGGTGGCGGAGCGTGTGGCCGATGCGGGCAAAGCTCTGCCGGATGGCGTGTTTCTCCACCTCCACATAATGCAGCTGCCGGTAGCTTTTCAGCAGGGGCAGGGTCATTGCCAGCCACCACGCCGCTGTGATGAAGAGCGCGATGTTCAGCGCCGTCATCTGGCTCAGGCCGATGGCCCCGGACCCCAGCACCAGCGCCAGGCAGACCACAAAGGGCACACAGCTGCCGATGTAGCCCCACGCATACCCGCGGGAGGAGACTACGTCCATCCGGTCTGGGGTGGTGACATCGCTCAGCATCGAGTCATAGAACACCAGACTGCCGGAGAAGCCCACCTTCGCAAAGACGAAGATGAGCAGGAAGGGCAGCCAGGTCTTGGCCAAGCCCATGGCGCAGCAGCCGGCCACACCCACCACCAGGCAAAGGATGAAGATGGGCTTTTTGAAGCCCCGCGTATCGGCCAGTGTGCCGAGGATGGGGCTCAGCACCGCCGTGATGACGGTCACAGCCGAGGCCGCATAGCCCCAGTATGCCAGATAGTCCACTGAGCTCAGGCCGCCTTCTTCCGCCAGAGCGTTGAAAAAGATGGGGATGAGCGTCGCCACCAGCAGCACAAAGGCTGAGTTGCCGACATCGTATAAGATCCACGCGCGTTCCAGCCCGGTCGGGCTGAATTTTTTGTTTTGTTCCATAGTCCCTCTCAATTCTCTCCAAAGGTGTGCTGATAAGCCGCATCCAGCGGCGCATCGGTGTCCAGCCCGGCCACATACTCGTTGATGAGCCGCACCGCCAGCGGGATGGCACTCTGGTACAGCGCATCCAGCTGCTTTCCGCTCTCGGCGCACTGCGGGTTCGGCTTCGGGTTTGCCACCAGCCCGTGCATGAACTCCCACTTGCCCGCTGCCCGGATGGCCGTCAGCACCACCCAGCGCTTGACCGGGTTCGAAGCCAGCAGCATCTTGTGTACGAAGACCATGCCGGTCATGGCCTGATAGACTTCATCCACCGTGACGCCCTCATAGAAGGGAGCCACCACATTCGCCCAGATGCGGCTGGGCTGGATGTGGGTGGGCGGCCGGGCGGAACTGGCTGGCCGTCAGGTCGTGCAGCGGGTCGCGGCCCTCCCGGCGGAGCAGCTGGTTGTCGAACTCCGTCTCGATCTCGCAGTGGCTCACGCCGCTGGTGCGGACGTACTGCTCCACATAAGGGTGGCAGGTGCTGTCCAGCGCAAAATGGCAGATGTACCCCAGCGCATACACCAGCGCGGCATCCCGGTTTTTGGCGTTCCGGATCACGCCGCGCGCCCGCTCAAAAAAGACGGTGCCCGGCTGCTCGTGCATGGCATTGCCCAGCCGGTTCACCGGGTTGGACTGCAGCGCCTTATAGTAGAACAGCAGGTCCGGCCCATGAAGGCCTATATCGTACAGCGCACGGTACGGCTCGATCTTCTTCTGGAGCGCTTCCGGCAGCTGGGTCAGAACATCCGCGCCAAAGCAGCGGTGTGCATAGGTCGAAGGCATAAAAACTCCCCCTCATAAACTTTCATACAAGGTCAGTATACCAGAAACCGTTTCGTCTTACTACCCTTTCGGGTGTTATTTTGGTAAAATATTTGAGATATTTTTGAATTTTTTCGGCAAAATAAAAAGACTGCCGCACCTTTCCACGCTCCGGGCACCGCCTCTGCGATGCCGGAATGAGGAATGCAGCAGTCTTTGTTTGCGTTGTGGGTTTACTTCTCGTATCCCTTGGGCAGCTCGTTCTTGGGGTCGCGGTCCATCAGGGTGCGGACGGCTTCTGCCGCGCCCATGCCCTCGTTGACGATGGCGTTCACAGTCTGCACGATGGGCATTTCCACCTGATACCGCTCCGCCAGTTCCAGCGCGGCGGGCAGGGCGTTCATACCCTCGACCACCATGCCGACTTCCTTGACGGCCTGTTCCGGCGTCTCGCCCTTGCCAATGAGGATGCCGGCGCGGTTGTTGCGGCTGTGCATACTGGTCGCGGTGACGATGAGGTCGCCGATGCCCGCCAGACCCGCGAACGTGTGGACGTTGCAGCCCATGGCCACGCCCAGCCGGGCGATCTCCGCGATGCCGCGGGTAATGAGGGCGGCGCGGGCATTGTCCCCGTAGCCCAGGCCGGTGGAGATGCCCACGCCCAGCGCGATGACGTTCTTCATGGCACCGCTGAGCTCCACGCCCTTGATGTCCTCGTTGGTGTAGACGCGCATGACGCTGTTGGAGAACACCTCCTGCACGAACTGTGCCGCCTCCATGTCCGGGCTGGCCGAGACGATGGTGGTGGGCAGGTCGATGGCCACTTCTTCGGCGTGGGTGGGGCCGGACAGCGCCACCAGGTGCACCTTCTTCGGGCCGCCCTCCCGACCCAGCTCATCGGCCAGAACCTCCGTCATGGTGTACAGGGTGTCCGGCTCGATGCCCTTGGCCACATCCACGATGATCTGCCCCTCGGCCACATAGGGCCGGGCCTTGGCAGCCGTGGAGCGCACGAAGACCGACGGCACCGCAAACAGCAGGATGTCCTTGTCCCGGCACACTTCCTCCACGCTCTTGGTAAAGCGCAGCTCCTCCGGGATCTTCATTCCGGGCAGATTGGGATGCACACGGGTGCTCGACAGGGCGTCGATCTCCTTTTCGATGGCAGACCAGACCAGCACATCGTTCCCGCTCACGCACAGCATCCGTGCCAGAGCCATGCCCCAGGTGCCCGCACCCAGGATACCGATTTTCTGTTTCGTCACGTTCAAATCCTCCGAATCTGCCGCGCGGCTTTCGTCGCGGGCCTGTTGTGCGCCGCAGTGGGCGGCTCGTCTGGTCTCATTGTACACGAAACCGCCTGCAACGTCAACTCCTTGCCAGACTGCACAAAGTTAGCGCGTGTTTCCCCGCGATTTTAGGAATAACAGGGGATTTGCCCAAACGAATTGCGCCGATTGGAAAAACATGTTATAGTATTCTGGTAGGAATTATAGGATATTCCCTGCCCGAACGCTCCTTTTCAGGTCTCTCATCAAACCTCCGCAGGTTCTTTTTTCAGATAAGGAAGTTTTTTCAAATGCTTGAAGCCATTCTTTCCAACCGCACGGCCAGCGTTTTGTGGGAAGCGCTGCCCCGTATCCTGTCGGCGGGCCTCACCATGACCATCCCGCTGACCCTCATCTCCTTCAGCCTTGCCATGGTGCTGGCTGTGGTGGTGGCGCTGGTGCAGTACGCCAATGTGCCGGTGCTGCGCCAACTGGCCCGGTTCTACATCTGGGTCATTCGCGGCACACCGTTGTTGGTACAGCTGTTCATCATCTTCTACGGTCTGCCCAGCGTCGGCATCATGCTGGACGCTTTCCCGGCAGCCGTCATCGCCTTTGCCATCAACGAGGGGGCCTACTGCGCCGAGACCATGCGCGGCGCGCTCGAAAGCGTACCCCAGGGCCAGCTGGAAGCCGGTTACTGCGTGGGCATGACCTGGTGGCAGATCATGCGCCGCATCGTGCTGCCGCAGGCGCTGCGCACGGCGGTGCCTGCCCTGTCCAACTCGCTCATCGGCATGATCAAGGACACCTCGCTGGCATCGAACATCACGGTCGCCGAACTGTTCATGGCCGGCCAGCGCGTTGCCGCCCGCACCTACATTTTCCTGCCCATCTACTGCGAGGTCGCCGTGGTCTATCTGCTGTTCTGCACGGTCGTCACCAAGCTGCAGAGCCTGTTGGAGCGTCAGCTGAACGCCCACGGCTTCCAGTGAGAAAGGGGGACGCATCATGGCCATGTTAGAGATCCAGAACATTCACAAATCCTTTCGCACCTACGACGAGAAACCGCATTTTCACATCGGGCCGTTCCCGCGCGGCCATGCCCGCCGGGTGATTCGCACACTGGACGTGCTCCGGGGCGTGGACCTGACCGTGGAAAAAGGCGACGTCGTCGCCATCCTCGGCCCCAGCGGTTCCGGCAAGACGACCCTTCTGCGCTGCCTGAACTTTCTGGAGCCCACCGACAGCGGCAGCCTGACCTTTGACGGCGAGACCTTCGACCTCAGCAGGATCTCCGGCGCCGACATCGCCCGCCTGCGCAAAAAGACGGCCTTCGTCTTCCAGAACTACAACCTGTTCCGGAACAAGACCGCCCTGCAAAATGTCACCGAAGGGCTGGTCGTGGCCCGTAAAATGCCCAAGGCAGAAGCGGATGCCATCGGCCGGAAGATGCTGGCAAAGGTCGGTCTGGCCGACCGGGCAGACGCCTATCCCCGCCAGCTTTCCGGCGGCCAGCAGCAGCGGGTGGCCATCGCCCGCGCCCTTGCCACCGACCCGGAGATCATCTATTTCGATGAACCCACCTCGGCCCTGGACCCGGAACTGACGGGCGAAGTGCTCTCGGTCATGCGCCAGCTGGCCGAGGAGGGGATGACCATGCTGGTCGTCACCCACGAGATGGGCTTTGCGCGGAACGTTTCTTCCAAGACCGTCTTCATGGAAAACGGCGTCGTCGTGGAGCAGGCCCCCTCGCAAGAGTTCTTTGCGAACCCGAAGGAGGAGCGCACCCGCGAATTTTTGCAGAAGATCTCGCAGCACACATAATTTATCGCAATTTTCAAAAATAGTGCCAATCAAAACGGCATCTTTACGATATGCAGTTTGCGGATGTTGCTTGTGCATTAAAAACGCAAACTGCTATATTCTATTTGATTCTCTTACTTTCGAAAGGATATGATACCATGAAAAGAAGAACCTTTATCTCCCTGATGAGCGTTCTGGCTGCTGCCGGTGTACTCACCCTGTCCGGCTGCTCTTCCAACGCGTCCAGTTCGAACAGCGATTCGAGTTCCAAGAGCGAATCCGCTGAGGCTGCTGACCAGCTTGCCGCCATCCAGGCCAGCGGCAAGCTCATCGTGGCACTGGAAGGTGCTTGGCAGCCCTGGAGCTACCACGACGAGAGCGACACCCTCGTTGGCTACGACGTCGAAGTCTCCCGCGCCATCGCCGAGAAGCTGGGCGTGGAGCCGGAATATGTCGAGAGTGACTGGGACAGCCTGTTCGCCGGTCTGGATGCAGGCCGCTATGACATGGTCTGCAACGGCGTCGAAGTCACCGACGAGCGCGCTCTGACCTACGACTTCACCACCCCCTACGGCTACATCCACACCGCCCTTGCCGTCAAGAAGGACAACGATACCATCCAGACCTTCGAAGACCTGAAGGGCAAGACCACCGCCAACAGCCTGGCCTCCACCTATATGGAGCTGGCCGAGAGCTACGGCGCTACTGTGCAGGGCATTGACACGCTGGAAGAGACCATCCAGCTGCTGACCGCCGGCCGCATCGACGCGACCCTGAACGCCGACGTCTCCTTCTACGACTATCTGAACGTCCATCCGGACGCCGACTTCAAGATCGTCGCTCAGACCGAGGAGGCCTCTCACGTGGCCATCCCCCTGCGCAAGGACGATGCCAGCGCCACCCTGCTGGAAGCCATCAACAACGCCATCGACGAACTCCGCGCCGACGGCACCCTCAAGGAGCTGAGCGAAAAATACTTCGGTCAGGACATCTCCTCGGAAAACTAAGGCAAATTAAAATCGGCCCTGTCGAAAAATCGGAAAAGCGTTTGCGCCGACTGGCGCACCGCCCGATTTTTTGGCAGGGCCTTCTTCTTTGGGATTATCAAGGGCGAGCAGCCCTTGATTCGTGCCTCCCGTCCTTGCCGCGCTGAACACGCGGCATTTGCTTCGCAAACCGGACGTCGGATTAAAAGCCCCGCAGGGGCTTTCATGGCTTCGCCACCGCCGAGCTTCTCAAAGCGGCTTTTCTGGTACTCTTTTGGCGCACAAAAGAGTACATTAACCCGTCGTGCGGAAATAGTCATAGATCGTCTGCGCCAACTGAGGGCCCACGCCGGGCGTGTTCTCCAGCTGTTCCGGTGTTGCTTCCCGGACTGCCCCCACGCTCTTGAACTGCGCCATCAGCGCTCTGGCCGTCTTCGGCCCAACGCCGGGCACCTCGGTCAGGGCGGAGGCGTAGCTCTTTTTCTTCATCTGCTGCTTGCGGTAGGCGTTGGCAAACCGGTGGGTCTCGTCCTGAATGGCCGTGATGAAGGTGAATGTCCCCCGGTTCATGTTGATGGCGATCTCCCGCCCGTCGCTGTCCACGATGGCGCGGGTGCGGTGGTGGTCGTCCTTGACCATGCCGAACAGCGGCACATCCGCCAGCTTGGTGCCCGCCAGCGCCGCCTTGGCCGCGCTGACTTGGCCCTTGCCGCCGTCCATCAGCAGCAGGTCCGGCTTCTCGCCGAAGTAATCCTCGCGGGCCTGCCCATGGGCGGCCAGCTCATGAACCCGTTCGTAGGCCGCCGCCCGGCGCGAGACCGTCTCGGCCAGCGAAGCGTAGTCGTCGGTGCCCAGCACCGTCTGCATCTTGAACTTCCGGTAGCCTGTCTTGTAGGGCTTGCCGTCCCGGAAGACCACCATGCCGCAGACGCTGGAACCGTCGCCCCAGTTGGAGATATCGTAGCTTTCGATGGTGCGGGGGGGCTTCGAAAGCCCCAGCACCTGCGCCAGCTCGTCCAGCAGCTTTTCCTCGCGGGCGTAGCGGCCGCTCTCCCGCGCCAAGCGCTCCACGGCGTTGGTGTGGGCCATCTCGATGAGGTGGGCCTTGTCGCCCCGCTGAGGGACATAGAGCTGCACCTCGCTCCCCCGCTTTTCGTTCAGGGCCTGCTGCAGTGCATCGCTGTCCGGCGGCAGCTCGTCCACCGCGATGACCTTGGGGATCTGCTCATCGTCCAGATAATAGCGGGGCAGGAACTCCTCCCGCACCGCTGCGATGTCGGCGGTATCGTGGAAGAGAAACTCCCGCTTGTCCGTCAGCCGCCCCTCGCGGAAGCGCAGGACCGCCGCACAGACGCTGCTGGGAGTCCCGGCCAGCGCCACCACGTCCATCTCCACATCCGGGTCCACGACCACCTTCTGGCCCGCCGTCACCTTGGTGATGGCGTTGATCTGATCCCGCAGCAGAGCCGCCGTCTCAAATTCCAACCGGTCAGACGCTTCCTGCATCCGCTCGTTCAGCGTTTTCAGGATGTCCTTTTTGCCGTAGCGGATGAGATGCACCGCGCTCTTGACGGCCTGATTGTAGTTTTCGCAGCTGATCCTGCCGCTGCACACCGCCATGCACTTGCCGATGTGGGCGTTCAGGCAGGGGCGCCCCTTGCCGCAGTCCTGCGGGAAGCGCTTATTGCACCGGGGCAGCAGAAAGGCATCCATCGCCGTTTCCGCCATCTGCCGGGCCGCAAAGCTGGAGGTATACGGGCCGAGATACTCTGCGCCGTCGTCCTCCTTTTGCAGCGTGAAGGACAGACGCGGCCACGGCTCTTTCGTCACCTTGATATAGCTGTAGCCCTTGTCGTCCTTCAGCAGGATGTTATATTTGGGGGTGTGAGCCTTGATCTGGCTGGCTTCCAGCACCAGCGCCTCGAACTCGCTCTGGCAGACGATGACGTCGAACGCATAGGCGTGGGCGATCATCTGGCTGACCTTGTTGTCGTGGGGGACCCCCTCCCGGAAATACTGGCTCACCCGGATGCGCAGCCGCTTGGCCTTGCCGATATAGATGATGGTGTCGGTCTTATCCCGGATGATATACACACCGGGCAGCAGCGGCAGCATACAGGCTTTCTGGTAGAGTTCTGCTTTCGTCATTCTTCTTCGTCGTGCTCGTGGTTCTGTTTTTGTTCCCGGATGCGTCTGGCTTTCCGGATGTTATAACAGGCGCTGCCCATGCCCGCACCGGCCAGGATGGAGCACCACAGCTTCGGCTTTTCCTCGGTGAGGGCGGGCAGCAGCAGGTCTGCCGCCAGCAGCGCCGCAAACAGGCCGAAGAACACCTTCCAGATGGTGCCCTCCTCGCAGATGTCGTTCACTTTCTTCAGCAGCTTCGTTGTCGAACCTTTCACGGCACATGCCTCCTTCTTCTCATCCTACCAAAAAAGCGGCAGGAAATACTCCCACCGCTTCAAAAGATCAAAGGCTCGAATTACTCTGCAAAGCCAGACTCGACCAGCTTGATCAGGCCATCGACTGCAGCCTGCTCATCCGCGCCGTCCGCGATGATGCGGATGGTGGTACCGCCCACGATGCCCAGAGACAGAACGCCCAGCAGGCTCTTCGCGTTCACGCGGCGCTCCTCTTTCTCGACCCAGATGGAAGACTTGAACTCGTTAGCCTTCTGGATAAAGAAGGTAGCCGGACGAGCATGCAGACCAACCTGATTTTCAACGGTAACTTCTTTGACGTACATAGTAAAACGCTCCTATCTTATCGTTTTCGGGATGCAATCATGTTTTGTGCCTGTTGCGTTGTACCTATTTTAGCGCAAGGCGAAACCGTTGTACAGCCCCTCGACACATTTTTGGCGGTTTTCCCAATGATAATGGGGGCTTTTTTCGCCATTTATACAAAGATACCAAAATTATTCCCCTGTCATTGGCGGGGTAATACAAAAGTTTTCAACATTTTTTCGACTGTCGGCGGACATTTGCAGGCTTCGGCAGCTTTTTCATCCCTCGTACCGCATCTTGAGCAGGCGGCTCTCCACTGCCACATCCTCAAATTTTTCCGGATCGAACACCAGCTCGATGCCCTCGATGGCCCAGCCCATCCGGCGGTAAAGGGCCAGTGCACGGGTATTGGTATCCAGTACGGTCAGGGTCGGATGCTCGTGCTCCGGCAGCTTTTTGCGGGCAAAGTCCAGCATCTTCTGGCCGATGCCCTTTCCGCGTGCCGCAGCGCTCACGAACAGGTGCTCGACCTGGCCGGTCTTGTGGTTCACACTGACCATGCCGTCCGCCACATCCTTCGTATAGTGCAGGTAGCAGACCCAGCCGTCCTGTTTCTCCTGTTTCAACTGCTCCAGGAACACTTCCGGCGTCAGCGTTTCCAGGTATTCCGCCGTCCAGCCGTCAGCACAGACGGTTTTCCGTCCCTCGGCAAAGAGCTGTGCAGCGGCCCGGAACTGCTCTTCGGTCTTCACTAGCCGGACATTCTCGCCCCGTTTCCACTTGGGCAGCTCGGTGATGGGGTGGGTCCTGCACCACGCCTCATAAAGCTCCGGGCGGCGCAGCCGGGTGCGGGTGCGGCTCTGCTCACCCCGCCATGCGTCGATCTTCTGGTGGTCGCCGCCCAGCAGCACCGGAGGCACCGCACGGCCCTCCCAGACTTCCGGTCGGGTGTACTGCGGATATTCCAGCAGACCGTCCCAGTAGCTTTCCTCTTCGTAGCCCTTCTGTTCGGCCAGCACACCGGGCTTGAGCCGCAGCACACTGTCCGCCACCACAAGGCTTGCCAGCTCGCCGCCGGTCAGGATATAGTCGCCGATGGAAATTTCTTCATCGGCAAAGGCGTCGATGACCCGCTCGTCGATGCCCTCGTAGTGGCCGCAGACCAGAGTCAGATTGTCGTATTCCGCCAGCCGCCGGGCATGTTCTTCGGTGTAGCGCTGACCGCCTGCCGTCAAGAATACAATATGCGGCTTGGGGCGTCCCTGTGCCTCCACTTCTTGCTGAACGGCCCGCAGACAGTCCGCAATGGGCTGGGCATACAGCACCATGCCGCAGCCTCCGCCGTAGGGGTAGTCGTCGGTCTGCTTCTGTTTGTTCAGGGTATAGTCCCGGATCTGGTGGCAGTGGGTCTCAATATAGCCCCGCTTTGCCGCACGGCCCAGGATGCTGGCATCCAGCACCTGCTGGCACATCTCCGGGAAGAGGGTCACGATGTCCACACGCATTCCCATGGCTCACTCCTCCTCCCGCTCGCTGTCGCAGTCGTCGTCCAGCAATCCGGGAATGGGCGTGACGAGGATGTACCCCTCCGGCGGGTTCCGCTCTTTCAAAAAGGCGTCCACACCGGGGAACAGATATTCTTTGCCGTTGGGGGCCTTGACGGTGTAGATGTCCTGCGCACCGGGGTGGTCCACGCTGGTCACAACGCCGTACACCTTGCCGGTGTCGGCATCCCGCACCTCGCAGCCGATGAGGTCGGCCACATACCACCGCCCGGCGGGCAGAGTGGCATCGCTGCGGTCAAAATAGAACACCTGCCCCCGCAGCGCACGGGCGGCATCCATGTCGTTGACGCCCTCCAGCTGGAGCAGCGCCATCTGCCCCTGCGGGCGGATGGACACGATCTTGTAGCACCTGCCGCCCTGGGCCGAAGCATACAGCCTGCCGACCTTTTTCAGGAACGCCACGCCGTCGCACCAAAGCTCCAGTTTCATTTCACCGCGCACACCGTGGGTGGTCACGACCTTGCCTGCTTCCAGATATTGCTGCATCGTTTTCTCCTATCATTCTGCATCCTGCCCCTCTCCGTCATCGCTGCGCGATGCCACCTTGTCCCCTTCTGGCACTGTCGTGCCACCTCCCCCGGCCGGGGGAGTCTTTCTAAGGGCGAGGTCTTGGCAGTCTACGCGACGCAAACAATGCGCCAAAAGCTCCCCCTGCGGGGGAGCTGGACGCGAAGCGGCCTGAGAGGGTTCAAACAAAAAGGCCCTTTGCCTTGCAGCAAAGGGCCCGTAGGGTGCTCAGTCGATCTCAACAAGGACCTTTTCATCGACCCGCACAGCAGCC
>OATA01000926.1_pt1 | contig 22000 bp, 15 predicted proteins | sample 1516451 | NCBI WGS metagenome assembly OATA01 (sample SAMEA2579905, study PRJEB22360) | human gut metagenome | biome: human gut; feature: human-associated habitat; material: faeces | place: Denmark | collected 2008/2010 | reverse complement strand
CACCGACGGTACCGGTGGTAACCGAAGAACCTACGCCGACACCGACGGTACCGGTGGTAACCGAAGAACCTACGCCGACACCGACGGTACCGGTAGTAACCGAGGAGCCGACGCCGACACCGACGGTACCGGTGGTAACCGAAGAACCTACACCAACACCAACCGCAACACCTGACACCCCGGATGAACCCGATACTCCGGATGATACACCAGATGATCCCGGTACACCGGCAGATCCCGGCACACCGGCCGGTGGAATCCCGGATACCCCGCAGGTACTTGGTGCAAGACGCCGCAGAATGGTGACCATCGAGGATGAGACAGTTCCCTTGGCGGACAGAGCAGTCCTCGGAGCATCCAGACGACCGCAGACCAGCGATGACTCCGATGCCTGGAATCTGGGCTTTGCCTTTTCCCTGACGAGTCTGGGAGCATGGCTTGTTCTTAAGCGAAAAGAACATTAAACAGGAACGGAACGACAGCCGATCTTAGCTGTAAAAGTATAAAAGGATCAGAATCTTGAAAAATTTTTCAAATTCTGGTCCTTTTTTCCATTTGGCGCAGTCTTCCTTATTAGGAGAGTAAAAAGAAGTAATAAAAACAGAAATACTGGTTTTGAGGGGAAACAGAAATGAAGTTAAAAAACGTAATACAGACCAAACTGGCAAAAACTCTGGTAGCGGCACTGATGATCGGCAGCATCTCCAACACCGGATTTACAGTACAGGCAGAAGAAGCAACGCAGAATGAGCAGAACGATGTTGTTGAAATGGCAAGTGTAAGCGGAAACGACAGCGTTGCTGTAAAAGAGAAAACCTATCCCACCATCAAAACGGTGATTCTTGCTGGAGGCACCATGGCAAAATATGTGGGAGGACAGGTAGCCAGCCCCAACGTATGGTCCAATAATTACAAGCCGGCAAACGGAGATTTTTCATTGTTTGCAGGTCATAAGATGACTTTGGATGATGCTGAAACCTTTAAATATCTTTCTGTGGATAATACAGGGGTAGATGCCGAAGGAAAGTTAACCGGAAGTAACGGGGCAAGCTGGCAGTGCGTTGGATTCGTAGCATTAGATGTAAACAAATATTCTGACTGCAAGCCCGCAGATTTGTTACACTATGTTTATTACGGTGGAGACAGCGAAGGCACTTCCTATTATAAAGAAAACTGCGGAAAAACCCTTGAGGATGTAAAACAGTATGTGAATGACAACAACGGCGTCTTGTATGGTGAAAATGTAACGGAAAGTTTTATGGATCAGTTGCTCACCACCGGTCGGTCCTTCAGCGGAGTCACCATTGCCACGGTATGGTATGTGACCACACCCACAGAGACCTGGATCAATTATGACGGATACGATTACAGGATTCCCGGGGTATCCGCAGTAGATTATTATGAATATCCCACGGGAACGGTAACTTTTGAACAGAATGAGAACGGCGCAGTGTTCCATTATATTTCCGAAGGTATTACCATTACTACAACTCCGGAACTGGAACAGCATTGGGAAAGCGGCACCGGCAGGGTGACCTATGATGCAACGATCACCATTACGATCCACAGCAATGCCCCGGACAAGGTAAGAATCAATCTGTCCGATGCCATCGGTTATCTGAACGGTACCGTGGCAGGAGGAAATGCGGCAGAGCCCGGAGATACCCTGTACTACAACATAAAGCTGGTAAATGAGAGCAATAAGGAGTATCAGTATGATCCTGCAAAGGCCACGATCGGTACGATCCCGGCGGCGCCTAAGGCAGGAGAGAAAGTAACGGTTCTGTCCAGTGGTTTTGAAGGTTATGAGATCGGTGAAGTGGGAGCGTTCTGTACATTGCCCCGCCGTATTTTAAATGCTCCGTTACGGGATCTCGGAATCACCGCAGGCAAGGTTACGGATGCGATTGTCGGAGAGGCTCTTTTGAAAAAAGGATATGGCAGCGAAGAAATGAAGCCGGAAGAGGTTACGCAGAGCTGCCTGGCACAGTATTACTTAGACTGGTTCAACAATACTTCCAGAGAAGAAGGAAATAAGGTCTACGGCTTTTCAGAACTTACGGCAGAGGAACTGGCAATCCTGACCAACGGAACCGCCGATACCACAGTAGCGGAGAGCTGTTCTGCAGTAGCAGATGCTTTATATTACACGACATATCATAATGTATATACTTTTGACGGTGAAGGTCTGTATGACCGGATGCTGAAAAACGGACAGGAAGGTTCCTATGCAGATACTCTGGTATCCGACCTGTTAAAGGACGGAGAAGTGAAGATCACCACTAACCTTAACGGTGTGTTGGCCAACAACGGCTATCAGATGACCAGATACGGCTTCGGAATGCAGTTTGAATTGTCCAGAGAGCCGGAGGTTACTCCGCCCGTGACTACCAGCCCGGAACCTACTCCCAGTGCTACTCCGGAGCCTACGCCGACAGGCACACCGGATACCACACCCACGACGCCGACCACTACTCCGACCGCACCCTCGGATACTCCGGACGATTCGGATGATTCCGATACCCCGGATACTCCCGGTACACCGTCTGAGCCGGCAACCCCGGTAACACCTCAGGTGCTTGGTGTAAGACGTCAGCGGGTTGTAAGCATTACCGATGATCCTACACCATTGGCGGACAGAGCAGTCCTGGGAGCTTCCAGAAGACCCAGGACCGGCGATGATTCCAATACATGGAATCTGGGCTTTGCCCTTTCCTTGACAGGGCTGGGAGCATGGCTTATTATTAAGAAGAAGCAATCATAACGAATAAACATATATTTACTATAAACAATCAAGGAAAGAAGAGGTAGAACAAATGAAAAAAAGATGGATGAGTCTTGTTCTGACAGTCATCATGGTGCTGAGCCTTGCAGGCTGCGGCAAGAGTACAGAATTATCCTCTGTAAGCCGTGATCCTGCCACGGATGACGGAACTGTCTGGTTCGATGAAGAGGCAGTGGCACTGGCGGGTTCTGTGAGAAAAGCCGGTATGAGTGAAGCTGAGCTGGCCCGTGCAGATGAACTTCGTGCCATGGCTATCGATGCGTTGGATATTGTAAACGCGAAGAGAGCAGAGAACGGCCTGGCAGCACTGAATTGGAGCAACGGTCTGGAGTCCTGCGCTATGGTAAGAGCACAGGAAGCAGCTTCCAAGTTCTCCCATACCAGACCCAACGGTAAGGACTGGTACACAGTGAACAGTGAACTGATGTGGGGCGAGAATCTGGCGAAGGGCTATGATTCCGCACAGAGTGTAGTAGATGCCTGGATGGCTTCTCCTACACACGCAGCGAATATCCTGGCAGGCGATTTTACCACCTGCAGCATTGCGGTCTATGAGACCAATGGCAAGTTGTATTTTGCCCAGGAGTTCGGCTATTAACAGGGTATTTCTTATCATGAGGGGATAGAGAGATAAATGACAGGAGAGAGTTGATATTCTTAACGGAATATTAACTCTCTTTTTGGGCTTCAAAAGATAGAAAATTTTCCTGAATCATGGTAAAATAAAATCAACATATAAAATTAAGTATCTCTGCAGAAGATCACTGTTCCAAAATGAAGGAAATGCATGGGATATCCGGGCGCTGCCGGACAAGTGGTCACTTCACAGAGTACAGGAAAATAAAGCATATAATAAAAATGCAGCGCAGAAATGAGGACATATGAGTACAAAAGCATCACAGAAGGGCACAAAGGGGCAGACACCCGGCATGACGACGATCCGGGAACGTCTGCAGAAGGCAATCAGCAGGCTGGTAGTGTTCTCGATTATTCCGTTGGTCATCCTTACCGTGATCCTGAATCTGTCCAGTACCATGAGAACACTGGAAGACGATATGCTGGTGGTGGCAGAGATCTCTGCAGACCGTATCAAAGAGGAACTACGGGTGACAACAACGATCGTATCCGAACTCGGATGCAGTTACCAGCTGTCTTCTCCGGTATTTACCCAGGAGCAGAAACAGCAGTATATCAACCAACGCATGGAAGCTTATGGAATGGTCAGAGGCAAGCTGATCGGCTCCAACGGTATCTGTGCTTATGACGGAACCGATTATAGTGACCGTGATTATTTTAAGAGATCCATGCAGGGAGAGGTCGTGGTATCGGATCCCGTGATTGCAAAGACAGACGGTAAGCTCAGCGTTATCATTTCCGCACCCGTATATGCAGACGGAGATAAGAATGGTGATATTGTCGGCGTGGTATTCGTTGTGCCGGATCCGGAGTTCTTAAATGATATTGCTGCGGCAGTCTCTGTCAGTAAGAATTCCGAGTGCTATCTGTTGGGAGAAACAGGTATCACCATTGCTCACTGTGATTCTGCGATTGCCCAGGAGCAGAAGAGCAACATTGAACTGTCTCAGACGGACAGATCTTTGCGGGGAATTGCAAAGGTAGAGCAGAAGATGATGACCGGAGCAACCGGATATGGCACTTATATGAAAGGCGGAACCATCACAATACAGGCTTATGCACCAATAGAAGGAACCAATGGATGGAGTGTGGCAGTAAATGCACCACTGACAGATTTCCTTGGTTCTACCGTTGTATGTATTGTCATTGGTGTAGCAATAGGTGCTGCAGCTTTATGTTTCAGTGTGCGCAGGGCAAAAAAGATCGGTCAGGCGATCGGTGAACCGGTGGCGGAATGTACCGAAAGAATACGTCAGCTGGCGGAAGGCGATCTGCATACTCCGGCACCTGTGATCCGGACACAGGATGAGACACAGATCCTGGCAGAGGCTACCGCAGCACTATCCGGCAATCTGCAGAAGGTCATCGGCGATGCGGATTATCTGTTGGGAGAAATGTCGGAAGGAAACTTCGCACTGACTTCAGGGTGTGCAGAAGCCTATGTGGGAGACTTTCAGGGACTGTTGGAATCTATCCGTAAGCTGAACCATAAGCTCAGTGAGACACTTAATGAGATCAAGACGGCAGTGGGACAGGTATCTCTGGGGGCAAACCAGATGGCAGATGCTGCCCAGGGACTTGCGGAAGGTGCTACCGACCAGGCCGGTTCCGTAGAGGAACTGCAGGCTACCATCACGAATGTAACCGAGATCGTGGAGAAGAATGCCAAGGCACTGGGAGGTTCTTACCAGAAGGCTATGGATTACCAGCAGCAGGCGAAGGACAGCGGAGAGGAAATGAAGGGTCTGACAGATGCCATGCAGCGGATCAACGATACTTCCAGGCAGATCAGCGATATTATTGGTGAGATTGAGGATATCGCATCCCAGACGAATCTGTTGTCCCTGAATGCAGCCATTGAGGCAGCCAGAGCAGGAGAGGCCGGAAGAGGCTTTGCAGTGGTTGCGGATCAGATCCGTAAGCTGGCAGATGACAGTGCACAGTCTGCGGTACATACCAGAGAATTGATTGAGACTTCCCTGCAGGAGATTGAGCATGGCAACCAGATCACGGACAAGACAGCCGAAGCATTGCAGAAGGTCGTGGAAGGCATTGAGGATCTGGCCAACGAGTCCAAGAAAGCCATGGAAGAATCTAAGGCACAGGCAGATGCCATGATGCAGATCGAACAGGGCATTGAACAGATATCTACAGTGGTGCAGAACAACTCTGCGACCGCAGAAGAAACTTCTGCCACCAGTGAGGAATTGTCTGCGCAGGCCACCAACATGAACGAGCTGACCGCAGCATTCCAGTTAAGAGATCAAAATGTACGATGATTCGGTGTAATGAATTCTGAAGATATGACATACAATGCTTAATAGAAACAAGCATTGGAGGCAGCCGTGTTCGAAAAACAGAATATACAGGAAACCGTAAATGAACTGAAAAGTGACGCAGTGAAGGGCCTTACCGATGGTGAGGCCTTTCGTCGTTTACAGCAAAATGGCAGAAATGAAATGAAAGCTGCCAGAAAAAAGACGAAAATACAGCTTTTTCTGGAGCAGTTAAAGGACCCGCTGATCTACATATTATTGATCGCAGCTGTGGTATCCGTCTTTCTGGGGGAGCTCAGTGATGCCGTGATCATCGGCACTGTGGTAGTGGTCAATGCCCTGGTGGGCATGCTGCAGGAGGGAAAAGCCCGAAAGGCACTGGAAGCGTTGAAAAAGCTGACCAGTCCACAGACTATAGTGATCCGGGATGGAATACGCAGAGAGATTCCGGCGGCGGAGCTGGTGACGGGCGATTTGGTAGACCTGGAGGCAGGGGCACAGGTACCTGCGGATATACGGCTGACCAGAAGCTCCAATCTGCAGGTAGAGGAATCCGCCCTGACCGGAGAATCGGTACCTGTGGAAAAAGATGCGCTGTTTCTGGCAGACTGCAGACACGAGATTCCATTGGCTGAACGGGTCAATATGGTATATATGTCTACTGTGGTGACCCATGGCCACGGAGAAGGAATCGTGACAGCTACGGGCATGGCCACGGAGATCGGCAGGATCGCCTCCATGATCACAGATGCGGAAGAGGAAATGACACCGTTACAGAAACGTCTGGGGGATATGGGAAAGCTTCTGAGTATTTTATCGCTGGGAGTATGTGCGGCATTGTTTCTGCTGGCGGTATTTCAACACAGAAATATTCCGGAAATGCTGCTGGTGGCGATTTCCCTGGCGGTGGCTGCGGTGCCGGAAGGTCTGCCGGCAGTGGTGACGATCTGTCTGGCATTGTCAGTGACCAGAATGGTCAAAGTACATACGATCATCCGCAGACTGCCTTCCGTTGAGACTCTGGGAGCGGTCAGCGTGGTCTGCTCGGATAAGACCGGCACACTGACCCAGAACCGGCTCACGGTGGAAAAATGCTGGTGGTATGATGTGCTGGAGGATGCTGCCGGCAGCAATGGCAGGGGAGAATCCCGATGCGTACAGGAGATGCTCAGGGGAATGCTGTTGTGCAACGATGCTTTCCTGCAGGGAGAGCAACGGATCGGAGATCCAACGGAACTGGCGCTCTTAGACTTCGGAGAGAAGATGGGGATGCATAGAGAACGTCTGGAGAAGCAGTACCCCCGCTATGATGAAAAGCCTTTCGATTCGGACCGGAAGATGATGACGACCTATCACAGAATCCCGAAAAACGGAGGGCATAAGGGAAGCATTGCCTATACGAAGGGGGCACCGGATGTGATCGTACAGCACTGCACCCATATTTTACAGGACGGAAGAAGTGTGCCAATGACAGCCGGACAGAGAAAAAGGATCAATGAGGTTGTAGAACTCATGAATTCCCTGGCGCTTCGGACACTGGCGGCAGCACAGAGCGGAAACACTCCCGGGTGTGGGGAAGAAGGTATGACATTCCTGGGAATCGTGGGGATGCGTGATCCTGCCAGACCGGAGGCGGAGGAAGCGGTGGAGATTTTCCGCCGTGCAGGTGTATCTACAGTAATGATCACCGGGGATCATGTGGATACCGCCTATGCCATTGCCAGACAGCTGGGGATTGCAGGGCATCGCAGTCAGTGTATTACAGGGGAAGAACTGAATCATCTGGATGATGCTTCTTTTGCCAGGAGGATCAGGAATATCAGGGTTTATGCCAGAGTGACTCCGGCCCAGAAGGTACGGATCGTGAAGGGGCTGCAGCAGAATGGGGAGATTGTGGCCATGACAGGGGATGGTGTGAACGATGCTCCTTCTCTGAAAGCAGCAGATATCGGTGTAGCCATGGGAACCGGCGTGGATGTGGCTAAACAGGCGGCGGACATGATATTGACGGATGATAATTTTGCAACGATTGAAAAGGCAATCGAGGAAGGCAGAGGCGTCTATGAAAACATCCGCAAGTCGGTGATATTTTTACTGTCTTCCAATCTCGGGGAACTGATGACCATGTTCGCAGCAGTGGCTCTGGGGCTGGCTTCCCCTCTAAAATCCAGTCATATACTGTGGATCAATCTGATCACGGATTCCCTTCCGGCGTTGGCACTGGGAGTGGATAAAAATGACGGAAAAAGCCTGATGCGCTGTCCTCCAAGAAAAGCAGCGGAGAGTCTGTTCGCCCGGGGCGGAATGGCCTGTACCTTACTCTATGGAGCGCTGATCACCGGTATCGGTCTGGCGGCATTTCTGGTATTGCCCTGTGGGATCCTGGCAGGCAGGGGAGAACTGTCCTGGAATCTGTCTGACTGGGTAGAGGGACTTCGTGAATTACTGTCCCGGGAAAAAATACTTGCCCGATCCCAGACTTATGCTTTTACAGTACTGGGAATGTGCCAGCTGTATCATGCAGTGGGAATGCGGGATATGCAGAAGTCCGTATTTGCCATGAGACCCTGGGATAATCCGCTGATGGTGTTGGCCTGTGTTATTGGATTTGCGCTGCAGTTTGCGGTAACGGAAGTACCGTTTCTCATCGGAGCGTTCGGAACCTCCCATCTGTCCGGACAGGAATGGCTGCTATTGAATGTACTGGCAGCATTTCCACTGCTGGCTCATGAGCTGGTAGTGATGTTACGGAAGTGAGTACGCTTATCCGGGCTTACCGACGATTCAGAACGATAATTCGCCCTATAACTTCAGGCAGATATTCTTGCGTATGCAAGCATCTGCCGAATACCCTGCCTGAAGCTACATGGCTCTGAATAGTCGTAATATTCAGAACCCCATTCGCAAAATCGCATCTCCGATGCTTTCCTTTTGCTCATGTGGTCACTTCGCCACATAAATATAGCCAGAGGATCTTACGAATGCAAGCATTCGACGTTCCTCCGGTTATATTTACGTGGCTCTGAATATTTACAAAAAGTTAACATTTTCCTTGTATGGAGTTTATAGTCAATAGTTACAATAAAATTGACAAATAACTTTCATGGGAGGGCAATGTGATGAAAATTATCAGAAAAACAGCGATTGTTATGCTTCTCTGCCTCTATTTTCTGACATATGGTGTATTGCCGCAGGTACAGGCCGCAGGTAAAGACGCTCCTGTGATCGTGGTAGCGCATCGGGCGGGGGCAAAAGTAGCTCCGGAGAACACGGTGGCGGCCCTGGAACAGGCCATCCGGGATGGAGCGCCTATTGCAGAGATTGATGTGCAGCAGTTGTCGGACGGAACCCTGATCGTTATGCATGACAGTAATTTTAAACGGACCACAGGAGAGGATATCTGCGTATGGGATGCGGAGGCAGATGCTCTCAAAACCCTGGAAGTGGGCAGCGGTTTTTCGGCAGCATACCGGGGAGAACAGATCCCGACACTGGAAGAAATGCTTGCCTGTGCCAGAGGCAGGATCACTCTGATGATCGAACTGAAATATACCGGACAGGAGGATGCACTGGAGGAAAGCGTGCTGACTCTGCTGCAGGACTATGATATGGTGGATGAGTGTATTATAGGCTCCATGAACAAGGGAATCCTGCAGAAAATGAAGGAGCTGGAACCGGGGATTTCAACAGTTTTTATTGCCCATGATCTGGAAGAAGAGGATTATGAGCTGGACTATGCCGACAGCTATAGCATCGAGGGGAGAAATCTTACAGTGGATATGGTAGATGCCATTCATTACTGCGGAAAGTCGGTATACGGGTGGACAGCCAATACTTCCGGTGCCATGCTTCGGATCGTAAACTGTGGGGCGGACGGTGTGATCACGGATGATGTGAGATTATTACAGACATTTTTGAGAGAACAGGCTTGCCGTAAAGCGTTTGCAAGTGTATACTGATTAGTTATAAAGAGGGGAAGAATACGGAAGCAGGTTGGTGTATATGAGTAAAATATGGGAATTTTTCGAGAATCTGGGTGAATATGTATATGTGGCAGATGCAGAGACTCATGAATTGATATATATGAACAAGAAGACTCTGAAGAGCTATGGATTTCAAAGTCTTGAAGAGATCATCAGGTTAAAGTGTTATGAGATATTGCAGGGAAATTCTCTGCCCTGTGGCATGTGTAATAATGAACAGTTAAAGCCGGGTTTTTTTAAGGAATGGGAATATTACAATCCGCTGCTGCGAAGAGAACTTCATATCAAGGACACACTGGTAGAAGAAGACGGGAGAAAATACCGTATGGAAATCGCCATAGATTGTGGCAATCTGAATGGGAGAGGGCACAAATCCGAAGATTACCGTAATATGGAGGTTGCGTTGAATGAAGCCATCCGTGTGGCACAGCGGCAGGAGAGCATGGATCAGACATTGCAGGTGCTGCTGGAATTCGTCGGAAAGAATCTGGAAGCGGGACGGGCCTATATTTTTGAAAAGGATGACCACGATCATGACCACAATACATACGAATGGGTAGCCAAGGGAGTCGCACCGGAAAAGGATACCCTTCAGGATCTACCGCCGGAGATCTGTGCGGAATGGTATCGGAAGTTTGATGAGAATCAGAGTATTGTCACAGAGAATCTGGAAGAAATGAAAGATGTGGATCCGCAGATGTATGAAGTTCTGGTAAGACAGAATATTCATTCCCTGGTGGTGGTTCCGCTTTATGATGATGGGAAAGTAATCGGCTTCTACGGAGTAGACAATCCTTCGACCAGATATTTTGAATTTGTGTCGGAGATGCTGCAGATCATGGGACACTTTATCGTATCGTCCCTGAAGCAGAGAAATCTGGTACGGGAGCTGGAAGTGATGAGCTATTCGGATCCGCTGACGACATTGGGGAACCGTTATGCTATGGAGAGGTACATTGAGCAGGTGGACCATACCGAGCCCATCGGCGTGGTATACTGTGATATTACAGGATTAAAACGGATCAATGACAGTGAAGGACATTCCGCCGGAGACCGCCTGATCCGCAGGTGCTGTGACTGCCTGAAACGTGTATTTGAGGGAAATGGAATGTTCCGTATCGGCGGAGATGAACTGGTGGTTCTGTGCACTGGAATTTCTGAAAAGGAATTCTATCAAAAGGTGGAGGAATTAAAAACAGAGCTGGCAGCTCATGATGTCTCCATGGCAGTAGGAGCAGCGGTGAACACTCTGGAAGCCGTGGGAAAGGATCATTTACTGACGGAGTCCGAGAGACGGATGTATCAGGACAAGGCAGAATACTATCGCAGTACAGGGCTGGACCGCAGAAAGATCTGAATTCTGAAATATCATTTTAAAAATTTATGTGTTGAGAATTTCTATCAGGCAGTTCCCTTGACGGGAACTGCTTTTTTCTATATTATTTATATAGGTTAGCTACAACTAACTCAGTGACTTTTGGATGGCAGGAGGTGAAGCGCTGATTGAGTCAGGAAACGTGGGAGATCCTGTGTGAAATGGAAGCAGACGATGTGGAACTACAGTTGGCTTTGCAGTGTGCACCGCTGATCACGGGACTTAAGATTTCCAATCTGCTGACGATTTCCCCGGAAGGCTTTACACAGGTGGGAAGGATCGTTGAAAGCAGTGTGCTTTCCCTGTATCCCTTGTTGGAGACAGAGGAGAAAATGGTAATACTGTTGTATCGGGAAGACCGGCTGGAAAAGTATCTGAAAATGCCGCAGGTACAGAAACTGCTGCGGGAGGCAGGGTACGAATCCGATCGACTGGAGGATATTTTGCCGGTATTTTGCGATCGTTATGAAACCTATGCAGAGAGAGGGAAGCCGTTCCCACACGAACTGGGATTGCTGTTAGGATATCCCCCGGAGGATGTGGAAGGATTTATCAGACATCAGGGGAAGAACAGCCTCTGCACCGGTTATTGGAAAGTATATGCGGATAAAGAAGGAAAACAGAGACTTTTTGAAAAATATGAATATGCCAGGGAAAATTTGATCCAGCTGTTGCATTATGGATTAAAGATGACAGAAATCATAGATATCTGCGGATGTACCGCAGCATAGAAACAGGCACGGAAAGGTGCGGAAGGGAAGGAAAAATAAATGGATAAGATTTATGTAGTATTCTGGACACAGGGTGGTAACACCCAGGCTATGGCAGAGGCCATCGGAGAGGGTATCCGGGAAGCCGGGAAGGAAGCGGAGGTAGTATTTGTGACCGGCGCCAACCTTGACGAACTAAAGGCTGCTCCCAAGTTTGCACTGGGCTGTCCCGCGATGGGAGCGGAAGTCCTGGAGGAATCCGAGATGGAGCCTTTTGTATGTGATGTGGAAGGCTTTGCTTCCGGCAAAAAGATCGCACTGTTCGGTTCCTATGGCTGGGGAGACGGTGAGTGGATGAGAGACTGGACCACCCGTATGGAAGCAGCAGGAGCTACTGTGTTGAACGGTGAGGGCCTGATCTGCCATGAGACACCGGACGAGGATGGCCTGTCAGAGTGTAGAGAACTTGGCAAACAGCTGGCAAACGCATAAGGTATCTGAAAGCAAATAAGACAACATAACAAAAAGATTCATTCCCCGGGTGGAGAGTGAATCTTTTTGCTATATGTATGTGCTATGCTTTTTTGCTGCCACTTAAATAATAGCGTTCCTGTGCCACGGTCTCGGGAACCGGAATATTACCGTTTTGCAGCTTTCGGGTCAGAACATCCAGATGATGTAAGCCTTGGGCTACCTTGATCTTACGGCGATCCAGAAGATCGGCATACAACGGGTTCTGAGTCAGTGTATTGCAAATATCCTCCGGGAACGGGCAGTAGGTGAACATGATCTGACGGGCTACTTTGTTCAGTCTCGGGGAACCGGCACCTTCGAAGAGCACCCAGATCATATAATCCCTTACGAACATTTCCTTGAAACTGTTCTTGGCACGCTGCAGGCTGGATTTTACCTTTTCCTTGGCCTCTGTACTCAGATCATGGTTCTTGCGGTAGAACTGGATATAATCGAAATATTCACTGGTCAGGGAACTGATGGAGACATCGTTCCAGCGGTTACCCTGGACTCTCTTGCACAGCTCCCAACGGAATTCACCGGTCAGGTGGGTGAAAGTCGTCTTCAGATCCTCCAGATGGAAAATGGAGAAGACCATACGACCGGGGCTGTTACGGCGCTTGCCCTCAATTTCCTGCCACATGACACCGCGGATACCGACGTTGGGCATCAGGATGATGTCCGGCAGATATTCCAGATGAATTGTCTCCTTACCCATGACATCTATGTGCTCCATATCCAGACTTTCTCTATAGAATGCCGTGTAATCTACCCGGCGGATCTCCTCGAGAATCTGGGAGACACGGGAAACGGTGACATAGGAGCTTTCCAGATCCTTCAGCACATCATCTGCGCAGAACAGCGGACAGAAAGTAGTGATCCGTCCGAAGGTGATCTTGTTGACCTGAGGGAACATATTCCGGAGCTCGTAATTGACCTTGGCCATGGGATTGTTCTCCAATGCCTTGAGCTCTGCATCCGTAATATTGCCACCGACCTTTTGTTTGTGAATATAATCGGAATAATCCTGGTCAAATTCGTTCCGGCTGGGAGATTTCTTCCCGCGGAAGATGGCCATCAGCCAGTCATAAAAGGTATAGACACCGATATCGCTGTGATCCGACATGGCTTCTGCCATGCGGTACAGGGTGACTGCATTTTTCAGACCGGCCAGCTCCTCATCCACATAACCGAAATACAGAAACATTTTGACCGGCATGGGAATGTTCGGCTGTTCCAGCGTCTGGGTGAACAGGAGGGAGTAGAGCAGATAAAATTCTTCGGTCAGCTGTCTGCGTAAAAGAGCGACATCCTGATCCTGGGAAGCCCGGTCGGACAGCAGCTTGTAAGCGTGGACATGCTGACGGAAGCTGGTCACGGTATCCAGATCCGAACCGGCGTAATCCAGAATAGTGTTCAGCGATCCGGCAAGCTTGCCAAGGATCTCGGAATCTCCGGAAGAACCTGCCTCAGCGGAATCATTGGATTCCATGAGATTCAGGCTGCTCTGGAAGGTCTGGGATCTGGAGGCAAACAGTTCCTGATCGATGAAGGACAGATCGCCGGCCTTAGAAAGCATACGGTGAATGCGGTCGTAGACCGCCTTGCTGTCTTCATTATCCTGTCCCAGTTTATAGAACAAAGAAGTATAAAAATCAAAAAGATCGTTGCCGGATTCCCGGAAATAGAAGGAACCGACCTGCTGCAGATAGTGGAACTGTTCCTCCAGGCTCTGGTAAGTACGGCGGAAGTCCAGACTTCCCTTACGCAGCATACCAATGGACAGATCCGACTCCTGTACCAGGATCCGGTAATTGTCCGAAGCCAGGATCCTGCTTAAGCCCATGTAATAGCCGTTCAGCCAGATGTCCGGTGAATCATCCCCAAGAAAAGCATTCAGCTCATCGAAATGTTCCAGGGATCTCGCCTGCAGACGGTAACGGCTACACAGTGTATTGTAGGTGGCAATATCATCTGTCAGAGTACGATACAGCTCACTGCAGTTCAATTCCGAAATGGAACTGCGGTTCAGCAGAATATTGATCTGACGGAAACAGGACAGACAGAACAGACGTGCTACGTCCGGGTGCTTCTGTAGAATATCATTCAGGGAATCCAGACTGGTCAGGGGATACGTCAGGATCGTTGTATCCTCCAACGTGGTATAGCCCAGCAGATGGATCTCGGAGCAGATCTCACAGATACTGATCACGTCTCCCTTTCCCAGAGTATAAGAGCCGCCGGGATATGATACATCTACTTTACCGTTGGTAATCAGATGCAATGCAGTCATGGGCTGCCCATAGCTATATATAGTTTTCCCCTTCTCCAATACGATTCCAGCCATTCCAATACCTCGTCTTATCATACAAATATTTAATACACATTATACACCATAATACCAACAATTTTCTACTGTACTTTTGATAGAAATGTGATAAAATAAAACTACATATGTGTCACTTTTACATTGACAGACGAAAAAAGCGATGTTTTCGGTAGAAAACGGTACATGGAAAGGTATATTGGGGTTATGGAACAGAGCAGTGAATACAGAGAGCAGTTGCTGGAATCATATAAGCAGGCAGTGAGGCCGTTACTTCCCTACCTGCCCTGGCTGGAGCAGAGCGCCGGCAAGAGAGCCAGCTCTATCTACAGCGGACAGGATATCGGAGTGAATTCCGTGTCTTTTCCGGTATATGACGGGACTCTCCTGAATTTCGTCAGGGAAGCGACGAAAAGTCCCCTGATGGATCGCAACTATGCCTATGTATACACAAGACACCGGATCCGCACTCATCAGGAGGAGCGGGATATTATTCAGAAAGCAGGATGGAAGGAATGGGATATCCTCAGAGGAATCCTGTCAAAATATGTCTTAGGCGGCAGAACAAAGGGAAATCTGTGGAGCGAGGCGGTATCGGAGCAGATCTTTTATCTGGTACTGAAACAGATGCAGGAGATCATTGAATTCTGGGATAAGACACCGGCGAACGGAAAGCTTTGAGTGGGGAAAGGCAGGATAGATCCATGGGAGAAAAATCAGTACAGAAAAAGCGATATATCGTAGAGAAAGCCAGAGAAGTATTTGTGGAGAAGGGCTTCAAAAAAGTAACGATGAAGGATATTGTAGAGGCCTGCGACATCAGCCGTGGCGGACTCTATTTATATTTTGAGAATACCAGTCAGATCTTCATGGAAGTGCTGCGCATGGAGAGTGAGGAGGCGGATGACGTATTTTCCGACAGTATTACGGAGGATGCTACCGCAGCGGATATCCTGCTTCTGTTTTTAAAGGAGCAGAAGAAAGAGCTTCTGCGCAAGAAAAATACACTGACGCAGGCTACCTATGAATTCTATTTTGAAAACGAACTGCCCAAGAGAGACAATATTTTAAAAAAGCAGTTTGATTCCGCAGTGAAGATCATTGAAAAACTGATCGAGGCAGGTGTGGATAACGGAGAGTTTATCTGCGAGGACTGTGAGGGAACTGCGAGAAATATTATGTTTGTGCTGGAAGGACTGAAGATTTCGGCCCAGACCATCGGCGTGACGGCGGAAGCGGTGGATCGTGAGATCCTGTATCTGTTGCGCGGATTGGGTGTAGAAGATTAATAAGACAACGGGTGATGATGCTTCAGGGAAAGTTTCCTGAAGCATTTTCTGTGTAGAAAAGCTGCAAAGAGATAAAGAGATAAAGAGAGGGAAAAGGTAAGTATGACAGAAACGATCATCAGCATGGAACTTCCGGCGGGAGGACATCTGGCAATCCGCAGGAACCGGATCCGTCCGGAGGGAGAAGAACGGAATTTATCCAGAATCAGTCTGGTGTCCGGCATCCACGGGGATGAACTGGAGGGACAGTACATCTGTTATGAGACGGCGCGAAGAGTAAAAGAGCATCCGGAGTATTTGAAAGGAATCGTAGATATCTATCCGGCATTGAATCCGCTGGGAATCGACATGGCCAGCCGGACGGTGCCGAGACTGGATATGGATATGAACCGTATGTTTCCGGGAGACGCATCGGGGGATATGATGGAGCGGATCACGGCAACTGTGGTGGATTCCCTGATCGGATCCGATATTTGTATCGATCTGCACGCCAGTGATATTTTTGTGCGTGAGATCCCACAGGTACGACTCAGTGAAGATTTTGCGGAGGCACTGCTTCCCTATGCGAAAATGACCAATGCCGACATGATCTGGATGAATGCCACTGCCACGGTGCATGAATCGACGCTGGCCCATTCCATGAATCTGCTGGGAGTTCCCACACTGGTGCTGGAGATGGGACAGGGGCATGACATCCACAGATCCTTCGGTAATCAGATCGTGGACGGTATTTTCCACATCATGAGTGAAATGGGGATCTGGACAGGCCCTGAGCCAAAGGTGCAGGAGCCTGCGATATCCAGTGACGGTGAGGTGGAGTTTATCCGCAGCAAGTCAGACGGTGTGTTCCTGCCGCTGATCGAGCACAACCACTATGTGAAAAAAGGAGATCTGATCGGGGAAGTGGTGGATCCATTTGAAGGGACGGTGAAGCAGCAGATCCGTACCGCAAAAGGAGGGCTGTTGTTTACCCTGAGAGCTTATCCGGTGGTCTATGAAGGAGATCTGCTGGCGCGGATCCTGACGGAGTGAAAAGATTATGTTTGAGAGAGATATTTATACCATACATTCGACCTACAGAGAAGATATGCGCATCAAGGGCTTTCAGTTCGGCAAGGGCGAGAAGTCTGCCTGCATCGTTGGCGCAGCCAGAGGCAATGAGATCCAGCAGATGTATATCTGTTCCCAACTGGTGAAGACACTGCGGGAACTGGAAAACAACGGCTGTATCAGTGCCGGCAAACAGATTCTGGTGATTCCTACCATCAATGCCTATTCCGTGAATATCAGCCGCCGCTTTTTCGGTGTCAAGGAAGCGGATATCAATCGGAGTTTTCCGGGAAATGATTACGGGGAGCCGGCGGACCGTCTGACCAATGCGTTGCTTACGGAGATCCGGGACTACGTTTATGGGATCCAGTTTACGTCCTTTTACAGACCGGGAGAATTCGTGCCCCATGTGCGTATGATGGAGACAGGCTATCAGAATACGTCGTTGGCGAATCTGTTCGGACTTCCTTATGTGGTGGTGCGCAAGCCGGTACCCATTGATACCAAGACACTGAATTATAACTGGCAGGATGAGATGACGGCCGCCTTTTCGGTATACACGAATCAGAATACCCAGATCGATGAGGTGAGTGCAAGACAGGCGGTGGCAGCGGTCTTACGTTTCCTGAAACGTATGGGGCTGATCCGGTACGAGAGTCATTCCGGCTATATCAGTCATGTTATATATGAAAAGGATCTGAGTGATGTACCTGCGAACCGGGCGGGAATTTTCCGGGGAAAAGTACATGCGGGAGACGATGTGCGCTATGGAAATGAGATGGCAGAAATTATAGACCCTTACGATGGAACGGTGAGGGAGAAGATTCTGGCCCCCACGGACGGCATCGTATTTTTCGCCCACACGGAGGCCCTGATCTGCGAGAAGGACATCGCTTACCGGCTGATCCACAGACTGCATGAATGACGAACCGTTCAAAAAGGCAGGTAAAATCTATCTAAATTTGTTGTTTTCTGCTATTGTGGGAAAATATAGTATGTTGTATGATACTATTCAGAACCATGTAAATATAATCATATGTACGTCAAAGGCTCGCATTGTAAGGGCATCTGATGATATTTATATGGTGAGATAACCACATGAGCAAAAAGTAAGCATCGCAAGATGTGGTTTTGCGAATGGGGTTCTGAATAGTGTCGCATAGTATAAAATTTCGGAGGAGAGACATGAGCAACGTAAGACGTATCTATGTAGAGAAAAAGGAACCTTATGCCGTCAAGGCAAAAGAGCTGCACGACGAACTGAAAAATTATCTGGGTATCGATGTGGCAAAGGTTCGTGAGTTTATCCGCTATGATGTGGAGAATATTTCGGATGAGGTGTTTGCAAGAGCCTGCAAGACTGTATTTTCCGAGCCTCCCGTAGATGATCTGTATGAAGAGACCATCGAGATTCCTGCGGATGCAAAAGTATTTTCCGTAGAGTTCCTTCCCGGACAGTTCGATCAGAGAGCGGATTCCGCAGTGCAGTGTGTGAAGTTCTTAAAAGAGGACGAAGAACCTGTGATCCGTACCGCTGTGACTTATATGATCGAAGGACAGGTGTCCGACGAAGAATTTTCCAAGATCAAATCTTACTGTATCAACCCTGTAGATTCCAGAGAGACCGGCATGGAGAAGCCGGATACTCTGATCACGGTGTATGATGATCCCGCTGATGTTGCTGTTTTTGACGGCTTCAGAGATATGGACGAGAGCAGTTTAAAAGCTCTGTATGAATCTCTGGGACTTGCCATGACCTTCAAAGATTTCCTGCATATCCAGAAATATTTCCATGATGATGAGAAGAGAGATCCTTCTATGACGGAGATCCGTGTACTGGATACCTATTGGTCCGATCACTGCCGTCACACCACTTTTTCCACCGAGCTGACCGATGTGGAATTCGGTGAGGGTTATTATCGTTCTCCCTTAGAGACCACTTACCAGAGCTATCTGGATACCAGAGAAGAGATCTTCAAAGGCAGAGAGGACAAGTTCGTCTGCCTGATGGATCTGGCACTGATGGCCATGAGAAAGCTGAAAAAAGACGGCAAACTGGATGACATGGAAGAATCCGATGAGATCAATGCCTGCTCCGTAGTGGTTCCTGTGGAGATGGATTACGGCGACCATAGAGAGACCGAGGAGTGGCTGGTATTTTTCAAAAACGAGACCCACAACCATCCTACAGAGATCGAGCCTTTCGGTGGTGCTGCCACCTGTCTGGGCGGTGCCATCCGTGATCCCCTGTCCGGCCGTGGCTATGTATATCAGGCAATGCGTGTCACCGGTGCTGCGGATCCTACCGTTCCTGTATCCGAGACTTTGCACGGCAAGCTCTCCCAGAAGAAGCTGGTAAGAGGCGCAGCCAGTGGCTATTCCTCTTATGGTAACCAGATTGGTCTGGCTACCGGCTTTGTAAAAGAGATCTATCATCCTTCTTATGTGGCAAAGCGTATGGAGATCGGTGCCGTTATGGGCGCAGCTCCCCGCAGGAATGTTATCCGTGAGACCTCTGATCCCGGCGATATCATCATCCTGTTAGGCGGACGTACTGGACGTGACGGCTGCGGCGGTGCGACCGGATCCTCCAAGGTACATACCGATACTTCCATCGAGACCTGTGGTGCTGAGGTACAGAAGGGTAATGCACCGACCGAGCGTAAGATCCAGAGACTGTTCCGTCGTGAGGAAGTCAGCCGTCTGATCAAAAAATGTAACGACTTTGGTGCCGGCGGTGTCTCCGTTGCCATCGGTGAGCTGGCAGACGGTCTGACCGTAGATCTGGACAAGGTACCCAAGAAATATGCCGGACTGGATGGCACGGAACTGGCAATCTCCGAGTCTCAGGAGCGTATGGCAGTGGTAGTAGATCCTAAGGATGTAGATACTTTTCTGGGCTATGCAAAGGAAGAGAACCTGGAGGCTGTTCCCGTAGCAGTTGTTACTGAGGAACCCAGACTTGTACTGAACTGGAGAGGCAAGCCCATCGTGGATCTGAAGAGAGCTTTCCTGGATACCAACGGTGCCCATCAGGAGACCAAAGTAAAAGTAGATATTCCTTCCGAAGAAGAGAATTATTTTGATAAATGGGCTGTTCCCGCTGTAGGTGAGAAACTGGAAGAGGGCGATGTGAAGGGTGCCTGGGTGGCACTGTTAAATGACCTCAATGTATGTTCCCAGAAGGGTCTGGTAGAGATGTTCGACTCCTCCATTGGTGCCGGCAGTGTATTGATGCCCTACGGTGGAAAATATCAGCTGACTGAGACCCAGACCATGGTAGCCAAACTGCCTGTACTGGAAGGTAAGACCGATACCGTGACCATGATGAGTTACGGCTTCGATCCGTATCTGTCCTCCTGGAGTCCTTACCACGGAGCTGTCTACGCAGTGACAGAGTCCATGGCGAAAATCGTGGCTTCCGGCGGTGATTTCAGCAAGATCCGCTTTACCTTCCAGGAGTACTTCCGCAGAATGACCAGCGATCCTGAGCGTTGGAGCCAGCCTTTCGCAGCACTGTTAGGCGCCTACGATGCACAGATCGGGTTCGGGCTGCCCTCCATCGGTGGTAAGGACAGTATGTCCGGTACTTTCAATGATATTGATGTACCTCCCACACTGGTATCTTTTGCAGTGGACGTGGCAAAATACGGCGATATTATTACTCCGGAACTGAAGACCCCCGGCAATAAGCTGGTACGTTTTTCTATTAATAAAGACGATTTCGACATTCCGATGTATGAGAATGTGGCAGAATTATATGGCAAGATCCACGAACTGACCGAAAATGGTACGATCGTATCCGCTTATGCTCTGGATTCCAAGGGTGTGGCAGCAGCTGTAGCAAAGATGGCCTTCGGTAACAAGCTGGGTGTGAAGATCGACGATGAGGTAACCACAGACGACCTGTTTGACAACGGACTGGGCGATATTCTGGCAGAGATCCCCGCAGACAAGATGGCTGCACTGGAAGAGAAGGAACTGGATTACACCGTGATCGGTATCGTGACCGAGGAGCCTGTATTCGTATATGGTGATGTGAAGATCACCATGGAAGAGGCACTTGTTTCCTGGACTTCCAAGCTGGAGAAGGTATTCCCCACCAAGGCAGTGAAGGGTACTGAGGCAGTGGCAAGCAATGTTTACAAGGCAGACAGTATTTATGTATGTAAGCACAAGATCGCAAAGCCTACCGTATTCATTCCGGTATTCCCCGGAACCAACTGTGAATACGACAGCACCAAGGCATTTGAACGTGCCGGAGCCCATGTGGAGACAAGAGTGTTCCGTAACATGACCGCAGAGGATATCCGCGAATCCGTAGAGGAATTCGAGAAGTCCATTGCACAGGCACAGATCATCATGTTCCCCGGCGGCTTTTCCGCAGGTGATGAGCCTGACGGCAGCGCGAAGTTTTTTGCAACAGCATTCCAGAATGAGAAGCTGAAGGAAGCGGTCATGAAGCTGTTAAATGAGAGAGACGGACTGGCACTGGGTATCTGTAACGGATTTCAGGCTCTGATCAAGCTGGGACTGGTTCCTTACGGCGAAATCACCGGTCAGAAGGAGGATTCACCTACCCTGACCTTCAATACCATCAACCGTCATATCTCCAAGATGGTATACACCAAAGTCGTATCCAACAAGTCTCCCTGGTTACAGGGCGCTACACTGGGTGCTACCTACTGCAATCCCGCATCCCACGGAGAGGGCCGTTTCGTAGCACCGAAAGAGTGGATCGACAAGCTCTTTGCTAACGGACAGGTCGCTACTCAGTACGCTGATCAGAACGGTAATGTATCCATGGATGAGGAATACAATGTCAACGGTTCCTACTGTGCGATCGAGGGTATCACATCCCCCGATGGCAGATGCCTCGGTAAGATGGCACACTCCGAGAGAAGAGATACCGCTGTGGCCATGAACATCTATGGCGAGCAGGATATGAAGATCTTTGAATCCGGGGTACAGTACTTTAAGTAAATTGAGAGTTAGTTAAATACATTGGCAAAATCCACGAACTCCCGGAGCATGCGATACACATGTCTCGATGTAAG
>OATA01000925.1_pt1 | contig 22044 bp, 18 predicted proteins | sample 1516451 | NCBI WGS metagenome assembly OATA01 (sample SAMEA2579905, study PRJEB22360) | human gut metagenome | biome: human gut; feature: human-associated habitat; material: faeces | place: Denmark | collected 2008/2010 | reverse complement strand
CTGAGAGGGTTCTAAGTGAGGTGACACCTTTGCCCCAAACCATCCAAAAAGAAAAATTTTTCGACCCCCGCAAGCCCTTCCAGTCCCAGCGGCCCGAGACCCACGAGGAATGGCAGGCGCGCATGGGCGGCGAGGTGCTGGCGGTGGTGCGCAGCGGGCTGTATCTGGACTTCCGTTTTCTGGATATGGCACTCAGCGCCCTGTCCCCCGCCCCGGACGAGCGCTGCCGGGTGCTGGCTACGGACGGTCAGGCCCTGTTTTATCAGCCCAGCCACCTGCTGCGGCTCTATCAGGACAACCCCAAATATCTCAACCGGTTGTATCTGCACACCATATTCCATTGCGTATTCCGCCATCTCTGGCTGAAAGGCCGCCGGGAGCCGCAGCTGTGGAGCCTTGCCTGTGATATCGCGGTGGAGAATGTCATCGACAGCCTGAACCGCACCAGCGTCAAGCGGCCGCTGACCTATGTGCGGCAGAACGCCTACCAGCAGATCACCGCAGAGGAAACCGTGGTGGCAGCCGCGCCGGTGTACCGGTGGCTCACCCGGCAGACCCCCGGCGTGCTGCGGCAGCTGGAGCGGGAGTTCGTGACCGACGACCACCGCCTGTGGCCCAAGGACGCTCCCGACCAGCCCCAGCAAATGCCCACTCCCCTGCCCCAGAAAACGTGGCAGAAGATCGGGGAGCGGATGCAGACAGAGCTGGACCTGCGGGACAAGGAAGCGGGCGACGGGGCCGATGCTCTGAAGCAGCAGGTGAAGGCCGCCAACCGCAGCCGCCGCAGCTACAGAGACTTCCTGCGCCGGTTCTGCGTGCTGCGGGAGGAAGTCAAGCTGGACCCGGACGAGTTCGACCTGAACTTCTACACCTACGGCCTTTCGGTGTACGGCAATCTGCCGCTTATTGAACCACTGGAAAGCCGGGAGAGCAAAAAGATCGAGGAGCTGGCCCTTGTCATCGACACCAGCTACTCCACCTCCGGCGAGCTGGTGCGGGCGTTCCTTGCCGAGACCTACACCCTGCTGAAAGGGCGGGAAAACTTTTTCCACCGCATGAACCTGCACCTCATTCAGGCGGACAACGCCATCCGGCAGGATATCCTCATCCACAACGAGGACGAGCTGATCCACGCCATGAACCACTTTGAGCTGCGGGGCGGCGGCGGAACGGACTTCCGGCCGGCATTCGAGTACGTGAACCAGCTGTGTGCCGAGAAAAAATTCTCGAACCTGCGGGGTCTGCTGTACTTCACCGACGGCATGGGCACCTACCCCGCCAGGCGCCCGGCCTACGACACCGCTTTCCTGTTTTTGGGGGAGCGGTTCGATGACGCCAACGTGCCGCCGTGGGCCATGAAGGTGGTTCTGGACGAAGAAGAATTTACCGGTGCAGCAGCCCGCCCGGCCAGTGCTCTTGCAGACGCGCTGGCCGAAGAGGACGATTTGTACCGTGACCTGAACAACTCCTGATAAAGAGGGGAACATCTGTTATGAACATCAAACGTGCCAAAGAAGAGATCGAACACACCGTAAAAGCCTACCTTGCCAAGGACGCCTTGGGCGAATACGCCATCCCGGCCATCCGGCAGCGCCCCATCCTGCTGATGGGGCCTCCGGGCATTGGCAAGACACAGGTTATGGAGCAGGTGGCCCGGGAATGCGGGGTAGCGCTGGTGGCCTACACCATCACTCACCACACCCGCCAGAGCGCTGTGGGCCTGCCCTTCATCCGCCAGCGCAACTACGGCGGAAAGGACGTCTCGGTGACCGAATACACCATGAGTGAGATCATCGCCAGCATCTACGCCAAAATGGAGGCCACCGGCCTTGCGGAGGGCATCCTGTTCATCGACGAGATCAACTGCGTGTCCGAAACGCTGGCCCCCACCATGCTGCAGTTTTTGCAGTGCAAGACCTTCGGCAATCAGGCTGTGCCTGCGGGCTGGGTCATTGTGGCGGCAGGCAACCCGCCGGAGTACAACAAGTCGGTGCGGGATTTTGACATCGTGACGCTGGACCGTGTGCGCCGCATGGACATTGAGCCGGACCTGCCGGTGTGGAAGGACTACGCCCGCGCGGCCCACATCCACAGCGCCATTTTGAGCTATCTGGAGCTGCACCCGCAGAACTTCTACCAGATCAACGCCGATGTGGACGGCACCCAGTTCGTCACCGCCCGCGGCTGGGAGGATCTGTCCAATCTGCTGGACACCTACGAAGCGCTGGGTCTGCAGGCAGACGAGGAGCTGATCCGGGAATACATCCAGCACCCGAAGATCGCCGAGGATTTCTCAGCATACCTCGACCTCTACTATAAGTACCACGACGACTACGGCGTGGAGGAGATCCTTGCCGGGCAGGCAAAGCCCGCCGTATTTGCACGGCTGCTGCAGGCTCCCTTTGACGAGCGGCTGAGTCTGGTCAGCCTGATCCTTGCAGGCCTCGGCACCCGGTTCACCGCATCCCGGCAGGCGGACGCTGTGGCCGACAGCTGCTACGCCCTTCTGCGGGAGACCAAAAAAACCCTTGCCACCCTGCCGGAGGATATCCCGGACGGCTCCGCGGAGCTGTTCCACCAGCAGATCGTGGACTACGATGCCGAGACCCAGCAAAAGCGCGCGGCGGGGCTGCTCTCCAAAGACAGCCTGACCACCCGTCTGCAGGTCCTGGCCGTACTTCGTCAGTGGGAGGGCGAACTGCGCCGCGCCAGCGCCGCCGGAGCGCAGGAAGCCTTCGACCTGCTGCGCGGGCAGTTCCAGTCTCTGGCCGATGCGCGCGAAAAGGCCCAGCAGGCCGCCAGCGCCGCGCTGGAAGCCGCCTTTGACTTTATGGAGCAGGCCTTTGCCGAAAGTCAGGAGATGGTGGTGTTCGTCACCGAGCTTACCGTGGACCCTGCGTCCCACGCTTTCCTCACTGAGAACGGCTGTGAGCGCTACTTCCAGTACAACAAGGATCTGCTGCTGGACCACCGCAAAGCTGCCCTGCAGCAGGAGCTGGCGGCAGAGCAGCGCCGCCACGGCGGGGTGTGAGCCATGCTGGAAAACCTTCTGTTCAGTCTGAACAGCACCCTGCCGCTGTTCTTTATCATGCTGCTGGGCTATGTGCTGCACCGCACCGGCTTTCTGAGCGACGCATTCGTGGCAGGGGCCAACAAATTTGTTTTTTATGCTGCACTGCCGGTGCAGCTCTTCCGCGACCTTGGCAAAAACGACGTCCGCACCACCTTTGACGGCCGGTATGTCCTGTTCTGCTTTGTGGTCACACTGGTGAGCATCCTTGTGATCTGGGCGCTGGCAAAGGTATTTTTAAAGGGCACCGGCCTTGTGGGCGAGTTCGTGCAGGCGTGCTACCGCTCCTCTGCCGCCATTCTGGGTTCGGCCTTTCTGCAGAGCATCTACGGCGACGCCAGCATGTCCAGCCTGATGATCCTTGGCAGCGTGCCGCTTTACAACATTATGGCCGTGGTTATCCTGACGCTGGAAAGTCCGGCTGCCGCCCAGACCGGCAGCATGTCCGCAAAGCTGAAAAAAAGCGCCAAAGGCGTCCTGACCAACCCCATCCTGCTGGGCATTGCGGCAGGCTTTGCATGGAGCATGCTGCACATTTCCATGCCTGCCATGCTGGATAAGACCCTCTCCAATGTGGCCGGGCTGACCAGCCCTCTGGCCCTGCTTGCCATCGGTGCGGGCTTCAAGGGCCGCAAGGCGCTGGGCTATCTCAAGCCCACCACCATCGCCACCGTGGTCAAATTGATGATCCTGCCCGCACTGTTCCTGCCGCTGGCGGTACACCTTGGCTTTACAGACGAAAAGCTGGTGGCACTGCTGGTGATGCTGGGCAGTATCACCACCCCGGCGTGCTACGTCATGGCAAAACAGATGGGGCACGAAGGCGTCCTTACCGGCAGCGTGTGCGTCACCACCACCCTGTTCAGTGCCTTCAGCCTGACCTTCTGGCTGTTCGTGCTGCGGAGCCTCGGGTATATTTTATAACCTCTTTTGCATAGCAAAACAGCGGACAGCCTGCAGGCTGTCCGCTGTTTGCTTTTCAGAAGCTATTGGGGAAGCAGGGTGCACCGAACGGATGCAGCTTCTGCCTTTTATTCGGTCATTTCCAGTTCAGCGATCCATTCCCGCACGCGGTCGGGACGGTTGGTCACGATGGCATCCGGCTGCAGCGGCCAGAGGTCTTTTACCGTCTTTTCCTCGTCCACCGTCCAGTATGCCGTCTTGATGCCCAGATCATGCAGCTTCTGCACCATGCCGGGCTGCTGATAGGCGGTGTGGTACTCGCAGCTCACCCAGTCCGGCTTGAAATCCAGCGTCTGGACATACTTCACCGGGTCCCGCTGATCCAGCAGGTGCTGGATCACTTCTATCAGGCTCTCGTTCGGAAACTCCACCTGCAGCATACTGACCTGACTGCCTATCTGGCGCAGCATCCAGCTGCAGTTTTCATCGTCCACATTTTCCACCGAGAACATGGGCAGCTGTGGAAAATCGTCCTCTTCCAGACTGTTCTGCAAACCAAGGATCTCCCACATGGCGGTGGGCAGAGCCATGGTCTCCATGGCACCGTAGACCAGCACGCCCACTTTCAGCTCCGGCATCAACTGCTTTGCCTGCCGCAGCAGGTCGTGGTTGAACGAGATCACCACCAGCCGATCGGTGATATCCGCCGCACGGATCTCTTCGATCACCCGGGGCACAAAGTCCGGGTCGTTATCGATGGTGGCCTTCAATTCCAGCTGGACAACAGTGCCGTCCATTTCCCTGCACAGTGCCAGTGCCTCCTGCAGGGTGGCGATCCGCTCATCCTTGTAGCTCACATCCTTCCAGCTGCCAAAGTCCAGCGCCTTCAACTCCTCCATGGTCATGTCGTAGATCTGGCCCCGCATATCGGTGTGCCAGTCAATGAGAAAATCGTGGTGGATGACCAGCTTTTTGTCTCCGGTCTGCTGTACGTCCATCTCCACGCCGTCCGCGCCGATCTCCAGCGCCTTGCGGAATGCTGTAAGGGTATTTTCCGGTGCAAGGTAGGACGCACCACGGTGTGCAATGATCTCAGGCATCATTCTTTTCTGATTCCTCTCTCGTTTGTTTTTTTATTTTATGCAAGGTCAGAGCCGTTTGAAGCAATGACCTTTTTGTACCAGTAAAAGCTGTCCTTGCGGCTGCGGGCCAGAGTGCCCCTGCCGTCGTTGTCCTTATCCACATAGATAAAGCCGTAGCGCTTTTTCATTTCGCCGGTAGAGGCGCTCACCAGATCGATGGGTCCCCATGTGGTGTAGCCCATCAGCGGCAGGCCATCCTCGTTGATGGCCTTTTCCATCTGTTCAATGTGGGCCCGCAGATAATCGATCCGGTAGCTGTCGTGGATGGAGCCATCCGGCTCCACCGTGTCCACCGCACCCAGACCGTTTTCCACAATGAACATGGGCTTCTCATACCGGTCGTAGATGGTGTTCAACGTCACGCGCAGGCCCACCGGGTCGATGGCCCAGCCCCACTCGCTGGCCTTGAGGTAGGGGTTCTTTACAGCTTCCTGCACCGCATTGCCGTCGGCCTTTTCTTCTGCCAGGATCTCCTTGTCCGTGGTGATGCAGCGGCTGGAATAGTAGCTGAAGGAAACAAAGTCCACCGTGCCCTCCCGCAGGGTCTTTTCGTCCTCCGGCTCGGTCTGCAGCACGATGCCTGCCCGCTCCATCCGTTTTTCGGCCCACACCGGGTAGGCCCCACGGGCCTGCACATCGGTAAAGAAGTAGTTGTCGCGGTCCGCTTCCTGTGCGGCGCGGATATCCTCCGGTGCACAGGTGCGCGGGTAATACTGGCCTGCTGCCAGCATACAGCCCACCATGGCACCGGGCATCTTTTCGTGGGCCAGCTTCACGGCCTTTGCGCTGGCCACCAGCTCATGATGTGCCGCCTGATACTGCACCTGCTTTACGTTTTCGCCCGGATGGAACACCAGCCCTGCGCCGGTGAAGGGCAGATGCAGCAGCATGTTGATCTCGTTGAAGGTCAGCCAGTATTTCACCTTGCCCCTGTACCGGTCGAACAGCACCTCACAGTAGTGCACATAGGCATCCACCATGCGGCGGTCCTTCCAGCCGCCGTATTTTTTGATGAGGGCAATGGGCGTATCAAAGTGGCAGATGGTAACAAGCGGCTCGATCCCATATTTATGGCATTCATCGAACACGGCATCGTAGAAGGCAAGGCCCTCTTCGCTCGGCTGGGCATCATCGCCGTTTGGCAGGATGCGGGTCCATGCGATGGACAGCCGGAAACACCGGAAGCCCATCTCGGCAAAGAGGGCAATATCCTCTTTGTAGTGGTGATACAGGTCAATGGCCTCGTGGCTGGGGTAATAGTGCCTGTCGTCGCATTCCAGCATTTCCAGCCGACCCAGCGCCACCGGAAAGCGGTCAGCGCCAAACGGGGTCACATCCACGGTGGCAAGGCCCTTGCCGCCCGCCTGCCATGCGCCTTCGCACTGATTGGCAGCGGTGGCACCGCCCCACAAAAAATCTTTCGGGAAACTGCCCATACGTAAAACCTCCCTGTTTTCTATCTTTCCGGCACCGGACAGGCCGGGGCCTTACTTTATCTAGTATAAAATACCGCACAATCCACTCTGTGTCTATGCCCGCATTTTACAAAAAACTGCTTCATTGTTGTGAAAGTACGACTTTTATCGTCAAATCGCCGAATTTCACTTTTATTTTTCGTACATTTTTCACGAGAAAAATGCAAAAACAGCCCGATTTTCCTTTCATTCTGTTTCTTTCAAACTGTCCGCAGACATGGTACAATAATCAGGTAAGATACACCGCCGCTTTTTCGGCATTGGAAAATGGAGTGTTTGATTATGACTGAGTTCAAGCCCATTAAAGAAGGCAAGGTCCGTGAGATCTATGATAACGGTGACAGCCTCATCATGGTTGCTACCGACCGCATTTCCGCGTTTGATGTCATCCTGAAAAACAAGGTCACCAAAAAGGGCACTGTTCTGACCCAGATGAGCAAGTTCTGGTTCGATTACACCCGCGATCTGCTGCCCAACCACATGCTGAGCGTGGACGTGAAGGATATGCCGGAGTTCTTCCAGCAGCCCCAGTTCGACGGCAACAGCATGATGTGCCGTAAGCTGACCATGCTGCCCATCGAGTGCATCGTGCGCGGCTACATCACCGGCAGCGGCTGGGCCAGCTACCAGAAGACCGGCAAGGTGTGCGGCATCCAGCTGCCCGAGGGCCTGAAGGAATCCGACAAGCTGCCCGAGCCCATCTATACTCCCTCCACCAAGGCCGAGATCGGCGACCACGACGAGAACATCTCCTACGAAAAGAGCATCGAGGTGCTGGAAAAGCAGTTCCCCGGCCACGGCGAGGAGTATGCCACCAAGCTGCGCGACTACACCATTGCCCTGTACAAGAAGTGTGCTGAGTATGCGCTCTCCCGCGGCATCATCATTGCCGACACCAAGTTTGAGTTTGGTCTGGATGAGAACGGCAACGTGGTGCTGGGCGACGAGATGCTCACCCCGGATTCCTCCCGCTTCTGGCCGCTGGAGGGCTATGAGCCGGGCCACAGCCAGCCTTCCTTCGACAAACAGTTCGTTCGCGACTGGCTCAAGGCCAACCCCGACAGCAACTACGACCTGCCGCAGGATGTCATTGACAAGACCATTGCCAAGTATCTGGAAGCTTACGAGCTGCTCACCGGCAAAAAGCTGTAAATTTTACGATAAAACGAATCCCGGCAGATGCTTGACAGCTCTGCCGGGATTCGCTATAATGTCTATAGAAAGGGCACTGCGACAAGCGGTTGGCCCCAGTTCAAGGTTTACAGTTTTTGAGAACCGTCACCGTGCCGGGTGGCGGTTCTTACTTTTTCACGCGAATGGTGAATGTCAATCCAAACAAGTGGAATGTCAAAGTAATTGGCATGTACTCACCTCCTTTCGGAAGTGAGAGCCGAACCGCCTGCCGTTGTTTGCAGTGCCCCGCCGCCTTTCAGCAGCAGAGATAGCATAACATAGTTTTCGGCTGATTTCAACAAAAAAATGCTTCCGTGCGGCGCACGGAAGCATTTTTTGTTTCACTCGCTCAGCTCTGCGCTTTCCACGGAAGCATCTTTGGACTCTGCCGTTTCTTCGTTTTCTTCGTCCAGCAGGTACTGTATCTCCGTCTGCTTTGCCATCTGCTCCGCTGTCCAGTCCAGCTGTGCAATGCCGTCCAGCTCCAGCGTGTACTGCTCCACCCGCTGCAACGTACCAGCGGTAAAGCTCTGGCCCGGGTCGTTGTCCGGCGCCCATGCGATCCGCAGCTCGTCCGGCAGTGCACTGCACTGCTGCACGGCATCGGTCACTCTGCGGCAGTCCTGTGCAAATGCCTGCACGCTGTCATAATCGCCGAACAGCACCACGGTCAGGCTCAGATGACCGCCTCCTGCGTCCAGATCCCGGAGCGTTTCCGTCTTGCTGCTGTACAGATAGGCGTTTCCGCGGATGTCCTTCACTCGGACCTCCGGCGCGGCCGTTTTGATCCGGTCATAGGCTTCCGCTGTATATTCCTGCCCCAGCCTGAGCTCGGTCTGACGGCGCTGGGGGCTGATCTCCTCCCACACCACCGGCAGCAACGAAAGGCCAAAGCACCCGGCCATGAGCACAAGGCAGATCAGCACCGACCAGAAATCGTATTTCCAGCGGCCCGGCCGGGCGGCAAAAAAGAGCACCTCGCCGCCCAGCATCACAAGGCCTGCTGCCGGGACGATCTTCAGCGCCAGCTGCCAGTCAAAGCCCGGCACGAAGTGATAGCACAGGAAGAACGCCCCCGCCGCGATCAGGCACGCCCCCAGCGTAAAGCTGCCCACCCGGCGCAGCGGCGGCTGTTTCCCGGGCATTTCCGGGGCAGCAGAGCCGGTCTCATTCTTCTCGTCCATCCTCGTCCTCCGTCTCGTCCTCCGGGGTCACAGGCTTGCCCAGCAGGGCCGAGAGCTTGGGCATTGCAAAGCCCTTTTTCTCCGGCCCGGCCGGTGTTTCCTGTGCAGCATACTCAGTAAAATCGGCGTCCGCGGCCTTCTGCTTCGGCTTTCTGCCCTTGGGGCCACGCACCAGCCACGCACCGCAGATGATCAGGGCCACGCACACAACGATCTCCGGCAGCTGATCCATCATCAGATAAAGTGCGCGGAAGAAGGGGCTGCTCTGGCCCCAGCGCCACACGATATCCCCCAGCGTGTTCATAAGGATGTTCTGGTAGGCCACCAGTGCGCCCAGCACGATCAGGCCCCAGCCCAGCAGTTTGTGGTTGTCCATCATGAACTCCTGCATCCGCTGGTTCTTCCAGTTGATATGCACCAGATAATCGTCCTCCGGGGCGGTGCCTGCGCCGATCTGCGCCCGGAGATTGAAGGTGTCAAAAAAGCTGTACATCCACACGATGGCGCAGCCGATGGTCAGCACTTGCAGCGTAGATACGCCAATTACAACGAACAGGCAGAACATCGTGATCAGCGAAAGGCCGCGCTTCATATAGCCCTGATACATCTGGCCTGCGCCCGGGCAGAAGGCAAAGATAAAGGTCAAAATCCCGTTTTTCATCATGATCGATTCCCTCATTTCGTTTGATCGGTAAGCGGCAGATCTCTTTTGTCCTCTGCCGCCGGGCTGTGGGCCCCGAACAGCAGATCATTGACCGCCTTTGAAAAAGACGCCTGCGGCTTCGGCTCTTCGTCCTCCACCGGTCGGCCCAGTGTTTTCGGCTCGGCAGGCTGACGGCCATCCTCCACCGGTCGGCCCAGCTGTGCAGGTTCTTCGGTCTGGCTCTGGCTGGCTTCCTGTGTCCAGCTGCGCAGCTCCTGCCGGAAGTCCAGCAGCTGCTCCACGGTACCGGAGCGCCACATGGTGAACGCCAGCACTGCTGCCACACCGGCCACTGCAGCGCGGCCCCATGTGTTCTGCATCAGCCGCACCCAGACGGCGGCCATCACAGCCTTGTGCGCGGAGTGCGGCGGCGTTTCCAGCGCATCTGCCGTCAGCAGGGCCGTGTAGCGGTCCATGCATTTATCACAGTAGGCAAGGTGCTCGGCTGTTTCCAGCCGCCCCAGCTCATCCAGCCCGCCTGCCTGCAGGGCCTGCAGGCCTTCGTCGGTCAGGCAGCCGTTTTTGTCAAACAGTTCCATGTACACACTCCCCTCCGCAGCGCTCACGCTGTAGTATCTGCTGTGCCAGCATCTTTTTGGCCCGGTAGATCTGTGCCTCCACCGTCTTGGGCGGGCGGTCGCACAGCTGTGCCGCCTCGGCCATGGTGTGCTGTTCCAGCAGCACCAGACGACAGGGTGTTCTGTAGGGCTCCCGCAGGTCCAGGATCATGGCGGTGAGCTCTTCTTCGCCCAGAGCATCCAGCACCTGCTGTTCCGGCTGGGTGCCGGGCGGCGCGCCTTCCAGCGCCAGCACCTCATCGCCGGGGGTGTTCACCCGGCGCACCCATGCGCTGCGCAGATAGTCTTTTGCCTTGTTGGAAGCAATGCGCGCCAGCCACTGTTTTTCAAACCCGGGCGGGCAGCGGTCAATGGCCCGCCATGCCGCCAGAAAGGTCTCCTGAGTCAGGTCCTGCGCATCGCCCACATCCGGCACCAGCTGGTGGCAGACCGTATACACGAGCGACTGGTATTTTTGCACCATCGCGCTGAATTCCAAGGTCGTCAACGATCCACCCACCTCCTTTCGGTTTCGTCCCGGTCCGACGAAGTGCAGCCCCTGCGCTGCCCTTCTGCACATTCATACGAAACAGCCGTTCAAAATCCTGCAAAAAATTTTATTTTTATGATACAATAGAAGTAGTATAGCACAAAAGGAGGCATTCGGCCATGGCTGTCAGTACCCGTCAGGCACTTTTGCAGGCACTTTTCTCTGCCGGGGGCAGCTACGTTTCCGGCCAGCAGCTGGCCGAGACCCTCGGCGTGAGCCGCGCTGCGGTGCACAAGGCCGCTGCGGCCCTCGCAGCCCAAGGGTACGCGCTGGAAGCTGCGCCCCGCCGGGGCTACCGGCTGGCGGGCGGTGACCCGTTCTGCACCGAAGCCATCGGGGACTACCCTGCACCCATCTATTTATATGACACGCTGGAAAGCTCCAACCGCACGGCAAAGCTGCTGGCGCTGGATGGTGCACCCCATGGCACGCTGGTGCTCACCGCCCACCAGAGCGCCGGACGCGGCAGGCTGGGCCGGAGATTTGAAAGCCCGGCAGGCAAGGGCGTTTACTGCTCTGTGCTGCTGCGCCCGGAAATGCCCGCCGCCAATGCCCAGACCGCTACCATCAGCGCAGCTGTGGCGGTCTGCCGTGCCGTGAAAAAGCTCTGCGGGCTGGAGCTTGCCATCAAGTGGGTCAACGACCTGTACTATCAGGGCAGAAAGGTCTGCGGCATCCTGACCGAAACGGGGACCGACCTGGAGAGCGGACAGCTGGAATGGCTGGTGGTGGGCATCGGGCTGAACCTTACCTCTACCGCCGCCGACTGGCCGGAGGAGCTGGCCCGCAGGGCCGGGAGCCTGTACCCCGGCGGGCCTGCCCCGGTGAGCCGGGCCGCACTGGCCGGGGCCATTGCCCGGGAGCTGCTGGCCCTCTGCCCCGGCTTTGACTGTCTGGATGAGTACCGCGCCCGGTGCTTTGTGCCCGGCCACTGGGTGACGGTGTGTGCCGAGACCGAGACCTACGCCGCAAAAGCCCTTGCCATCGACGAGGAAGGGCGGCTGGTCATCCAGCGGGAGAACGGCCGACAGGAGGCTCTGCGCTGCGGCGAGGTAACCACACGGCCTGCACGGACCGAATAAGACGCAAAAAAGCACCCTTTCCTGCCCGGAAAGAGTGCTTTTTTATGTTCTGCACTTATGTATCCAGATCCACGGCTTCCAGCACCGTGATGTCCTCTTTTTCAAAGGCGGTGCGGATCATCCCGGCAAGGCCGGGCATTTCGGCCTTGTTCTCAATGCACAGGGTGATGACGCCGTTCAGGCTGGAGGCTTCCACACCCATGGAGCCGCCATCCGGCGGCACCCAGACATTGAAGTCTTTGGTGTACTTCTGAAGCTCCGGCGTGGCCGGCAGCAGCGGATTGCCCAGATAGCTGAGCCAGAAATCCGCCGAGACACCGCTGATGTACTCGCCCATCTGGAACACCCTCTGCTTGATGCGCAGGGGTGCTTTCTGCTGGTCCACCTTGTACACCCAGCTCATCTGCTGGGCCATCTGGCGCAGCTTTGCCTCCGGCTGCAGGGTGCGGAGCACCTCGGCATCCATTTCCGGCACGATGTCCGCAAGGCGGGTATCATCGTTCAGCTTCACGCCGCTCTGAAAGGAGCATACGCAGTTGTAAAGGGCATCCGGCACGCCCGCTTCCCTGCGGGTATCTGCCGAGTAGGAATACTGGATCTCGTCCTTGCCCAGATAGCTGCGCAGCGCAAGGCTCAGCAGACCTGCCAGCGCCGTAAAGGGCTTGACACCGTTCTCCACTGCCCGGTCCACAAGGCTCTGCTTGGTCAGCCGCACCCGGGTGCGGCGCATCCTGCCCTCGTGGGTCTGCACCACATCCCTCTGCATCGTGCTCTCGGTGGCTGCGGGGGATGGATATTTTTCCATCATGGCCTCGATGTCATAGGCCGGGCTGCACAGGATGGGCGTGTTTGCAAACGCCGTGCCATAGCGCAGGTTGCAGTACTGTTCCAGAATGCGGGTGAGGAAGGGCGACACCCCATGGCCGTCCATGAGGAAATGATACCAGTCAAAATAGACGGTGTCCCCCTCACAGCTCACGCTGAAAAGATAGCCGTTCGTTTCCTCCGGGATATCGCGCTGTGCACTGCCCTGATACACAAGGCAGGGGTTCGGGTTCGGCTCCAGAAAAAAGCTCCGCTTTTCCTGCACCAGCTGTACCTGATAGTACGGTGCGGCCGAAAGCGCCGTATCCAGTGCGCACTGCAAAAGAGCGGGTTCCACCGCGTCCTGCAGCGCAAACTGATACCGGCACAGGATCTTCTCCCGACGGAAGAAATACATCGTTCCCTGAAAGATGTACTCCGTCGAGCGCCGTGACTCATTCATGAACTGTTACCCCGCGTTTGCCGCCAGATAATCCACCAGATCCCCTATGGTCACAAAGTTGCGCAGCTCCTTTTCGGGGATGCGCAGGCCGAAGGTCTCCTCAAGGTCTGCCACAATGGTCAGGATCTCCATTGAGGACAGATCCAGATCGTCCATCAGGACGCTGTTCTCGTTCACATCTTCGGGAGAGACCTCGGCAACATCCTCCAGGATGGCCAGGATCTGGGAAATGATCTCTGCTCGTTCCATAGAAATTTTCTTCCTTTCCGTGACGGATAATAGGCACAATCTCCTGTGCCTTTCCATAATAATACCCTGATTCTCTCCTGTGCGCAAGGGTTCCGGCAACAAAGCCTTGTTTTTTGTCGGAACTCCTGTCATCAGTCTTCCGGTCTGCCAGCCCATTTATGCATCCGGGCATTCTACCGCATCCGTATCACTGGCGCAGCAGTTTTCCCATGGCGTTGCGGGGCAGCGGCTGCGCGCTGAGCTCCGGCACCATGCGCTTGTACAGCGGCAGGCCGCGGTTGACCCCGGTGACGAACTCTTTCACCGCATCCTGCTTTGCAGGGTCACAGTAGATGAGGGCACAGATCTTCTTGTCCTTTTCCTTCACGATGCACTCCTGAATGTCCGCACAGGGCGCCAGCAGCTTTTCCAGCTCCTCGGGGCTCACGTTCTCGCCGCTGTCCAGAATGATCACGTTCTTCTTGCGGCCGGTCAGGTACATGTAGCCGTCCTCTTCCACCCGGGCAATGTCGCCGGTGTGGAACCAGCCCTCGGCATCGATGACTTCTGCAGTGCCTTCCGGGTCCTTGTAGTAGCCCAGCATGATGGGGCCGCCCCGCATGCACAGCTCGCCGTCGTCCAGCTTGTATTCACAGCTGAGATCCACATGGCCCACGCTGGTCAGGTACTTTGCCTCCTGCGAGGAGTTCCATGCACCGTCGCCGCAGGTCTCGGTCAGGCCGTACATCTGGGCCACAAAGAAGCCCTTCTCCATCATATCACTCAGCATCTTGGGGTCGAACATAGCAGCACCGCAGGTCAGCATGCACAAGCCGTTCAGGCGGTCGCGGCGGCCCCTCATCACATCGCTGTAGATGCTCTTCAGCAGCACCGGCACCACCGCCATCACCTCGCTGTGCATGGCACCCAGATCACGGTAGAAATACTTCAGGTTGTTGCACAGGTTGATGGAGTGGCCGGTGATGCTCCACGAAACAAGGCTGGTCATGGCGGAGATGTGGAACATGGGCAGGGCGGACAGGGACGAGAACTCGTCGGTGTTCCAGCCCGTGTACTTCTTCACATCGTCAAAGGGGTTCAGGAAAGCCGGCATGGCGCTGAACAGGTTCTTCTGGCTCAGCATGACGCCCTTGCTGCGGCCGGTGGTGCCGGAGGTGAACATGATAAAGGCCAGAGCAGAGAGGTCCTCCACCTCGGTCACGTCCTCAGCAGGCTCATAGGCTGCAAAGACGTCCATGGGCTTCAGGATGCTGCCATAGGTCTCGGTGAGGGCAGGCTCCCGCTCCGCGAACTCGCCATCCTGCAGGATGCACACCGGCTCGGTGAGGCCCAGCTCGTAGGAGATGGCATCCCAGTCCTTGCCAAGGTTCAGCGGCACAGCCACGCCGCCTGCGATCACGGTGCCGTACATGCAGATGACATACTGGTAGCTGTTGCGGGCCAGGATCGCCACTCGCTTGCCGCGCACGTCGCCATACTCTGCACGCAGGAACGCCACGAACCGGCGCAGATCCTGGGCATACTGTGCGTAGTGCACCTCGGCAACGCCCTGCTTTTCTTCATCATACCAGCGCAGAGCCACACGGTCTGCAATGTTGGTTTCCATATTGCAAAGGGACTGATACAGCGATGTAATCATTTTTTTCCTCCATTTTTATCATCCGATCCGGTGCACCGGTGTAAGCCCACACAGATCCTGCCAGACATTTCCAACTGTGCCCAGTATACAATAAGACCCGTGTCAATGCAAGAGTTTTGCAACATTTAATTTCCAATATTGACAATAAAGCCTTGCACATCGTGCCGTTTCCAGATGTAAATTCTGCCTTTCGTTGCGAAGCCGCCCGGCCTGTGCTATGCTTTTATTGCAGGCGGCATGTGTCCCCCGCCCGCCGGACCGCAATTCAAAATTGACAGTCTGTGCAAAAAGCATTATACTGGGTTCATATCCATACAAAATTTTATCTTTTTCATTCAAAATCTACGCATTGTGCGGCGTCCGGCTCTGAGGGAATGTCCCGCGCAAGGAAGGAACCTCCATGGAAGGAACCAAACCCCGCACCGCCAGCTCCATCGGCATGTTCGACATGCTCAAGGGTGCCGGTATGCTGATCATCGTTTTTGCGCATACCGCCGAGCTTTATCCCATGCAGGCGGTCAGCGGCCTGTCCCTGACCGCGTTTTTCCCGTTCATCTACCGCGAAGCACTGATGGCCGCTTTCTTTATTGCCAGCGGCTACGGCTTCCGCAAGCGCTCCATCGGCAAATGCATCCACCAGCAGCTGAAAAGTCTGCTCAAGCCCTACCTCTATACTGCGCTGTTCACCTGCGTGCTGCACTTTATCATCCACTATAAAACGTTCCAGTACCTGCCCGGCACCATCGGCGAGTCGGTCAAGGTCACCGGCGGTTTTCTTCTGGGCCTGCCCCACACGGCAGAGTATTTCGGGCAGGAATTTTTCTCCTGCGGGCCCATGTGGTATCTGCTGGCCCTCATGGTGGGCTGGATCCTGCTGGATGTGATCCTGAACATCTTCCCGGAACAGTACGTTCCCTGGGCTGTGGCCGGGTGTGCGCTGCTGGGCTGGGGCGTCAGCCTTGTGTGGGAGCCGCCCTTCTGCCTGATCCAGGGCGCAGTGATCGTCCCCTATCTCTATATCGGCTTCCTTGCCAAAAAGAAGCATCTGCTGGACGAGCTCCTGCCGCCCAAAGTCTTTGCCGGGCTGCTGGGGGCCTCAGCACTCATTGCCGTAGGCGCTCTTGCCACCCGCACCACCGACTGCATCTCGCTGGCCGAGTGGTCGCTGGGCCCCCTGAGCATCTTTCTGGACGGTGCTGCCGGTCTTTTATTCATCCGGCTGTTCATGCGGCTCAGCCATTTCCACGGCCGCATCGTGCGCTTTCTGGAGGCGGTGGGCCGACGCTCGCTCCACATCTTCTGTATACATACCGTGGAGATCATCGCCATCCCCTGGTATCTGATGGTAGCCAGATTTTCGGACCGGCCGGTGCTGGGCATGTGGCTGCAATACGCCATCGCTCTGGGCTCCATCTGGCTGGTGTGTGAGCTGCTGCGTGCACGCCGTGCACTCATCATCCGGTTTTTCCCTGCACGGCGCAAGAGCCCTGCCGTGCACTATACCGCCCGGCATTAAGGTGTTTTTCCGGCTGCTGCGGTGCAGCCTATCATAAAAGTAAGAGGAGAATCCCGTTATGAACAACGATGCCCCCGAGACCCTTGCTGCGGCCCGCAGCCGCGCTGCCGACCTTGAGCAGCAGCTCAAGCTCTCTGACGAAGGCGTATCCCGGCTGGCACAGCGGTGTCTAGAGCTGGAACAGCAGGTGCTGAACTATCAGGCCGCACTGGCAAGGCACGGCAGCGACAACGAGCCTGCCGCCCTCACCCTGCCGCAGCTGTTCTACGATTCCGGCTCCGGCTATTCCCCGCGGGAATGCCTGACCGTTGCCGAGGACGCCTACGACGAGCTGACCCACGAGGTCTCTGCGGTGTTCACCCTGCCCACGGATGCCCGTGCGCTGCGGCTGGACCCCGGTGAGCTGGCCTGCTGCGTGACTGACCTGAGCATCTCGGACGAGCGGCTGGAATGCCGCGCCATGAACGGCATCCAGCTGCAGGAAGACTGCCTGCTGTTTCTGGATGTGGACCCCAACCTGACCGTGCAGAGCACAGTGCCCTTTGCGGCCGGGATGAAGTTTGCCGTGACCTATCATTACTATCCGCTGGGCCGCTTCCAGCACGAACAGCCCGGCAAGGCCCTGCTGCAGGCCCTGAGTGCCATCAAGCTGCGGGCCGAAACGGAGCAGAACGATCTCCGCGGGCAGCTGCAGGCCGCCCTTGCCGAGAATACCCGGCTGAACAACCAGCTGACTGAGCTGCAGAACAGCCGCGCCGCCTACGAAAACTCGCTGGAAAACCTGTACGAAAGCAGCAGCTGGCGGCTCACCGCCCCGCTGCGTGCGCTACACCGGCTGTTCCGTCATTGATACGATTTGCAGAGGAGTGTCATTATGTACACAAGTTACAGCACCCTGCAGCGTAAACAGCTGACGAAGCAGGTGTATACCGATACCCAGAGCACCTATCTGCTGGTGTATGCGCCCGGCCGCCATCAGGCGCTGGAGCACGCACTGGAAAACCAGCTGCACCGCAAGTTCCGGCTGGTGACGGAGCTGGCCCCCGCCCTGACCGACTCGGTGGAGGGCGTGCTGCTGGTCAGCGAAGATCTGGAGTGCACCTCCACTGCCCTGACCTATTTTGCCGGTGCCCTGCGCACCGGTGCAGACCTTGTGGTGTGCGACGCCGCCTTTGGCTTTGACGGTTCCACCGCCCTGTACCTGAGCACCCAGCATATCCCCTGCAGCCGCTGTGCCATGGTATCGCGGAAGCTTCTGGACCGCATCCGCGCCGCTGCCCGCGGCAGGGACAGCGTGACCGAGCTGCTGCGCCTTGCCACCGCCATGGCAGAAAACTGCCGCCGTATCCCGGAGTCCCTGCTGCATTTCCGGCGGGAGCTGTGTGCCGATGATGTGTTCTCTGCCTCCGGAAAGCGTGCCCTGATCCTGAGCCATGAGCTCACCATGACCGGTGCCCCCATCGTGCTGGTGAGCGCCGTGCCGGTGCTGCGCAGCATGGGCTTTGAGGTCGTGGTTCTGGGCCCTGCGGACGATGGCTCTCTGCCGCTGTTTCTGGATGCCGGCGCTGCCGTTGTCACCCGCAGCGACTGCGTGATGAGCTCCTCCCTGTGGGGGCTTGCCACCAGTGCGGATTTTGTGCTGGCCAATACTGTGGTGGAGGCCGCCGCCGTGAGCACCCTGAACGGCTCCTTTGTGCCGGTGCTGTGGTGGCTGCACGATGCCTTTGCAGGCTATCCGTTCATTGCGCACAGGATCCCCAAAACGCTGGACTCCAATGTGCATGTGTGCGCCGTAGGCTCCCACGCCACTGCCGCCATGCATTCGGTGCGGCCGGATTTTAACATCGAACAGCTGATCTACGGCCTGCCGGACTACGCGCAGGAGAGCTTCCCGGTCTATGATATCAGCTACGCGGGCGGACGTCCTCTGTTCGTGACCGTGGGCTCCTTTGAGCCCCGCAAGGGTCAGGATATCTTCTGCAATGCCATCCGTCTGCTCAAGCCCGAAGTGCGCCAGAAGGCCGCTTTCCTGTTCGTGGGCAAGGCCGCAGACAAGAGCCTGAAGAGTGCCGTGGACGCACTGGTGGAGGACTATCCGGACACCGTGTTCTACCGCAAGCGGCTGGAACGCCCGGAGATCAAGTCCCTGATGGATCAGTGCACCTGTGTGGTGTGCGCCTCCCGCGACGACCCCATGCCCACCTTTGTCACCGAGGGCCTGATCTTCGGCAAGCCTTCCATCGTGTCGGAGCACACCGGCACTGCCGGGCTGATCACCGAGGGCGTGGACGGCTTTGTGTACCGGGACGACGACCCCGACCAGCTGGCAAAGGTGCTGGAACATGCCATCCTGCACCCCGATCAGCTGGCCGCCATGAAGGCCGACTGCCGGAAAATGTACGAGAAATATTACTCCAACGAAGCTTACGTTGCCACCCTGACGCGGCTGGTGAACGAACTGACCACCTGAGTGTCCGCTGTTTTTGTGCAGCATGAAAAAAAGAGGAAGATCCGGCGGGATCTTCCTCTTTTTTCGCAGAAGGAGCAGGGCAGAAGCGGATTCAGTCCGTCCTGCCCACCGTGTGCAGACAGGCATACAGCGCGCCCACCTGATTGGCTTCACTGCTGAAATGGCAGGGCACGATCTCGGTGCGCGGCAGACCGATCATGTAGGGCGAATCTCCCCGGGAAGCGAACAGCCCGGCATATACCCGGCGCAGGCTGTCCAGCAGCAGCGGCTGTTTGCTGATGCCGCCGCCAATGGCCACCTTTTCCACATCCAGCAGGACGGTCAGGTTGTAGATCTGCACCGCCACTGCTTTGCAGAATCGTTCCAGCACTTCCAGCGCTTCCGGCTCTCCGGCGTTGGCGGCATCAAAAAACTGTCTGCCATTCATGGGCGCATCGGCGGGCAGGCCCCTGCGGGCGCGGTACCACTGCAGCAGATTGGTGGTGCTGCACTGGCAGGCCATGGTTTTTCCGGTGTTCTCCCACTCGTCGGCGTTGGTGTTCACAAAGCTGTATTCCCCGGCAGTAAAATGGATGCCCCGCACCAGCTGGCCGTTGGCGATGATGCCGCCGCCCACACCGGTGCCGATGATAAACACCGCCGCGTTGCAGCAGCCCTGCAGCGCGCCGGCCTGCAGCTCTGCAAGGGCAGCGGCCTTGCCGTCATTTTCCAGCGTGACCGGACAGCCGCATCTTTCGTGCACCAGCTGCCCCACCTGCGTACCGGTGTTATACAGAAGTGCCCCGCCGTTGGAGACAAAGCCGGTGTGAGTGTCCACAAAGCCGGGCAGGGCCATGGCGATGCCGCTTACTTCATCCCGGTGCGGCGCATACAGAGCATATAATGTGTCAAGAAAATGCTCCTGCGTATCCTGCGGCGTAGGCACAGACCCGGCATCGGTGCGGTTCAATCCTTCGTCCATCACCGAATACTTGATCTCAGTGCCGCCCACATCAAAAACCATGACCTTCATTGTGCCTGCCTCCGCTCATGTTATTTCTGGTTTTATTATGGCAAATTGCGTTTGGAATGTAAAGAGAAAAGCGGCAAAAAACAGCACGGCTTTATAAGCTGCTTTTTTCGCGAAAAAACAGCCCGGAAAGATCCGCAGATCTTTCCGGGCTGTAAATTTAAAATACTAATTCCGCTAAAGATGCCCAGAGTGAAACGGAGGGCATTTTAGAACGTGTTACAGTTTGCTCAGCTGCGGGCCCTGTGCGGTGTCCTTGACCGCCCAGCCCAGCTCGGTCAGCTGTGCGCGGATGGCGTCGGCGGTAGCCCAGTCCTTGGCCTTCTTGGCGGCGGCACGCTTTTCAACCAGCTCAGTCACTTCGGCGGGCACCTCGTCCTTTTTGCGGTTGTACAGCAGGCCCAGCACGCCGGTGATCTCGTCAAAGGCGGCGGCAGCGGTCTGCAGGGCGTCCTTGGAGGAAACAGCCGACAGCGTATTGATCTCCTTGACCAGATCGAACACGGCAGCCAGTGCATCCGGGGTGTTCAGGTCATCGTCCATGGCGGTGCAGAACTTGGTGCGGGCCTCGGCAGCCTTTTCCTTCAGGGTCTCGTCGGTGCCAAAGGTGTCCTTGGTCAGGGCAAAATCCAGATTCTCGCGGCAGGTGTACAGGCGCTCCAGGCTGTTTTTGCAGCTTTCAATGAGGTCCACGGTGTAGTTCAGGGGCATCCGGTAGCCTGCGGTCAGCATGAAATAGCGGATGGGTTCGTAGCCGTAGACGTCCGCCACGTCCCGCACGGTGAAGAAGTTGTGCAGGCTCTTGGACATCTTCTGATTGTCCACGTTGATGAAGCCGTTGTGCATCCAGTAGCGGGCGAACTCGCAGCCGTTGGCGCACTCGCTCTGGGCGATCTCGTTCTCGTGGTGAGGGAAGATCAGATCCTGACCGCCGCAGTGCAGGTCGATGGTCTTGCCCAGATGGGTGCGGCTCATGGCACTGCACTCGATGTGCCAGCCCGGGCGGCCCATGCCGTAGGGGCTTTCCCATGCAGGCTCACCGGGCTTTGCGGCCTTCCACACGGCAAAGTCGGCGGGGTCCTCCTTCAGGTCGTCATCCATGCGGCTGCGCAGTTCGCGGTTGCCGCTTTCCAGATCGTCCAGCTTCAGGTGGCTCAGCTTGCCGTAGCCGGGGTCGCTCTTCACCCGGAAATACACATCGCCGTTCTTGGCAACGTAGGCGTGACCGGAGTCGATCAGGTCCTTCACGATGTCCAAAATCTGCTGGATATGCTCGGTGGCCCGGGGCTGGACGGTGGGCTTTTTGCAGTTCAGACCGGCGGCATCCTTGAGGTACTCGGCCTCAAAGCGCTGAGCGACCTCCTTCATGGAGGTGCCCTCCTCCTGACCCTTCTTGATGAGCTTATCGTCGATGTCGGTGATGTTGGAAACATAGATCACCTTGTTGCCGCGGTACTCAAGGTAGCGGCGCAGGGTGTCGAATACGATCAGCGGGCGTGCGTTGCCGATGTGGATATAGTTATAAACGGTAGGGCCGCAGACGTAGATGCGGTATTCACCGGGCACCTGCGGAACAAATTCTTCCTTCTGGCGGGTCAGGGTGTTGAAGATCTGCATGGTCAATTCTCCTTTTTGTGGCAGACAGAAGCCGCAAAACAAAACGCCCCCGGAGCGGTGCACAAAGCACAGCTCCGAAGGCGGTTTTTCATCAAAATCGCGGTTCCACTTCTGTTTGTCGCTCAAAGCCGGTAACGGCGGCGCACCGCACGGCGATACTTCCCGTAGAGGTTCCCGCCGTGTGCTGTCCGGGCGCACTTTGCGCGGCGGTCTGCAAACAGGCTTCCAGCCAGTGGCCTGTTCTCTCTGCGCAGACGGTGTGCGGCGCTACTCTGCCCGGATAAACGCATTTATCCTTTTACCCCTTTATTATAGCGGTGCCACACAGGGAAGTCAAGGTGGAACAAAAACGATTCAGAATGCCCGCCGCTAACGGGTTGCGGCACCCAGCATCCGCATCGTGCCTTGGGCGGCACGCGCGTCTTGCTGGCCGCTGCC
>OATA01000920.1_pt1 | contig 22142 bp, 18 predicted proteins | sample 1516451 | NCBI WGS metagenome assembly OATA01 (sample SAMEA2579905, study PRJEB22360) | human gut metagenome | biome: human gut; feature: human-associated habitat; material: faeces | place: Denmark | collected 2008/2010 | reverse complement strand
AAAGGGGCGGGGGGGGTGATGTCATGGCTGCCGTCCGCGGCAAAGGAATCCCGGCTTCGTACGGCGGAGAGGGGGGCGCGTCGGGTGGAAGACGTCCCTCGTCGTCGTTCCGCGTTATTCTGCCTTCCACAGTGAGGGAACCAAGCCGATCCGTCCGGAGGGAGGTGCGCATGCCGGCATCGTCGAAGACCATCGTCCGTGGTTGGGGAGCCGTCCTGGGCCTGGAGGACGTCCGGAAGGCTTGCGACGCGCGCCGCCGGGCGTCGTTCAGGGGAAGGCTGCTGTCCGTCGTGTCCGTCGCGCTCGTCGTGTCGGGGCTGGTGGTGGTGTCCGTGCCGGTCATGCTGCAGTCGCGGTCCGCCGGGGAACAGTCCGCCACGTCTGATCGTCTGGAGAAAACGGTCGCGGGCTGGCCGTATCCGCGGGCGGAGAACGAATTGAAGGAGGCGCGCGCGTACAACCGCGACCTCGCCTCGCATGGACAGTACGTCCTCGGCGAGGCCAAGGACCCGTTCACGCAGACGAAGGGTTCCGTCTCCGACAAGAGATACCTCTCCATGCTTGACGCTGGCGGGGGCGTCATGGGGTCGGTCACCATCCCGAAGATTGGGGTCGACCTGCCCATCTACCACGGCACATCCGAATCCACGCTCGAGCTCGGGGCAGGCCACCTGTATGGCAGCAGCCTGCCCGTCGGAGGCAAGGGCACGCACGCGGTCATCACCGGGCACAGGGGCTTGGTCAAGGCATTGATGTTCACCAGGCTCGACGAGCTCAAGAAGGGCGATTCCTTCTACATCAAGGTGATGGGCGAGACCCTGGGCTACAAGGTCGACCGCGTCAGCGTGATCGAACCGTCCGACGTGTCGAAACTCAGGATCGTCGAGGACGAGGACCGTGTCACCCTGATGACATGCACGCCGTACGGGGTGAACACGCACCGTCTGCTCGTGTCCGGACTGCGCGCCGCGATCCCGGCGGAGGTTCCAGACGAGTCACAGGTCATCGACCCGCGTCCGGTTCCTCTGTCCGTGGTGGCGGCCTACGTGCTCGCGGCGTTGTGCATACCGCTGTTGTTCACAAGAGATTCTGATCCGCGGCGTCATAGTTCGGGCGTGAAATCCGATTCCGTCCTTGGAAGGAAGCACTGATGAGAATGGCAGAAAACGGAAAAACCACCGGGGGGGGGTATAGGTTCCTCCTGGCTATAATGGTCGTCCTCGCCATGGTGCTCGCGTTGTCGGTGGGCGGCACCGCGAGCGGCGAGGACATGCCGGCCGGCACGTCCACGGCGGAGACAGCGGTGAAGTCCGCCGGCAAGACGGGCGAGATCACGTTCCCCGTCGGCTCGTACATCGTCGACATGGGCAACACCTCTTCTGACGACGCCCAGCTCAAACCATACGGCCTCATCTACGATCTCGTCCTCAACGCCAAGGTCCCGGTGTACTGGGTCATCAACGGGAGCAAGACCAGCCAGACCGGCGTGGACCTCACCTACAACGGCAAGGGCTACATCTCCGGCCCGTTCGTCATATCCGGCGACGACGTCGATTACAACGTCAGGTCGATGCTGTCCAAGTGGCGCGGCTACGGCGTGTCCATCGACGGGCCCACCGACACCGCCGTCACCGTCGATAACAGCCGGAAGATCTCCTCGGTCCCCCGCGTCGTGCTCGACAATCAGAACGGCAAGATAGCCAAAGGCTACCTCGTCAAGTCCGGCATCCTGCGGAACGAGAATACCACCGATGACCGCGTCTACAAAGAAAAAGCGACTCCGGCGGACCTGGACTCTTCCTGCGACGACATCTACGTCATGCCGCACGCCGAACCGACCACCGCGACGCATAGCCCACTCGCCTCCTTCAACAAGGGCGGCGGCTACATCTGGGCCGGATGCCACGCCGTCTCCTATCTCGAAAGCAATACCAAGGGCAAGGGCGTGGATGACGGTTCCATGTTCTTCCTGTCCACCAACGGCCTGCTCATCGGAGACAAGCATAAAAAAGCGTCGGGTGTAAGCGGCGCCTACCGGGTGACGGGCGCCGCGTCGGACCCGATCATGCAGTTCGTCGGGAACACGTTCGCCGCGCACGCCAACGGAGCGGAAGAGATCTACATGCCCGCCCCCGGCAGCGCGTGGCGCGCCACCACCAGGGTGCTGGAGACCGACCCGAACCAGCGGCAAGTCCTCGCCGGTATGTCGCCCGGTCCGGCCGTGTTCATGGCCGTGGGTCCCGGATACGGCGACTACGGCAACGGCATGGTCATGTACGAGGCCGGACACGAATTCAAAAAAAAACACCGACGCCGACCGCAACGCCATACGAGCGTTCCTGAACTTCCTCATCCTGTCCGGAGTGGAGAAAAGCCTCGACGTGAAGGCCACGATCCCGTCCGACGCCACGGCCGGATCGACCGTGCAGGCTTCCGTGACCGTCACCAAAGGCACGCCGCCATACACGTACCAGTGGCAATCCGACTGCAACGCGTCGTTCTCCGACCCGACCGGATCGGCCACTTCCATCACGTTCCCGAACGAAGGCCCATGCCATGTGAAGGTCACGGTCAAAGACCAATGCGGCCGCGCCACGTTCGACACCCGGCTGGTCGACGTCAAGACCCGCAAGGGAACCGTCTCATGGCGCAAGACCGACACCGAAAACAATCCGCTGGCCGGATCCTCCTGGACTCTGACCGGCCCGGACGGCCAGTCCAGGACCATCACGGACAACGGCGACGGCGACGAGGACCGGACCGACGGATCGTTCAGGGTGACAGGCCTCGACATGGGCGCGTACACGCTCACCGACTCCCAAGCCCCGTCCGGGTTCCACAAGGATGACAGTAGCCACCCGTTCACGCTCGACAACACGCATCCCGACTGGACGTTCACCAGTGGATTCGTCAACAGTCCGACACCCGCCACGGTCACCGTGAACGGCTCCAAAACCCTGACCGGCCGCGATTCGAAGAACGGCGAGACGTTCAGGTTCACGTTCATCCCATCCGACCAGGCCACCAGACAGGCCGTTAGGGACAAGACCATCACGGTATCCAAAACACGGTCCGTCGGCGGTCTGCGGGACGGCGTGGCCAAGGCCGGCACGTATACGTTTTACGCGGCCGAGGACCGGACGGACTGCCCGGGCGACCTTGCCTGCTCGAAGGCCGGATACCGGATCACCATCACGGCCACCGGCGGCACCGCATCCAGCGGCGCCCTCACCGTCCATGCCTCCATCGCAAAGACCAAGGACGACGAGGGAAACACGGCCGACGTCACCGGCATCGCGAAGGCGGCGTTCACGATCACGCGGGTCGCACAGAGCGCGCTGCCGTTGACGGGTGCGTCCGAGGCCCGGAACAACACGATGCTCGGCCTGTCCGTCATCGCCGCAGCGCTCGTGCTGGCCGTCCTCGGAGCGAAACGCTCCAGGGCGTAGCGACAGATTTCGCGCGCCGCATGCACGCCGGCGCGCGGCCCGTTCGACCGTCCGGCCGAACGGTCTTTCATGAAAGAAGGAGAGTTCCCCATGAAACTCACTAAGATCACGGCGATGGCGGCCGCCATCGCCACCGTCGCGGGACTGGGGGCCGTCGCGGCGTCCAGCGCGAACGCGCAGGTCGTCACGGACGGTGAGAAGACCATCACGTTGAACGCCACGAGCGCGGACCAATTGACTGGACACACGTTCAAGGTCGTGAAGGTCGCGTCCTACGACGTGTACGGCACCGCCCCGAACCAGAGCGTCACCCTCAAGACCGAGGACGGCCTCAAGAAGGATATTGCCGACTACCTGAAGTATACGGGCACCGGCGATCCGCTCGCCTGGGCGCAGCAGCAGGACCAGGCCAAGCTCGACAAGTCCACCACGAGCCCGTGGCTGGGCGACGGCACCACCCGCGGCCTCGCCGACAAGCTCGCGTCCAAGGCCACGACCACGGTCACGTCGACCCTGTCCAACGAAAACAAGCAGGCCACGTTCACGCTGGACAGCCCGGGCCTGTGGCTGATCGTCGACCAGGTCGTGACCGGCAAGAGCAGCAAGGCCCTGCCGATCCTCGCCGGCACCAAGCTGACCATCAACAACACGGTGTACTCCTCCGGTTCCATCGACATGAAGAACCAGACCGCGTCGGTCAGCAAGACCGTGACCGACCAGACCGTCGCAGCCGGGCAGGATGCCTCCTACACGATCACGACCAAGGTTCCGAACTACGTGGGCTACAAGGTCAACGGTTACCAGTTCACCGTGTCCGATAAGTTCGCGCACAACGCGCCACTGTCCTACAAGACCGACACCCTGAAGGTCACGGTCGATAACAAGCAGCTGAGGGCCGGCACCGACTACACGGTCGCCGGCTTCGACGCCACGTCCAAGACCTTCATCATCGACCTGAGCGGCTACATCAAGGCCAAGGGCTTCAAGGGCACCCCCGTCGATGACTCCAAGTTCACCGACGCCGACCTGGTCGGCAAGAACGTGACCGTCGAATACAAGGCCACCGTGACCGGCAGCACCGGCAACACCGGCGCCGCGAACACCCCGACGATCAAGTATCCGAACGATCCGAGCAACAACGAGAGCAAGCAGGAAGTGCCGGGCACCCCGGTCAAGGTCTTCAACTTCGACTACACCCTGGTCAAGAAGGACAAGACCACCGGTGCTGCGCTCGAGGGCGCCAAGTTCGCCATCAAGAATGCCGCCGGCAAGTACCTCGCCTACACCCGCGACCAGGACGGCAACGGCAAGTGGATCACCCTCGACACCAAGCCGGAATCCACCGCCGACGGCACCCTCTCCGGCGTGTTCACCACCGACCCGAACGGCAAGGTGACCTTCACGGCCCTTGACGAGGGCAAGTACACCATCGAGGAGATCGCAGCCCCGAACGGCTACGTCAACGTGGGCGTGTCCTTCAGCTTCACGATCGCGGCCAACCTCTCCGGCACCGGCGCGGACCAGACCGCGAAACCGTCCTACACGATCGACGCCGATGGCGTCAGCAGCGATCGTTGGGGACTGGTCTCCGACGGCAGCACCGCCGAAGTGGTCGTGGAGAACGTGAAGAGCATCACCCAGCTGCCGCTCACCGGCGGCGCGGGCACCGTGCTGTTCACCGTGGTCGCAGCCCTCCTGATCGGCGCCGGCGTGACCGTCGGCGTCAAGTCCCGCAAGGCGAGCACCATCGCCTGAACGGTCTGACGGATGCCCCGGCCCTTCGGGTCCTTCTCCCTCAAGGGGACGTCCGTCCGAGAGGCCGGCATCCCATGGAAACCGCCATGGGATGCCGGCCTTTGCCGTATATGGCGTCTCATACGGAAAGGAACGGCGATGAGAAGGGAGTTCACTCCTGACGAACCTCGTACCTGCGCGGCCTGTGGGCCGTGTCCAACGTCACTCCGACGCGCATCATCTATTCCGACGAGTTCAAAAGATACTTCCTCCGCGAACACGGGAAAGGCAGGGGAGTGACCGAGATCTTCCGCAACGCCGGACTGCTGGCGCTGATCATCGGCAGGAAACGCATCGAACGCTGCGCCGCCCGGTGGGTCCGGCCGGATCATTGTCGTCACCAATGAGCAAGCAATACATCCCATCCCCAACAACCCGTTGAAGAAAGAGCCTAAGATTCCCGATGTGGTCGAGGCGATGGGCGTGCGCTCCATAAACCTACGTGAGTTCTATGACGCTAGCGGCGATCTCATTCCCCTGCCGTATCCCATTCGGCCGACACTCTGATCGTGTGCTGTCGGCGCGGCGTAGCGGTCATCGTGATCATTTGTCGCATCCTTTGCTGTTCCATTCGTGTGCGTCATCGGCGTAACCATCTCGCGTGTGTCGCCCGGGACATTGAGACAGAACAAACGCAATGGCTTCCTGAGCCGTGGCTTCAATGGAGGGTTTTAATCGTGTGCCGGCGCTGTTGCGGCAGCGAGGCGTTCCCTCTGGCGCAATCGCTGAAATGCCTGTATGATTGTCCTTATGTCGGACAATTCAGAGAATGCCGCTGTGGGGCATGGCGGCGAGAGAGACATGGCTCGGGATATTGAAGCGTCATCGATCGCGAGTCATATCGATTTGTTCTTCGATGAACTGCATCGCATTGACGTGGCGTATTCGGATTACGCTCGCCGAGCCGGAGTGTCGGATAATGTGATGTGCATTCTGGACTACCTCAAGGACCATGATGGGGCGTCGCAGCGGGCGATCTGCGAGTACACGCTGTTGCCGCGGCAGACGGTCAACAATGTCATCGCATCGTTTGTGGCGCATGGGTTCGTGGAGCTTGGGGACGCCGAAGGCGATCGTCGGGTCAAAACGGTCCGTTTCACGCCTGCCGGGCGCAGATATTGCAACAGCTTGATCGCGCCGAGTCGCGCCGCGGAGTATCGGGCGATGAGCGAGCTTCCTGACGAGCTGCGCAGCGCGTTGCTCAAGGGCATGGGCGTCTACGGGCGGGTGTTCCGCAAACAGATGCATGACATTTCCGTGTAGTTTTCCCGTCTCGGACTTCGCCACGCCGTATGGCTCAATTGTCCTACTTCGGGACAATACTGAGATATGAGCGTAGACGATTTCGCGAGGGGAAGGAAGAAGCATGCGGCTGGTTGCCCGTTTCATGAAGCCATACTGGGCGCTGTGCGCGGTGACGACGGTGCTGCTGCTGGTCGACGTCGTCGGCGCGCTGGTCATTCCCACATTCGCCGCGGAGCTGCTGAACGAAAGCGCGACATCCGCATCATTCAAGAAGATGACCATCACGGCGGTCGGCATGGGCGTGGCCGCGCTGATTTCCGGCATGTGCGCCGTGGCGGGCGGATGGTGCTGCTCGCAGTTGACCTCTCGCGTCGGCAAGGACATGCGCATGGCTCTGTACCGCAAATCCATGGATCTGTCGATCTATGATTTCCGCAATTTCGGTACGGCATCGATAACCACGCGAACGATCAACGACGTGGTCAACATCCAGATGGCCATGACCAATGTGCTGTGCATGCTGATGCCGGTGCCGATCATATTCATCATCGCGCTGACCCTGTCGTTCCGGCTCGACGTGACCCTGTCTCTGTGGCTGCTGGTGGCGATAGCCTTCGTGTGCGTCGTGGCGCTGTTCATCATGCGATCCGCGGCGCCGTTGTTCCGCAAACTGCAGAAACTGCTTGACCGCATCGGCGCCGTGCTACTCGAAAACCTTACCGGCGTCCGCGTGATCCGCGCCTTCAACAAGGAATCCCATGAGCGGCGGCGCATGGACGGCACGTTCGTCGACTACGCCGATACGTCCATCAAGGCGAACCGGCTATTCGCGAACCTCGACGGCCTGTCGTACTTCGGCATGAACGCATTCATCGTCGTCGTGTATTTCCTCGCGGGAGGACGCATCAGCGCCGGAAACTTCCAAATCGGCGACATCACCGCCATCGTGGAGTATGCGATCATGGCGCTGTTCTATCTGATGATGGCGCAGATGGTGATCATCACCTTGCCGAGGGCGCTTGAATGCTGCGAGCGTGTGCGGCTGGTGCTGGACCACAGTCCGCAGATCGCCGACCCGGAGCCGGGCGCGGCGGTGGATATGAGCGGTCGCGGTCCGCTCCCGGACGGCGAGGTGCTGGCGTTCCGCGATGTGACATTCCGTTTCGCGGACGCGCAGGAGGACACGTTGCGACATGTCAGCTTCTCCTGCAAGACGGGCCAGACCACGGCGATCATCGGTGGCACGGGCTCGGGCAAATCGACGATCGCCATGCTCGCACTGCGGTTCCATGACGCCAATTGGGGAGAAGTCACCCTCGATGGCGTGGACGTGCGCAAGATGACGCAGCACGATCTGCGGCGCCGCGTGTCCTACGTACAGCAGCAGGCGTGGTTGTTCTCGGGGACGATTGCCGACAATCTGCGGTACGGAGACCGAGATGCCTCCGATGAGCGGCTGAATCATGCGATCGATGTCGCGCAGGCCCGCGAGTTCGTCGATTCGCTGCCGCAAGGACTGGAATCCCGCGTCGCGCAAGGCGGTACGAACTTCTCCGGTGGGCAGAAGCAGCGTCTGTCGATTGCGCGCGCACTGACCGGAGACACCCAGCTGGTGGTGTTCGATGACAGTTTCTCGGCGCTCGATTTCAAGACCGACGCCGCGTTGCGGCATGCGCTCGCCGCAGAGACGAACGGGCGTGCGGTGCTCATCATCGCGCAGCGCGTGAGCACCGTCCAGCACGCCGACCAGATCGTCGTGCTGTCGGACGGACAAGTGGCAGGCATCGGCAAACATGACGAACTGATGGCGGACTGCGAGGTGTACCGCGAAATCGTCGAATCGCAGACCAAGGAGCCGGCAATGGGAGAGGAGGCGTGACGAGAATGACAACGCAGAATGACGATATGACGGAAACCGTTGTGAACGCGGGCGACACGGTAAAGACCGACGACATCGAGCTCGAAGCGCCGAAGAACGCGATGGTCACAGCCCGGCGGCTGTTCGTGCAGCTGGGCAATCAGCGGGTGCGCCTGTGCGTGGTCGCCGCGTCGATTCTGCTGTTCACGTTTTTCCATATCGCCGCTCCGATGTACAGCGCCGTCGTGGTGGACTCGATATGGGATGCCGTGCAGGGCGCATGGCGTGACGGCGTTCCGTTCTCAGTAAGCTGGAACGCCGGCGGTATCGGCTGGACGATCCTGATTCTGGCAATCCTGTATCTCGGCGAGTGGGGCTTCTACTACCTGCAGTCCTATCTGATGGCGTCCGTGGCCGAAAACCTCAACCTGACGCTGCGCAAGCAGATCAGCGCGAAGATCCAGCGGCTTCCGCTGCGCTTCTTCGACCGCAATAAGCCGGGAGAAGTGCTGAGCAAGGTCACCAACGATCTTGACCGTATCAGCGAAGTCATGCAGACGGGGTTGCTGCGACTCATCACTGCCATCACCACGGTGACCGGCTCGCTGGTCATCATGGTCTACTACTCGTGGCTGCTCACGGTCGTGTTCCTCGTGTTCATGGCATTGAGCATGTGGGTAACCAAACTGGTCGCCCGCAAGAACCTCGAGATCGCGTCATTGCGTCAGGAGACCATCGGAGAGCTGACCGGCCTGGCCGAGGAATACTACAAGGGCCGCAACATCATCAAGGCATACAATCGCGAGGAAGACAGTGCGGCAGCGATGGAGGACGCCGCCGAACGCACCCGAAAAGCCGCGCAGCTCGCCGACTTCATCACGATATCCGTCAATCCTCTGATCCGCATGATCGCGCGGTTCTCGCAGATGGCGGTGATGCTGCTCGCCGGTTGGATGGTACTTGGCGGCCGCATGACCGTCGGCGTGGCGCAGGCGTTCTACCAATACATCAACCAGGTGTCCGAACCGCTGACCGAAGCCAGCTACATGATCAACTCGCTGCAGTCCGCGCTCGCGTCCGCCGAACGCACCTTCGAGCTGTTGGACGAGGAAGAGGAACGGCCCGACCCCCAGCCCGCTGACGCGGCGAAGATCGCTGAGGAGCCTGTGCGGGGCCGTGTGGTGTTCAACCACGTGAGGTTCGGATACGATCCGCAACGGCCGCTGATGAAAGACGTCAACTTCGTGGCCGAGCCAGGGCAGAAGGTCGCAATCGTCGGGTCAACCGGCGCGGGCAAGACCACGCTGATCAACCTGCTGATGCGATTCTACGAGATCGATGGCGGCGCGATAACACTTGACGGCGTATCCACAGCCACCATGACGCGAGGCGATCTGCGCCGCGAATTCGGCATGGTGCTGCAGGATACGTGGCTGTTCGGCGGCACCGTGGCGGAGAATCTCGCCTACGGGCGGCCCGATGCGACCCGCGAGGAGATCATCGCGGCGGCCAAAGCCGTGCGCGCCGACTACTTCATACGCACGCTGCCGCACGGCTACGATACCGTACTCGACAACGAGGCCGGGAACCTGTCGGTCGGGCAACGCCAGCTGCTCACCATCGCCCGCGTCTTCCTTGCGGACCCGCCGATCCTGATACTCGACGAGGCTACCAGCTCCGTCGATACCCGGACCGAGGCGGAAATCGGCAAAGCCATGACAAGACTGATGGCAGGACGCACCAGCTTCGTCATCGCGCACCGGCTGTCGACGATCCGTGACGCGGACCTGATTCTGTATATGGAACATGGTGACATCATCGAGCACGGCAACCATCATGAACTGTTGGAACGCGGCGGCCGTTACGCCGCACTGTACAACAGCCAGTTCGCGTGACACGTCAAGGCTCATCGACGGGCGATCATGCCGGCGATGAGCCTATGCCTCGCGGTCGAGCGGAGGCAACTTGTGCAGGGTCCGCACGATGTCGCATTGGTCGCGCAGCGTGCCTTCGTCGGCGCACATCGTCGGGTACCACATGCGTTTGCGCAATGTGGACTCCGCCCTCAACAGCATGCCGTCATCGTTGGCGTACTGAAAATGCAGATGACTGAGCAGGCCGCCGCTCGCCAGCGCAGCCCGTTCGGGCATCGGATCCATCGCCACCAGCACACTGAACGGGCAGCCTGCCGGCGCGTCCGTCGCATGAAACACATAACAGGGTTTGCCCTCCAACCCCTTGGCGATGGTCCGGTCAAGCCGATACCGGTAGCGGCCCAGTGAACGATCCGGTCCTGCCAGCCAGTCGATGATGAATCCGTCGGCCTCGCCGGCCGCCGTTTCGACGCCGGCGCTCTCCTGCCGCGGCGCCCCGTGGCGAGGCGCCATCCTCCGAATCCGCATCGGCCTGACGGTATCGGAACGAGCAATCGCGCAACCGTATGATCACATCGCTCATAGTATGCCGCCGATGCTCAGTGCCAGCGGGATCGTGCAGACCGCCATCGCCGCCCAATCAAACCAACGCTGTGAATCTCCGTTATGCAGGTATGCCTGCCGGGCCGTCCCAATCCCTTGGTAAGTGCCGCGACCGACAGGTCACGCGAGACGATCGTCGCGTTCATCAACAGCGGAACCAGCACGAACTCCAGCGACTGGGCCGGATGCCGCAGCAGCGCGAGTCGGCCGGAGGCAAGACCGCGAAGGGCCATCGCGTCGCGGGTTCGCCGGTAGTCCCGCCCGATCGTCGGAAAGAACCGGATGACCACCATGCAGGGGATGGCCACCGATTCGGGCACGCGCATACGACGCAGCGCGCACACGAATTCGCTGACGCGCGTGGTGGAGAACGCGTAGGCGCCGGTGATGAAACAAGGCATCATCATGCGAAGCCCCACGGAAAACAGCCCGACGACATGTATCCAGGCGTCGGCGCCAGAGCCGGAGGCCGACGCGGCACCGTAGGGCATGCTTTTGAATCGGGCGGGCCGCCGTGTCCAGCGTCCCCGCGTCCGACAACAATCCCAACCCCAGCAGAACCGCATAGCAGGCCGTCAGCCGCAGTCCCATACGCCAGCGTCCGGCAAGGAACAGCGGCGTGAGGAACAGTGCCGTCAGCAGCGCTTCGGCTCGCGCATCCGCGTGGAAGAACAACAGCATGTTGGCGAGCAGCAGCAGATACAGTTTCGCCCGAGGGTCGAGGATGACGGCCGCTGGCGCGGAAGCGGACTTGGATCTGCTCATGCCGTCTGCGCCGGCTGCATATGCGCCGATTCGCCCCGCATGGCTGCTCTCGAATGTTGCCCGTGAATTCATGATGTGCCGGTGTTGATGTTCGCGAACACGCCGTCGATGTATGCGGCGTCCTTCATGAACCATAGCCTGGTCAGGCCGTACGAGAACACCACGTAGCTGATGAGGATGCCGATCTTGCTGGAGTATTTGCCGGCTTTGGCAATCAGGTCGGCGGCCAGCGCGAAGTACAGCGCGGAGAACACGCCGATGTTGATCAGATCGGGGATGTCAGCTTGCCGGAGCGGCTCTGGCGTGCGGTGCCGGCCTCGGCGGGGCTTCCCGCCTGTGCGGTCGGGCGGGCGCGCCAGACAAACTGCGCCGATTGCGATGCCTTGCCTAGATGCGTGGGCCGGGGCGCCACAATACGGGTTGAAATAGCCGAAATCCGCAATTCCCCGTGTCAAATCGCCGTTTTGTGGCCCGAAAACGGCGATTTGACACGGGGAATTATCAAGAACGGCTATTTCAACCCGTGTTTTGGTGAAGTGCGACGCCGCGATGGAGGGGCGCGGAAAAAGAGAAAGCCCGGCGGGGAAGCCGGGCTTGAGAGAGAAGAGAAGAAGGGGTTCAGTTATTGCGGCCTTGCGGTCGTGATTACTATATAAACGCATGTTTCGGGGCAAGTCATGTGGTTTACCTGAAAAATTCGTGTGAAACCCTGCGTATTTGGCTGAGATGACATAGTATTTGGCCTTCCGCAGTTTTTTCTGCCGCAGCCGTCCCGTTGATGCACGATGGTGAGGCCGGCTCCTACAGTGGTCGTCATGTCATGCACCACATTGCTTATCGGAAAATCAGCCAGCTGCAGCGGCGCGACGATCATCGCCCGCAACGATGATTCCGGCTCCGGCCGCTACGATCCCAAGCGGCTCGTGGCCGTGGCGCCGACGGACCAGCCGCGCCACTACCGCCGCCAGCTCACCCATGTCGAGATCGAAACGGCAGCACAACGGGACGGGGCTGCCGAACCGAGGCGTGCTCGCCGAGGCCGGCGCAAGCGAGCGCAACGTGGCGATGAGCGCCACCGAAACCATCGCGGTGAACGAGCGCGTGCTCGCCGCCGACCCGCTGGTCGAGCTCAGGCCAGCCGAAGGCGTGCCGGGAGAGGCCGGCTATCGGCCGGAGACCCCCGGCGGCATCGGTGAGGAGGACATCATCACGCTGGTGCTGCCGTATGTCTCTTCGGCCCGCGAGGGTGTGGAACGGCTCGGCGAGCTGCTGGAACGGTACGGCACCTATGAGTCGAACGGCGTGATCATTTCCGACGTGGACGAGATCTGGTATGTCGAGACAATCGGTGGGCACCACTGGATTGCGCGCCGTGTGCCCGACGACTGCTATGCGACGATCCCCAACCAGCTGGGCATCGACGACTTCGACTTCTCCGACGCGTTCGGCGAGCGGCGGTTCTTCATGTGCAGCGCGGACCTGCGCGAATTCATCGATCGGCACCATCTGGGCCGTGCCATGCGGCCCGCGCAGGGCGCCGGTTTCGGCGTCGCCGCCGTGCTGCCGGACCACATCAACCCGCGTGCGGTGTTCGGCACCAGCACCGTCAAGGACCATATCTACAACACGCCGCGCGCCTGGTACATGCAACGTCACCTGAACCCGAGCGAGGATTGGGATTCGCCCGCGGCCCGCTACACGCCGACCTCCGACGACATCCCGTGGTGCCGGGCGCCGGAGAACAAGGTGACGGTCGAGGACATCGACTTTCTGATGTCGTCGCATTTCGAAGGCACGCCTTTTGACCCGTACGGAACGCTCGGCACACCGGAAAGCCGGCATCGCTACCGTCCGATCGGCATCAACCGCACTGGTCACATGGTCGCGATCGAACTGCGGCACGACGTGCCGGCCGCAGCGGCGGCGGTGATGTGGATCGCCTTCGGTTCCGGTCCGTTCACGGCGGTCGCACCTTTTTATGCGAATGTGGACGACACTCCGGCGTATCTGCGCGACACCACGCCCGAGGTCTCCACCGACAACCTGTACTGGACGAACCGTCTGATCGCCGTAATTGCCGACGCGCACTGGTACGAGACGCGCAACGCGATCGAATACTATGGCGAGCAGGTGCGGGCGTTCGGGCGCCGGCTTGTCGAAGAAACGGATGCGGCGCTCGCCGATGCCGAAGCCGGGGACATCCGCGCGGCGCTCATGGCTGCGAACGAGACGATGGCCGGGCGTCTGCAGGATCTGACCCATAAGCTGCTCGATAACGTGCTGTATACGTCGAGCAACCTGATGCGCAACTCGTTCGCCATGTCCGATAGGTGGGTCTGAGGGCTTGCTCCCTTGTCGCAGCGAACGGTTCTCAATAAGAAAGGTGCGAGTCCGTGTGACGGGGAAAACGAACATGAAAACAGTAGAAAGCCCGGAATTCCGGGCTTTCTACGCAATGTTCGCTTGTTCGAAAATGTGCGGAATCCTCGCACCTTTCTTAATGAGAACCGTTCGCTGCTACCTCATACGTCTGCGCGTGGAAATCACACGTCACGGCGGTGCCGTCGGCGAAGACCGAGCGCTGCACCAGCGGGTCGCCGCCGACAAGGTCATGCCGCACGAGCTCCTGCATGCCGACGCGCCGGTGCAGCCCGGCTACGACCGCACACCGCTCGATGTCATTCTCGGTACGGGCGCGCAGTGCGGCATTCATATCACCGTCCATGCCGGCATATGCGGCGTCACGGATCAGGTACGGCGCACCGCCGTTGAGCAGCGCGTACAGCATGTAGTCGTCGCCACCGGCCACCCGATCCATCATCCACGGCTGGATCACGCAGTCATGGTAGACGAGGTTGTACAACGGCACCGGGATGCCGTGCCGAGGCGCGTCGGGGGAGCGCATTTGGAAGTCGTACGGCGCGTAATGGCAGAACACCAGGCTCGGCACCGCCCAGTCGGACACCTCCTCGGACGAGGTGAGAATGCCGTGCGCCAGCAGGTATTCGAAGCATTCGGCGCGGCGCTCGTAGCATTCGCGGCGGGTCATGCGGTGCTCGGGATGCGAGCATTCGTCGCCTTCATTGCAGGTGAACACGTCCAGATACGCGCAGTCCAGCACGATGCCGTGCGTGGCGATCTCACTGAAGTTGCGGCGCACGTAATCCGGCGCAAGCTCGGCGCACAGGTACGTTTGGCGCCCGCCGGCCCACATCGCGTGCTCGGGCATCGTGCCGTCCGCCAGTCGGATCGCATTGCGCGGGTCGAACGTGCGCGCGGCGAAGTAATAGTCGCGGTATTGGTCATGCGTGCCGAACAGGTCTCCCTGCTCATGACAGGCGTCGATCAGCGATTTCATGCCCTTCCAGCCGCCGGCCTCGCGGCATGCGGGCAGATAGTCGGGATGGCCGTTGTCGTAGCCGGGCTGCGCCCAGCCGTCCAGATGCAGGTACAGCCGCCCGGCACCCATTTCGTGCAGCGTACGCATCTGCCGCTCGCGCTGCGCGAACGTGACGAGCGAATCATTCTTGCCGGGCTGCGCGGGATCATAGAACGACGAGTCCGGCTGAACGTTCGTCTTGATACCGACATGCACCCATGAACGGCCGAGCAGGTCACGCACCGACGGGTTGCGCGCCGCCTTCTCCGCCAGCGTGCGCAGCCGGCCGCGTTCGTTGACGTAAGCGCGGTACGTCTTGCAGATGGCGGTATGGTCGGCATGGTCGAGGAGACGATATCGCACGACACGGCGGTAATCCATGCGGCCGAGACTTGGCTCGAACCACATTCCGACGTGCGTGTACGGTCCGCCGGCCGGATGGTCGATGTCATATCCTGCGTTCCACGGCGTCTCGCAGATGGCGATGTACGCATGCCCGTCGCTGCGCAACTGCGCGAACCAGGGCATGTACCCGCCCGCAGTCTCGAACCGCCCGCCGAAGGAGACCGCATCAGTGCCGACCTCGGTAGGCCAGCTATTCGGTATCATCACGCCCTGCTCGTGGGTGATGAGCGTCACGTCATGCGCGTCCGCACGGTCGAAGGACAGCGGCGCAGGCCAAAGCACCCTGTCGATGCGCGGCTCGGCCCCACACTCGCGCAGTGGCACCCATTCGCATAGCACGTCGCCGCTCGACCGCTCGATCCAGATATACGTCTCAAAAGCGTAATCCGCACCCGCGAACCCGGCGAACACGCTGCGCACGCCGACTCCGGTGCCGGTCTCGATCCGCTCATGCGTGACGGTAGCGGCGCCGGCGAACGAGAATGAACGATCCTCGCGCGTCAGCTGCGGCTCTATGCCGTCGCAGCCGCTCCAGGTCGCACCGTCGCGGCTGAATGAGAACCGCAGCGTCGTCTCATCGAAGCGCAGCATGGTTCCGGACATGGTGAATTGCATCATGGACGTTCTCCTGATCGGTGATGGAGGGGCGAATATCAGCTGGCAGCCCCGTCGCGCGGCACGTCAGTTGAAGCCGACGACCTTCTCTGCGACGACATAGCCGCGTCGGATCACCCAGCGCCCGACAGACCCACGCAGGTTCAGCGCGCGCGACACCAGCTTGCGCCGCACGTCACGCCCGATGGCCGGCGACGCCTTGTCGATGTCCGCCCACAGTTCGTCCTTGAGACGGTAGTTTGCCTTGTCTTTCGACAGGATCAGGAACACCGACGTGACCGAGCTTTCGATCGCGAGGAAATGAATCATATAACGGTATAGGCCGTCCGGCACGGTTCCCGGTTCGGGAGTGGCCTCCACCATGCGCTGGTTGACGAGCCGCAGCTGCGCGACGCGGCGGATCATCACGTCGGTCTGTACGCTCTGCCCCTCGCGCCCGATGAAGTAGTGGTAGAACGGGATGTCCATGTACAGCATCGACTTGACCCACGGGAACGGCTGGTATGCGTAGATGAAATCGACGTAGAACGTGTGCTCGGGCAGCTGCATGCCGGAGTCGCGCACCACCTGGGTGCGGTAGATCAGAGCGTGCATCAGTATGTATTCGGCGACGCCGAAGCAGCCGAGATCGTCCCAGCCGAGCACGGTGTTGGCCGCCATCGCATGACGGAAGTTCACTGTGTGCTTGACGCGCTTGCCCACCTTGTCGTACACGTAATTGGTGACGATCATGTCGACCGGATCCGTGGCGACGCGCTGCACCCGCAGCGTGCCCATGAGCGTGTCGATGGAGGGCATATCCACCCAGTCGTCGGCGTCCACGACCTTGACATACATGCCGGTCGCGTTGGCGATGCCGGTGTTGACCGCGCCGCCGTGGCCCTTGTTGACCTGGTGGATTGCCCGCACGTTGCCGGGCCAGCGCCGCTCGTACATGTCGGCAAGTTCCGGGGTGCCGTCCGAGGATCCGTCATCGACGATCAACACTTCGATGTCGCTGTTGTCCGTCGCGGAGAGCAGCGACTCCACGCAGCGCTCCAGATACGTTTCCATGTTGTAGGCGGGCACCACGAAGGTGAGTGTTTTCGACGATTGTTCCATAGTTCCTCGTTATACAGGTGTCGCGGGGATGACGTGCGACACGTCGCCTCGGATGTTGCAGCGAGTCTAACCTCTACAAGCAAAGCTATCACTAAGCGGCGTTCAGGCAAGTCCCGTCGTCCGTTCCGCCGTTTTTTGGGCTTCCGGCTTGTGCGCGGTTCTGATGATCAGCCGGCGCTCGCGGGCAGGTATGCCGGTTCGTCCGGTTCGGCGGTCTCGACAGGAGCGTCCGGCTCGTCCGGGGCCGTTGTCTCGCTCCGCTCTTTGTCTCGACGTTCTTTGTCTTCCTTGGCTGCGAGCTGCTTCGCCTTCTGGCTCTCGAACCGCAGGATCGGCTTGGAATCCAGCCGGCTCAGGCCGTGCCATGCGAGGTCGACGATGTATGCGGCGAGCTGCTCCTTGTTGACCTTCGGCCGGTCCGCCCAATATTGACCGGTGAATACGGTCATGCCGACCAGCATCTGCGCATAGTATGGCACGCCCTTGGCGGAGAGCTTCCGGCGTTTGAACGCGGCGGTGAGCAGATCCTCCACGCGCAGGCTGATGTCGCCCAGCAGCGAGTTGAACGATCCGGCCGGGTCGGTGGTCGGCGAGTCGCGCACGAGCACTTGGAAGCCTTCGGAGTTCTCCTCGATATAGGTGAGCAGGGCGAGTGCCGCGCGCTCCACGATCTGGCGGGGATGCGCCTTGGTGTCGGACAGCGCCTCGATGAGCGCATTGGTCAGCTCGCGCATCTCACGGTCGACGATTACCGCGTACAGTCCCTCCTTGCCGCCGAAATGCTCGTAGACGATCGGCTTGCTGACCTTCGCGTTCGCGGCGATCTCCTCGACACTCACCGCCTCGAACCCCTTGGATGCGAACAACGCTCGCCCCACGCGGATGAGCTGTTCGCGGCGTTGCAGCGCCGTCATTCTTGCAGTATTGGCCATGAGCTCCAGTGTAGTGGTCGCGGTGCCTAGCGCCTATACCCCTATACCCCCCGAAATGTTGTCGGGGTCTACGTTTTCGCGGTAGGTCGTGCGAGGGTCGTGCGGCTGAGGAGAGTCAATCATGAAGACGTATGTGGCCCCGTCGATGACGGCGAGCGAGTTCGACAACCATGACATCGTGTCGTGCGTGTCCTGTTTGATACGTGTTTTCGGTGGCGGTCGCGAGTGTTACCACGATGAGGGTGGGGCACCATTGCCCGACTTGTTCTATGTTGAATATCATGGGACCGCTGGCAATCCGGTGCCGTCTGGTATGCCGCTTTATGCATTGGTGGCAGATTTGCCTATACCAGCGTCTTCCCCGGTTCGATATGTAGGGACGACTCAGGGGCAGCGTCTGTGCCAGCAGTCCAATTAGTCGTCGACTTGGCTGCAACAACGCGACGTATGTGGTATTCCGGCCGCTGTCCGTTGCGGTTTTTAGGCTGGAGCCATGGATACGAATCTGATTATCGGCATCGTCGCCGCAGTGGTGATTGTCGTCCTGCTTATTGTGTGGGGCGTAGTACGCGGCAAGTCGCGTAAGAACGAAGTCGGCGGCCGGCCGGCGGAAACCGCAACATCGCCGCGCCAGGCGGGTCGTGCGGGTGAAGAACCCGAGACGGCCGCCGCAACAGTTGACAGGCAGCTCTCTGCTCCCGAAACCGAGGGCGAAACCGCCTCCCCTCGAAGTGAGGAAGAGCGTAAGCCGGTCGAACCGACGCAGGCCGCCCCGGCCAAGCCGGCGGCTCCCGCATATGATGTACCGGAAAAATCCGGCTCGCGCATTCAGCGGCTCAAGGCGAAACTTTCCAGGTCCTCGAATCCGTTCGGCAAGGCGTTGTTCAACATCCTCACCAAAGACAACCTCTCCGAATCCGATTGGGAGGATGTCGAGGACACGCTGCTGCTGGCCGACGTCGGTGCCGAAGCAAGCGAGCAGCTAGTCGGCGAATTGCGCCGCGATGCGCGCATCACCGGCAAGGCAAGCCCCGACGAGGTGCGCGCCATGCTGCGCGACAACCTGCTCGACCTGGTCGGCCGCGACACCGACCGCCGTCTGAACGTCGACAAGCCGGACGCGCACAAGCCCGGCGTCATCATCATGGTCGGCGTCAACGGCACCGGCAAGACCACCACGGCCGGCAAACTGGCCCGTCTGTTCGTCTCCGAAGACAAGAAGGTCGTCATGGGCGCGGCCGATACGTTCCGTGCCGCCGCAGCCGACCAGCTCGAAACCTGGGGCGCCCGCGTCAACGTGCCCGTCGTGCGCAGCGACAAGGACGGCGCCGACCCGGCATCGGTCGCGTTCGAGGCGGCGGCCCGCGCCAAGGAGGACGACGCCGACGTGCTCATCATCGACACCGCCGGCCGCCTGCAGAACAAGTCGAACCTGATGGACGAGCTCGGCAAGATTCGCCGTGTCACCGAAAAGAACCTGCCCGTCGACGAAGTGCTGCTCGTGCTCGACGCCACCACCGGCCAGAACGGCATGGCGCAGGCGAAGGTGTTCGCCGAGGCGATCGGCCTCACCGGCGTCGTGCTCTCCAAGCTCGACGGCTCCGCCAAGGGCGGCATTGTCATCTCCGTGCAGAAGGAGCTCGGCGTGCCGGTCAAGCTCGTCGGCCTCGGCGAAGGACCGGACGATCTCGCGCCCTTCGACCCGGAAGGATTCGTCGACGGCATTCTCGCGTGAGGTTGTTCGCAAACCGTCGGACATGAACCCTGCAAGCCGGCAGTCCACAACGTGGACAGCCGGCTTTTGCATTCCGGAACCGTTGCCTGCGCCGGAATCCGGCCGAAAGCCAAGATCCGCGTCATCGCGCTTTACATGAGCGTAACGTGTCGTAACGTGTTGAAAACTCAGCGAGCGTTGCATATCGTTGTGTTGATTCCCCTATCAGGGGATGTCAGATGAAGTGGTAACGACCCGCTTCCCGCGCGGTCAAGATGCGCGGCGGCGGGAACGAACAAGAGAGGAAGGTAACGATGGACTCCGGTAATACCGCATGGATGCTCACATCCGCAGCCTTGGTTTTCCTCATGACGCCTGGCGTGGCGTTCTTCTATGGCGGTATGGTGCGCGCCAAAGCCGTGCTGAACATGCTGATGCTGTCGGCGGCGGCCCTGTCGGTCACCGCGGTCGTATGGACGCTGTGGGGCTGGTCGATCGCATACGCCGGCAGCAGCATCGGCGGCATTTTCGGTGACCCTGCGACCGGGTTCCTGCTGAAGGACACGATGGTGTTCGACGCCGGCACCCGTCAGTACACGGCCGCCGGCCTTGCCGCGAACGGCAACAAGTACCCGAGCAGCGTGGACGTGTCGTTCCAGGTCACGTTCGCGATGATCACCGTGGCGCTGATCTGCGGCGCGATCGCCGAGCGCGTGAAGTACAGCACGTGGATGCTGTTCGTGGCGCTGTGGGTCACGTTCGACTACGCGCCGATGGCGCACATGGTGTGGAACAACGGCCTTCTGAGCGCAAAGGGTCCGATCTCCACCGCGATCGGCGCCGCGGCGCATGATTTCGCAGGAGGCACGGTCGTTCACATCAACGCCGCAATGGCGGCCCTTATCATCGTGCTGATCATCGGCAAGCGCAAGGGCTTCGGCACGCAGCCGATTCGCCCGCACAACGTGCCGTTCGTCATGCTGGGCGCGTTCCTGCTGTGGTTCGGCTGGTTCGGCTTCAACGCCGGCTCGGCGTTCGCGGCCAATGGCACCGCTGGCTATGCGTGGATGAGCACGACCGCGGCGACCGCGGCTGCCATGCTCGCCTGGGGCTTCACTGAGAAGATCCGCACCGGTCATTACACGGCTATCGGCGCGGCCTCGGGTATCGTCGCCGGTCTGGTTGCCATCACCCCCGCGGCCGATGTGGTATCGCCGTTGTGGGCCATGGTCATCGGTGCGATCGCCGGTGTTCTGTGCTGCTTCGCATGCGGCCTGAAGTTCAAGCTCGGCTATGACGATTCGCTCGACGTGGTGGGCGTGCATGGTGTCGGCGGTTTGACCGGTACCGTGCTCATCGGCTTCTTCGGCGAGGGCACTGGTCTGCTCGCCGGCGGCGACTGGCGCCAGCTGGCCGTGCAGGTCATCATCGCCCTGTGCGCGATGCTGTACTCCGGCGTGGTGACCGCGATTATCGCGTTCGCGCTGGAGAAGACCATCGGCTGGCGTGTGACCGAAGCCCAGGAGGTCGGCGGCATCGATCTGGCCGATCAGGGCGAACGTGCCTATGATTTTGCTGGTACTGCCAGCTCGGTTCTCAAGGAGGTGAGGTGAGATGAAGCTCATCACTGCCATCATTCAGCCCCATAAGCTCGATGACGTCAAGGAGGCGCTCGCCGCTGCGGGCGTGCACGGCCTGACGGTCTCGGAAGCCAACGGTTACGGCCGCCAGCGTGGCCACACCGAGGTGTACCGCGGGGCGGAATACACGGTCGATCTGATTCCGAAGATTCGCGTCGAGGTGCTGTCCGATGACGCGGACGCGGAGACCCTGGTCGGCGTGATCGTCAAGTCTGCCGGTTCCGGCACGATCGGCGACGGCAAGGTGTGGGTCGCCCCGCTCGATTCCGTGACCCGCGTGCGTACCGGCGAGACCGGCTCCGCCGCGATCTGAAATCGGCCCGTGGTTCGGCGCTTTCCGCCGGACGCGGGTTATCGGTAAGACAAGTCCCCGCACGCCGTCACCTGACCATGCGGGGACTCTTTTATATATCGACATCCTTGCCTCCGGTGACGGAGGGCAAGGATTGAAATTGCTCCCGCTGGCGGGAGCTGTCTCGCGTAGCGAGACTGAGGGTGGTCTTGTGCACCCGGGTGGGTTTGACCACCTCCAGTCGGCTCCATCGACAGCCCCCGCCTGCGGGGCGGAATTTGGTGAAGGTGGTGTGTCTTGAGTTCGGCGGTCGATCATCTCAAGCAACGGTTCATGGACATGAGCCAGCCGGATGCTGACGGCGTGTACCGGGGTGGCTCCGCGAAGCGCCGGGCGCGAACGGAGCTCGCCATGGATTGCCTGCGCCGCCTGTGGAGTGACGCGGTGGCCGCGGTGCCGTTCGACGTGCCGTCCAC
>OATA01000912.1_pt1 | contig 22362 bp, 15 predicted proteins | sample 1516451 | NCBI WGS metagenome assembly OATA01 (sample SAMEA2579905, study PRJEB22360) | human gut metagenome | biome: human gut; feature: human-associated habitat; material: faeces | place: Denmark | collected 2008/2010 | reverse complement strand
GCGTGAAATTCAAATTTGCTGACGAGCTCCGCAAGATTGCCGAGTACATTGAAATCAACACTACGGAAGATACCGCAGTAGCGGGCTAACACCCGCTACAAACCCCTTTGACAGTGTGTTTTCCTAATAGGCGCTAATCATATGAAATTAGCACATCATTCGGAAGTTTTTCTGTTCTCTTCAATACTCTCACCCACACTGCGGAATCAGCAATTTCATTTCTACTTTCTACGAGATACCAAACCGGGACTGTCACTGTACAGCGTGGGCACTTCAATACACAGTCAATACTTACTAATCGATTTGTAACGCCAACACATGCAATCTTGGCCTTGTCGCCAGTTGAAAACGTCAATTCGCTCTCACAATTTTTGCAGTAAAATGTTCGACAAACAACTCCTACATCCAACCTTTTCTGTTCACCATATGGAAGTTTCTTCTTTAAGAATCCATCAACCTGTTTGAACTCCAAATCTGGTTCTTTTGACAACACATCTGATAAACGCATCTTTTATGTCCTTACATCAGTTTTCACTATTTTCAGCCAAATACCTGTCAAAATCGCTCTGGTACAGCCGATCCTGCACCACACGGTACTTTTCAAACTCCGTTTCGGCGTGCATCTTTGCAAGCTGTGCCGAGATTTTGCCTGCATCCTTCAGCACTTCCAGATCATCCGCCTGCAAATAGATGTCCAGCCGCTTGGCCCAGTCCTCCATGGTCATGGGAATATGACGGCGGGCACGGTTCTCGGCAAGGTCGAGGTATGCCGAAACGATCAGCTCCATGGATTTCATTTCATCTTCAGTCAGGTAGTTTTTCGCCACCGAAACATCGCTCTTTTTGATTTTGCCATTGGGAGCATCCTTCCATGTGTGGAGCCCCATGTGCGGCTTTTCGGCATCGGCACGCTCATAGATCAGTTCTGCCGCTGTATGGCGATGCACGGCATAGTGCATCTTGTTCTGTACCTTCGCAAAGAACTCTTTTGTGGTCAGCGCATTGCGGTCATAATCCAGCGAAGTAGCGTAAATGTCAGTGAGTTTCTGGTAGAAGTTGCGCTCTGAAATGCGGATCTCCCGGATGCGCTCCAATTGCTCTTCAAAGTATTTCTTGGTCAGGACTGTGCCGCCGTTTTTCAGGCGCTCCTCATCCATTGCCCACCCCTTGATGGTGTACTGCTCCACGATCTGGTTCGCCCAGACACGGAACCGCACCGCCCGCTGGTTGTTCACCTTGAAGCCGACCGCAATAATTGCCTGTAAATTATAGTGTGCCACCTCGCGCGAAACCTTGCGCCCGCCTTCTTCCTGAACTATTAAGTATTTCTTAATAGTTGCTTCCTGCGTCAATTCTCCGTCCTCATATACCTTTTTCAGGTGTTGATTGATTGCCGGAACAGAAACATCGTAAAGGGTCGCCATCATCTTTTGCGTCAGCCAGATGTTTTCATCCTCGTAGCGCATCTCAATGCTGTCCTTGTCCTCGCCCGTAGAGGCAACAAAGGTCAGGTATTCCGCCGCAGAAGAACGTACCAATGCAGAATCTTTCTTTTTGCTTTCCATCTCAGCCCTCGATTTCTGCCACGATCTGGTCAATAGCAGCCCGCAGTTCGTTTTCTCGTGCTACGATTTGCGCAATTTCAGCGTTCAGCTTCACAATGTCGATCTTCTCGCGGGTGTCCTTGGCTTCCACATAAGTGGAAACGGACAGATTGTAGTCATTTTCCTGCACCTCGGAATACTCCGCCAGATGGGAGAAGTGCGCTTCTTCTGCCCGCTGTGCAAAGGTGTCCACGATCTTATTGATGTTTTCCGGCGTGAGCTTGTTGTTGTTCGTCACCTTGACACACTCGCAAGAAGCGTCAATGAACAGCACTTTATTATCCGTTTTACCCTTTTTCAGCACCATGATGCAGGTGGCAATACTGGTGCCGAAGAACAGATTGCTCGGCAACTGGATGATGCAGTCAATGAAGTTGTTGTCCACCAGATACTTGCGGATCTTCTGCTCTGCGCCGCCACGGTACATGATGCCGGGAAAGCAGACGATTGCAGCCGTACCGTTGGAAGCCAGCCATGCCAGCGAGTGCATGATAAACGCTAAGTCCGCTTTGCTCTTCGGAGCCAGCACACCAGCCGGAGCAAAACGCGGGTCATTGATGAGCAGCGGATTCTCGTCACCGGCCCACTTGATGGAGTACGGCGGATTCGATACGATCAGCTCAAATGGTTCATCATCCCAGTGCTGCGGATTGGTCAGCGTGTCCTCACAGGCAATGTCGAATTTGTCAAACTCGATGTCGTGCAGGAACATATTGATGCGGCACAGGTTGTACGTTGTGATGTTGATTTCCTGCCCAAAGAAGCCGTTGCGGACAGCGTCCCGTCCCAGCACCTTTTCTGCCTTCAGCAGCAGCGAACCGGAACCGCAAGCAGGATCATAGACCTTGTTGATTTCCTTCTTGCCTACGGTACCCAGCCGGGTCAGCAGCTCCGAAACATCAGCAGGCGTAAAGAACTCGCCACCGGACTTGCCTGCATTGCTGGCGTACATGGTCATCAGGTATTCATAGGCATCGCCAAAGGCATCAATGTCATGCTCTTTCACATCGCCAAGGTTCATATCTGCCACGCCGTTCAGCAGTTTCACGAGCTTCTCATTGCGCTTGGCAACGGTCGCCCCCAACTTGTTGCTGTTCACATCGTAATCATCAAACAGCCCTGCAAACTGCCCCTCGGAGGAGCTGCCCTTTGCGGATTCTTCAATATGTCGGAACACCGTTTCCAGCGTTTCATTGAGGTTTTCATCGCTGGCCGCTTTTGCCCGCACATTGCAGAACAACTCACTGGGCAGGATGAAGAACCCTTTTTCCTGTACCAGCCCTTCCCGTGCCTGCTCTGCCTCTGCATCAGACATATCTTCATAGCGGAAATCCGGGTTGCCTGCATCAATTTCGCCCTGATTGATATAGCTGGCAATGTTCTCCGAAATATAACGGTAGAACATCGTACCAAGAACGTAGCTCTTGAAATCCCATCCGTCCACTGCGCCGCGCAGATCATCCGCAATCGCCCAGATTGCACGGTGCAGCTCTTCGCGTTCCTGCTCTTTTTTGGTGTCTACCATTTTTATTTCCTCCATCAAATGCGGATTTCCGCATTGTTTTCTTTCATTTTATCGCAATTTTCAAAAATAGTGCCAATCAAAACAGCATCTTTGCGATATGCAGTTTGCGGATGTTGCTTGTGCATTAAAAACGCAAACTGCTATAACATAGTAAATGTACCACTATTGGTACACCATGGTGTTTTTCCCAAAAGGATATACTTTTCCTTTATACTATCCTAGTAAAGCGTACCACAGCTTTTCCGTGATTGCAAGCCGATAAAACTTTCTATTGCATTTTTTGTCGAATTATCACTTATATGTACAGACCCCCGCCAGCATTCGCTGACGGGGGTCTGCTATGCTTACAGCTCTATGCTATTCTGCCTGTTCTTCTTCTGGCACCTATCTGTGGTCTGCTCCTGCTCCCTCATAAATCCAATGACTTGCTGCATCTTTTCGGCACCGAAATAGTTCCATACTCGCCTGAAATCACGTTTCATCGCATAGAGCTGAGAGTTTTCAGCCTCCACCTCTTTCAGCCGCTGGCTTAGATGATGGGTAGCCTTCTTCTCGTCCTGATAGAAGTGCAGATACTTATCCCGCTCGTCCTTGACCTCCCAGTACTTACGATGGAGGGCAAAGAGTACCTTCACCAGCTTCTGGATCAGCGGCATTGCCTTCTTCTCCCGGTAACTCTTGGCTGTCTCAAACGTGGCTGCTTCTGGCACCCATTCTTCTGGCCGCTGGGAGTATTGCGCTGACAGGTTTTCCAAACCTTCCATAATGGGAGCCAGCTTGTTCAGCTTCTGGCTCTGCTTCTGGTAGGTCAGCTCAGCTTCCTGCACCCGCTGTTCAGCGGCTTCTACGGCTGTCTGCGCTGTTTCCAGCTGTTCCTGCATCTCGGTCAGGTCGGTCTGGCACTCCTGCTTGGCAGCTTCCAGAGCCGCTACCTCTTTACTACGCTCCTGCTTTTTGAAGTCCAGCACAGACAGGTGCTCTTCGTGGGTGCCTTTCTGTTCCCACTCGATGCCGTGCCGCTCCATCACGGCAGCAAGCTGCTCTTTCTCGGCGTTGATCCACTGGTTCAGCTCGGATTCTCGCTTGGAGCCGCCTGCAAAGCCCAAGGCCCTCAGAGCCTGCTTCAGGGAGACCTTGGTGTCCAGTCCTTTGCCCTTCCAGCCGGACACATACGGCACGAAATCGATGTGCAGATGGGGTGTGGCTTCGTCCATGTGGAGGAACGCTCCGAACACCCGCAGTGTCGGGTTACGTTCTTGGAAGCCCTGCATATACTCGTCCAGCAGTTCCTTTGCCAGTGCGCCGTTCTCGGTCAAGACACCCATATCATCTTTGTTGCCGATCTGGACGATCAACTCATGGAAGAGCTTTTCCTGCTTGCCTGTCCGCAGGTGCTCATAGTAGTCGTTGATACAGCGGTCCTTGCGCTTCTGCTTGGCGTTGTAACGCTTCACTGCCTCGTCAAACAGTTCGTGGTACACCTTCTGAATCGGCTCATCACGGTACACGACATTCAGGCTGCTGCGCTTCGGGTCTACGTTTTCAGCGGTGAAACTTCTCCGGTTATGGTTGAGGGAGCCGGGACCCCGCATTGCGGAAATGGTTCTTTTCAATCGCACGTCCTTTCTCTGTGGAAGTAACTGGTGCCGGACACGGCATAGGCTTTGTTACTTTCGTCTAAAGTAACGCAAAAGCACTTTTGACAGACGTTCCGTCCATCAAAAGATGCCTTTGCGCCCTGCCGGGGGCTTTCGTCTGCGGACGAGGTTTCGCTGCACCTCACCGGTGCCCTGTCCAACACCACCTTCCTGCGTGATTGCATTCACAGGAGCGTGACACGCTCCTGTCCTCTGCCAATAGAGGAACTCACCAGCGGAAGCTTTCTGGCACGCCTCGTCTGTCCAGATACTCCTGCCGAGCCTGCTCCCGCTGTTCCTCGGTGGGTGCTGTCTTGTACTGGGCATACAGCTCATGCCGCAGCATCGCATCCAGTTTTTGCTCCAAGCCCTGTTCAATAACTTCTTCGTACTCATTTTCGCCGCTCAAATGATAATGCAGCAAGGCGACGAAAAGTTCCTGCGAAATCTGCACATTTTTCATCGTTATCACCATCCCGTGTCGGTTGTGTCGATTGTGACGGTATTTTACATAGTAGCAAAAATACCGTCACAACCGTCACGAATCGTCACGCCCCAGAATTTTCCAGCGTTAATTTGACCACCCTGCCCTCATGGGTGCGCCTGCTTTCGTACCGAATCCCATAGTCGTTGTAGAGCCTGTCGGCACTCACATTCAGCTTCCGGGTCAGGATGTTTGCCTGTATGCTCACACCCGGCAGACGTTCCAGCAGTTCCGTGGGCGCACCGCTCCACTCCGGCTGTTCCGGGGTGAGCATCTTTGCCACCGCTTCCAGAAGCGGGTCGGGCGGCAGCTTCCAAAGTTCCGTTTCGGCTCCTTGGAACTCCCACACGCAGCGTTCCCGGTCAAACTCCAATGTCAGCTCCTGATCCGGCTGGTCACGCCCCACGATGTCCAGTTGTGCGGTGTTGTCCGTGCGCCGCTTCTTCTGCATGATGAACGCGCCATCCGCTGCACCCAACAGACCGTTGGTGCCGGAGATCATATCAAAGCTGTCCTCGGCTTCCATCTTCCGGGTGTGATGAACCACCAGCAGGCAGATGCCGTACCTGTCGCTGAAAGTTTTCAGTTTGGTCACGATCTCGTAGTCGCTGGCGTAGCTGTATCGGTCACCGCCGATCTCCCGCACCTTCTGCAGGGTGTCGATGATGATGAGCCGTACATCCGGGTGCTCCCGGATGAATCCTTCCAACTGCTGGTCAAGTCCCTCGCTCACGGACTTAGCTTGCGTTGCGAAGTAGAGATTGCTGGTCTCCTCTACCCCGAACATCCGGGAGAGCCGCCGCTGCAGCCGGGCGTAATCGTCCTCCAATGCAAGGTAGAGGACGGTGCCCTGATGCACCTCGTACTCCCACAGCGGAAGCCCCATCGCCACATGGTAGGCAAGCTGCCCCATGAAGAAGGACTTACCCACCTTGGGCGCACCTACAAAGAGGTAGGTGCCGCTGTACAGCAGGTCGTTCACGATGGGTCTCCGGGGTGGATATACCGTGTCGTACAGTTCGGTCATTGATACCGTATTCAGCCCGAAATTGTTTGACTTTTTCGCGGCTTGCAGATTGATTTGCTTGTCCGAATTTGTTATAATATTGGTGGTAATTTTATCAGACGACTGTACCGCATCTGCGCCAACAGATGCACCCGGTACGGTCGTTTTTCTATTGTCTGTCATTCGCATTCCTCCTTAAGTCCGTTCAACGTCAGAGCCACCATTTGCAGGGTCTCCAGCAAGTCCGGCGGGACTTCTTCATCCACGGCCAGCCGCTGCAATTCCTGATAGATCAGCTCCATCTGGCCTCGTAGGGCTTTGTAGACCCTTGGGTTGCCTACCACAGTGATCTCCCGGTCGGTCAGGCGGCGAATGATATACTCCTGTTTGGTCAGCCCAGAGAGCTTTACTTTGGCTTCCAGAACCTCGTCCTCTTCCGGGGACATTCGGAAGGCTACCACCTTGTTCCGCCAGCGGCCTTGCTGGTCGAGTACTCGTTCCATCTTCATCCCTCCCTTCGCTCCATGTCCAGCTTCTGCGCCATCTCCTGCTGCTTTGAGGGGAAGAGATGGGCGTACTTATAGGTGATGTCCACGCTCTCATGCCCCACCCGGTCTGCGATTGCCAGCGCCGAGAAGCCCATCTCGATCAGCAGCGATACATGGGAGTGCCGCAGGTCGTGGATTCGGATGCGCTTCGCCCCGGCTTCCTTGGCTCCCCTGTCCATCTCGTGGTGCAGGTAGTTCTTGGTCACCTCAAAGATCCGCTGGTCTGGCTGAACTTTGTAGAGGGATTTCAGATAGTCTCTGATCTCGTCCGTCAGAAACTGCGGCATCTGGATGACACGGACGCTCTTGGGTGTTTTCGGGTCGGTGATCACATCCCGGCCTTTCAGCCTTTGATAGGATTTGGTGATGGAGAGCAGCCCCTTGTCCAAGTCGAAGTCTGCCGGAGTCAGAGCCAGCAGCTCGCCCTCCCGGATGCCACACCAGTAGAGCACTTCAAACGCATAGTAGGATTGCGGCTTGTCCATCATGACTTCTGCGAATTTGAGGTACTCTTCTTTTGTCCAGAAGAGCATCTCCTTGTGCTTTTCCGACCCCATGCACCCGGCTGTGGATGCTGCGTTTGATTTCAGCCCGTAGAAACGGACGGCGTGGTTCAGAATGGCACTGAGCTGTCCATGGAGCGTCTTGAGGTAGGTCGGCGAGTAGGCCTTGCCGTTTTTGTCCCGGTAGTTCAGCATCTCGTTCTGCCATGCGATCACATCCCGTGGCTTTATCTCGCTGAGCCGCTTTTCTTTGAAATACGGTAAGATTTTCGTTCGGATGATGTGCTCTTTGGTAGACCAGGTGTTTTCCCGGAGTCGCTTTTTCTTGTCCGTGATATAAATTTCCACAAAGGCTTCAAAGGTCATGGTCAGGTCTGCTGCCTGCTGAGGAAGGAACTCCCGCTCCCACGTCAGAGCGTCCTTCTTGGTGGCAAACCCCCGTTTCAGCTTCTTCTGCTTCACACCTTGCCAGTTCTCAAAGTAGAAGGAAGCGTACCATGTGCCCTGTTTGCTGTCCTTGTAGGCTGGCATCCTATCACTCCTCTCCTGCCCCGTAGATTTTCTCCTGATAGTACCTCCTGCTCACCCGGCCTCCCACGGTCGTGTAGCCCTTGGCTCTCAGTTCTTCGTTCCACTGGGCGATCATCTTGTACGCCAGACCCTGCGAGATGTCCAGCTCCTTTGCCAGCTCGTCTGCCTTGATAAAAATGCTATTTGCCATTTTTTGTCCTTTCTTTGTCGGTTTCGTTTCGGTGCCGCTTCATCCACGCTGACTTCCGGCAGGCATATCCCCTTTGCGGTGCTGTGCCGTCCCCTTGCGGAGCGCTCGCTTCCTTTCGGAAGGTCTTGGCGGTTTTGGTCAGTTTGGCGGTCATTCAATTTTACTAAGCATTTTTGCTTATCTTTTTGTGCTCTCATTATACTAAACACATTCCGTTAAGTCAAGAGGCTTTCGGGTAAAATATTAAACTTTTTTGTTTATTTTCTATTGCACCTCCTGTTTTTCTGTGCTATACTGGGTTCAACAAATATGTTTAAGTCAGGAGGCAATCGCATGGCAGTCGGTGACCGCATCAAACGTGCCCGCAACCTCCGAGGTATGACCCAGAAAGAACTGGGCATTGCCATCGGGTTTGAGGAGAAGAGCGCAGATATCCGCATCGCACAATACGAAAGCAACACCCGCACTCCCAAGGAAGAGCTGCTCCGCAAGATTGCGGAGGTACTGGACGTGAACTACCGTTCCCTCTATGAGCCGACTCTGTACGCTGCAGAGGATGTGATGTACACCCTGTTCGAGCTGGATGAGCACTATCCCGGCACCCGGCTCTACGAGGTCACAGACACCACCGACCCGGATTTCCCGGAAAAGCACATGGCAGTCAGTTTCCGCTATCGCCTGCTGGATGAGTTCTTAAAGGAGTGGCAGCTCCGTAAGAAGCAGCTCCGGGAGGGCGAGATCACCAAGGAAGAGTATCTGGAATGGAAGCTCAACTGGCCTCAGACCGCCGACGGCTGCGGCCGGTACGAGCCGAAGAAAAAGTGGCGTAAAGAATAAAAGACACAAAAATGCCCTCTGAAAAACTTACCGTTTCTCAGAGGGCATTCTCATGTCTCTCTTTATGAATAATCGCCTGATAGTATCAAAGCAGTATCAGAAAGCCTTTCGGCTCTCAAAATATTGCATTTCATCAGCACTTTTCAGGGTTTGCAGATTACTCGAGCTCGATCGTGGCGGGCGGCTTACCGGTGCAATCGTAGAACACGCGGTTGACATGCTTGACCTCATTCACGATGCGGCTGGTGACAGTGCCCAGGACATCCCAGGGCATGTTATAGCTTTCAGCGGTCATGAAGTCGGTGGTGGTGACAGCGCGCAGAGCCACAGCGTAGTCATACGTGCGCTCGTCACCCATAACACCGACGCTGCGCATGTTGGTCAGAGCTGCGTAATACTGGTTGATCTCCTTGTCCAGGCCAGCCTTCGCGATCTCCTCACGCCAGATGGCGTCTGCGTCCTGCACGATGGCGACCTTTTCGGGGGTCACTTCGCCGATGATACGGATGCCCAGACCGGGGCCGGGGAACGGCTGACGGCTGACCAGATACTCCGGCAGGCCCAGCTCACGGCCGACCTGACGGACCTCGTCCTTGAACAGGTTGCGCAGAGGCTCGACCAGTTCCTTGAAGTCCACCGTGTCGGGCAGGCCGCCGACATTGTGGTGGCTCTTGATGACGGTGGACTCACCGCCCAGACCGCTCTCGACAACGTCGGGATAGATGGTGCCCTGTGCCAGGAAATCCACCTTGCCGATCTTCTTGGCCTCTTCCTCGAAGACACGGATGAACTCCTCGCCGATAATCTTGCGCTTGCGTTCCGGCTCGGTGACGCCTGCCAGCTTGCCAAAATAACGCTCACGGGCATCCACGCAGACGAAGTTGATATCAAAGTTGGGGTTGCCGGGGCCGAAGACGGCGCAGACCTCTTCCTTTTCGTTCTTGCGGAGCAGGCCGTGATCCACGAAAACGCAGGTCAGCTGCTTGCCGACCGCCTTGGCCAGCATAGCTGCCAGGACCGAGGAATCCACGCCGCCGGACAGGGCGCACAGCACCTTGCCGTCACCGATCTCTTCCCGCAGTGCCTTGACGTTGTTCTCCACGAAAGAGTCCATCTTCCAGTCGCCCGTGCAGCCGCAGACGTTGTACACGAAGTTGTGCAGCATCTTCTTGCCCTCGGCGGTGTGCAGGACTTCCGGATGGAACTGGACGGCATACAGGCCCTTCTCTGCATTTTCCGCAGCGGCCACCGGGCAGTTCACCGTATGCGCCGTGATTTGGAAACCGGGTGCTGCCTTCTCGATGTAGTCGTTGTGGCTCATCCAGCAGATGGTGGAGGGCTGAACATCCGCAAACATCTTGCTGGAATTGTCCACGAAGACCTCCGTTTTGCCGTATTCACGCTCCGGTGCACGGCAGACATGACCGCCCAGCAGGTGCATCATCAGCTGGCTGCCGTAGCAGATGCCCAGGATGGGCACACCCCAGTTGAAGATCTCCGGGTCGATCGTCGGGGAATCCTCCAGATAGACGCTGTTGGGGCCGCCGGTGAAGATGATGCCCTTCGGGTTCTTGGCCTTGATCAGTGCCAGATCCGTCTTGTAGGAATAGATTTCACAGTAGACATTGTTCTCGCGGACGCGGCGGGCGATCAGCTGGTTGTACTGGCCGCCGAAATCCAGAACGATCACGGTTTCGTGCTGCATGATATTCTCCTCCCTGTTGCAGGTGTGCTTTTATAGATAAGAACAGTATAGCACATTTCACAACCAAAATCGACATCTTTTGTGGATTTGACCGGATTTATTTTTTTCGAATTGGGTGCCGCAGGACTGTCTTGCACTTTTCCGGAGCCGTGCGGCGAGGGTCGGAGAGATAGATCTCATGGTGGCGTCGGGCTGCAAAGTCAACCTCATATCCCTGCACCTCCGCAAAGGCGTCCATCTGGCGCAGTGTTTCCGGCTCACTGTCGTATGGACCAAGGTGCAGACACTGAACACAAAGCCCCTCGTCATAATGGAAGAATTCCGCCTTCGAGAAATCCTTCCGTTTTTTAGCGGTCGCTTCCTGCACAGCCCAGTCAAACTCAGCTTTCGTCACGAACTCCGGCAGGCGGATCATCGACGTCCACTCGAATGTCTCCTTGTGGGCGTAGTCCACCCCATCAACGCCTGCCTGATGCCACAGGCCCTCCAGCGGCGGAACGACATATTCGAAGTAACCGTCGATCTTATGGCTCCCCTTATAGCTCATCTTGATGGTAAAAGCAATGCCGTACAGCAGCTCCATCGCTGCCTGGTATTCACCATCCGGCTCATTGGGGTCGCCTTTTCCCTGCACCGCCACAAAATTCATGGGCGGGATGGTCACAAGCGTTGGTTGCTTCGACGGCAGGTAAAATTCCTTGTATTCTTTCTTATAATCAAAGGCCATCGTTTACACCCTCCGGCGATTTATTCTGTTTCAAGTGTATCACAACAACCAAAATTTGTAAAGCTGATTTTTATCAAAACGAAAAAGCCCTTCTGCGCCTGTCGCAGAAGGGCTGGTATAAACAAAAAGAGCGTTCCCACTCTCCGGAATGGGAACGCTCTTTGTAAGTTTAACCTTATGCCTTAGAACAGGCGCGAAGGGTCAAAATCACTCAATGATCTTGCCGACAACGCCGGAACCAACGGTACGGCCACCCTCACGGATAGCGAAACGCAGGCCCTCTTCCATAGCAACGGGGGTCAGCAGCTCAACGTGCATCATGACGTTATCGCCAGGCATGCACATCTCGGTGCCTTCCGGCAGGGTGATGATGCCGGTCACGTCGGTGGTACGGAAGTAGAACTGAGGACGATAGTTGGAGAAGAACGGGGTGTGACGGCCGCCTTCGTCCTTGGTCAGAACGTAGACCTGAGACTCGAAGACCTTGTGGGGATGGACAGAACCGGGCTTAGCCAGAACCTGGCCACGCTCGATCTGGGTACGATCAACACCACGCAGCAGAGCGCCGATGTTATCGCCAGCCTCAGCGAAGTCCAGAGACTTACGGAACATCTCCAGGCCGGTGACGGTGGTGGACAGACGGTCGGGCTTGATGCCGACGATCTCCATTGCATCGCCAACCTTAGCAACGCCACGCTCAACACGACCGGTAGCAACAGTACCACGGCCGGAAATGGTCATGACATCCTCGATGGGCATCAGGAAGGGCTTGTCCTCCTCACGATCCGGGTTGGGGATGTAGGAGTCAACAGCGTCCATCAGCTCCTTGATGCAAGCATACTCGGGTGCATCAGGATCCTTGGAGGTGGACTCCAGAGCCTTCAGAGCGGAGCCACGGATGATGGGGGTGTCGTCGCCGGGGAAGTCGTACTCGCTCAGCAGCTCACGGATCTCCATCTCGACCAGATCCAGCAGCTCTTCGTCATCAACCATATCGCACTTGTTCATGAACACGACGATATAGGGCACGCCGACCTGACGAGCCAGCAGGATGTGCTCACGGGTCTGGGGCATGGGACCATCGGTAGCAGCAACGACCAGGATAGCGCCGTCCATCTGAGCAGCACCAGTGATCATGTTCTTGACGTAGTCAGCATGGCCCGGGCAGTCAACGTGAGCATAGTGACGAGCGTCGGTCTGATACTCAACGTGAGCGGAGTTGATCGTGATACCACGAGCACGCTCCTCAGGAGCCTTATCGATGTTAGCGTAGTCCATGAACTCTGCATCACCCTTCAGAGCCAGGTACTTGGTGATAGCAGCGGTCAGAGTGGTCTTGCCGTGGTCAACGTGACCGATGGTGCCGATGTTAACATGCGGCTTAGAACGGTCAAATTTTGCCTTTTCAGCCATTGGAATATCCTCCCTTTATAATCGGATTGAATTTGGTTACAACAGTCCTGCAAACACAGAATTGCATTGCAAAACTATTCTACTAGATTCAGCCTGTAAAATCAAGTGTTTTTACAGGAAATTTTGCCGGAGCTACACCACCCCGGCAAAATTCTCTTTTAATTTAAGGCAATCAAGCCTTGGTACGGCCAGCAATGATCTGGTCGGCAATGTTCTTGGGCACCGGCTCGTAGTGAGACGGCTCCATGACATACTGACCACGGCCCTGGGTCTTGGAACGCAGGTCGGTTGCGTAGCCGAACATCTGAGCCAGAGGAACGAAAGCGTTAACACGCTGCGTGCCTGCCATTGCCTCCATGCCCTGAATCTGGCCGCGGCGAGCATTCAGGTCGCCGATGACATCGCCCAGATACTCATCGGGAACGATGACAGCAACCTTCATGATAGGCTCGGTGATGATGGGATCAGCCTTGCGCATAGCATCCTTGAACGCCATAGAACCAGCGATGGAGAAGGCCATTTCAGAGGAGTCGACCTCGTGATAAGAACCATCCCACAGGGTGACCTTGACGTCAACGACAGGATAGCCAGCCAGAACACCGGACTTCATAGCACCCTGGATACCGTTGTCGATAGCCGGGATGTATTCCTTCGGGATAGCGCCGCCAACGATGGCGTTGACGAACTCATAACCCTTACCGGGCTCGTTGGGCTCGATCTTGATCTTGACATGACCGTACTGGCCCTTACCACCAGACTGACGAGCGTACTTGGTCTCCTGGTTGGCCTCCTTGCGGATGGTCTCACGGTAAGCGACCTGAGGTGCGCCGACGTTTGCCTCAACCTTGAACTCACGCAGCAGACGGTCGACGATGATCTCCAGATGGAGCTCGCCCATGCCTGCGATGATGGTCTGGCCAGTCTCTTCGTCGGTGTAGGTCTTGAAGGTGGGGTCCTCTTCGGCCAGCTTTGCCAACGCGATGCCCATCTTCTCGTTGCCAGCCTTGGTCTTCGGCTCGATGGCGACGCGGATAACGGGCTCAGGGAACTTCATGGACTCCAGAATGATGGGATGATTCTCATCACACAGAGTATCACCGGTGGTGGTGTTCTTCAGACCAACGACAGCAGCAATATCACCTGCATAGCAGCAGTCGATATCCTTGCGGTGGTTGGAGTGCATCTGCAGGATGCGGCCCATACGCTCCTTGTTGTCCTTCACGGAGTTGTAGACAGTGGTACCTGCCTCAACCTTACCGGAGTAAACACGGAAGTATGCCAGCTTACCAACGAACGGGTCGGTAGCGATCTTGAAGGCCAGAGCTGCGAAGGGAGCGTCGTCGGAAGACGGACGGGTCTCCTGCTCTTCGGTCTCAGGATTCACACCCTTGATGTCCTCGACATCGGTAGGTGCGGGCATATAGTCAACGATAGCGTCCAGCAGCTTCTGCACGCCGCGGTTCTTGTAGGAAGAACCACAGACAACGGGGACCAGAGTGTTCGCAATGGTCTCTTTGCGGATAGCAGCCTTCAGTTCCTCACGGGTGATCTCCTCACCCTCGAGGTACTTCTCCATGAGCTCTTCGTCGTTCTCGGCAACAGCCTCGACCAGAATGTTACGGTACTCTTCAGCCTGCTCGACCATATCCTCGGGGATCGGTTCGGTGCGCATGTCGTTGCCCATGTCGTCGTAGTAGACCTCAGCGTTCATATCGACCAGGTCAACGATACCGCGGAAGGTATCCTCCTGACCGATGGGCAGCTGGATGGCCACGCCGTTGGCGTGCAGACGATCGTGCAGCATCTTGATGCAGCGGAAGAAGTCAGCACCCATGGTGTCCATCTTGTTGACGTACACCATACGGGGGACTTTGTACTCATCAGCCTGACGCCAGACGGTCTCAGACTGAGGCTCGACACCGCCCTTAGCAGCCAGAACGGTCACAGAACCGTCCAGCACGCGCAGGGAACGCTGAACCTCAACAGTGAAGTCCACGTGGCCCGGAGTGTCGATGATGTTGATGCGGTGACGGTTCTTCTTGAATGCGACCGGATCCTTCTGGGTTTCAGAGTGGCTCCAGTAGCAGGTGGTAGCAGCGGAAGTGATGGTGATACCACGCTCCTGCTCCTGAACCATCCAGTCCATGGTAGCGCCGCCATCATGAACTTCGCCGATCTTGTGATTGATGCCGGTGTAGTACAGAATACGCTCGGTAGTCGTAGTCTTACCAGCATCGATATGGGCCATAATGCCGATATTTCTCGTCATCTGAAGAGAAACTTCTCTGGGAGTAGCCATGAAATTAACCTCCTACAGAACAGATCAATAACGGAAATGAGCGAAAGCCTTGTTAGCTTCTGCCATCTTGTGAGTGTCCTCACGCTTCTTCACGGCGTTACCAGTGTTGTTGGCAGCATCCATGATTTCAGCAGCCAGACGCTGAGCCATGGTCTTCTCACCACGGCTGCGGCTGTAGGCAGTCAGCCAGCGCAGACCCAGAGTCTCGCGGCGAGCCGGGCTGACTTCCAGAGGAACCTGGTAGTTAGCACCGCCAACGCGGCGGGTCTTGCACTCGAGGCTGGGCATGATGTTCTCCATCGCCTTCTCGAAAGTCTCCAGAGGATCGTTGCCGGTCTTCTCCTGAATCATGGAGAAAGCCTCGTAAACGATCTTCTGAGCGACGCCCTTCTTGCCATCCAGCATCACGCTGTTGACCAGACGGGTGACCATCTTGGAATTGTAAATAGGATCAGCTAAGACATCGCGCTTAGCAATGTTACCTCTTCTAGGCATCTTTCTTCCCTCCTTCACAGAATGATATCATCGGTACTCGAAAGTAATAAAACTCCCGTTGTGTCACAAAGAGCTGACCTTACATAAACTGTTGCCCTCCGCACGTTTCTGCGGACTTGTTATTTATATAATGGAAAGCCGTTTATGGCGGTTCGTTCCTCAATTACTTCTTTGCAGCACCGGCCTTAGGACGCTTTGCGCCGTACTTGGAGCGGGCCTGATTACGGCCTGCCACACCCTGAGTATCCAGGGTACCACGGATGATGTGGTAACGCACACCGGGCAGGTCCTTAACACGACCGCCACGGATCAGCACGACGGAGTGCTCCTGCAGGTTATGGCCGATACCGGGAATGTAAGAGGTGACCTCGATACCATTCGTGAGGCGGACACGAGCAACCTTACGCAGAGCAGAGTTAGGCTTCTTGGGGGTCATGGTACGAACAGCGGTGCACACGCCACGCTTCTGGGGGCTGCTCAGATCAGAATACTGCTTCTTCTGAGAGTTGTAGGTCTTCTGCAGGGCGGGAGCGGTGCTCTTGGTAGTCAGAACCTCACGGCCTTTGCGTACAAGCTGGTTAAAAGTAGGCATTTTGTTTCTCCTTTCTTAATGATGAACATCGGACAGTTTCCGACTTTTTTGCCGCACTTCCCCTTCAGGGACGCGCAACAGTTATATAATACTCGTTTTGATTTGGAATGTCAACAGTTTTTCCAGAAAAATTTGCAATTATTCTCTTCTCTTTCCGTTTTGCCCAATGCCCGGCTTTTTCTGCGTCCTGTCCCCTGCCCAGCCTGCCGATGGCCGGAGCTGAACAGGCAAACGACGCAAAAAGCCGCCCTGCGGGGCGATTTCCCACAGGGCGGCAATTGCAGTGCTTGAATTTCAGTTCCGGGCGCTTACTGCTGGCTTGCAGCAGCCATCTCAGCAGCGACAGCCTCGTCGCGCTCTGCCTCACGGCGCTTCAGATCCTCGCGGACCTCCGGGAGACCGGTACCGGCCGGGATCAGCTTACCGATGATGACATTCTCCTTCAGGCCGGCCAGCGGGTCGACCTTGCCCTTGATGGCAGCTTCGGTCAGGACACGGGTGGTCTCCTGGAAGGAAGCGGCGGACAGGAAGGACTCATTGGCCAGAGCAGCCTTGGTGATGCCGAGCAGCACCTGCTGATACTCGACCAGCTTGATGCCCTCTTCGCCTGCATCGATGCGCTTCTGGAGCTCGGCGTTGATGTTCTCCACTTCGAGGCGGTTGGCCAGTGCGCCGCCGATCAGGTCGGAGGAACCGGAGTCGGTCACGCGGACCTTGCGGCACATCTGACGGACGATGACTTCGATATGCTTATCGTTGATCTCAACGCCCTGCAGACGGTAGACCTTCTGGACCTCGCTGATGAGGTAGTTCTGGACGTCCTCCAGACCCTTGATGGCCAGAATATCCTGCGGATACAGAACACCTTCGCGGGTGATGATGTCGCCCTTCTCCACACGGTCGCCGGGCATGACACGTGCATGCTGGGTGAACGGGATGGAGTAGCTCTTGACGACCTCTGCGCCCGTCTCATCGTGGCCGGTGACCTTGATGACGACGTTCTTCTTGGTGTCGTCCTGCGAGACGACGCCGGAGATCTCGCTCATGATGGCCATGCTCTTGGGGCGGCGGCTCTCGAACAGCTCCTCAACACGGGGAAGACCCTGGGTAATATCTTCTGCCGATGCGATACCGCCGGTATGGAAGGTACGCATGGTCAGCTGGGTGCCGGGCTCGCCGATGGACTCTGCTGCAATGACGCCGATGGACTCGCCCAGCTGGACGGGCTCACCGTTGGCCATATCGCTGCCGTAGCAGTGTGCGCAGACGCCCACCTTGGCGCGGCAGGTCAGCAGGCTGCGGATCTTCAGCTTGGTGATGCCGGCTGCCTCGATGTCATTGGCATCGTACAGGTCGATCATCTTGCCTTCGGGCACGATGACGTCGCCGGTGACGGGGTTGACCACGTCGCCCACGGCATAACGGCCGATGATACGCTCACGGAAGCTCTCGATCTTCTCCTTGCCCTCGTGGATCTCGGAGACCCACAGGCCGTCGGTGGTGCCGCAGTCGATCTCGCGGACGATGACATCCTGAGAGACATCGACCATGCGGCGGGTCAGGTAGCCGGAGTCAGCGGTACGCAGAGCGGTATCTGCCAGACCCTTACGGGCGCCACGGGCAGAAACGAAATATTCCAGAATATTCAGACCTTCACGGTAGTTGGCACGAATGGGCATCTCGATGGTGTGGCCGGCGGTGTTTGCCAGCAGGCCGCGCATGCCGGCCAGCTGCTTGATCTGGTTCATAGAACCACGAGCACCGGAGTCTGCCATCATATAGATCTCGTTGTCCTTGGGCAGGTTGTCTGCCAGAGCCTTGGAGACCTTATCAGTGGTAGCCTGCCAGATGGAGATGGTCTGGTTGTAACGCTCGTTGTCGGAGATCAGGCCGCGGTTGAACAGCTTGCCGACCTTGGCGATCTGCTGATCAGCCTCGGCGATCAACTCCTGCTTCTGCGGCGGGATCACAGCGTCGCACACAGCGACGGAGATCGCAGACAGAGTGGAGTACTTGTAGCCCTGCGCCTTGATGGCGTCCAGCATCTTTGCACACTTGCGGGTGCCGTTGCGGGTCATGCAGCGGGAAATGATGTCGGGCAGGGTCTTCTTGGTCACGCGGAAGCTGACCTCATACTCCAGCCAGTGCTCCGGATCGGTACGGTCGATATAACCGAGGTTCTGGGGCACCGGGGTGTTGAAGATGATGCGGCCGACGGTCGCATCGACCAGACCGGTGTGCTCGACACCGTCGATGGTCATGGTGCGGCGGACCTTGATGGGAGCGTGCAGGGTGACGACATGCTCAGCGTATGCCATCAGGGCCTCGTTCTCATCGCGGAAGATCTTGCCTGCACCCTCTTCGTTCTCGCGAACGGTGGTCAGGTAGTAGCTGCCCAGGATCATATCCTGCGTCGGGACGGTAACAGGAGCGCCATCCGAAGGCTTCAGCAGGTTGCCGGAAGCCAGCATCAGCATCTTGGCCTCACGGCAGGCATCCTCGCCCAGGGGCAGATGGACTGCCATCTGGTCGCCGTCGAAGTCGGCGTTGAATGCGGTACATGCCAGCGGGTGCAGCTTGATGGCACGGCCCTCGACCAGCACCGGGTTGAAGGCCTGGATGCCCAAACGGTGCAGGGTCGGTGCACGGTTCAGCAGGACCGGGTGACCCTTGATGACGGTCTCCAGGCTGTCCCAGACTTCGGGCTTGGCGCGCTCGACCATCTTGCGGGCGGACTTGATGTTGTTGGCAACACCCTTCTCCACCAGATCCTTCATCACGAAGGGCTTGAACAGCTCCAGAGCCATCTCCTTGGGCAGACCGCACTGGTCCATCTTCAGCTCAGGGCCGACGACGATAACGGAACGGCCGGAGTAGTCAACACGCTTGCCCAGCAGGTTCTGACGGAAGCGGCCCTGCTTGCCCTTCAGCAGGTCGGACAGGCTCTTCAGAGCACGGTTGTTGGGGCCGGTGACGGGACGGCCGCGGCGGCCGTTGTCGATCAGGCTGTCCACTGCTTCCTGCAGCATACGCTTCTCGTTGCGCACGATGATGTCGGGAGCACCCAGCTCCAGCAGGCGGCGCAGACGGTTGTTGCGGTTGATGACGCGGCGGTACAGATCGTTCAGGTCAGACGTCGCGAAGCGGCCACCGTCCAGCTGGACCATGGGGCGCAGGTCCGGGGGCAGAACAGGCAGAACGTCCATGACCATCCACTCCGGGCGGTTGCCGGAGATGCGGAAGGCCTCGACGACCTCCAGACGCTTCAGGATGCGGACCTTCTTCTGGCCGGAGGACTTCTCGACCTCGGCGGTCAGCTCAGCGCTCAGCTGATCCAGGTCGATCTCCTTCAGGAGCTCCTGGATGGCCTCGGCACCCATGGATGCCTCAAACTCGTCACCGTAGCGCTCGCGCATCTCGCGGTACTCTTTCTCGGTCAGCAGCTGCTTCTTTTCCAGCGGGGTCAGACCGGGGTCGGTGACGATATAGCTTGCAAAGTAGAGGACCTTCTCCAGCAAGCGGGGGCTGATGTCCAGCATCAGGCCGATGCGGCTGGGGATGCCCTTGAAGTACCAGATGTGGCTGACAGGGGCTGCCAGCTCGATGTGGCCCATGCGCTCACGGCGGACCTTTGCCTTGGTGACCTCGACGCCGCAGCGGTCGCAGATCTTGCCCTTATAGCGGATGCGCTTGTACTTGCCGCAGTGGCACTCCCAGTCCTTGGTGGGTCCAAAGATGCGCTCACAGTACAGGCCGTCGCGCTCCGGCTTCAGGGTGCGGTAGTTGATGGTCTCAGGCTTTTTGACCTCACCGTAGCTCCAGTTGCGGATCTGCTCCGGAGAGGCAAGGCCGATCTTAATGGAATCGAAAACGTTGTTTTCCATGAAACGAACCCTTTCTTAATCTCTCGTTGTTTCGATGATGGCAGGCGATCCAAATCCGCTGCTCTCCCCCGCCCTTGCGGCGGCAGCACGCGCACCGCTGCGGGGGCTGCAGCTTGTCCGGGATTTAGTCGTCCAAATTCACTTCGTCAGAGGAGGACTCTGCGGGGGCAGAATTGTCATCGTCCAGCACGGAAGGATCATCGAAACCTGCGTCGGCGTCCTTGATGGTGTAATCGTTCAGCAGCTCGTTCTCGTTCGTCACGGTCTCGGAACCTGCAACGTCACGCATATCGAAGCCGGTCTCTTCGTCGTCGAAGTTCTGGCGCATGTCGATCTCGTTGCCGTCCTTGTCCTGGACCACGACGTCCATACCCAGGGACTGCAGCTCCTTCAGCATAACGCGGAAGGACTCCGGAATGCCCGGCTGCGGGATGGGCTCGCCCTTGACGATGGCCTCGTAGGTCTTGACACGGCCCTCCACGTCGTCGGACTTGACGGTCAGGATCTCCTGCAGGGTGTATGCAGCGCCGTAAGCTTCCAGTGCCCAGACTTCCATCTCGCCGAAGCGCTGGCCGCCGAACTGGGCCTTGCCGCCCAGAGGCTGCTGGGTGACCAGAGAGTACGGGCCGGTGGAACGGGCATGGATCTTATCATCGACCAGGTGATGCAGCTTCAGGTAGTACATATAACCGACGGTAACGCGGTTATCGAACTTCTCACCGGTACGGCCGTCATAAACGGTGGTCTTGCCATCGCGGTCCAGCTCGATCTTGGAGAAGTCGATGATGTGGCCCTTCTCGCCCATGATCTTGGGGAGCTTGGTGGGATATGCAGGAGCATTCTCACCGTGCCACATCTCGCGGGCGGTATCAAAGGTATCGCCGATGTCGTTCTCACGGGCGGAATCGAAGACGGGAGTCATGACCTTGATGCCGCATGCCTTGGCAGCGTAGCCCAGGTTGACTTCCAGCACCTGACCGATGTTCATACGGGAAGGAACGCCCAGGGGGTTCAGCACGATGTCCAGCGGGGTGCCGTCGGGCAGGTAGGGCATGTCCTCCTGCGGCAGAATGCGGGAAACGACACCCTTGTTGCCGTGACGGCCTGCCATCTTATCGCCGACGCTGATCTTGCGCTTCTGAGCGATGTAGCAGCGGACGACCTCGCGCACACCGGGCTGCAGCTCGTCGCTGTTCTCCGGGGTGAAGACCTTGACGTCCACGATGATGCCGTACTCGCCGTGGGGCACACGGAGAGAGGTATCACGGACTTCGCGGGCCTTTTCGCCGAAGATGGCGCGGAGCAGGCGCTCCTCAGCGGTCAGCTCGGTCTCGCCCTTCGGGGTGACCTTGCCGACCAGGATGTCGCCGCTCTTGACCTCGGCACCCACGCGGATGATGCCGCGCTCGTCCAGATCCTTCAGGGCATCCTCCGAAACGTTGGGGATGTCGCGGGTGATCTCTTCGGGTCCCAGCTTGGTATCGCGGGACTCGGTCTCATATTCCTCGATGTGGATGGAGGTGTAAACGTCCTCACGGACGATCTTCTCGTTCAGCAGGACGGCGTCCTCGTAGTTGTAGCCCTCCCAGGTCATGAAGCCGATGAGGGCGTTCTTGCCCAGAGAGATCTCGCCGTTGCGCATTGCAGGGCCGTCGGCCAGCACCTGACCGGCCTTGACGTTCTCGCCCACCTCGACGATGGGGCGCTGGTTGATGCAGGTGCCTGCGTTGGAGCGGGCGAACTTGATCAGCGAGTAGTTGTCCAGGGTGCCCTGCTCATTGCGGACGACCACATGGTCTGCGTCCATCTTCTCGACGACGCCGTCGTTCTTTGCCAGAACTGCGGTGCCAGAGTCGGTGGCGGCCTTGTACTCCATGCCGGTGGCCACGATGGGCTGCTGGGTGACCATCAGAGGCACAGCCTGGCGCTGCATGTTGGAACCCATCAGCGCACGGTTGCAGTCATCGTTCTCCAGGAAGGGGATGCAGGCGGTCGCGACAGAGACCATCATACGGGGCGAGACGTCCATGTAATCGACCTTCTCAGCATCGATTTCCAGAATGTCGTCGCGGCGGCGGGCAGAAACGCGGGGACGGATGAAGTGCTTGCCCTCGTCCAGCGGCTCGTTGGCCTGGGCGACGACGTATTCGTCCTCGACGTCAGCGGTCATATACTCGACCTCGTCGGTAACGACCTGATCGATCAGACGGCCGTTCTCGTCGTAGGTCTTTTTGACCTTGCGGTACGGAGCCTCGACAAAGCCGTACTCGTTGATCTTGGCATAGGATGCCAGATAGGAGATCAGACCGATGTTCGGGCCTTCGGGCGTCTCGATGGGGCACATACGGCCGTAGTGGCTGTAGTGAACGTCGCGGACCTCGA
>OATA01000898.1_pt1 | contig 22752 bp, 10 predicted proteins | sample 1516451 | NCBI WGS metagenome assembly OATA01 (sample SAMEA2579905, study PRJEB22360) | human gut metagenome | biome: human gut; feature: human-associated habitat; material: faeces | place: Denmark | collected 2008/2010 | reverse complement strand
TTCGTAAACTTGGGTAAGATTTTATAGATATTGTTTGGAGAGGACTTAGAATTCACCTTCATACAATTAATGTAATTCCCGACTAAACAGGTGAATAATTACTTAATTTCGTCCGGCCAAGGACAAGGTTTATCCGTAGCTTTGACTGTAGGACGTTGGGCATCAACTTTTCTCAAATAGGTTCCTAATTCTTTAGAAAGCCGTTTCACAATATCCGGATGTTGTGCGCTGAGATCATTACTTTCGCCTATATCATCGGGGATATTGAATAGTTCTTTTTTACCTGTACCATAGTAATAGATTAATTTCCAGTCACCCTTGCGTACGGCACAGTTAAAGTTGATTCCCGGACCGTCGTTACCCCAGTTGTTGGGCATATTCCAGAAGAGGCTGCGTCCTTTGGAAGGATTCCTGGTCTGTTTCAGTAAAGGCATGAAGCTGATGCCGTCGATAGGCTGAACTGTCTTGTATTTTTTGATGCCCGCCATTTCGAGGATAGTAGGATAGAAGTCTTCTATCAGCAGGTAATCATTGCATTTGCTGCCAGGGGCTACGACACCGGGCCAGCTGACGATCATCGGTTCACGGATGCCGCCTTCATAGGTGGAGCCTTTACCACTGTTGAGAGGATGATTCTGGGTGTGCAGTTTGCCGTCACGCCAATACGATTCGGCGGCAAGTCCTCCGTTGTCGCTCATGAAGATAATAATAGTGTTGTCGGCTTCTCCGCTTTTTTCCAGCCAGTCCATCAGATCGCCCAGACTCTTGTCCATGCCTTCGATCAGTGTGGCGTATGCGGCTTCATGGTCGGTCATGCCTTTTTTCTTGTATTTGTCGTAGAAACGTTTGTCCTTGTCCAAGGGGACGTGGATGGCGTATTGGGACATATACAGGTAGAAAGGCTGGTTGTACTTCTTAGCTTTGTTCAGAGCTTTGATGGCTTCCAGAGTTAATGCTTCGGTGACGAAGGTCTCCGTACCCCAGTACTTTTCAAGTCCGGGAACGGCCATGAGTGATATTGGCTTTCCGTCTTTGTTGTGACCGTAATTCTCTTCTCCCAGATAGCTGGCGAGTCCTCCGGCAGCATGTCCGGCTATGTTTACTTCGAAGCCCCAGTGGTGCGGGTCTTCTCCCGGAGTGTCTATGGCACCGAAATGTGCTTTTCCGCAATGAATCGTATGATAGCCGCTGTCTTTCAGTAGTTGTACGAAGGAGGTTCCTACGAATGTGTTGTTGGTGCCGGGCACTTGGCTTACTCCGTTGTAGTTCCAGTCCGGCACATCCAGTACTTTATCCTTGCGGTCTGTCTTTGTGTTCTTTTGCAGCGTCCAGTTGGTTACCCGGTGGCGTGCCGCGTTCGTTCCGGTGATGAGGCTGCATCGGGTGGGGGAACTGATACTGCTGGCATACGCTTGTGTGAACATCATGCCTTGTTTGGCAAGTCGTTCCATGTTGGGTGTTTCGTACAGCTTATTGTAATCTGTCTTTTGTGTCCAGAAGGGGAGTGAAGTGTCTTGCCATCCCATGTCGTCTACCATGAAAAGGATGATGTTGGGGCGTTTGTCCACACGCTGTGTCTGGGCAGACTTCTGTGTTTGCAGGCCGGTGGCAGCCAGTGGCACGAGTGCGAGGGGGAAAAGTATTTTTTTGTTCATGGATTAATTATTTAGTGTTATTTCATTATTTCAATTCTGCCGGCCTTTTTGATCGGTATGCTCCGTAATTCCTGTTTCCCGTGGGAGTCTGCCCATATTCTTAATGTACCGGTGCAGTGGACATCCAATATCAGCTTCTCGGTAGTACGTTTGAGTATCTGCACGGTAGCAGGCGAAAGGTATTTTTCTTGTATGCCGATCACTGCCCAGCCTTTACGGATGGGGCAAAGATGGAACAGACTATCTATAAATCCGGATAACTTTATTTTTCTTTCAGATGCGTTCAATACTTCGGCGCTCTGTTTTTCCCAGTTGAATGCGAGAATGCTGTCGCAAGAAGAATCTGCGGATTTGCCGGTGCTTTCCCGTAACAGGTAATCTTCCCGTTTGACGAAACTTTCTACTTCCCGATAAGCGGGAGAAGTGTTCAGATTGTAGCAAATGACTGAGAGCGCTTCGTCTCCTGTAGGGGCAAATACACGGTAGGCTTTACCGCTTTGCAGGGGATTGGTCAGTATGGATTCCGGAGTCGGGATGGCGGGAGCCGCCGGACGGAATATCTTTCCGGTTTCATCAATCAGGGGGCGGATATTATCGGCAATAAATTCGCTTGGAGAGTCGGACAGGTAAACAGGTCCGCCGGAGATCGCTTTCGAACGTGCCATCAGACTGCCGCAAACGGTATCGCAGGAATGAAACATATCGTGGTCGGGCCAGACGGTCTGCCCCAGTATGAGTGTATTGGTATATGACTGGAACAGATGTGATTTAGCCATATTCTCGTCATATTTCTTATAGTCGATGCTGGCACGGGTTACGCTGCTGTACAAGGTATGGTCAATGTTCAGCACATTTTGTGCCATGCAGTTCATCAGTCCCATTTGCATTCGATGTGTCTGATGTTCCAGGGCAAGGTTGCAGTCTTTAGCCTGTCGGATAACCTGCGTTCCGCCCATATAGAGCGGGAGGGTGAAGGATTGATTGTCTATCTTCAAGAAGTCAAATCCATACTCCTTCATGGTACGGACATAATATTCGTACCATGTTTCTATCTTTTCTGTACTGGTGCCGGGCAGTAAACTGCCGTTGTAGGAGTGTAGAACTTGCCGGATTTCCGGCGGAAAGTCATTCTCGGCAGAGATTCCCATCCAATAGCCGGAAAGGCTGTACCATAGCCCTATCCATCGGATTTTATCTGCTTGTTTGCGCTTCATGATGCGGCTCCATCCGTTCGGAAAACGTTTTTTGTCGGGGACGAGACTGGTCAGTTGCCGGTTCTTGTTCGCTATGTGTCCGTCGTCAATTAAGACATAACGTACCGGTATGCCGGATGCTTCGATGGCATCGATATCGTTCAGTATTTTCGTTTCATCAATGTCATAATGATAATGTTCCCAAGTACACCATCCCAGATAGTCGAAAGCATTGAAATACTGTTTGTCCGCTCTTTTGCGGAGGGCAGATACGGCTTTGTCTGCGATTAACGAATCGTAGGCGTCACTGAATACATGGTAGACGGATGAAGATTTCCGGAAAATCAGGAGGGGGAGTCGGCCGGTCAGTGCATCTTCTCCTAGTGTGGAGACATACAATGTGAGCGTGCCGTCCTGATTAACCTGAAACCAGCTGAGGCTGTTGCTACCCGCAATGGCTTTGGCGAACAGATATTCTCCGTCTGCAAGTTCAAGGAGCAGTGCGTCGCCCGATGCGGACGGCAGGGCATTGGAAGGAATGCTTGCATAATCGCTCCGTGTGAGGTCTTCGAGATGGTTGAACATCCAAGGGAGCAACCGATTGGTGTTATTCGGCCATTGATAGTCGCCGGGGCGGGAATCACGGCTGAAGAATATGCCACGAACATACAAAGGAAGTGCAACCTTATACGAAAGAGTGCTTTGGTGTTCCGGCACTTGTTGTTCGTATAAAATGGGGGTGGATGGAGTATGGGTGTTCAGGTCGATGATTTCTTCCATCCGATAAGCTGCAACATCTTTGTATGTCTTCCCTTTATGGTAGATAAACGGGTTCTGTGCAGACAGCGATACTTCCGCAAAGATGCCCGTCAATAGCCATAAACAGATGTGGATTATTCTTTTCATACCTCTTGTGTTATTTTACGGAATAGGCGCTGAAGTTTATAATATCCGGCAGTGCGACAGATTCGGATACGGTCAGTCTTAATGCTGTGGCTTCTACCGGTTCAAACTTTTCGATTCGTTTGTGCCCCACGGATTCTCCTTTGCAGACTGTTTGCCATTTACCGTTCACTTTGGCTTCTATCTGATATTGCCGGATGCGTTCTCCGTTTTTGATGTTTTCCTGGATGATGCAGTAATTGACAGACTGCTCCTTTCCAAGTTTCAGTGTCAGGCTTTTCTTTTGTCCCGAAATGCGGGCTATCGGGGAGGAGAACCGCCGATTGATTTCATCTCCCATTTCTTTCAGGCGCTGTGCGTCTCCGGCAGGGATTAATCCGGTCGGGTCAGGAGTTAATCCGAGAATGAGGGTGGCGTTTCTTCCTACTGACTTTTCATATTTATCCATCAGCGTGTTTAGCGGATAGATGTTGTTCTCGTCATCCGGTTCCCAGAACCATTCGTGGCGGCCGTTTGCTCCCCGTAGCGGAGTGTCTGCCATCGCCGGTACCCAGTATCTACCGTTCTTATCGCCATGTTTTAACAGTTCGAGTTGGTCGATACTGCTTTCAATGCGTTTATGGTGTGAGCAAGGGACGGGAAAGGTAGACCAGCAGGGATATTCCACTGTACCTGTCTCCGAACCTCCCCAACGGAAGTCGGCACGGTCGATGTTATGATAGAAAAGGCAGTTTGGCTGATACTTGTTGACAATCGGTTCCACGTCGGGGCCATCGGCACGGGGATCATCGGCTCCGCCGTCAAACCATATCATATATAAATCTCCGTAGCGGGTGCAGAGTTCTGTCACCATTTTCTCGCACAGGCGCTTGTACCATGCCTGGCGGTTGCGGGCGAACGCTCCTTCTCCTTCGGCCTTGAAGTTATGGATGCCCAGCAGGGAGTTCCATCGGATACCGATATAGATGCCCGGTTGCAGACCATATTTGCGGCAGGAGTTGACGAAGTCACGGACAATGTCTCCTTTCCCGTCTCTCCATTTCACGGCTTTCAGGCAATAAGGGTTGACGTCGCTTTGCCAGAGTCCGAAACCTGTTTCGTGGGTAGCAGTCAGTACGGCAAATTTGCATCCGGCAGCTTTGGCAGCTTGTACCCATTGGTCAGTATTCAGTTCGGTCGGGTTGAAGATGTTGTAATCTTCGATGGGATTGATACGGTTGTTGCCTTGTCCGTAGCGGATGCCGTCAAACACGTGCAGGTCATAATGGAAGACAGCTCCCATTTCCGCCTCATGCCATTTGAGTTGATGGGGCTTGGGGACGGGGAGTTCCTGTTGTTGTGCGAAGCTGCAAACTGAGTATAGGATAAAAAGAGAGAGATAGCAAAGTTTCTTCATGGTGTTTATTTAGTTACGGTTTCAAGATAATGGGCAAATGAATCGTTGGTATGGAGTAGCCATGCCTTGAGTTGTTTGTTGAATTGCCGGACCAGACGGGGGGATTGTCCGGCAATATTATCCATTTGATAGGGGTCTTTGGTTCGGTCGAAAAGAACTGTTTCGTCTATTTTTTCATTGGTTGCGTGGACTGCGAATGTATGGGTTGACGTACGTAGCCCGCGGTATCCGGTGGCATGATTGTCAAACTGTACATAATAATAAGGTTGTACCACTTCTTTTTTACTCTTGCCCAGAATATGGCGGGATAAGTCGAAAGTCTGTACCGTTTCGGGTATTTCCTTCCGGAATCCCATCAGGGAAAGGAGAGAAGGATATAAGTCGGCGAAGGCGATCATCAAATGGTCGTCTTTGCGTGGCTTTATCTTTGCCGGCCACGAGATAATCATGGGGATGCGCATGGCTTCTTCGTAGAAGATATCTTTTCCGGCATTGTTGTGAGCTCCCATGCAGATGCCATGATCGGAAGTAAATACAATGATGGTATTCTCAAACAGTCCGTTGCTTTTGAGGGTTTCGATGATACGTCCTACCTGCTCGTCTACCCCTGTGATACAGGCGTAATAATTGCGTATGTTATTTCTGAAATAGTTTCCCATTTCGGTTCCTTTGGCGGGTATGTCGGGGCGGTGGGCACAGAGGGCTTCCACATCTATATCCTTATATAGGGCTTTGTATTTGTCGGGAACCAGTTCGTAACCGGTATGCGGAGGATTCATCGATACGACCAGTGCGAAAGGTTGTTTATTCTCTTTTTGTGTCTGAATGTATTCGATGGCTTTGTCCGCTTCGTATGCAGGGCCCCATTGGTTGACGTAGTAGAAACTGTCACGTGGAGCAGTCGTGTCCCAGTACATCGGTTTCAGATGATAATCGTATGTCCCGTAGGCTGTCCAGTATTCAAATCCGTGGCGGCGTTCGGGCGGACACCATTCGTTCCACGCTACTTTGCCACGATTGTTGTAAGTGTCTACATAAGGCTTGTAAGGAGAATCCAGATGCCATTTTCCTATGTATCCCGTACGGTAGTTCATGTCTTTTAGTACATCACTCCAACAGCGGGCCTCCTGTGGAAGCTCCACTCCGTAAGGTGCTGTTTGTGAATTGCAGTTGCCTGTTACTTTATTATGCAGGGGGTACATGCCCGTCATCAGCATGGCACGGGCGGGTGATGAAACAGGATAACTGCTGACTGCATTAGTGAATAAGACTCCTTCGGAAGCCAGATGATCCAGGCAAGGAGTCTTTACAGGTTCTTTGCCCAGACAACCTAGTGCGTCTCCCCGATACTGGTCTGCCATGATGAAGACAAGATTCGGAGACGTCTGGGCGGCAAGCGGAAGAACCGGAACGACGAGTGTAGCTCCGATGAACCATTTATGATAATATGTACTCTTTGGTATGTGCATTATCATAAAAATTTCTCCTTTGTGTCTGACAGGTTAAGATAAACTAAGGTCATTGTATATTATTTAAAAGGTGTACATCAGGTTGTTGTATGGCTGCAAATGTACGCAAACAATGTGGTTCCGAATATGCCTGTTTCTTTCATTCAACATACATGTTTAATTCATAAGTCCATTTCTTTATTCGTTTTTTTGTATGTTCTGACTTAATTTCGTTTATTTGCCCTAAATTGTCTAATAGAATGAAGCACTTAAATCTAATCCTGATTATCCTGATTCTGAGTTGTTGCCCGCTGCATCCTGCCTATGCTTTTTTTGATAAAGATATTCGGCTGCTGACAATGAGGGATGGATTGGCGGATAACACGATTCCTTGTATCTATAAGGATGAAGACGGATTTATGTGGTTTGGGACGGATGACGGATTAAGCCGTTATGACGGAAAAACGATTCAGAATTTCAAGCCTGTGGATACGTATGCTTCGGTTGCTGCCATTGTGCGACTGTCAGATGACTTTTTAGGAATTGTATCCGATGGATACCTTTATTATTTCAACCGCAAGCAGGAAACTTTTCTTCCGATACATACTGAATCAGATACTGCCATAGGTGTATTTAATGTCCTGCCCGTCGACGATTCTTCTTTTTGGGGAATATCGGGAAACAGACTGATACTCTGTCAATGGGAGATACAACAAGGAAAGGAAGAAGAAAAAACGGCTGTTCGGGTACGCATACAAAAGACCTTTCAGTTATTGGAAGAAAAAGGAGAAGTCTTTTCTTCTCTGTGCTATGATGAAAAAGCCGGGAACGGAATATGGCTGACAACTAACCGGGGTAATCTGATCCTGTTTCATCCGGATATTCCGGAGGCATATCAGAAGATACCGCTGACAGACGGAAAACCATTACAAGTCACTTCCATCTTGAACAGAGACGGAGTTGTCTGGATTTCTACCATCGCCAAAGGCATTGTCCGTTATCACACGAAGTCGGGGAATATGGACCGGATTTCGTACGGCGGGACAGGAAAAGAGAATCTCCTTTCTCATACAGATGTTTATCAGACTATATTTATCGGCAATAACCGCTATCTGGCAGTGACATGGGGTGGCTATACACTGTTGATGCCGGATGAAAAGAATCCGGAAGAGCTGACGTCAGAGGTGTATAACAATACGCATACGCAGATTTACCGGAACCTCGAAACACGTATGATTTCTGCCTGTTACGATCCTAACGGCCTTCTTTGGATTGGTACTAATGGTGGAGGAGTGATGTATTCTGATTTGAGGTCACAGTTTTATGACCGTTACTATCAGGACAGGCATAACGAAATATGCGGCATCCTCATGGATGATAGTCATCGGGTATGGTTGGCGACTTATCACAAAGGAATCATGCGAAGTGACATACCGTACGCACAAGGGAAAAAACTGAGTTTCTCTAAAGTCGATACAGGCAGCGGGAAATCGGAAGAAACGATGTTGTGTGCCTTGAAAGATGTAGAAGGCAATCTGTGGTTTGGAAATATAAACGGTACATTGACTGTTTATCATGTCCGGACCGGTCGTTTCGTGACTCATTCACTGTTGGTGGACGGTGTTGCCAACAGGGCTTCGGTGTGGGCTTTGTATATGGATGATAAGAACAGGCTCTATGTAGGTACGGGAGACGGGCTTTTATTGTATAACCGTCAGACAGGTATATGCGCCAAATTATCAGCAGCACACTATTTAAATGAGAAAAGACAACCTTTCATTCGTGCGATTGCTCAGACAAAAGATGGAACGATATGGCTGGGGACCAGCAATATGGGAGTTTGCAGAGTAGTTGAATCCGCTTCCGGAGGTATCTCCGTAGAAAATGGATATGAGCAGAAGATGAACATGGAATATCGTTCGGTACGTTCGCTGCTGGCATCCTCGGATGGGAATTTATATATAGGTTATACGGATGGCTTTGCCATCCTGTCTCCACAACAAAACAGAATCAGTGCCCGTTATACCACGAATGACGGACTGTGCAGTAACTTCATCGGCTGCATAGCGGAAGACAGCGAAGGGCGTATCTGGTTGGGAAGTAACTCCGGCATATCGCGGTATGGTCGTCGTCAGCATCTCTTTTACAATTACTACATAGCAGGTAGTAACCGTTCTGCCGTATTCAGTGACAAGACTTTGTTTTTCGGAAATAATCAGAGCCTGACTTATTTCAATCCGGAGGATATAAATGCCTATCCGACCAACGAACGGGTGTTGATAACCGGTTTGGAAGTGGATAACCATCCTGTCGGGACCGGAGAAAAGATTAATAATCAGATCATCCTCAATCAGGTCATCTCTTTTACGGATCACATTGTACTGGATAATGATAACAAAGATTTCTCCTTGACTTTCAATAACCTGTCCTACTCGGACGAACAACAAAAATATAATTACCGGCTTTTGCCTTATCAGGGGAATTGGTTGATTTCTGATGAGGGAGAGAAAGCCTCGTACACCAACCTCCCAGCCGGTGAGTATGTATTTGAAGTGAAGAATATACATCCGAACGGTCAGACAGGGGCGGTGACTTCTCTGAAGATCGTAATTCTTCCTCATTGGAGTCAGACTTTTGCTTTCCGGCTTTTCGTTTCCCTGTTATTGCTGGGAGGAGTGGCTTATGGAGTACGGTTGATCAGAATACGGCAGAAACGGATGGAACACGAAATGCAGATGAAACATGAACTTTTGACGGTCAGTATGGAGCGTGAGAAAGAACGTCAGATACGTGTGGAACGCGAGAACTTCTTTACGGGCGTTGCCCACGAACTGCGTACTCCGCTGACTTTAATCCTTGCCCCGTTACAGGAATTGATGAAACAGTGCAATCCATTGGATGACTTTTATAAGAAATTGCAGGTCATGTATAAGAATGCGGCCTCACTGCACACCTTGGTCGATCAGTTGCTTTATGTACAAAAGATAGAGGCCGGGATGGTCAGACTCCAGTTATCCGAGACTGATCTGGTGCAGCTGGTCTGCAATGTGTCGGAACCGTTCCGGCAGATGGCTGAAATCAAAGGTTTGCAATTTGATATTGATTTGCCCGAAGGGAAGTTCCTGTATTGGGTAGATGAGGGAAAGATCGCTTCGGCCGTGCAAAACCTTCTTTCAAATGCATTTAAGTATACCCCATCGGGAGGTCGTGTCCTGCTTTCTGTCTCTCATCTGATGAAAAGTGGGCAGGGTTATTGCCGGATCACCGTTTCGGATACAGGTGCAGGGATTCCGGAATGGTTGCAGAAACATGCTTTTGAATCGTTCGTAACGGGAGATAATGTACCTGAGATGTCAACGAAGGCAGGAATAGGATTGCATATTGTGAAGAACACGATGGACTTGCATCATGGATTGGTAACGCTGAAGAGTGTGCCGGACGAAGGAAGTATCTTTGCCCTTTATATTCCCGAAGGCAAAGAGCATTTTGCAAAAGATTCTTATGAACTTATTGACAGCCATCAGGGAAAAACAAAGCAAAATGAAGAGCTGAAACCGGAACCGTTTCTTCCGATACCGGAAAACAAAATACAGGAAACAGCGACTAAAAAGAGTCTGCTGATCATCGAAGATAATGAAGATGTCCGCGAATATATCCGGAGCTTATTCATTTCCAGATATGCCGTCAGGGAAGCTTGCAATGGTGAGGAAGGGGTGCGGATAGCCAAAGAACAGTTGCCCGATCTTATTATCTCGGATGTAATGATGCCCGTAAAGGACGGCTTTACTTGTTGCAGGGAAATTCGTATGCAGCAGGAAACCGCGCATATTCCTATCTTGATACTGACTGCCAGAGCAGAAGATGCTGACATCCTGCAAGGCTGTAATAGCGGAGCGGATGATTATATGATGAAACCCTTTAATCCGGAGATATTAAAGACCAAAGTGGATAACCTGATTTTGCAGCGTGAGCGATTGAAGCGGATTTATACGAAAGCCCTGATGCTGAAACAGGAATCGGAAGAGGGGGAGAAAGAAGATGCCTTCTTGCAACAACTGATTCATATCATAGAAGCTAACCTTTCCAATGCGGACTTTAATGTAAAAATGTTGGCGGAGCAACTGAATATGAGTCAGCCTACCTTGTACCGGAAGGTGAAACAGCGCAGTGATTTGTCTGTAATAGATATGATTCGCAGTATACGTATAAGCAAGGCGGCGACATTGATTCTGGAGAATCGCTATTCTATTCAGGAAATTTCGGAAATGGTTGGTTATTCCGATACCCGTACTTTGCGCAAGCACTTCATGGAGCAGTTCGGCGTATCTCCTTCTAAATATATGGGTAGTACTGATTGATAACCTACAAGTCGATATTATATAGTTTCAACTTATTATATAATGTCTTTCGGTCGATATTCAGTAATTGTGCCGCTTTGCTCTTGTTATTTCCGGTTTGGCGCAATGCCTCCAGAATGTGTTCTTTCTCTGTTTCTTCGTTGCGTAGCGCCATGCTTGCGGAACAAACGGTACTTGTTTCCAGTAATTCGGTTCCTAACTCAAGAAGAGTGATGAAACTGCCTTGTGCCAGTAAAGTCGCTCTTTTTACGATATTCTTCATTTGGCGTAAGTTGCCCGGCCAGTGATAATTGAGTAAGGCTTGTGAGGCTTTCGAGTCAAAACCGATCAGATGCTTGTCCAGTTCCTTGTTTGCCTGATCGAGGAAGAAGTTGGCAAACAACAGGATATCCTCTTTCCGTTCTTTCAGGTCGGGCATCCGCAGGGTAAATTCATTGATACGATGGAAAAGGTCTTCACGGAAAGTCCCTTTCTCGATAGCTTGTTCCAGATTCTCGTTGGTGGCGGATACCAGACGGATATCAACCGAAACTTCTTGCGTGGAACCGACCGGACGAATCTTTCTCTCTTGCAAGGCACGAAGAAGCTGTATCTGTACCTCGTAACTGAGATTACCTATTTCATCCAGGAAGATAGTGCCTCCATTGGCGGCAACGAACGCTCCGGTCTTGTCCGTCAGTGCTCCTGTAAAAGAGCCTTTCACATGGCCGAAAAACTCGGATGCAGCTAATTCTTTGGGGATCGAACCACAGTCTACCGCGATAAACGGCTTGTCATTCCGTTTGCTCAGTTGATGGATGCGGTGCGCCACATACTCTTTTCCCGTTCCGCTGGAACCGTTGATCAGTACGGACATATTGGTGGGAGCTACCAGACCTACATAATTATAGAGTTGCTTGGCGGCATCACTTTCTCCTTCCAGATAAGCATGATGGGTTTCGGTGGCGTTTCCGGACGAAACGGAAGAACCTTTCTTTGCAGAAATTTTGGCTGCGGTATGCGTAGTCGGCGCTTCTTTTGCTTGCAAAGCTTCCGACATCTTTTTAAGTAGTTCCTCCGGATTCACCGGTTTGGCAACATAATCGCGTGCTCCCAGTTTCATCGCTTGTACTGCCGATTGGATATCGGCATAACCGGTCATGATGATCAAAGGAATATCGATTCCTTTTTCGTTCATCCATTTCAGAAGATCGATTCCGTCGTGATCCGGTAAGCGTAAATCGGACAGGATTAAGTCTGCCCCTTGTCCTTCAATGTGCTTCTGGGCACGGGCAATGTTACTGACTGACGACACCTCAAACCCTTTTTTACTTAGCCAGGTTTTCAGCATCATTCCGAAAGTGATATCGTCTTCTATTATCAATATGGATTTCATCATACTCTCTTTTGCCTCTTTTAATGCTACAAAGGTAAGAGGATTTGGGCGAAAGTAGTATATTTGCAAACTTAAATTAAATAAAAGTGTTATGAAAAAGATTGCATACTTACTATTAACCATATCGTTTTGCGGACTTACGGCCTGCAAAACCGGAACAAAAAAAGGAGGAAATATGGACAACGAAACGTTGGTAAAGATTGAAACAACCTTGGGAGACATCAAGGTTAAGTTGTATAATGAGACGCCGAAACATCGTGATAATTTCATTAAGCTGGCAGAAGACGGCGTTTATGAAGGAACGCTATTCCACCGTGTTATCAAAGACTTTATGATTCAGGCAGGTGACCCGGATTCAAAGAATGCACCGAAAGGAAAGATGCTGGGTGCAGGAGATGTGGGTTACACCCTTCCGGCCGAATTTGTTTATCCGAAGTATTTTCACAAAAAAGGCGCTTTGTCTGCTGCCCGTCAGGGAGACAATGTAAATCCGAAGAAAGAATCATCCGGTTGCCAGTTCTACATTGTGACAGGCAAGGTGTACAACGACTCTACATTGCTGGGCATGGAAAGCCAGATGAATGAGAATAAGATCAATGTTATTTTCAATACGTTGGCTCAGAAGCACATGAAAGAAATCTATAAGATGCGGAAGGAAAACGATGAAAACGGTTTGTATGAATTGCAGGAGAAGCTTTTTGCAGAGGCGGAAGCGGAAGCTGCCAAGCAACCGGAATTTCACTTTACGCCGGAACAGATCGAAGCTTATACGACTGTAGGAGGTACTCCTCATCTGGACGGTGAGTATACGGTTTTCGGTGAAGTAATCGAAGGCATGGACATCGTGGATAAGATTCAGCAGGTGAAAACCGACCGTAGCGACCGCCCCGAAGAGGACGTGAAGATTGTAAAAGTAGAAGTACTGGATTAAGTAGAATGAAGATTAACAGGCATATTTTGGACAATGGGTTACGTCTGGTACATTCGCAGGACGAAAGTACGCAGATGGTAGCTCTTAATGTATTATATAATGTGGGAGCCCGCGACGAACATCCCGAGCATACAGGCTTTGCTCATTTGTTCGAACACCTGATGTTCGGAGGTTCGGTGAACATTCCCGATTATGATATGCCGCTGCAACTGGCAGGCGGCGAGAATAATGCCTGGACCAATAATGACATAACCAATTACTACCTCACTGTACCCCGGCAGAATGTAGAGACCGGCTTTTGGCTGGAATCCGACCGTATGCTGAGCCTTGATTTCAGTGAACGGAGTCTGGAAGTACAGCGTGGAGTAGTAATGGAAGAATTCAAGCAGCGTTGCCTGAACCAGCCTTACGGAGACGTCGGTCATCTTTTGCGTCCTCTGGCATATCGGGCGCATACTTATCAGTGGCCTACCATCGGAAAAGATTTGTCGCACATAGCCAATGCGACGCTGGAAGAGGTGAAAGCATTCTTCTTCCGTTTTTATGCGCCGAACAATGCAGTGCTCGCCGTAACGGGAAATATCTCTTTTGAAGAAGCAGTCGCATTGACGGAAAAATGGTTCGGTCCCATCCCTCGCAGGGAGGTTCCTCAACGTAATCTGCCGCAGGAACCGGAGCAGACAGAAGAACGACGGTTGACAGTAGAGCGTAACGTACCCCTTGATTCACTATTCATGGCGTATCATATGTGCAGTCATGATCATCCGGATTATTACGCTTTTGATATATTGTCGGATTTGTTGAGCAACGGACGTTCCAGTCGTCTGAATCAACGCCTGGTACAGCAAAAACAACTGTTTTCGAGTATCGACGCTTATATTTCCGGTAGTGTGGATGCCGGATTGTTCCATATCTCGGGCAAACCCGCGGCAGGTGTTTCGCTGGAACAGGCGGAAGCGGCCGTACGTGAAGAACTGGAACGTTTGCAGCAAGAACCTGTTGACGAACAGGAACTGGAAAAAGTGAAGAATAAATTCGAATCGACGCAGATATTCGGCAATATCAATTATTTGAATGTCGCTACCAATCTTGCTTGGTTTGAACTGTTGGGCAGGGCGGAAGATATGGAAAAGGAGGTAGAGCGTTATCGCGCTGTTACTGCCGGACAATTGCAAAAGGTAGCTCAGTCTGCTTTCAGGAAGGAGAATGGAGTGATACTTTATTATAAGAAACAAATATCCTGACTTCTCCTTACCGGAGGGATATTTATTGGAGGCAACGGCAGGATGCGGAGTTGCCGGAATATGCGATTAACTACGGAAAAATAAATGAGAAATATCTATAGTATATATAAGGAGCATTACAAAGCACTGATTTCTCTCGGATTGCCCATTGTAATCGGGCAAATAGGAGTTATTGTGCTGGGGTTTGCCGATACGTTGATGATCGGTCATCATAGTACGATAGAACTGGGTGCTGCTTCCTTCGTCAATAATGTATTCAATCTGGTGATTATTTTCAGTACAGGCTTCTCGTACGGGCTGACTCCTATCGTGGGAGGTTTGTATGGAACTCATCAGTATGCTTCGGCGGGGCAGGCGTTGCGTAACAGCCTGCTGGCAAATTTGTTGGTGGCATTCTTGCTTACCATCGGTATGACTGTCCTTTATTTTAATGTGGGAAATCTAGGACAGCCGGAAGAACTTATTCCCCTGATAAAACCTTATTATCTGGTTCTGCTGGCTTCGCTCGTCTTTGTGATGCTGTTCAATGGCTTCAAGCAGTTTACGGATGGAATTACGGATACTAAGACCGCTATGTGGATATTGCTCGGCGGAAATGTGCTGAATATTATCGGCAATTATATCCTGATATACGGAAAGCTGGGCTTGCCGGAAATGGGCTTGCTGGGAGCAGGTATCAGTACGCTGTTCTCGCGTATCATGATGGTAGTCGTATTTATCATAGTCTTTATGCGGAGTCCGCGTTTTCTTCGTTTTAAGCTCGGCTTCTATCGTCTGGGATGGTCGAAGGCTATATTCGGACGATTGAATTCGCTGGGTTGGCCGATTGCTTTTCAGATGGGAATGGAGACAGCTTCGTTCAGTCTGAGTGCGGTGATGATTGGCTGGCTGGGTACCATTGCGCTGGCTTCTCATCAGGTCATGCTGGCTATTTCTCAGTTTACGTTTATGATGTATTACGGGATGGGAGCAGCTGTGGCTGTCCGTGTGAGTAACTTTAACGGGCAGGGCGATATACTCAATGTACGTCGTTCGGCTTATGCCGGTTTTCATTTGATGATGGCGTTGGGTGTTGTGCTTTCTTCCATCGTATTCCTCTGCCGCAATTATCTGGGAGGTTGGTTTACCGATAGTACCGAAGTGGCGGCTATGGTAACTTCGCTTATCCTTCCGTTCCTTGTATATCAGTTTGGAGATGGATTGCAGATAACCTTTGCCAATGCCTTGCGTGGAATCTCAGATGTAAAACTGATGATGCTGATTGCCTTCATTGCTTATTTCCTTATTTCGCTTCCGGTCGGCTATTTTTGCGGATTCGTGTTGGAGTGGGGGATCATAGGTGTCTGGATGGCATTTCCTTTTGGGTTGACCAGTGCCGGTCTGATGTTATGGTGGCGTTTCCATCACAAGACGAAACTACCGCCTTCCATTCAAAATTCATAATTTAAAATATTAATTGCCTATGGCTTCCTTTCGCTCCACCAAACTGAAAATAACCATCGGCTATATATTGCTGCTGGCGATTCTTCTTTTTTCTCTGGTGTTTGTGCATCAGGAGATGGAGACGCTGTCGGCTGCGGACGATCAGCAGAATCTGCGGACAGACAGTCTGCTGAGTCTTCTCCATGAGAAAGATCAGAATACCCTTCAGATGCTGCGGGTGCTGAGCGAGGCGAATGATAGCTTGCTTTCCGCCTCGGAGATTGAAGAAATCATATCAGAACAGCAGGACTCGGTGATTACTCAGCAACGGGTGCAACACCGGGTTATTACCAAACGCGATTCTCTGATCACTACCCCGAAGAAGAAAGGCTTCTTCAAACGATTGGGGGAAGTGTTCGCGCCTTCTAAGAAAGATACTGCCGTGCTGGTCAATACTTCTCTGGAAATTGCCACCGATACGATATTGGAACCTGTCAAGTCGGCGGACTCCCTTCAGCATAAGATTCGCATGGCTACCGAAGAGAAACGGTTGCAGCGGAGGCGAACGATCCGGCGTACCAGTACGAGGTATCAGCGGATGAATACACAGCTGACCGCAAGAATGGATAGTCTGATAAAAGGATACGAGGAGGAAATGTCTGCGCGTGCCCGTCAGGATGCGGAACTTCAGCAAGAGGTGCGGATGCGTTCGGCTAATATCATTGCCGGAATTGCCATTGGTGCCGTATTCTTATCCGCCTTTTTCCTGATCTTAATTATGCGGGATATTACTCGTAGCAACCGTTATCGGCGTCAGCTCGAAGAAGCGAATAAGCGGGCGGAAGACTTGCTTGTTGCCCGTGAGAAACTGATGCTTGCCATTACCCATGACTTTAAGGCGCCATTAGGCTCGATAATGGGATATACGGAACTCTTGTCCTGCCTGACCGAAGATGAACGGCAGCGATTCTATCTGGACAACATGAAAAGTTCTTCAGAGCATTTACTGAAGTTAGTAAGCGACTTGCTTGATTTCCACCGTCTTGACCTCAATAAAGCGGAAGTGAACCGGATTGTTTTTAATCCTGCTCAGCTGTTTGAAGAAATCCGTGTTTGCTTTGAACCTCTGACGGCGGCTAAAGGCTTGGTCTTGCAATGTCATATCGCTCCGGAATTGTCGGAAAAATATATCAGTGATCCTTTACGTATTCAGCAGATAGTGAATAATCTCTTGTCCAATGCGGTGAAATTCACTCAGCAGGGCAAGATCACATTAACTGTTGGTTATAACGCTTCGAAGCTGACAATAGCGGTTGAGGATACCGGCAAAGGGATGGCATCGGAAGATCGGGAACGCATCTTCCAGGAATTTACCCGCCTCCCCGGTGCGCAGGGAGAAGAAGGATTCGGACTGGGATTGTCCATTGTGCATAAGCTGGTTCTTCTGCTTGAAGGTACGATCGATGTACAAAGCACGTTAGGAAAAGGAAGTTGCTTTACTGTCGTGTTGCCACTCTTTCCGGTGGGCAAGTCAATAGTGGAAAATAAACCTTTCGGGAGCAGAATTAAGAAACCATCGAAAGATACGGATGTTTTTCCGGAAGAGACAGATGCTGTACCGGTCATGAAGGTGATCCGTGTGCTTCTGATTGATGATGATAAGATTCAGCTGAACCTGACTGCTGCCATGCTGAAACAGCACAACATCGATGCTGTTTGCTGCGAGCAGTTGGAAGAACTGATAGAGCAACTGCGCTCTTCGACGTTTGATGTACTGCTGACCGATATACAGATGCCTGCTATCAACGGTTTTGATCTGGTCAAATTATTGCGTGCCTCTAACATTCCGCAAGCCCGCAATATTCCTGTCATTGCTGTCACGGCACGTAGCGAAATGGATGAGAAGGCTTTGCATGAACATGGCTTTGCCGGATGCCTGCACAAACCTTTTACGGTGAAAGAATTGCTGGTAACTCTGAATGAAGGACAAATGTCAGCTGATGAGGCGCATATAACACATGATATGCAATTGATTGCAGATGCGCTGCCTGAAGATACTTTATTCAACTTTTCTGCACTGACTGCCTTCTCGGAAGATGATCCGGAAGCGGCGTGTTCTATTATCCGGACTTTTATCGAAGAGACCGGTAAGAATGCCGACCGGATGCAACAGGCATTAACTGACAGGGAGGTGGATGGAATAGCCGCTATGGCTCATAAACTCCTTCCGCTTTTCACCTTGATCGGAGCTTCTGAGTCTGTTGCTTCATTAAGATGGCTGGAGTCTTGCCGGGGGGAAGAATTCTCCGAAGAAATAGAAAAGACTACGTTGGAGACTTTGGAGGCGGTGCGTAAAGTTGTTCGTGCTGCTGAGGAGTATAGTTTCGGTTTACATTAAATCTCTCCCGGCAGCTCCTTTGGAACAGCCTATATAGTGCCATGCTTGTGCCACCTTGTTGGCACAGTTGTGCCAAAGGCATGTCACAGTCGTGCCACTGCGGTGGCACAAGCGTGCCAACGTAGTGGCACGGGCATAAGCTCGTAGCATAGTGAGAAGGTGCTGCCTTGACAAATATCTCACCTTCCGAATGAACGGAATGAACGGGATGAAATTGCGCTAAATGCAACCATAACCTCCGGCTTTTTCACATTTTAGCTTTTGGACAAACCTTTTTTCAAAGTAATTTGTTTACTTTGTATCACTTTTACACTGACACATCCTGCATGAAACGAAAATGGATAAGACGGGTGGGCTGGATATTGCTTACTCCTATAATACTTTTTGTAATACTGATGGTATTACTTTATATACCTCCTGTTCAGAATCTTTTGCGACGGGAGGTTACTGCGTATGCTTCTAAAGCAACCGGAATGCAGATTCAGGTGGAACGGATAGACCTTCGTTTTCCGCTTAATCTGCTGGTACGAGGGGTGGAAGTCATACAGCAGCCGGATACCTTATTGTCTTTGGAAAGCCTGAATGTCCGCGTACAGGCATGGCCGTTGCTCAAAGGAAAAGTAGAAGTTGACGAGGTTACCTTAAGTCAGGTGGCGGTCAATTCTGCCAATCTGATAGAAGGGATGCAGATAAAAGGCGTTTTGGGGCGCTTCTTTCTGCAAAGTCATGGAGTCGATTTATCGAACGAAACGGCAGTTGTCAATCGGACAGAGTTATCCGATACTCATATACAACTTCTGATGACTGATACCACGACCACTCCCAAAGATACGACGGCATCTGCTCCTGTGAACTGGAAGGTGAACCTTCATCAACTGAAGTTGAAGAATGTATCATTCGGTATGAAACTGCCTGCCGACTCCATGAAGATGGCGGCATACATAGGCGAAGCGACCATTGATGACGCCAAAGCGGATTTAAAGAACCAGTTTTATGGATTGAAGCAATTCCTTTTGTCGGGTGCCTCCGCCAGTTATGACACCGGAGAGGCCCAACCGTCGGAAGGTTTTGACGCCTCTCATATGGCAGTCCGGAATATCCGCATCGGATTGGACTCTCTGCTCTACGAAGGCAGAAATATGAACGCTGTGATTCGTGAAATAACGATGGAAGAGCGTTCGGGACTGAGTATTACTTCACTGACAGGGCGGCTCTTTTCGAATGATTCTATCATCCGCATTCCTGAACTGAAACTGCAAACCCCACATTCAGAAATAGACCTGTCCGCCCAGACTTATTGGGAACTCGTAAATATCCCGACGACAGGACGTTTATCCGCCAGCTTTAACGCACATATAGGCAAAGAGGACGTGATGCTTTTTGCCGGCGGACTGCCTCAAACGTTTAAAGAAGCATATCCGTTCCGTCCGTTAGTGATTCGTGCCGGTACGGATGGAAATCTGAAAGAGATGCAGATTTCGCGCTTCACGGTAGACTTGCCGGGAGCTTTCTCGCTAAAAGGGGGAGGAATCCTTGAAAACCTGACGGACAGTCTGACTCGTTCGGGAACTATTGGGCTGGATATGGTTACCCGGAATCTGAACTTCCTGACAGGATTGACTGGAGTCACACCCGATGGCTCTTTAGTAATTCCCGACAGTATGAGTCTCAAGATGAAGATGGAGATGAACGGCCCGCAGTATAAAGCAAAACTCGATCTGAAAGAAGGCAAGGGCAGCATGAATGTAAATGCCGCATTAAACAGTTCGACAGAAGTTTATACGGCCGATCTGAAAATAAACGATCTGCAACTGCATCATTTTCTCCCGAAAGACTCGATTTATGAACTATCTCTTTCGGCAGATGCCAAGGGCAGGGGACTGGATGTCATGTCCTTCCATTCTTTAGCCAATCTGAATCTTTCTTTGGACCAGCTTCATTACGCCCGCTATCATCTTTCGAATGTTCATCTGACGGGAAATCTTAAAGGTGCTTTGGCAACGGCTCAGCTTACGAGTGACAATGAACTTTTGAAAATGACGGCGGATGCAGAATATAATTTAGCTCATAGCTATCCGGACGGTAAAGTGACAGTTGACGTTACTCAGCTTGATTTGTACGAACTGGGACTTATGCCCAAGCCGATGAAACATCCGTTGGCATTCAATTTAAGCGGAGAGGCACGGCAGAACCGTGTTTTCACTCATTTCACCGCCGGTGATATGAAACTGAATCTGAGTGCCCGTGCCGGTGTATATCCTCTGATTCGTCAGTCTACCCATTTTGTAGATGTGTTGATGAAGCAGGTGGATGAAAAACTCTTGGATCATGCTGCTTTGCGTGAAGCATTACCGTCGGCTATTTTCTCTTTTTCGGCAGGAAAGGAGAATCCGTTGGCATACTATATGGCAATGAAGAATATATCGTTCCATGATGCTTCCATGAAATTCGGCACTGCTCCCGATTGGGGAATCAACGGCAAAGCAGCCATCCATGCTTTGAAAGTGGATACCTTGCAACTGGATACGGTCTTTTTCACCGTCAAACAGGATACTACCCGTATGAATCTCCGTGCCGGAGTAATCAACGGACCGAAGAATCCCCAGTTTTCCTTCTCCACTATTCTGACAGGCGAGATTCGCGACCGCGATGCCGAGCTGCTGGCAGAATATAAGAACGAAAAGGGGAAAACCGGTGTGTTGCTTGGAGTCAATGCCCGTCCGCTGGTTGGAGGACGTGGAAAAGGGGATGGACTGGCTTTTACACTGATTCCGGAAGAACCGATTATTGCGTTCCGTAAATTCCACTTCAACGAAGATCATAACTGGATTTATCTGCATAAGAATATGCGCGTGTATGCCAATGTGGATATGTGGGATGATGAAGGTATGGGCTTCCGTGTGCATTCGGTACAGGGAGATACGGTTTCTTTGCAGAATATCGATGTCGAAATCCGGAGAATCCGCTTGGATGAAATAACGAGCGTACTGCCTTACTTCCCCGAAATCACCGGATTGTTCTCGGCAGAAGCACACTATATACAGACCGAAAAAGACCTTCAGCTCTCTGCGGAAGCATCCATTGATGAACTGACTTATGAACGCCAGCGCATTGGTGATATTACTTTGGGGGCTACATGGCTGCCGGGCGAACAGGGAAAACAATACCTCAACGCTTATCTGAATCATGATAAGGTAGAAGTGCTGATAGCAGATGGCAAGCTGCTCCCTACCTCGACGGGAAAGGATAGCCTGGAAGTAAATACGACGTTGGAACACTTCCCGCTTCGTATTGCCAACGCCTTTATTCCCGACGAGCTGGTTACGCTTGCCGGTGATATGGACGGTGACCTGAATATAACAGGCAGTACCGAGCAGCCATTGATAAACGGTGAACTGATACTGGACAGCGTATCTGTCCTGTCACGCCAGTATGGTGCTAACTTCCTGTTTGATAACCGCCCTGTGCAGTTGAAGAACAATCGTCTGATATTTGATAAGTTCGCCATTTACACCACGGGAAAGAATCCGTTTACGATCGACGGTTATGTCGATTTCCGTGATATGTCCCGACCGATGGCGAGTCTGAATCTGCTGGCGGAAAACTATACCTTGTTGAATGCGAAGCGTACTCGCGAAAGCCTTGTCTACGGAAAAGTCTTTGCGGACTTGCGGGCAACCATAAAAGGCCCGTTGGACGGGTTGAATATGCGTGGAAACCTGAATCTGCTGGGCAATACGGATGTCTCGTATGTACTGACCGATTCACCGCTGACCGTGCAGGATCGTTTGGGAAGTCTGGTGACATTTACTTCATTCAGTGATACCACCACAGTTGTCCGTCAGGAAGTGCCTACCGTATCTTTAGGTGGATTGGATATGCTGATGATGGTTCATATCGACCCTTCAGTCAGGGTGAAAGTGGACTTGGACGCCAGTGACAATCGTATCGAACTGGAAGGAGGTGGCGATCTTTCGATGAAATACACTCCGCAGGGAGACCTGACATTGACCGGACGTTACACACTGAGCGGTGGACTGATGAAGTATTCTCTGCCTATCATTGCAGTCAAGGAATTTGCCATCGATAACGGCAGCTATGTAGATTGGACCGGAAACCCGATGGACCCCATGCTGAACTTCAAGGCAACTGACCGTATCCGTGCTTCCGTATCCGAAGGAGAGAACGGAGGAACGAGAATGGTTAACTTTGACGTTTCCATTGTCGTAAAGAACCGGTTGGACAACCTGTCTTTTGCTTTCGACGTAGCGGCCCCGGAAGATGCGACCATACAGAATGAACTGACAGCAATGGGAGCGGAAGAACGTGGAAAACAGGCACTTTATATCATGTTGATGAAAACCTATCTCGGCACCGGACCGATCGGCGGGGGGGGCGGGGGGCTTGGGCAGCTGGATAATATTCCAAA
>OATA01000890.1_pt1 | contig 22949 bp, 16 predicted proteins | sample 1516451 | NCBI WGS metagenome assembly OATA01 (sample SAMEA2579905, study PRJEB22360) | human gut metagenome | biome: human gut; feature: human-associated habitat; material: faeces | place: Denmark | collected 2008/2010 | reverse complement strand
ATAGCATACAGACCTTGGAGAGGGTCTATAAACACTACTACTTTATAATACGAGGAATGGAACAATGGCGAAACAGGAAACATATGATGCAAGCAGTATTTCCGTACTGGAAGGACTGGAAGCTGTCCGGAAGAGACCGGGAATGTATATTGGAAGCGTCTCAAGAAAAGGATTGAACCATTTAATATATGAAATCGTGGATAACTCAGTAGATGAGCATCTTGCTGGTGTATGTGATACCATCCGTGTTACATTAGAGGCAGATGGCTCCTGTACCGTAGAAGATAACGGACGGGGAATTCCGGTGGGAATGCATAAGAAGGGCGTATCGGCAGCCCGTGTGGTATTTTCTACTCTGCATGCCGGCGGAAAGTTTGATAATGCAGCATATAAGACCAGCGGTGGTCTTCATGGAGTAGGTTCCTCCGTTGTAAATGCACTTTCTACTTATATGGATGTAGAGATAAGCAGAGATGGTTATGTGCATCATGACCGCTATGAGCGTGGCGTACCAACGGTAGAGCTGGTAAACGGACTGCTGCCGACAATTGGAAAGACGAAAAAGACCGGAACAAAGATTAATTTCCTACCGGACCCGGAAATCTTTGAAAAGACAAGATTTAAAGAGGATGAAGTAAAGAGCCGTCTCCATGAGACTGCATATTTAAATCCTGCTTTAACTATTATTTATGAAGATAGACGTGGGGAAGAAGTAGAACATATTGAATATCATGAGCCGGATGGAATCATTGGATTTGTAAAAGAGATGAATCAGAATAATGAATGTCTCCATGATGTCATTTATTATAAAGGAGAATCTGAGGGCATTTCTGTTGAAGTGGCATTCCAGTATACAACAGAATTTCATGAGAATGTGCTGGGCTTCTGTAATAATATTTACAATGCAGAGGGTGGAACCCATCTGACCGGTTTTAAGACAACCTTTACCCAGGTGATTAATTCCTATGCAAGAGAGCTTGGCATTTTAAAGGAAAAGGATGCAAACTTTACCGGAACAGATGTAAGAAATGGAATGACTGCCGTTATTTCTGTGAAACATCCGGACCCAAGATTTGAGGGGCAGACGAAAACCAAGCTTGATAACCAGGATGCGGCAAGAGCCACCGGAAAAGTAACCAATGATGAAATTCAGATGTACTTTGACCGTAACCTGGATACCTTAAAGGCAATTATCGGATGTGCAGAAAAAGCAGCAAAAATCCGTAAGACAGAAGAGAAAGCGAAAACCAATCTTTTAACCAAGCAGAAATTCTCCTTTGATTCCAATGGAAAACTGGCCAACTGCGAAAGCCGTGATGCCTCCAAATGTGAAATCTTTATCGTGGAGGGAGATTCTGCGGGTGGTTCTGCTAAGACTGCAAGAAACCGGATGTTTCAGGCAATTCTTCCGATTCGTGGAAAGATATTAAATGTAGAGAAAGCAAGTATTGATAAAGTATTGGCTAATGCAGAGATAAAAACCATGATTTATGCATTTGGCTGCGGATTTTCCGAAGGATATGGAAATGACTTCGATATCAGCAAGCTTCGTTATGATAAGATAATTATCATGGCAGATGCGGATGTGGATGGCGCACATATTTCAACACTGCTTCTGACTTTGTTTTACCGGTTTATGCCGGAACTGATTTACGAAGGACATGTCTATATTGCGATGCCGCCTTTGTATAAAGCGATGCCAACTAAGGGAGAAGAGGAATATCTTTATGATGATGCAGCCCTTGCCCGCTATCGTAAGACACACAAAGGTTCCTTTACCTTGCAGCGTTACAAAGGTCTTGGAGAGATGGACGCACAGCAGCTTTGGGAGACAACCTTAAATCCGGAAACAAGAATGTTAAAACAGGTAGAAATCGAAGATGCCAGAATGGCATCGGATGTAACAGAGATGCTGATGGGAACGGATGTACCGCCGCGTCGTAAATTCATCTATGATAATGCAAAGGATGCAGAACTTGACATATAAATTTCTATGAATCCGTAAGGAATTGCTGACAGCATATTTTTATGGATGTATGGGAAATGATAGAAGCAGAAAATCAGGAAGGAATTGGATAGATTATGGAAACGAAAGAACAGATTATCCGCACCGAGTATTCGGAAGTAATGCAGAAATCTTATATCGATTATGCCATGAGCGTTATTATCGCAAGAGCATTGCCGGATGTCAGAGATGGCTTGAAGCCGGTACAGCGAAGAACACTTTATGATATGCACGAACTTGGCATCCGTTATGATAAACCTTATCGTAAATGTGCCCGTATCGTGGGAGATACCATGGGTAAATATCATCCGCATGGTGACAGCTCCATTTATGATGCACTGGTGGTAATGGCCCAGGAATTTAAGAAGGGACTGCCACTGGTAGATGGTCATGGTAACTTTGGTTCCATCGAGGGAGATGGAGCGGCTGCAATGCGATATACCGAGGCGCGTCTGCAGAAGATTACCCAGGAAGCGTATCTGGCAGATCTGGATAAAGATGTAGTAGATTTTGTGCCAAACTTTGACGAGACAGAAAAAGAACCGGAAGTACTTCCGGTAAAGGTGCCGAACCTTTTGGTAAACGGAGCTGAGGGTATTGCCGTTGGTATGGCAACCAGCATTCCGCCACATAATTTTGGCGAAGTCATTGATGGTGTCAAAGCATATATGAAGAATCCGGATATTACAACGGAAGAAATGATGAAATATATCAAGGGACCGGATTTCCCGACTGGTGGAATTGTGACCAACCAGGACGAACTGCTTTCCATTTATGAGACTGGAATCGGTAAGATTAAGGTTCGTGGAAAAGTAGAGATTGAAGCAGTAAAAGGCGGAAAAGAGCGCCTGATTATTACGGAAATTCCATACACCATGATTGGAGCCAATATTGGAAAATTCTTAAATGATGTCTACAGTCTGGTGGAAACCAAGAAGACAAATGATATTGTGGATATTTCCAATCAGTCATCCAAGGAGGGAATCCGCATTGTTATTGAACTTCGAAAAGGAGCAGATGCACAGAATCTTTGCAATCTCCTTTATAAGAAGACAAAATTAGAAGATACTTTTGGTGTCAATATGCTGGCAGTAGCAGACGGAAGACCGGAGACTCTGGGACTGGTTCCGATTATCCGTCACCATGTAAAGTTCCAGTATGAGCTTGCTACCAGAAAATATAAGACATTACTGGCAAAGGAACTGGATAAGAAAGAGATTCAGGAAGGTTTAATCCGTGCCTGCGATGTCATTGATTTAATTATTGAAATCTTAAGAGGAAGCCGAAATATCAAGGATGCGAAAAACTGCCTGATGAATGGTGTGACAGAGAATATTAAATTCAAAACGAAAGAATCCGAAAAGAAAGCTTCGAAGTTAAACTTTACAGAACGTCAGGCAACAGCAATTTTAGAGATGCGCCTCTATAAGCTGATTGGTCTGGAAGTGGAAGCATTGATGGATGAGCATAATACCACATTAAAGAATATCGCAGAATACGAAGATATTCTTACCAACCGCAGTACAATGGCGAAGGTAATTATGAAGGAATTAGATGGTCTTAAGAAAAACTATTCCAGAGAACGCCGTACCCGTATCGACAATGTGGAAGCTGCTGTTTATGAAGAAAAAAAGATGGAAGAGATGGAAGTGGTCTTCTTGATGGATCGTTTTGGCTATGCGAAAACCATTGATGTGGCGGCTTATGAGCGTAATAAAGAAGCAGCAGACAGCGAGAACCGTTATGTACTTCATTGTATGAATACCGGAAAAATCTGCATCTTTACCAATACCGGACAGATGCATCTGCTGAAGGTAGTCGATTTGCCGTTTGGAAAATTCCGTGACAAGGGACAGCCGATTGATAATGTAAGTAATTATGACAGCTCTAAAGAGCAGTTGATTTATATCACGGATTTGGCAGCACTGTGTACGCAGAAGCTTTTATTTGGAACGAAGACAGCCATGTTAAAACAGGTGGATGGAAAAGAATTTGACGTAGCAAAACGTACCACAGCTGCCACGAAGCTTGCAGATGATGATGCAGTTATATTCGTAGCACCGGTAGAAGAAAATATGACTATTGTTATGCAGTCGGCAAAGGACATGTTCCTTAGGATTGCAGCAGATACGATTCCTGAGAAGAAGAAGGGGGCGATCGGAGTCTGCGGAATGAAGCTTGCAGCAGGGGATGAACTGACCAACATCTATGCACTGGGTGAGGAAGAACCGCCAGTGGTCATGGTAAAAGATAAAGAAATTGCATTGAACCGGCTTCATATTGGAAACCGTGCAACCAAAGGAGTAAAGAAATAAATTGACATATCAGCAGGCACTTGCATTTGTAGAAGAAACAAAAAAATATGGCAGTATATTAGGACTGGACAGTATCCGGGCACTGATGAAAGAATTGGGCGATGTGCAGGAAGACTTATCTATTATTCACATTGCAGGAACTAACGGAAAAGGTTCCGTTGGAGCAATGCTTCAGGCAGTATTGGAAGAAGCCGGCTTAAAGGTAGGCAGATATAGTTCCCCGGCAGTCTTTTCCTATCGGGAAATCTGGCAGATAAACGGAAAAGCAGTTTCCGAAGAAGCATACGCTGCCTTGATGGAAAAAGTAAAGACAGCCTGTCTTACACTGACAGAAAAAGGACTTCCGCATCCGACTTCCTTTGAGGTAGAGACTGCCGCAGCGTTTTTATATTTTAAAGAAGAAGCCTGTGATGTGGTGTTATTGGAAACCGGCATGGGGGGAAGAGAGGATGCAACCAATCTGATTACCCATCCCATTTGCAGTGTCATTACTTCTATCAGCATGGATCATATGCAGTTCCTGGGAAATACGTTATCAGAGATTGCATCTGCAAAGGCTGGAATCATAAAAGAGAACTGCCCGGTGGTATCTGCCTGGCAGGAAGATGCTGTGAGAGAGGTTCTTGTCAAGGAGGCAGAGCAGCTTAAAGCACAGCTGTACCAGCCGAAGAAGGATGCCATAAGAAATCTTTTGTATGATATGAATGGAATGCAGTTTGATTATGTAAGAGAAGATAATTCACAGTGGAAGATAAGACTCCCGTTGACCGGTGCCTATCAGGCAGCCAATGCAGCCTGTGCACTTAAAGTAATAGAAGTATTGAAAGAGAAAACATTTCCGCAGCTTACCTTATCTGTGATACAAAATGGCTTTCAGAAGGTCTGCTGGAATGGGCGTTTTGAACGTGTTTTAGAGGAACCATTATGCATTCTGGATGGTGCCCATAATGAAGGCGCAGCACTGCAACTTGCAAAAACGCTGGAAAACTGTTTTACAAATCGTAAGATAACCTATATAATAGGGGTGCTTGCTGATAAGGCGCATGAGAAGATTTTAAAGATAATGCGTCCTTATTCGGAAACTGTATATGCGGTAACGCCGCATAATGGCAGGGCACTTCCGGCAGAGAAACTGGCGGAGGAAGCGAAGGCAGCAGGCTATCAAACAGTAATAACAGAACCTTTGATTGAAGATGCGGTAAGACATGCAATTGCTGAGAGCTCGAGAGAAGATGTGGTGCTGATATTTGGCTCCCTGTCATATCTTGCAGAGGCAAGGCAGGCTGTCATACAGTATCGGGAAGGACAGAAGAATGATAGATAAAGAGAAAGTGGAAGCAGGTGTACGGCTGATCTTAGAAGGCATTGGCGAAGATGTGAACCGGGAGGGCTTACTTGAGACTCCGGATCGTATTGCACGGATGTATGAAGAAATCTTTGGCGGAATGGACATGGATGCCGCAGAGCCTTTAAAGAAAAGATTTCATGCCAGCAATAATGAGATGGTAGTAGAAAAGGATATTACTTTTTATTCTACCTGTGAACATCATATGCTTCCATTTTATGGAAAAGCCCACGTTGCTTATATTCCAAATGGAGAAGTAGTCGGCATCAGCAAGCTGGCAAGAACCGTGGAAATCTATGCAAGACGGCTTCAGATTCAGGAGCAGCTTACGGCACAGGTGGCAGATGCACTGATGGAGCAGTTAAAGCCGAAGGGTGTCATGGTCATGATGGAAGCAGAGCATATGTGTATGACGATGCGTGGTATTAAGAAGCCGGGTAGCAGGACGGTTACTTATGTGACCCGTGGAATCTTTAATGAGGATGAGCGTCTGGTAAATAAATTTTTCCAGATGGTGCGTTAGATATGGTGATGAAATGGAATATGTAGCGAGACTTTTGCATCAGGAGCAATACCGGAAAACCGTAAAGAAAATTGCCCGTCTGGAAGCGGACAGAATCTATTGCAGACATAATATGGAACACTTTATGGATGTGGCACGTCTGGCACAGATTCGCAATTTAAAGGAGCAGCTTGGTTTGGATGAAGAGATGATATATCTTTATGCCCTGCTTCATGATATTGGTCGTATGAAAGAATATGAACAGGGAATCTCTCATGCAGCGGCATCTGCCGAATTTGCAGGAGAGATTTTTGCAACTATAGGCTATCCGAAGGAAAAAGGAGATATCATCTGCCAGGCAATTCTGGCTCACCGCAGAGAGACCTGCAGTGAGCTGCATGGGGAGAAATTATGGCAGACAGCATTTACACAGCTTATGAAATGGGCGGATAAGGCATCCCGTATGTGCTTTGCCTGTGAAGCAGCAGACAGCTGCAAGTGGAGTGAAGAAGAGAAAAATAAACCGGAGACCTGGTTTTAAGCTGTCAGGAATCCGTAAGAAGCTGTTGGTAGCAGGTTCTACAGACAGCATAAAAGGAGAAGAAAAATGAGAATAGGCAATCGGACATTTGACACAGCAAATCATACTTATGTAATGGGAATCTTAAATGTAACACCGGATTCTTTTTCGGATGGGGGAAGTTATAACCAGTTAGACCTTGCATTAAAGCATGTAGAAGAAATGATGGCACAGGGGGCAGATATCATCGATGTGGGTGGAGAATCCACAAGACCGGGTTATACAAAGATTTCTGATGAAGAAGAAATTGAGCGTACTGTTCCGGTGGTAGAAGCAATTGTAAGCCGTTTTGATGTGCCGGTTTCAGTAGATACCTATAAAAGTAAGGTGGCAGAGGCTAACCTTGCGGCAGGAGCACATCTTTTAAATGACATCTGGGGACTGAAAGCAGATGATAAAATGGCTGGCGTGATTGCAAAATATGATGCCGCATGCTGTCTGATGCACAACCGCAACGAAGCAGATTATAAGAACTTTATGGAAGATATGAAAAATGATTTACGGGAAACATTACGTCTTGCAAAGGAAGCGGGGATTCGTGAAGATGGTATTATGACAGACCCGGGTGTAGGATTTGGCAAGACTTATGAGAATAATTTAGAAGCTATCCGATGCGTGGGAGAACTGAATGAACTGGGCTATCCGGTGCTGCTTGGCACATCCCGGAAGTCGGTAATCGGTCTGACACTGGATGTTCCGGCAAAGGAACGTGATACAGCTACAGCAGTAACCAGTGCTTATGCCGTATGGGCACATTGCGGATTTGTCCGCGTACACAATGTGCGTGCCAATGCAGAGGCAATTAAGATGGCAGAAGCAATCAGGGATGGAGGATTACATGGATAAGATTATTATAGAAAATCTTGAGCTATTTGCAAATCATGGAGTGTTTCCGGAGGAGACAAAGCTTGGACAGAAGTTTCTAATCAATATGGAACTTTATTTACCAACCAGAAAAGCAGGATATTCGGATGATTTGACAGAATCGGTAAATTATGGAGAAGTCAGCCATTTTGTAACAGAATTTCTGACGACACATACCTATAAGCTGATTGAAGCTGCAGCAGAGCAGACAGCACGGGCAGTGTTATTGCATTTTCCATTGATTCAGAAATTAAAATTTTCCATACATAAACCATGGGCACCGGTGGGACTGCCTTTATCAGATGTGGCAGTGGAAATAGAACGGGGCTGGCATAAGGTATATCTTGCCTTTGGTTCCAATATGGGCGACCGGAGAAAATATATTGAAGATGCCGTTGAAGAACTGCGGAACTTAGAAGACTGTAAAGTAGGTCGTATATCCGATATTCTTGAGACAGAACCATACGGCGGCGTGGCGGAGGGCGCATTTTTCAATGGATGTCTGGAACTTCATACCTTGTATACGCCGGAAGAATTATTGGAGAAGCTTCATGTCATAGAAGCTCATGGCAACCGGGAGCGTAAGATGCGCTGGGGCTCAAGAACGATAGACCTTGATATTTTATTTTATGATGATGAAGTGATATCTACCCCGGAACTTACGATTCCGCATATTGATATGGCAAACCGCCTGTTTGTGTTGGAACCACTCTGTGAAATCGCACCGTATCTCTGGCATCCGGTGTTAAAAAAGACGGTGCTTCAGATGAAACAGGAACTGAAGGGCAGAAAAGACATTGTTTTATTTGATTTGGATGGAACCATTACCAATTCCAAGGAAGGAATAACAAAGTGTGCCCAGTATGCCCTAAAGGCATATGGTATTGACGAACCGGATGCAGATAAGCTTGAATTCTTTATCGGACCGCCACTTAAAAATACTTTTATGGAACATTATGGCATGGATGAAGAGACTGCAGTAGCGGCAGTAGCCAAGTACCGGGAACGCTATCATCCAATCGGTATCTTTGAATGCAGTCTTTTTGATGGCGTTGAGGATGCTTTGAAATCTCTCAAGCGAAAAGGCTATCGTATCGGACTGGCATCCAGTAAGCCGGAAGAATCCTGCCGGCGTATTTTGGAGCATTTCCATATCCTGTCCTATTTTGATGAAGTGGTGGGAGCCACAATGGATGGCAGAATAGACAGCAAATATGAGGTGTTGCAGGAAACGATAAAGCGGATGCATATTTATGATACCACCGAAGCAGTATTGATTGGAGATACCAGATTTGATGTATCAGGAGCCAAAGAAGCACATATGGACTGCATCGGTATCACTTATGGATTCGGAACGAAAGAAGAGTTGCAGGAGGCTGGTGCAAAGGCAATCTGTGACAGTATCGAGGAGGCGGCAGAATATATTGAAAGATTATAAGCTACTTCGCATTTGGGAAGTGATTTATCCCATCGGTATTTATTTTGTAGTAACAAATGTTGTGATGTTTGTGTTAAATCTCATGCATACAATGACCAATGAAAATTATATGATTTATCAGATTATTGCAACGGTGATAGCATTTCCCTTTATCTATGCTTTCTATCGGAAAGAGGATGGCGGGAAAATGGCAAATCTGCCACGAACCATTTTATTTGCAGCAGCTGCAGGCTTATTTGGCGTAGTGTTAAATAATCTTATCGGATATACCGGCTTAAAAGAAACATCGCAGAGCTATCAGGAAGTAAGTGCTGCTTTTTACGGCAGTACTCTGGCATTAGAAATCCTTGGAACCTGTATCATAATTCCGTTCTTAGAGGAACTTCTTTACCGTGGCATCGTTTACCAGCGTTTGAAAGCGTTTTTGGGAGTGAAGACGGCAATTGTATTATCGGCAGTAATATTTGGAGCCATGCATTTTAATCTGGTGCAGTTCCTTTATGCCACAGCGGTAGGACTCTTTCTGGCAGTCATCATGGAGCAGGAAGGGCTTGGCGCAGCCATGGCAGCCCATATGGTAACGAATCTGGTATCGGTACTTCGAAGCGAGACAAAGCTGTTTCATTTCATGGATGCATCCATGACGGGAAGCGTCATATGCACCGTGGTGGAGAGCGTGCTGATAGTGGTGTTACTGGTGCTGGCTTTCCGTGGTGGAAAAGAGAAGTAAAGAGCAGATACACTCAAAACCTTCTCAAGAAATCCCAGTACAACTGAGAAACAATTTAGACACAATTTAAAATGACCGGCAAATTCAAAAGGCTTATGAAAAAATATTTTCAACAAAGAACACGTTGAATTGTTTTGATAAGCCTTTTTTATATGCAAAAAACTGATAAATATAAATACAATAAAAGAATATAAAATGAATTGTCTAATAATCAGACAATAGCAAGAAAAAAACTATTGCAAAGTATATTACGTCGGGTGTAAACTTAGTTCAGAAAATAAAAGCACTTTAAAGCAGCAGAGTGCAGGTAACAAAGTAAGACAGAAAATAAAGAGAAAGTAGAAAGGGAACGATTATGACAGAACAGTGGAATGAAAGTACAGCAGTAGCACAGGGTATGTATAATCCGAATTTTGAACATGATAACTGCGGTATCGGAGCTGTGGTAAACATCAAAGGTATCAAATCCCATGCGACGGTAGAAAATGCTTTAAAAATCGTAGAGAACTTAAAGCACAGAGCTGGTAAGGATGCAGAAGGAAAAACCGGTGACGGTGTTGGTATTCTGCTTCAGGTATCACACAAATTTTTCTCCAAGGTAGCAAAGGAATCAGATATTGAACTTGGTGGAGAAAGAGATTACGGTGTCGGAATGTTTTTCTTCCCACAGGATGAGCTGAAACGGAATCAGGCAAAGAAAATGTTTGAGGTTATCGTGGAAAAGGAAGGAATGAAATTCTTAGGATGGAGAAAAGTTCCGACTGACCCGGATAAACTGGGACAGAAAGCAGTAGACTGTATGCCATATATCATGCAGGGATTTGTAAAACGTCCAGCTGAAGTATCCAAGGGACTTGATTTTGACCGCCGGCTGTATGTGGCAAGACGGGTATTCGAGCAGTCCAATGATGACACTTATGTAGTATCCCTTTCCAGCCGAACCATCGTATATAAGGGAATGTTTTTAGTAGACCAGCTGCGTCAGTTCTTTGCAGACCTTCAGGATAAAGATTATGAATCTGCAATCGCAACCGTACACTCCAGATTCTCAACCAACACCAATCCAAGCTGGGAGAGAGCACATCCGAACCGTTTCATCGTACATAACGGAGAGATTAATACCATCAAAGGTAATGCAGATAAGATGCTTGCCCGTGAAGAGACCATGGAGTCCGAAGAACTGAAAGGGGAACTGCAGAAAGTCCTTCCGGTTATTAATTCCGAAGGTTCTGACTCAGCAATGTTAGATAATACCTTAGAGTTCCTGGTAATGAGTGGAATGGATTTACCGCTGGCAGTTATGATTATGATTCCGGAGCCATGGGCAAATAACAATACCATGTCCCAGAAGAAGAAAGACTTCTATCAGTACTATGCAACCATGATGGAGCCGTGGGATGGACCAGCCTCCATTCTTTTCTCAGATGGAGATGTCATGGGAGCGGTTCTTGACCGTAATGGATTAAGACCTTCCAGATATTATATTACCGATGATGACCAGCTGATTCTTTCTTCCGAGGTCGGAGTACTTGATATTGATCCGACCAAGATTGTTGTAAAAGAAAGACTTCGTCCGGGTAAAATGCTCTTAGTAGATACCATCCAGGGAAGAGTCATCAATGATGATGAATTAAAAGAGTATTACGCAAGCAAACAGCCTTATGGTGAATGGCTTGACCGTAACCTGATTAAACTGGAGGATTTAAAGATTCCAAATCAGCGTGTTCCGGAATATACCAAAGAAGAGCGTCAGAGAATGCAGAAAGCATTCGGTTATACTTACGAATCACTGCGTGAAGCAATCCTTCCGATGGCATTAAACGGAGGAGAAGGAACTTCTGCAATGGGTATTGATACTCCGCTGGCAGCACTGGCAGGAGACCATCAGCCACTGTTTAATTATTTCAAACAGTTATTTGCACAGGTAACAAACCCGCCAATTGATTCCATTCGTGAGAAAGTGGTTACATCCACTACCGTATATATCGGAGAAGATGGTAACCTGCTGGAAGAAAAGGCGATTAACTGTCAGGTATTAAAGGTAGATAACCCGATTCTTACCAACACAGATTTGATGAAAATTAAAAATATGAAAGTAGAAGGCTTCAAGGTTGTGGTTCTTCCTACTACCTATTATAAGAATACAAGCCTGGAAAAAGCATTGGATCATCTGTTTGTAGAAGCAGACCGTGCATACCGTGACGGTGCAAATATCCTGATTCTTTCCGACCGTGGCATTGATGAGAACCATGTGGCAATCCCATCCCTTCTGGCAGTATCCGGTTTGCAGCAGCATCTGGTAAAGACCAAGAAGAGAACTGCAGTTGCCATGATTCTGGAATCCGGTGAACCAAGAGAAGTACATCATTTTGCAACATTGCTTGGTTATGGTGCCTGTGCAATCAACCCATATCTGGCACAGGATACCGTAAAGCAGTTAGTAGACGAGCATATGTTAGACAAGGATTACTATGCAGCAATCCATGATTACAATCAGGCAATTATCAGTGGTATCGTAAAAATTGCTTCCAAAATGGGTATTTCAACCATTCAGTCTTATCAGGGTTCTAAGATTTTTGAGGCAATTGGTATTGACTCCGCAGTAATTGATAAATATTTCACAAATACCGTAAGCCGTATCGGTGGAATTACATTGGAAGACATTGCAAAAGATGTAGATACTCTGCATTCTGCAGCCTATGATCCATTGGGATTAGAGACAGACCTTACTTTAGACAGCAAGGGACGTCACAAGATGAGAAGTGGCGCAGACAGCCATCTTTACAATCCGGCAACCATCCATCTTCTGCAGGAATCAACCAAACGTGGAGATTACAACCTTTTCAAACAGTACACAGATCTTGTGAACAGCGAAGAGCGTGATGCAAATATTCGTGGACTGATGGATTTTAATTTCCCGAAAAAAGGTGTTCCGATTGAAGAAGTAGAAAGCGTAGATTCTATTGTAACAAGATTTAAAACAGGTGCGATGTCCTATGGTTCTATTTCCAAGGAAGCCCATGAAACACTGGCAATTGCCATGAACCATTTACATGGTAAATCCAATACCGGTGAGGGTGGAGAAGATCCGGACCGTATCGCAAGTAAACATACAAGCTTAGACAGATGTTCTGCAATCAAGCAGGTAGCGTCCGGCCGGTTTGGTGTAACCAGCCGTTACTTGGTCAGTGCAGAAGAGATTCAGATTAAGATGGCACAGGGTGCAAAACCTGGTGAAGGTGGACACCTTCCGGGCAAGAAAGTATATCCTTGGATTGCAAAGACAAGACTTTCCACACCGGGTGTATCCTTGATTTCGCCGCCACCTCATCATGATATCTACTCCATCGAGGATTTGGAGCAGTTGATTTACGATTTGAAGAATGCCAACCGTGATGCAAGAATTTCCGTAAAACTGGTATCAGAAGCAGGTGTGGGTACAGTCGCAGCCGGTGTTGCCAAAGCAGGAGCGCAGGTAGTATTGATTTCCGGATATGACGGTGGTACCGGTGCAGCACCAAGCAGTTCTATCCATAATGCAGGACTTCCTTGGGAACTTGGACTTGCAGAGACACACCAGACTCTGATTATGAACGGACTTCGTAATAAGGTAAGAATCGAGACAGATGGTAAGCTGATGAGCGGCCGTGATGTAGCAATTGCTGCATTGCTTGGAGCAGAAGAGTACGGATTTGCAACTGCACCGCTGGTAACCATGGGATGCGTGATGATGCGTGTATGTAATCTGGATACCTGCCCTGCCGGAATCGCAACACAGAATCCGGAGCTTCGGAAACGTTTCGCGGGAAAACCGGAATATGTAGAAAACTTCATGCGGTTTATTGCAGAAGAATTAAGAGAAATCATGGCGAAGTTAGGCTGCCGTACCATTGATGAAATGGTAGGAAGAAGTGACCTTCTCCGGGTAAGAGAGGATTTGACAGACCGGGAAAAAGAAATCGACCTTTCCAAGATTTTGAATAACCCGTTTGCAGGACCAAAGGAGAAAGTTACATTTGATCCAAAACATGTATACGATTTCGAACTGGAGAAGACTAAGGACGAAACTGTACTGTTAAAACAGCTTTCTTCCGCACTGGATAAGAAACAGAAGAGAAGCATTGATGTAGAAGTAAGCAATACAGACCGTTCCTTTGGTACCATCTTTGGTTCCGAGATTACAAAGAAATATGACGATACTTTAGAGGAAGATACCTTTATCGTAAAATGTACCGGTGCCGGCGGACAGAGCTTTGGCGCATTCATTCCAAAGGGACTTACCTTAGAACTGGTAGGAGATTCCAACGATTACTTCGGAAAAGGACTTTCCGGTGGAAAACTGGTTGTCTACGCTCCGGCAGGTGTGAAATATAAGAAGGATGAAAATATCATCATCGGTAACGTAGCACTTTACGGTGCAACCAGTGGTAAAGCATTTATCAGTGGTGTGGCAGGAGAACGTTTCTGCGTACGAAATTCCGGAGCTTCTGCAGTAGTAGAAGGTGTCGGTGACCATGGATGTGAATACATGACCGGTGGCCGTGTGGTTATCCTTGGTAAGACTGGTAAAAACTTTGCAGCTGGAATGAGCGGTGGTATCGCTTATGTATTAGATGAGGACAACGACCTTTATACCAGAATCAATAAGGAAATGGTATTCTCAGAAGAAGTCGGAAACAAATATGATGTTATGGAATTAAAAGATATGATTAAAGAACACGTAGCTTTGACCAATTCTGAAAAGGGAAAAGAAATCTTAGATAACTTCAGTGAGTATCTGCCGAAGTTCAAGAAAGTAATTCCATACGATTATAACCGTATGTTAATGGCAATTGTTCAGATGGAAGAAAAAGGATTGTCTTCCGAACAGGCACAGATTGAAGCATTTTATGCGAATACAAGAAATTAAGGAGGGGACGCAAAATGGGAAAACCAACAGGATTTATGGAATATGACAGAGAGAATGCAGCAGCGGTTGCACCAAAGGAGCGTATCAAGAACTTTAACGAGTTCCATACCCCTCTCTCAAAAGAGAAACAAAGAGTACAGGCAGCACGTTGTATGAACTGCGGCGTTCCGTTCTGCCAGGCTGGTATGAATATCATGGGAATGACCAGCGGATGTCCGCTGCATAACCTGGTACCGGAGTGGAATGACCTTTTGTATACCAACAACTGGGAGCAGGCATATAACCGTCTGACCAAGACCAACAACTTCCCGGAATTTACCTCAAGAGTATGTCCGGCACTTTGTGAAGCAGCCTGTACCTGTGGACACTGGGAAGACCCGGTAACCTGTAAGGCAAATGAGCATGGAATCATTGAAAATGCTTATGAAAAAGGATATGCTGCAGCAAAACCTCCAAGAGTCCGTACCGGAAAGAAGGTTGCAATCATCGGTTCCGGTCCTGCCGGACTTGCAGCAGCAGACCAGTTGAATAAAAGAGGACATTCCGTTACCGTATTTGAAAGAGATGACCGTGTCGGTGGTCTTTTGATGTATGGAATCCCGAATATGAAGCTGGAAAAATGGGTTATTGACCGTAAGATTAATATAATGAAAGAAGAGGGTGTCGAGTTTATTACCAATGCCAATGTTGGAAAAGACATCAAGCCGGCAAAACTCTTAAAAGAATATGACCGTGTCATCTTAGCCTGTGGAGCAAAGAATCCAAGAGACATCAAAGCTCCGGGCAGAGATGCAGAAGGCATTTACTTTGCAGTAGATTTCTTAAAGGCAACTACCAAGAGCCTTTTAGATTCCGAGCTTAAAGATAACAAATATATTTCTGCCAAGGGAAAGAAAGTAGTTATCATCGGTGGTGGAGATACCGGAAATGACTGTGTCGGAACTTCTATCCGTCACGGCGCAGCCAGTGTCATCCAGCTTGAAATGATGCCAAAAGCACCGGATGAGCGTGCAGAGAACAACCCATGGCCGGAGTGGCCAAGAGTCTGCAAGACAGACTACGGTCAGGAAGAAGCAATTGCTATGTTCGGTTCCGACCCTCGTATTTACCAGACAACCGTAAAAGAGTTCTTAAAAGACAAGAACGGTAAGCTCTGCGGATTAAAAACCGTAAAATTAGAGGGCAAAAAGGATGAAAAGACCGGACGGATGCAGATGGTGGAAGTACCGGGCTCCGAAAGCAAGTTAGATTGTGATCTGGTTCTGATTGCAGCAGGCTTCCTTGGAACAGAAGATTACATTGCCAAAGCATTCGGCGTAGACTTAAATGCCAGAACCAATGTGGCAACAGAAGCCGGTCATTACAAGACCAACGTGGAAAATGTCTTTACAGCAGGAGATATGCATCGTGGACAGTCCCTGGTTGTATGGGCAATCCGTGAAGGAAGAGAAGCAGCCCGTGAAGTAGACGAAAGTCTGATGGGATATTCTTATCTTTCCGTACAGTAATGAAAATTACAATATAATGATAGAAGAAAGTCGTCTGACTATGGTGCACCGGAGGGTGAACTGTGGCAGACGGCTTTTTCGTGGTTGACACATTCTGCTTTTGGGGCATAAAATAACCCTTGTGACAAAAAGAGCGAGAAGAAAACAGCGAAAGGACATAAAGAGAATGAGCAGGAAAGCAGTATTTTTTGATATTGATGGAACATTGTGGGACGAGCATTTTGTGATACCGGAGAGCACAAAGGAAGCAATCCGGATGCTGCGGGAAAATGGACATCTGGCATTTCTCTGCAGCGGAAGAACCAGAGCATTTATTCAGGATGAAAGATTGCTGGCACTGGGATTCGACGGAATTGTGGCAGGCTGCGGTACCTGGATAGAGATGGATGGAAAAACACTTTTTTATAAAAAATTAGAACAGGAATTGATAGAGGATACCATACATATATTAAAAGAGTATGGAATTCCTACGGTATATGAGGGAAGCCGGAATTTGTATATGGATCTGGAAGAATTTGAAGAAGACCCTTATGGCTTGAGACTAAAAGAGACATTGGGAGAGGATTTGCTGCCGGTAACGGGAAATGAAGCAATTATGGAAATCAGTAAGTTTTCCTGCTCCACACCGGATGATGCTTATCTTAAGGTACTTTCCCATCTGGAAGAGAATTTCACACCGCTGGTGCATGATGCGGCATGCGCAGAGTTTGTTCCAAAAGGATTTTCCAAAGCGTCCGGCATCGAAAAAACCTGTGAGCTTCTTGGTATTGAGAAAGAAGATACCTATGCATTTGGAGACAGTATCAATGATGTGGAAATGTTAAAGCATGTGCAGCATGGAATTGCCATGGGAAATGGTACCAAAGCAGCAAAAGAAGCAGCGGATTATATCACAGCACCATTGCACGAAGACGGCATTTATAAGGGATTGGAGCATTTTGGACTGATTTCATAAACAAATCTAAAAAAAGTATTAAATCGTTACAAATTGAAGAAAGTGAGAAAACGAGAGAAAAAACGAGATATTAAGAGTAAATATAAGAAAACAAGAGAAAAATAAAAAATGGTCAGGCTTGCGAAAAAGAGACGCAGAAACTATTATATGACTATCAGTTAGCACTCGGTTTGAATGAGTGCTAATAAAAAAGAAAGAAAACAAAGAGACCGAATCAAGGAGGCAATGAATCATGAAATTAGTACCATTATCAGACAGAGTTGTATTAAAACAGTTAAAAGCAGAGGAAAAAACCAAATCCGGAATTATCTTAGCAAGTGCTGCACAGGAGAAACCACAGGAAGCAGAAGTAATCGCAGTTGGTCCTGGCGGAGTGGTAGATGGCAAAGAAGTTACCATGCAGGTAAAAGAAGGTCAGAAGGTTATTTATTCTAAATATGCCGGAACAGAAGTAAAACTGGATGGCGAAGAATATATCATCGTAAAGCAGAATGATATTCTTGCAGTAGTAGAATAATCGAATTGATAATTGGTAAATAAAACAAATAATAAAATAGGAAAATAGAAGAAAGAGGTAAGAAATTATGGCAAAGGAAATCAAATATGGAACAGAAGCCAGAACAGCATTAGAGGCTGGAGTTGATAAATTGGCAAATACAGTCAGAGTAACAATCGGACCAAAAGGAAGAAACGTTGTACTGGATAAATCATATGGCGCTCCATTAATCACAAACGATGGTGTTACCATTGCAAAAGAAATCGAATTGGAAGATGCATTCGAAAATATGGGCGCACAGCTTGTAAAAGAAGTAGCAACCAAGACCAATGACGTCGCCGGTGATGGTACTACAACAGCAACTGTTCTTGCACAGGCAATGATTCAGGAAGGAATGAAGAACTTAGAGGCTGGTGCAAACCCAATCGTTTTAAGACGTGGTATGAAGAAAGCAACTGAAAAAGCAGTTGAAACAATCGCAGCAATGTCTTCTAAAGTAACCGGAAAAGACCAGATTGCAAAAGTTGCATCTATTTCCGCAGGTGATGAAAGCGTTGGCAACATGGTAGCAGACGCAATGGAAAAAGTTTCCAATGATGGTGTTATTACCATTGAAGAGAGCAAGACCATGCAGACAGAGCTTGACCTGGTAGAAGGTATGCAGTTTGACCGTGGATACATTTCCGCATATATGTGCACAGATATGGATAAGATGGAAGCAGTTTTAGATGAGCCGTACATCTTAATTACCGATAAGAAAATCAGCAACATTCAGGAAATCCTTCCACTGTTAGAACAGATTGTTCAGTCCGGTTCCAGACTTCTTATCATTGCTGAAGATATCGAGGGTGAAGCTTTAACTACATTGATTGTAAATAAACTGCGTGGAACATTTAACGTTGTAGCAGTAAAAGCTCCAGGATATGGCGACAGAAGAAAAGAAATGTTAAAAGATATCGCTATCCTTACCGGTGGTCAGGTGATTTCAGAAGAAGTTGGTCTGGAATTAAAAGATGCTACTATGGCACAGCTTGGCCGTGCAAAATCTGTTAAGGTTAAGAAAGAGAACACCGTTATCGTTGATGGTGAAGGAAATAAAGAAGAAATCCAGGCAAGAATCGGCCAGATTCGTGCACAGCTTGAAGAGACAACATCTGAATTTGATAAAGAAAAATTACAGGAAAGACTTGCAAAACTGGCAGGCGGCGTAGCAGTTATCCGTGTTGGTGCTGCAACAGAGACAGAAATGAAAGAAGCAAAACTTCGTATGGAAGATGCTTTGAATGCAACAAGAGCAGCAGTCGAAGAAGGAATCATCGCAGGTGGCGGTTCTGCATACATCCATGCATCCAAAGAGGTTGCAAAGCTTGCTGAGACATTGGAAGGTGATGAGAAGACCGGTGCAAAGGTTATCTTAAAAGCATTGGAGGCTCCATTGTATTACATTTCCGCAAATGCAGGTCTTGAAGGTGCAGTTATTATTAATAAAGTAAAAGAGTCCGCTCCTGGTATCGGATTTAATGCAGCAACAGAAGAATATGTAGATATGGTAGAAGCTGGTATCCTTGACCCGGTTAAGGTTACAAGAAGTGCTTTGCAGAATGCAACATCTGTAGCATCTACATTACTTACAACGGAATCTGTTGTAGCAAATATCAAAGAAGATGCTCCTGCAATGCCGGCAGGAAACCCAGGTATGGGAATGATGTAATAAGAAAATAAAATATAATACTGAAAAGTAAGGATAGAGAGCTCCTGGCTGCAGATAATGCAGTCAGGAGTTTTGCTATGCAGTTTTTTTCTGATGTTAGTTTTTCGGGGCAGTTGTTTTGATTTGCAAAATATGTTACAATTATTTCGTTGTGTAACATGAAGTCTGAACAGCAAGGAGGAAGAAAAATGGGAAAGGTAGTTATTCTTACAGACAGTTCCAGTGGAATTCGTCAGGCAGAAGCGCAGCAGTTAGGGATTAGCGTATTACCAATGCCTTTTTTTATAAATGGTGAAACACTGTTTGAGGATATCAATCTAACACAGGATACATTTTATGAGCATCTAACAGATGGAGCTGAGATTTCAACATCCATGCCGGCAGTAGGAGACCTTACAGACCGTTGGGATGAGCTTTTAAAAGAATATGATGAAATAGTATACATTCCTTTATCCAGTGGATTGAGCAGTTCCTGTGAGACAGCAACAGCATTATCTTCAGATGAAGAGTATGAGGGCAAGGTTTTTGTAGTAAACAATCAGAGAATTTCTGTAACACAGAAACAGTCCGTATTTGATGCAATCAGGCTGTCAGAGAGTGGCAAGAGCGGAAAAGAGATTAAAGATATTTTAGAGGATGCAAAATTCCAGTCCAGCATTTATATCATGGTAGATACCCTTTACTATCTGAAAAAAGGTGGAAGAATTACACCGGCAGCAGCAGCACTGGGAACATTGTTGAAATTAAAACCGGTATTACAGATTCAGGGTGAAAAGCTGGATGCTTTTGCAAAAGCCAGAACGGTAAAGCAGGCAAAAAGCATTATGATAAAAGCAGTAAAAGATGACTATGCATCCCGCTTTAAGGAGTGTCAGGATGAGATGCAGCTTTGTATTGCATACACTGGAGATATAAGTGCAGCGATGGAATTCCGCAAAGAAGTGGAAGCAGAATTTGGAATTACAGACATTATGATGGATCCGCTTTCTTTAAATGTATCCTGCCATATCGGACCGGGAGCATTAGCACTTGCCTGTGCAAGAAAATTATAAGATTTAAAGTGTAAATTCTTGGTAAAATTGATTGACCAACCACAAAATATTGTGTAGAATTGAAATAGTTTAACTTGTTAATGTATAAAAGCAGGTAACATATCATGGTAAAACCAAGGAGGAAAATGAAAATGGCATTTTGTGGAAATTGTGGTACACAAGTGGGTGATGATGCAGATTTTTGCCCGAATTGTGGCCAGAAATTAAAAGGGGAGATGAAACAGCCGGCAGAGCAGGCAGCACCGGTACAGGAACAGCCGGCAGAGCAGGAAACACCAGTACAGGAGCAGCCGGCAGAGCAGGAAACACCGGTACAGGAACAGCCGGCAGAGCAGGCAGCACCGGTACAGGAGCAGCCGCAGCAGGGACAGTTCCAGAGCCAGCCGCAGCAGGGACAGTTCCAGAGCCAGCCGCAGCAGGGACAGTTCCAGGGACAGCCGCAGCAGGGACAGTTCCAGGGAAGACCACAGCAGGGACAATTCCAGGGACAGCCACAGCAGGCACGCCCGCCTAAGAAACCATTTAAGATGACGAAACAGTTATGGGCATTGCTTATTGCAGTCATTGCAGTTGTAGTAGTTGCAATTGTTGCACTTGTGGTAGTGAAGAATCAGAAAAAGAAAGTAAATATCAACGATTATATTTCTGTAGAGTATAACGGATATGAAACAGCAGGAACAGCATATGTTGATTTCGACGAGACCGGATTCAGTGAAGCTGTTATCAAGGCACAGGGAAAGAAACTTAAAAATGTAAAATCTCTTGATGACCTTGACTGGAGTGACCTCACAGATTTGATGGGAAGTAGTAACTGGGATTTGATTGACAGTATTACTTTTGATGTGAAACCGGATTCAGACCTGTCAAATGGTGATGTGGTAACCGTTACTGCTTCATGGAATGAAGATTATGAGAAAAAAGCAGGGGTTAAAATTCTTTCCAAAGAACAGGAATTTACAGTAGAAGGACTGGAAGAAGTAAAAGAAGTTGATCCGTTTGAAGATATCGAGGTAACCTTCTCAGGAACACCACCTTATGTATATCCAAACTGGACCAATAATTCAGATGATGATTACTTACGTTATCTGTGGTTCAATTTTGAAGATTATGACAGCCTTGATGTTGGTGATACCGTAACTTTAACAGTTGATGAGTCAGAAGAGAATGCATTGGCAAATGGTTACAAATTCACACAGACATCAAAAGAATATATTGTATCCGGAGTAGATTCTTATGTAACATCTGCTGCAGATATTTCAGCAGACAATCTGGATTCCATGAAAAATGAAGCAACAGATGTGTTAGATGCATATTTTGCAAATAACAATTCCTATATTGGAAATTCCGGATTCAGCTATGAAGGTTCTTATTATCTGGTTGCAAAGAACAGTGATACATGGGGTGATACAAACGTCCTTTATCTGGTATTTTCAACAACTGTAACCAGTGCAGAAAATGCATTTGAGCCGACTGTAGTATACTTCCCGGTAAAATATACAAATATTATGGCATTATCCGATGGAAGCCAGAGCTTTAATACATATGGTGATATCGAAGGATATACTGATTTAGAGTATGATGACGGCTGGTACAATGTTGATGGTTATACAGATGGAGCACAGATGTTTAACGATCTGGTTGTAACTCAGAAGGTTGATTATACTTACGAAGTAACTGATAATTTAACTCAGTTTGGAAACTAAAGGAGAAGGAAATGAATTCTGGAAATGATTTTACAAAGCACATTCATGTGAAAAATATCATTCGTCTGTTATCTATTTTATTAATGGTATTTTTCTTTGTGCCATCATTCATGGTATCCTGTGCTGGATATGGAAATATTAAAATTAGTGCTTTTAAAGCTATGACAGGTATTAAGATAGAAGGCGAAAGTGTAACAGATCCAAAAGTAATCTGCATTATAATGCTGTTGCTTCCAATCGCTATGCTGGCTCTCTGGTGCTTAAAGAGCGTATTAAAAGACAAAATTGCTGCAATCGCATCCGGAAGCTGTGCAGTTGTTGACTTTATTTTCTGGATTGCACTTTGCGTCGGAGTAAATAAGGAAGCAACAGATAATTACTGTACAGCAAAAGTTACAGCCGGATTTATATTTAATATCTTATTTATTCTGGCAATTGTAGTGTTGGATCTGTTGATTATTATCAATGTACTTCAGGCTGAGAAGCCATTAATCAGACAGAAAATGATGAATGGATATCAGGGAATGCCACAGCAGAACATGTATGGAAATGTACCACCACAGCAGGGACAGTTCCAGGGACAGCCAATGCAGCCACAGCAGCAGGGTCAGTTCCAGAGCCAGCCAGTACAGCCGCAGCAGCCTGTACAGCCACAGCAGCCGACTCAGCCGGTATGCAGCAAATGTGGAGCTCCACTTGTAGCTGGAAATAAGTTCTGCACCAAGTGCGGAAATCCGGTTGCATAAACTGGAATATAAAATAAGTAGAAGCCCCATCGTCTATGATATGTACCCAGAATCCTGGACACATATTTATGAACTAGGCTGAACACATGG
>OATA01000851.1_pt1 | contig 23990 bp, 11 predicted proteins | sample 1516451 | NCBI WGS metagenome assembly OATA01 (sample SAMEA2579905, study PRJEB22360) | human gut metagenome | biome: human gut; feature: human-associated habitat; material: faeces | place: Denmark | collected 2008/2010 | reverse complement strand
TGGGAAGTGCCTTGCGGGGCCCTGAAAGTTCCCTGATTTTCTCGGTGGCGTTACTGTTTGTTCGAACGCGACCCCTATAGTGGGCATATGAGTGAAATTCAGCCGTTGCCGCAGTTCCCGCCGCAGCGTGCGCCGCAGCATGACCAGCAGCGCGAACAGCAGCGTATGGGGGAGCGGATGGACGATTCTTGCGATGACATGCCCACCGTGCCGATTCCGGCACGCAAGGTGGTCACCACCTTCGACGCGGCCTCCAGACATGAGCGTCTTGAAGTCAAACCGCCGCTGACCAGGCTGTTCCGCCGCACGATCACCAAAGCATTCAGCGTCTGGCTGAAATTCTCGACCGCATTGGTACGGTCGCTCGACTGGTATCCACGCGTAGAACCCTACGTCGGCTACGGCACCGAACACTACTCCCGACTGATCTGCCGTACCGTATACGGCCCGTTCAAACGGCAGGCCGGCCGCCTGATTCGCGGCATCCGTGGCATGCTGATGGTGCCGTCCCCGCATACCAAAGTGCGGATCGCCATCGATGACGTGCCCATCGAAACAGTGCAGGTGGGTGCGTCGGAAGTATACGACGCGATCGACAGCAATCCTGATATTTCCAGCGAATTCGCGGCATCCGACGATGCCGGCTACCTCGACCTCGTGGCCGAGCATTCGCTCGAACCGGGCATCCACAACGTCTCGTACAAAGTGCGCAGCCGCAAGCCGGTCAACGCCAATCTTTTCACCATTCCCAGCGGCACCAAAGTGGGCGTGATCTCCGACGTGGACGACACCATCATGGTCACGCAGGCGCCGCGTCTGATGAAGGCCGCCTACAATCTGCTGCTGCTTAATCCGCGCAAAAAAGTGCCGGTGGCCAGCATGAACCTGCTGTTCAACCGCATCGCGGACATGTTCCCGGACGCGCCGTTCTTCTACCTGTCCACTTCGCCATGGAATGTGGAAAGCTCGATCCGCCATTTCATTACGAACCACGGTTTTCCGGAAGGGCCGCTGCTGCTGCGCGACCTTGACCCGAGGCCGAAAACCTTCATTCCGTCGGGCGTGCAGCACAAGCTTGAATACGCCGAGCAGCTGATGGCGGATTTTCCCGATATGAAGTTCATTCTGATCGGCGACGACGGGCAGAAGGATCCGACCACATACGCCACGATCGCACGCCGCTACCCGGGGCGTGTGCTGGCGATCGGCATCCGGCAGCTGTCACCGCGCGAAGTGACCGGCAATTTCGGTTCCGTCGCCGGGCGCGTGGCCACGCAGCCGATGCCGGTCACCGACGTGCCGGTATTCACGGGAACGACCGGATCGAACATCATGAAAACCATGCTGCCGTTCCTGAAACAACAGATGGGCGTCTGACTTTTTCGTACGCCCAGAGCAGGGGTTGCGTGCCGCGTGGGATTGGGAATGCAATGCCGGTATAATCGCGTGCATGACTGATTTTCGGGGTGAACAGGGCGCAACGGGCGCGCGAGAAAGCGACGAAAGCGTGCAAGACAAATGCGGGATGCCGATCGCGAAGCGTGTGCCGAAGGAGCGCGTATTCCACGGCGACACCTTCATCGACGAGTACGAATGGCTGCGCGACAAGGAATCGCATGACGTGCAGGATTACGTCGCCGCGCAGAACCGGTATTGCGAGCAGCGCATGGAACCGTTGAAAACCCTACGCTCCACACTGTTCGACGAGCTCAAGTCGCACGTTCAGGAAAACGACATGTCCGTGCCGACACGCATGGATGGCTACTGGTATTTCGTACGCACCCAGGAGGGCCAGCAGTATGCGGTGCAATGCCGTGTGCCGATTCGAAGCGCAGACGATTGGGATCCGCCAACCATTGAAATCGGCGTGCCTATCGACGGCGAACAAGTGGTGTTCGACACCAATGCCGAAGCGCAAGGCCATGATTTCTTCCGTATCGGCGGCATGGATATTTCCAAAGACGGACGTTGGATGCTGTACGGCACCGACACCAGCGGCGACGAACGTTACGATTTCCGCATCCGCAGCTTGGAAACCGGCAAGGAACTGCCGGAAGTGTTCAAGGGCATCGGTGGCGCCTGCTTCACACCGGACGCGCAATGGGTGTTCTATGTGAAGCTCGACGACGCGTGGCGTCCATACGCGGTGATGAGGCACCGCGTCGGCACCCCCGTCACCGACGATGTGGAAGTGTATCACGAACAGGACGAACGATTCTGGGTGGGCATCGGCCTGTCGTTCGACGAACGCAATCTGGTGATCGGCACCGGATCGAAAACCACTACCGAAGTGCTGCTGCTTTCCACCGACGATCCGGAAGGTGAATTCCGCGCGTTCATTCCGCGCGAGCAGGACGTGGAATACGACGTGAGTTTCAGCCGTTTCGAAGGTGCCGGCGAACGCGGTGAGGATATTCCGCTCGCCGTGGTCTATCACAATGCGTTGAACCCGAATTTCGAAATCGATGTGATCGACATGCGCTCCCATGAGCCCCCGTACCGTTTGGGTGAGGGCGTGCGTGTGGCCGTCGGTTCGCCGTACGGATGCGAGTATGGCGACGAGGTCGAACCGGGCGCTTCTGGGATGCCGATCGGCACACCGTATTCCAATCCCTGCAATCCAGCCATTTTGCAGGGTGCGCATGGTCTTGGCATTGAGGGGATCTCGATTCACCGGCATTATGTGGCGCTGCAGTACCGGGCGGAAAGCCTGACGCATATTGCGGTGATGACGAAGGATGCCGCTGCGGAGGATTTTCTTGCGGGGCGTCCATGGAAGTTCACCGAGCTGGTTCCCCACGCGTTGGAAGACGATTGGGATGTCGACGAGTCGGTGGACGAGATCAACGAGGAACGTGCCGAAGTGTGGGGCGCGCTCGACCAATTGGCCGCCGCGCAAGGCGAGGGGTCGGCCGTGCATGGGGTTTCCCGCAAGGCGATGACCTCATCGGATGGCGCGACCGCCGATGCGATGCCGGGGGAGACCCGGCGCTTGTATTCGATTGGTGTGGGAGGTAATCCTTCGTATGATGCGCCCCGCATGCGCTACTCGTTCTCCAGTTACACGCGTCCCGGCGAACTGCATGATATCGATCCGGCGACCGGCGAGGATCGCCTGTTGAAGCGTGCCACGGTGCTTGGTGGATTTGAACCGCGCGAATACATGGAGCGCAGGGTGTGGGTTACCGCCCGCGATGGCGAGCGCATTCCTGTTTCCTTGGTGTGGCGCAGGGATGTGCCCGCGTGTGATTCGGCGATGTTCGTTACCGGGTATGGCGCGTATGAGATCAGTTCGGATCCGGGATTCTCGGTGTCTCGCATCAGCATGCTTGATCGTGGTGTGCTTTATGCGGTGCCGCACATTCGCGGCGGCGGTGAGATGGGTCGTGCCTGGTATGAGCAGGGGCATTTGCTCAATAAGAAGCATTCGTTTGAGGATTTCGTTGATGCCGTGCGTGCGTTGCAGCGTGCCGGTTTGGCGTCGCCTGCTCGCACGGTGGCCGATGGCGGTTCCGCCGGTGGCCTGTTGATGGGTGCCGTGGCGAATATGGCTCCCGAATGTTTCGCGGGCGTTGAGGCGGATGTGCCTTTTGTGGATGCGTTGACGTCGATTCTTGATCCGTCGTTGCCGTTGACGGTTACGGAGTGGGATGAGTGGGGCGATCCGCTGCATAATGCGGACGTGTACAGGTATATGAAGGAATATACGCCGTATGAGAATGCGCCGTCTGATGCAAATGATGCGCGGGTTGCGGTTTTTCCCAAGATTTTCATTACCACGTCGATGAATGACACTCGTGTGCTGTATGTGGAGCCGATGAAATGGTTGGCCCGACTGCAGCGTGCGGGCGTGGATGCCGTGGCGAAGATTGAGGTTGAGGCTGGTCATGGGGGTACGTCTGGAAGGTACAAGCAGTGGGAGGAGATCTCCTATGAGAATGCTTGGTGTCTTTCGATGATGGGTATCACGCATTGATCCGGTTTGTGGGACCTTTCATGTTCGGATGAGGTCGGTTTCGGAACGGTCTGTTGTTATGTGACGGGGTGCACCGTATGGCGCACCCCGTTTTGCAAACGCTTCCATTTGCAGTTTGTTTCATGAAACATTGAAACAGGTCGGGTGATTGTTTTCGGCGTTTCTTGCAGAATCCTCCGATTTAGGGGTGTTCCGTCAAACGTTTTTTTCAACTTTTGACGGCATGTTAAACCTTTTATAAGGTCATGCTTGCACCCGTTTTCAGAGTGTTTCATTGTCTGTGCGGGGTGGTCTCGTAAGGTCCAGAGAAATAGTAGGTTTACGGGTAAAACCGACTAGATTGCATTGCGACCAGGGGGAAGAATGGCAGGCATGCATAAAGCCGTAAGTGAGCGGCATGGAATGACAACGATTGCCGCGTTGGTGGCAATCGTTGCGATGATCTTCGCAAGTGTGATCGCAGCGCCGCAACGCGCGTATGCTGAGGAATACAATATCAGCGATCTCGGTTGGGTTGACAAGGACGACACCTCCTTCGAAATCAGTTCCGACGGAGGCAAGACGTGGAAGCCGTACATTTCCGGCATGCAAGTCAACTACGGTGATCAGATCCGCACCGAACTGCATTGGAAAGTGCCGAACGACGTCAAAATCAACGAGGGCGACACCTTCGTCTACGACCTTCCCGGCAATCTGGAATACAAATCGAACGAGAAATACCCGATCTACAACGGTGGCGACGTGGTCGGCTACTACACCATCGACGGCGACAAAATGGTGGCCACCTACACCCGCGGCGAATCGGCGGGGTCCAACATCGAAGCGTTCGTGACCACTGACGGAACCATCACCTCGAACAAAACCGGTGGTTCGGCTGGCGGCGATACCAGCTTTACCTTCCCCGGATATGGCACCATCACCGTGAACGTGGAGGGCAAACACAGCGTCAACGTGGTCAAACGCCCGGCAATCTCCACTTCCGACGCATCCACCTACGATTTCGTTTTGGAAGTGACCTCTACAGGCACGAACACCGGCGTGACCATAGACGACACCATGGGCGGCCTGCTGACCTTCGTGGACGGATCCGTGCACATCTACACCGACGCCGACTGCAAGAACGAATACACGGGCGCATGGCAATCCTCCAAAACCGACGACCATAATTTCAACGTCACCATCGGCTCCATGGGCGACGGTGAGAAACTATACGTGCGCTACTCGGTGAACGCCGACAAAGACAGCGTCATCAAGGCATGCCGCGAGGCCGGCAATTGCAGCAATGCCACCGAAAACAAAAACAAGGTGACCTATTCCAGCAACGAAGACGTCAACAAGAAGGAAACCAGCAACTCCATCTGGTTCAACTACAGCGACTGGTATGTGAACAAAAGCGCAACCGCAGCAAAAGACGAAAATGGCACGCAAGGCTTCACTTGGAACATCACCATCGGCGCTGGCGAAGGCCAATCCGTCGACGGAGCCACCGTCAAAGATCTGCTCGACAAGAACAACCTCAAGGAACCGACCGGAGATCTGGTGCTCAGCTGCTACAACAGCGGCGACTGGAAATCCGTGTGTCCGACCGGCTCGCCCGGCGCATATACGGACGACGACCCGTACAATCCGCAGCATTACATCAAACTTAGCTGGAGCGATCTCGTAGCAGGCACCGTGACCCTGCCCTCCGGCGGCTACGACCGTTTCCAAATCCAGTATTGGACCGAAGCGAAAAACGTGCCGGTCGAAGGAAGCGGCGAACACCAGAAATACAAGAACGAAGTCACCGTAAAACCTCAGGATGGAACCGGCAAAACAGCCACGGCCGAACCTCAACTCGGCACCGACGCGGTCGAACTGAAGAAAACATGCACGTCGCCGGCATCCGAAGCGAAGAACCTGACGTGGGTGACCAGCATGAAAGCCTTGGAAGACCTCACCAACGCCGAACTGACCGACAAGCTGGATGTGGACGACAGCGGCAAGGATCTGGGATCCAAGCAAACCTTGGTGAAAGACAGCATCAAGGTATACACCGATGCGGGACTGACGCAACTCTACACGGGCAATTACAAGGTCAACGCCACTGATCGGGGCTTTACCATCGTGTTCGCATCCATGGCCAAAGGCGGCGAAGTGTACGTGCAATACCAGTCGAAAGTCAACGACGGTGTGACCGACGAAACCGTGTGGAACCGAGCTTCGGCATTGAACAAAACCTCCACGGCGAAACACCAGCATCGCGGCGACGTGCTCGGCAAGGACTCCGCCAACCAGTATTGGGACGAATACGGGTACGGCTACACCGCCAACTCCAAAGGAGTGATCCGCTGGCGCATCAAAGTGCATGACGTGGTGTCGAACGCCGAAAGCATCATCGTGACCGACGCATTGCCGGCACACACGCGGTATGTCGCGAAATCGTTGAAGATCTTCGACGCTTCCATCACCACAAAAATGCTGTCCGGAGTGAGCGCCAAAGACAACGGCGACGGCACGGTGACCTTCACCATAGCCAAGGGTACCCCGGCGTTCAGCCAGGCGAAGACCTCGGATGGTGTGCTCATCGTGTATGAGACGAGCATCGACCCGGTCACCGCGCCGGATTGGGGAAATTACGAGAACAAGGTGCACATCGACATTGATGGCAGCGCCGGAGGCGACGCTTCCGCCACAGTGGGCGCGAGCAAGCCGAAACTTCTTGACAAAAACGGCAAATACGATGCCACGACCGCGCCGAACGTGAACTACACGGTCAAAGTCAACCCGAATGCGGACACGCTTAACAAAGGCAACAACCTCACTCTGACCGACACCATGGGTCAGGCACTCGACCTCAACGCCAACAGCGTGTCGATCATGGACTCCGACAATGGAACCGCCATCAACGGTGCAACATGGTCATACAATCCGCAGACCCGCGAACTAGTGTTTTCCATTCCCGACGCCCGTGCATGCACCATCACCTACACGGCCGCGGTGCAGCTCAAACCAGGCGAAAGCTTCGGATCGCTGGGCGGCAACAAAATCGTGCTCGCCGGGTATGAGAACAACGGCGGAACCTCGCAGAACACGATCACCGGAACCGTGCAGCAGAGCAAAGGCGGTATGAAATACGACCAGAGCACACTGCAGATTTACAAATACACCGACGGCGATCTCGGCAAGCCGGCGGGCAGCGCCACCTTCAAAGTGGAAAGCGTCACCGGATGCAACTTCGTGTCGTCTACGGCCGATGCCGATGGCACCTGCAATGGTACGGTTGGCAAAGAAATCACCAAGCAGCTGACCACAGGAGCATCCAACGGACTGTCCGACCGACTGCAGCTGGACTACGACACCGTATATAAGGTCACCGAGCTGACAGGTCCGGACGGCAAAGTGCCCGGCAGCACTGATTCGCAATACGAGAAATCCGCTCCGCTCTATGTGATATTCCCCGGACATGACGCGCAGACCGCTGCCGGTGCATACGACGGACGATACGACAACAAAACCGTTACCGTAGACGGGCAAAGCGGCAAATTGATCGTCGCCGTAGCCAAAGACAGCGACGGCAAGACGACCACATTGGGCAACTACCGTTGGAACTGCAGCAACGACCACAAAACGAAGTTCAAGGTGCAATTCACAAAGGTGGATGCGGCGAATGCCGGTGTACCCGTCGACGGTGCCACCATGCAGCTGACTCGTGTCGGATCGTCGCAGGTGGAATCCGATTGGACATGGACCACCTCCGGCAGCGAGACGAAAACGCTCGAACTCCTGCCCGGACGGTACAAGCTGACCGAAGCCAACGCACCGGACGGATACCAAGTCATGGATCCGATCATCATTCTGGTCGGCGAAGACGGCACCATCACCGTCGACGGCAAAAATGTGACCGGTAGCGACGGCATCGGTCACGTGCAGGCGGAGGACGCACCGAAAACCACGTCGTTGACTGTTACGAAAACATGGAACGACAATAACAACCAGGACGGCAAACGCGCATCCGTCATCTTCGATTTGTACCGCAAGACCGACGGCGATGCCGATTATACGAAAGTCGACGGGCAAAGCCGCATACTCAATCCCGACAAGAACGATAACGTGCAATGGACGGGACTGCCGGTGAAAGTCGACGGCAAAACCGCGGCCTACAAGGCCGTCGAAACCACGACGCTGGGCGGGTACGACTCGCAATGCGCTGACGTGCAATACAACACCGACGGTTCGGCTGCCACCGAACAATGCACCAACACGCACACGCCCGAAACCACGTCGATCGGCGTTGAAAAAGCATGGGACGACGCCGACAACCAGGACCAGAAGCGCCCTGACAGCGTAACCGTGCATCTGTTGAAAAACGGAGAGGAAACCGATCAAAGCGTGACACTCGATGCGGTTGGAAACTGGCGGAACGACAGCGCGTTCACCAAGCTGCCCGTCTACGAGGATGGCAAGAAGATCGTGTATACCATACGCGAAGATACGGTGAGCGGCTACACCACGCACATCACCGGCTCGCAAACCCAAGGTTTCGCCATCACCAACACGCACCACCCCGAAAACGAGGAGGTGTGGTTCTCCAAGCAGGACCTCAAGGGTACGGAGATCGCAGGTGCCACCATGCGCCTCACCGGTAAGCTGAATGATGGCACCGAATTCGAAACGCAGCTCTGGGTAAGTGAGCGGGATAAGTCGAAGAGCATCAAGCTCAAGCCCGGCATCTACACCTTGACCGAAACCAAGGAGCCGGATGGTTATCTGGTAGCGGATCCGGTCGAATTCAAAGTCGTGAGCGACGCCGTCACCGGCAAGCTCAGCGTGCAGATCAAGCAAACCGATGACACATATGCCGACGTGCAGGACAATACCATCGTGATGACCGACCAGTACCGGACGCATCAGGTGACCGTCAATAAAAACAGTCTCACCAGTGGCATCACCAATATCGACGGCGCGCAGATGAGCATCACCGGCACCACCTTGGATGGCAAGGCGATCGACGAGATCACCTGGACCAGCAAAGGCGGCGAACCCGGCGAACTCACCCTGCTACCCGGCACCTACACCCTGCGTGAAAAGGTGGCGCCGGACGGCTATGAAACCGCGGATGACATCGTATTCAGCGTCGGGCTCGACGGCAGCGTGACCATCGACGGTAAGAAGCAGGATTCCAATACCGTCGTCATGAAAGACAAGCCGGGCAAAAGCGGCATCCTGTTCTCCAAAACCAAGGTCGGCGGCGGCAGCGAGCTGGCTGGAGCGGAATTCTCCATAACCGGCAAAACTTTCGAAGGCAAGACGATCGACGAGATCACCTGGACCAGCGGCGGCGGACTGCCGAAACAATTCCAGCTGCAGGACGGCGTCTACAAGCTCACCGAAACCAAGGCGCCGGTCGGGTATGAAAAGGCGAACGCGGTCAACTTCACCATTTCCCGCGGCGAAGCATACGTGGACGGCAAGCTGGTGGATGGCAACACCATCCGCGTCGAAGATCGCGTGGATACGACCATGGTGCGCGTGCGCAAAATCTGGTCCGACCATAACTATTCGGAGCGTCCGACATCGGTGACATTCCACCTGCTGCGCAACTCCAAGCAGCTGCAAGATGCGAAGTACACGCGGACGTTGGACAACAAGAACACCAGCGACTGGACGTACACGTGGACCGATCTGCCCCGATATGATGCGGACGGCAACAGGTACAACTACACGGTTGACGAGGAACTGACCCAAGAGCTCACAGGTAAGGAATACCGCGTTTCCGTGATCAAACGTCCGTACATCGACGGCGCCGAATTCACGGTATTGAACATTCGGGAGCCGGAAACGGCAAGCATCACGGTGAACAAAACGTGGAACGATCAGGATGACAACGATGGCAAACGGCCGAAGACGCTGACCTTCCATATTTGGGGAACCAGCAAACAGCCGAAGAGCGGCAGTACCGACGAAACGGAAGACGTGACCGAACAATTGGTGGTGCAAACCGTGCGAACCAACGGCAGCAACACGCAATCGTGGACGTTCGAAGGTCTTCCCAAGCAGAACCTGTACAACAATCCGTACACGTATACGGTAACCGAGGAATCCGTAGATGGCTATACGGCAAGCGACGTGACGCTCGCCGGCGGTACGGAAACACGCTGTGCGGTGACGAGCACGGTCAAATCCTGCGCGTTCGATGTGACCAACACGCATACGCCCGAAACCACGACATTGAGCGTGGACAAGACGTGGGATGACACTGATGCGCCCAGCAATGTGAAACGGCCGGGCGACAAGGCCACGATCTGGGTGCTTTCCAGCGTGTGGACCGATGCGAAGAACCAGACGCTGCCCGGATGGCCCTCACCGCAACACAACAGCGAGTGCAAGAACACCGGCGCGACGGATGGCACGAATCCATGGGGTGTGAGCTGCATGGTGCTGACCTCGGAGAACGCCAAAGCGACGCAGGCCACCACGGCCAACGTCAACGGGGCTGACGGAACAAGCGAAGCGACCACTTCGCAAGAGGTGAGCGCGAACACGTGGACCTACACCTTCACGAACCTGCCCAAATACTACAAGGGCAAGGAAATTCAGTATTCGGTGACCGAAGAGGCCGTGAAGAACTACACGCCGACGCTCACCGGAGGCAAAGTCGCTGCGGCTGACGGCGCCGAGGGCAAGGCCAACGAGTCGGGCGAATCCGACAAGGCGGATGAAACAAGCGAAAGCGGTCAGAATGCGGAATCCTGGGCGTACACGCTGACCAACACCTACACGCCGGGGCATACCAGCCACAGCGTGCATAAAGTGTGGAAGGACTACGGCGACAGCAGCAAACGTCCGAAAGCGGTATATGCGACGTTGTATGCGAACGGCCAATCCACCGGCAAGACGGTGGCGTTGAGCGACGGCAACAACTGGCAATACACGTTCACCGACCTAGATGAAAACAAGGTGTACACGGTGAAGGAAACCAACGAAAAGGGCGAAGCGATCAGCGGAGTGGACGGCTACTGCCAGCCGGTCATCAGCGATGACCGAAAAACCGGAATCTCCACCATCACCAACACCATCTCCATCGTGCTTCCCTCCACGGGCGGGCAACGATGGTGCTACGGCACACTTCTCGCGGTAGTGGCGCTCGGCATGATCGGCATGGGCTACGGCATCGCCAAACGTAACAAGACCAACAAGGAAGGAGACGCGCGATGAGGCGTCACGGAGCGAAACAGGGGAATCGGATGGATTACCGCATGGCCCGTCACGCGGCTGCACGACATACCGGCATGCGTTCGGTGCGCCGCATCGCGGCCGCGGCACTTGGCCTGGCGCTTTCCCTCGCGGGGCTCAGCGCGCAATCGGTGGCTTTTGGCAATGACGATCCGACCAATCCGGCAGCCACTGACGTGACCATGATCGCATTCCAGCAATCATGGAAGACGATTGGCGACGAATGCACGAAAACCTATGGTCCGGAAGGCGTGAAATACGTGCAGGTCTCCCCGCCGCAGGAATCCATCCAAGGCACGCAATGGTGGACCGTCTACCAGCCGGTCAGCTACAAACTCGACTCGCGTTTCGGTACGGAAGACGAGTTCAAAACCATGATCAGCCAATGCGACGCGGCTGGCGTGCAAATCGTGGCCGACATGGTGCTCAACCACACCACCGGACATGACGTGTCATGGGTTGACGACCAGTATGGCGTGGCCGGAACCGAATACAACGGATCATACGGACGATACCCGGGAATCGGTATCTACCAGTATGAGGAAAGCGGCAACAACCACCAATACGGCCTTCCCAGCGGCGACTTCCACACCTGCAAGTCGAACGTGTCAGACAACATCTCCGACTACACCAACGCCGACGAAGTGTGGAACTGCCGACTGTCGACCATGTGGGACATCAACACCGGCAGCGACCGCGTGCAAAACATCCAAGCCGAATACTTGGCGCACCTATGGGAAGACGGCGTACGCGGATTCCGCATCGACTCCGCAAAACATATGGATCCCAACGACATCGCATCCATCAAACGCAAGTTCATGACCAAAGCGGGCATTACGGACGAACAAAGCTTCCCATGGTCGCAGGAAGTCATCTACCATAATGGAGAATCCGAAAAATTCGCGCCGGAACGATACGAAAAGAACGGACAGGTCACCGAATTCTCGTACGCGTACTCATTGTTGAAGGATTTCAACGGATCCATCACCAATTTGAAGAACATCACCAGCGATCTGCTCGACGACGCCGATAATGCCACCGTATTCGTGTCCAACTGGGATACCGCACGCGGTTCGGAAACGCTCAAACCCGTTTCCGGCGCCCGATACGAGCTCGCCAACGCGTTCATGCTCGGGTACGACTACGGGCATCCGAAGATCCTTTCAGACTACGCATTCAATGAAAGCACCCAATATGATGACGGCGTCAAGGATTCGACTGACACCACCGTGCCGAAAATCAGCATGGACGACGTGTGCTCCACGCAAAAGGACCCAACGCAGATGGAGTATGGCGATTGGAACTGCCAACAGCGGTGGACGTCAATCCGAGGCATGATCAAATTCCATAATGCCGTGAACGGCACCAGCGTAAGCAACTGGCAGGAATCCGGATCCAACGACATCGCCTTCGAAAGGGTTGACGCCAACGGGAAAAGCAAGGGTCTGCTCGCATTGAACAACACCCTGCAGGAGCATGACGTCGACTATACGACATCGTTGCCGGACGGGGAATACTGCAACGTGTACGCTTCCCGCACCTGCTCGCAAACCGTGACCGTCAGCGGCGGTCACGCCAAAGCGACCATCGGCAAACGAAGCGCCATTGCCATCTATGCCGGTGCGGTCAAGGACGCGTGGACGGAAACCACGGAACCTAGCGGCACCTACGCTCCGCAATACAAGGATTCGCCGAACAGTTCGCTGATAGGTGACAAAACCCTCACCATCTACTACAAGCCCGACGAATCGTGGGACGGGCAGGTGTATGTGCGTTACACGTCCGACAACGGCAGCGGTAGCATTGCGATGAGCGCGGTCGATGTAGCCGATTCCACGAATGCGGCAGGCTGGTATAAGGCCGATCTGCCGGAAGGGGCCAACCTAAGCGCGGTGAAATACCATTTCGCATCCACACAATCCGGGGAATCTGACTCCACGGACTGGAACGGGGGCAAGCGGGGAACGGAATATACGGCACAGGTCGGCGCCACTATGATCAACGTCAGCGGGCACCGGCAGCAGACGGGCGTGCCCTACACGCGCAACCATGCGGCGAAAACCAAAGTGACCGTCAACTTCCGTTCCGTCTCCGGCGTCGGTGAGAACGCATCCGGCGTGAAGGTGTGGAACGGCGACGACATGGAAAGCGCCACGTATATTCCATTCGAAAGCACGCCAACGCAATACGGCAGGAAAGCCAGCGGCGAACTGGACGGCGATCTGGCAACAGTGCATTTCAGAATCGTGGATGGTGCCGATGCGACTGGAGCGTCCGCGGGAACCGTCGAACAATATGAGGCGAGCGTGTGGAAACTCGCCAAATTCGGTGACGCGCATGTGAGCGGTGCCATCGAAGCGTGGGTGGACGGCGCGCAACCCGATACCGCTTCCGACCGATCCTCGGAAAAAGCGTCTCCCTCGGCGACACCGCAGCCGAATGACATCAAAAATCCGAAAAACCTGACCATCAAACTGCATTATTACCGTCCCGACGGCAATTATCAGGAATACAGCATGGAATCCGACGCGTGGAAAGGCTGGGATCTGTGGTCTTGGTATGCGGAAAGCACCAGCGGCGAATCCCAGGAATTCACCTCCCATGACGAATTCGGCGAGGTCGCGGAATACACGCTGAGCCAGACAGCCAAAGGCGTGCGCAACCCATGGTTCATCATTCGCAACGGTGGCTCATCATGGACCGGCAAGGACTGCGACGACAACGATCGCGAGATTCCGGAATCCGTGATCAGCATGACCGCGGGAAACGTGGAAAACGGCGTCGCGGAATTCTGGATCGTCAGCGGGGATCCGACCGTGTACACGCATCCGGTGAACGTGGCCGGAATAACCTTCGACACCCAAGGCGGCAGCAGCGTTCCCGCACAGGCGGTCGCCATCGGAGGCACTGCGAGCGTTCCCGAAACGCCTACTCGCGACGGCTACGTGTTCTCGAAGTGGACCACGGACGTGGCCGGTGAACATGAGTATGATTTCGCCACCACGGTGAGCGCGCCGATAACGTTGTATGCGCAGTGGACGGAAGCGAAAACCGTGACCTTCGACGTCCAAGGCGGCAGCGAGATCGCCGCACAACAGGTGCAAACAGGGAAATCGGCCGTACGACCGGAAAATCCTGAGCGCGTGGGATACGCGTTCGCGGGATGGTATACTAGCGCCGACACTTCGGGTAGCGAATACGATTTCACGGCTGCGGTGAACGATGATGTGACCTTGTATGCGAAGTGGACGCCGAACATGTACGCCGTGACCTTCGACTCGCAAGGCGGCAGCGCGGTCGATGCGCAACAGGTTGCGTACGGTGGTTACGCGACGCAACCTGCCACACCGACCCGTGACGGATACACGTTCGTCGGCTGGACCACGGATGCGGCCGGCACCACGCCGTACGGTTTCGGCATGCCCGTCACCGGCGGTATCACGCTGTATGCCAAGTGGGATGATGCGGGCGCGACGTACCATACCGTCACCATTCATTTGAATGACGGCGACGATTATTCGTCGGACCTGCCGCAGGATATGACGTTGTTCGTCAAGGAAGGGGAGAAGCTTACGATCCCCGATTCCGCTCCTTCCCGCGGTGGATATCGTTTCGCAGGATTGACCAGCGACGAACAGCGGAAGACGGACTATGATGCTGGCACCGCCGTAACCGCCGACATGACCTTGTATGCCAAGTGGGTCAAGACATGGACGGTCACCTTCGACACGGCCGGCGGCAGTGCCGTGAACAGCCAGACCGTGGACGATGGAGGAGTGGCCGTTGCGCCTGATCCGTCGCCGACACGCGACGACTGCCGGTTCACCGGCTGGCAGTATGACGGCAAAAGCTACGATTTCGGCTCGAAGGTGACCGGCGACATCACCCTGACCGCGCAGTGGGTGCGCACCGCGCACCAGTGGACCATAACCTTCGATCTGAACGGAGGGCATGCGCCCGCCGGCAAGGATGCGAAGACCCTGTACGCCGAGCGGAAAGTCTACGACGGTGATTCGCTGGTCTCGCCCACGGCGGACATCGCCAACGAGCCTCAGCTTGACGGCTACACCTTCGAAGGGTGGAGCACGGTGAAAGACGACGCGCTCGCAGTCAGCGTGGTCTCCTTTGATTCGTCCGGGAAATCGTTGATGCCCATCGATCGCGACGGCACGCTGTATGCGTTGTGGTCGCGGGAGAACAGGGTAGTGAAGCCGGAATCGTCCGGTTCGACGGGATCTTCGACGAGCTATTCCGGCGCGTATTCCGATTCCTACACGGGATTGAACGGGTTGGCAGCGTTCGATGCCATAGTGAGACAATCGGGCAAATTCTCGGGCACGAATTTCGGTTCCGTCGCCGAGGATTATGTGAAACCCAAGAGCGTTCGCTGAGTGTTGGAATCCAAGGGTGGGGTCGGCCTTCATGTCGGCCCCCCTTTTTTCATGTACGGTGTATGGATTGTTGCGTCCGGATCATTGAATCGTTCGTTGTTCGTGGCGTTTGAAGCCGGGTGAAACCGTATTCGCACATGAACGCGGCAAGGAGTGTCCACTAGTTGAGCGTTACGTGTCCACGTGCTGGTCCGTTGACTAGAGTCGCGTGCTATGAGTGATTCTGCAAAGAAGTACACCATCGCCGTCATTCCGGGCGATGGCATTGGCAAGGAAGTGACTCCGTGGGCCCAGAAGGCTCTGGAGAAGGCGGCCGAAGGCGTCGCCGAATTCGAGTACGAGCATTTCGATCTCGGTGCCGAGCGCTATCTGCGTGACGGCGCGATCCTCCCCGAGGAGGAAGAGGACCGTATCAAGAAGACCGATGCGATTCTGCTGGGCGCCGTCGGCGACCCGCGTATCAAGGCCGGCATCCTGGAACGCGGCCTGCTGCTCAAGCTCCGCTTCGACCTGGACCAGTACGTGAACCTGCGTCCGTCCAAGCTGTACAAGGGTGTCACGTCGCCGCTCGCCAACCCGGGCGACATCGACTTCGTCGTCGTGCGTGAAGGCACCGAAGGCCTGTACTGCGGTGCCGGCGGAGCGGTCCGCCGTGGCACCCCGAACGAGGTGGCCACCGAAGTCTCCATCAACACCGCCTACGGTGTGGAGCGCGTGGTGCGTTACGCCTTCCAGCTGGCCATGAAGCGCAGGAAGCACGTGACCCTCGTGCACAAGAAGAACGTGCTCGTCAACGCCGGCGACATGTGGCAGCGCATCGTCAACAAAGTGGCCGAGGAATACCCGGAGGTCACCCACGACTACCTGCACATCGACGCGACCACCATCTTCATGGTGTCCAACCCGTCCCGCTTCGACGTGATCCTGACCGACAACCTCTTCGGCGACATCATCACCGACGAGGCCGGTGCCGTGGTCGGTGGCGTCGGCTACTCCGCTTCGGGCTGCATCAACGCGTCCAACGAGTATCCGTCCATGTTCGAGCCGATCCACGGTTCCGCTCCGGACATCGCCGGCCAGAACAAGGCCAACCCGACCGCAGCCATCCTGTCCGCAGCCATGCTGCTCGAGCATCTCGGATTCGACGACGCTGCCAAGAAGATCCACGTCGCCGTTGAGGCTGACATCGAGGAGCTCGGCTCCACCACGCGTTCCACCGACGAGGTCGGTCGCGACATTCTGGCGCGCATGTGAGACGACATATAAAGATATGTGACGGCATGTGACGGTTCGAAAAGCCGAGAAATCGGCTGATTCCGACTTCCGTCCCATCCTTTGAGACGCCCACCGAAAAGGGTTTTTCCCGAATCGGCGGGCGTCTTCGCATATTCGGGGATTTTTCAGGGGCCACCTAAGGTGGAATCGGGTGGAAATGGGCAAACTTTGGGATATTGTTGAGGCATGAGTGATAACAACGCCGATTTCAATGGTGCCGGTCAAGTCAACAATCCAACGTCGGATAACGCAGCCCAGGCCGACTACAACCAACCGTACATTCCACAACAGAACGATGCGCAGATGAACCATCCGGAGTCGCAGCCGGAAACCCCCGCATACGATCAGAACTCCGCCGCATACACTCAGCCCGCTCAGCCGGCCGAGCCTGCCGTTCCGGCGTACGATCCGAACGCTTCCGCATACAGCCAGTATGGCCAGACCGCACAGTCGGCCCAAACCGCTCAGCCGTCATACGGTCAGCCGGCGACTCCGGCCCCGGCATACGGTACGGCTCCCAGCCGGCTCAGCCGGCCACGCCCGCTGCTCCGGTATATGATCCGAACGCCGCATCGTACAACCAGTACGGTCAGTATGGCCAGCCGTCCCAGCCTGCCCAATCTGCGCAGCCGTCGTACGGTCAGCCGGCAGCCCCGGCGTATGACCCCAACAACGCTTACGCCCAGCCGGATTACAACCAAGCGAACTACGGACAGCAAGGCTACGCGGCCCCGTCTTACAACCAATCCGCCTACACCCAGCCCGCCTACGCGCAGCAGCCGGCATACGGCCAGCCCGTCGCACCGGCCGGATACGCCCAGAAGTCGAAACTGGCAGCCGGTCTGCTTGGCATCTTCCTGGGCTGCTTCGGCGTGCACAACTTCTACTTGGGCAACACCGGCAAGGCCGTGGCACAGCTGCTGCTGACCGTCATCGGCTGGATTCTCATCATCGGCCCAGCCGTCGCAGGCATCTGGGGACTGGTGGAAGGCATCCTGATTCTGTGCTCCCACTACGGCTCGCAATGGCACCGTGACGCTCAAGGCGTCGAACTGCAGGATTGATGACTCGAGGACTTTACAAACAGCCGGGCGGCAAACTCGTTGGAGTGACTGTCCGGCTTTCTCATGCCGATTCGGATTACGCCGATTCGGACTATATTGATTCGGCTCATACGAATGCCGTGAAAACGGTTCCATACGCTGGGCCGGCTGCATCATCGACTGTTATCGAATGCCATATCGACGGCGATTTCTTCCTCGACGGGGACGATGCCGGAACGCGGAATCTCTTGCATTCCATGGAATGTGCGCTGGAACAGTGCGCGGCCCGTTGCCTCAGCGGTTCGATGGTTTCCGAACGTGACGTGACCGCCGCCGTCGAACGGACGATGCTGCACCATCCGGACGTGCGCATCGTCGGCATGGGCGCGCGTGGCATCGCCATCGCCTTTCAACGTGCGATTGACGGCATCGATGGCGCCGATGGCATTGCCGGTATCGGCGGTAATGATGTTACGAAAGTGGAACCACGCGACGACCTGCGCATTCGGCGGCATACCAGCCCAATGGAAACCGCAGAAACCGCGGAAATCGCAAAAAACATTGAAAACGCTGGAACCGCGGAAAGCGACGAAAACGCTGGAACCGTTGGAACCGGCGACATCGCCGAAACCGGCAATTGGGCGGAATACGCGCGACGCTGGCACGCACTCAAACCGAACATCGTGCACGACGACCCCCGCAAACCGCAGGAACAAATGGACCTCGACGTCGAATGGGCGCGCGAAGTGGCTGCTGGAACCCGCGAACCCACCCTGCGTTTCTGGGAATGGGCCGAGCCGGCCGTGGTCATCGGCAGATTCCAGTCGCTCGAAGACGAAGTCAACGTGCGCACCGCGCAAGACGAAGGATTCCACATAGTCCGCCGCTGCACCGGCGGGGGAGCGATGTTCATCGAACCAGGCAACACCATCACCTACTCGCTGTACGCGCCACTCGACTTCGCCCACGGCATGAGCGTCGAGGAATCCTACGAACTCTGCGACTACTGGCTCGTCGAAGCGTTACGCGCCCTCGGCCTCAACGTACGATTCGCCGGACTCAACGACATCGCCACACAATACGGCAAACTCGGCGGCGCCGCGCAACGCCGGTTCGCGCCCACCCACGGCGGACCCGGCGCGATTCTGCACCACGTCACGCTCGCCTACGACATCGACGCGGAAAAGATGACCCGCGTGTTGAACATCTCACGAGAGAAAATGTCCGACAAAGCGGTGAAATCAGCGGCAAAACATGTCGATCCCATGCGCTCTCAAACCGGCATGGGCCGAGACGAGGTAGTGGCGCGACTGGTCGACGCCGCCGTTCGAGTTACAATGTAGCCCGAATGGTCGATGGTGCCCGACTTAACGAGCGTTGGCATGGATGTCGACAACGGAAAACGCAGAAGCACGTCGGAACGGAGGCACGTCGATGGTCACCCCGAATGGAACCAACGGAATCAATGGTTTTGGTGGTTTCGACGATGAGCGTGAGACGTTGCTGCACACCGCGCTGTTCAAGCAGGTTTCGTCCGAAGAAGCCCGGGAACTGCTGCCGTATCTGCAGCATGCCGAATACGACAAGGGCGATTTCATCTTCCGCGAGGGAGACACCGACCATCGCATGTATCTGCTGGAGGAAGGCCGCGTCAAACTGACCAGACAATCCTCCGACAAGCGTGTGCAGCTGCTGAGCATCCACGCGTACGGCGAAGTGCTGGGCGAGATTCCGGTGTTCGATCCGCATGGCGGACCGCGTACCGCTTCGGCGGTGGCGATGACCAACGGCACGCGTGTGGTCTGGCTGGAACATGACGCGCTGTTCGACTGGCTCGACGAACATCCGCGCGTGGCCGTGGACATGCTGCAGGTATTGGCGCACCGCATGCGCAGCAACAACGAACGCATATGCGATCTGGTGTTCATGGACGTTCCCGGACGACTCGCCAAAACACTGCTCAATCTGGCATCACGATTCGGCGAACCGGTCGAAGCCGGCCTGAAGGTGCCGCACGATCTGACACAGGAGGAGATGGCGCAGCTCGTCGGATCCTCACGCGAAACGGTGAACAAGGCGTTGATGGATTTCGCCAACCGCGGATGGATCGCCAGGGAAGGCCGGTCCATCATCATCTACCAGCCGGGCATGCTGATTCGCCGATCAAGACGATGACATTCGGCTGGTTTTCGGCTGATTTCCAACTTTTCCTAAGAAATTGTCTGTTTTGTGAGAAACCCGTGACGGCTTCCGGCACATGCGTTGACGGGCATGTGTTTAGTAGACCCGCCACTTTAGAATGGGCGTCATGCCCAAGAAGAAGACCCTTACCGTTCAACGTGTGCTCGCATTGGTAATCGCATACATCACGTTATGCGTGGGCGGCGGCGTTGTGACGAGTATTTTCTTTATGCCCGCTGTGTTCGCCGCCAATAACGCGGCCAAAGCCGTCATTCCGTCCCTTGCGGTCGAAGGCATCGATTTCGATGTGACCTCGCTCCCGCAACGCTCGACGATGTATTTCAACGACGGCAAGACCGCTTTCGCGGAATTCTATACGCAGAACCGCGAGGTCGTGCCGCTGAAGAAAATCTCCAAAGCCATGCAGCAGGCCGTCGTGGCCCGTGAAGACAAGCGCTTCTTCGAACATACCGGCGTGGACGTGCAGGGCGTGTTCCGAGCGTTCTTCCAAACCTACGTCAGAGGCGGCGACCAGCAGGGCGGTTCCACGCTGACGCAGCAGTACGTCAAGAACGTGCTGTCCACCCAAGCCCGTGAAGACGACGATCCGATCGCCGAATACCATGCGACGGAAGACACCGTGGCACGCAAGCTGCGCGAGATGCTGATCTCGGTGCAGATCGAAAAGAAATACTCCAAAGCCGAGATTCTGCAGGGCTACCTCAACATCGCGCAGTTCGGCCGCAACAACCTGTGCGGCGTGGAAATGGCCGCCAAACGCTACTTCAACGTCTCCGCTTCGGAACTGAACGTGACCCAGGCGGCGACCATCGCGGCAATCACCAAGAATCCGCAGAACTTCGATCCTTCCGTGGAAGCCAACCAGAAGGAAGCCGAACACCAGCGCAACATCGTGCTGCAGCTGATGCACGACCAGGGCTACATCACCTCCGAAAAGGAATTCAAAGACGCCATCAACACGCCGTTGAAGGACACGCTGAACCTGCAGGACGTGAGCTCCGGATGCCAGTCGGCCATTGAAAACACCGGCTTCTTCTGCTCGTACGTGGTCAACCAGATCCTGAAGAACAAGGCGTTCGGCAAGGACGACGAGGCACGTGAGAAGCTGCTGAAGGAAGGCGGTCTGAAGATCGTCACCACGCTCGACCGCAACGCCAACAACGCGGCCATGCAGGCGGCGAACAGCACCGTGCCGGCCACCGACCCGTCCGGATTCGAAGTGATGATCGCGGCCGTGAAGCCGGGCACCGGCGAAATCCTGTCGTTCGGCATCAACCGAACCTACGATGCCACGGATGACGCCCGAACGGACGAGACCAAGACCTCCATGAACTACATGGTCGATCAGGAGGACGGCGGCGGCATGGGCTTCAACGTCGGCTCCACCTGGAAGCCCATCAACATGGTGGCGTGGATGCAGAAAGGCCACTCCATCAACGAGTCGCTCGTCACATCCACCGTCTACGACACGTCGAAGTTCAACTGCAACGGCTACGGTTTCGTCGGCCCGTGGAGGGTGCAGAATTCCGGTGGCGGCACCACCTCTCCGGAAAGCCCGCTGCAGGGTCTGATCAAGTCGCACAACACCACGCAGGCCTCGATGGCGTCGAACATCGGCCTGTGCGCGATCGCCGACGCGGCCAAGGAGATGGGCTACCACAACGCCATCTCCAACGCGTCCGACGTCTACTCCGCTAACTCGTTCCAGCCGCCAATGACCATCGGTACGGTGCAGGCGTCGCCGTTGACCATGGCCAACGTGTACGCCACCATGGGCGCCAACGGCGTGGAATGCACTCCGATCGCCATCACCAAGGTGACCGACCGCAGTGGCAGCAAGGTGAAAGTGCCGTCCGCGAACTGCCATCAGGCCATCGACCCGGACATCGCGCAGACCGTGTCCTACGCGCTGAACCAAGGTGTCGTGCAGCCTGGCGGCGAAGCGTCGACCACGCAGCTCGACAACAATCGCAAGACCTTCGCCAAGACCGGCACCAACGAGAACACGGTGATGACCACCGCAGGTTTCGTACCGAACCAGGTCGCGGCGTTCGTCGCGGTCGCCGACGCGCAGGACCCGATCAACAACACCTTCGACAACAAGACCATCAACGGCGTGTACCGCCCGTCCTGGTACGGCATGTACATCGCAACGCCGGCGTGGAAGCAGTTCATGAACACGTATCTTGCCGCCATCAACGCGCCGATCGACAACGATTACGGAAAGGGTGCCGACAAGTACACGGTTTCGAAGGGTGCCACCAGAACATACAACCAGTACCAATACCAGCGCCAGCAGAACAGTCAGCAGCAAAGCCAGCAGCAGACCAACCAAGGCCAGCAGCAGCAATCGCAGCAACAGCCTGCCGAGCAGCAAAGTGACCAGCAGCATCAATAGTTGCGATTGTCGGCTATACGTGCCGACTGGCCGCACTGGCTGCCTGCGCTGACTGTTTACGCCGCTGGAGCGTAAATCGCATGGCAAAGTGAACAGTCCATGAACGCCCGCCCCAACCGGCGGGCGTTCTGCTTACAATGCAATCGGTACCATGCCCGTCGCGTGGGAACGCGGTGCGGATATCGACGATTCAGGCGATACCAACGATTCATAAGAGAGATGACAATGAGCGAAGACAAGAAGAACGGCAAGCAGAACAAGACGGTCAAACCGTTCGATCCGATGACGTTGCGTGGCGTCACCGTGCGCAACCGCATCTGGCTGCCGCCAATGGACACGTATTCCGCATTGGCGCAGGACGGCAAGCCCACGCCATTCCACTACCAGCATTACGTTTCGCGTGCGATGGGCGGCTTCGGCATGATCATCATGGAAGCGACCGCCGTCGCGCCGGAAGGCCGCATTTCGCCGTGCGATCTGGGATTGTGGGATGACGGACAGATGGACGCATGGCGTTGGATCGTGGCCGACGCGAAGGCTGCGGGTGCCACGATGGCGGTGCAGCTCAACCACGCCGGACGCAAGGGTTCCACCGGCTGCCACGCGATCGGTTTCGATGGACAGAGCGTGCCGGAGGAGCAAGGCGGATGGCGGACGGTTTGCCCAAGCGCCAACGCATACGGTTCCCTGGCTCGTCCGCGCGCGCTGAGCGTCGATGAGATCCACACCATCGTGGACCAGTTCCGCGACGCCGCCTGGCGTGCCATGAACATCGGCTTCGACGCGGTGGAAGTCCATGCCGCGCACGGCTACTTGCTGTCGCAGTTCCTCGACCCGCTCATCAACGAGCGTGACGACGAGTACGGTGGATCGTTCGACAATCGCGTCCGCATGCTGGTCGAAGTCGTGGATGCGATTCGTTCCGTCGTGCCCGACACCATGCCGGTGCTGGTGCGCGTCTCCGCCACCGACTGGGCCGCAGGCGGTTGGGACCTTGACCAGACCGTCGAACTGGCTAAGATTCTGAAGGCCCACGGCGTGGACCTGATTGACGTGTCCACAGGCGGATTGATTCCCGACGTGACCATTCCGGTGAAGCCCGACTACCAAGTGCCGTTCGCCGAACAGGTGCGCAGTCGCGCGGGCATTCCCACCACCGCAGTCGGGCTCATCACCAAGCCGAAGCAGGCGAAGAAGATTCTGAAGTCGGGCGCCGCCGACGCCGTGGAAATCGGCCGCGCCGCCCTGCGCGACCCGTATTGGCCGCTCCGTGCCGCCCACAAACTGGACGTGCCGGTCGAGGAAGCCCCCTACCAGCCGCCATACCTCCGCGGCGCCTTCCGCTGACCCTCCTTCCCCTCCTCCTTTTTTCTTATTGCGAAAAGTGGATAACACCCCAACGCAACATAACAAAAAAACGAGTGGGAGGGCGGGCGTCCTGTTCACGACCGTAAGCTTGGCCGAACGGCCTTGAGTGTGTCGTGAACAGG
>OATA01000844.1_pt1 | contig 24184 bp, 21 predicted proteins | sample 1516451 | NCBI WGS metagenome assembly OATA01 (sample SAMEA2579905, study PRJEB22360) | human gut metagenome | biome: human gut; feature: human-associated habitat; material: faeces | place: Denmark | collected 2008/2010 | reverse complement strand
CCGCAGCAGGCCCACTGCTCCGATGACCAGCCCCGCCGTGGGCGGGAGCCACGCAGGCAGCAACCCTTCCTCTGCCCGCTGGATGGCCGGCAGCAGCAGGCTCCACACACTGGCCGCCAGCATGATGCCCGCCGCCATGCCGCAGAGCATCCGCCGCGTCTTCGGCTCCTGCGTCGGCCGCATCAGAAAGACACCGGCCGCCCCCACCGTTGTGCAGCAGGCTGGCAGCAGCAGGACCGCCGCCAACAGAAAAAAGATCCCGTTCAAAACGCATTCCCCCTTCCCGCCGTTCTATGCAGGAAAGAGGAATGTGGTGAACGGGATCGTCCCTGTTTCAGAAGGGATCGTCGTCTTCTGCGTCGGCATCGCCGCACGCTCCGTCATCGTCCGAGGCGAACGCGCTGTCCGTATCTTCGCCGCCGAAATTGCGGTCGAACGCAGTCATATACTGTGCATAGCCCTCATCCCCTGTGCCAAAGTAACCAAGATCAAAGTCTTTCATCGCGGTGTCCTCCTGCTGTCGTTTCTGTCCCGAACAGGCCTTTCCTGTTCTGTTTTCCATTATACACTTTTGCCATCCCATAAACCGGATATTCAAACTATGATTCTGCACCGTTGGTGCAGCGGCTTTTGCGCGTCCTTCTTTTGCCTGGTTTTGCAGATTTTGTGAAAATGACAGTCTGCTAAAAAAGCCTTGACTTTTGGGCAATATTTCTAACAAATGTGTGGATTTTCCTTTGTGAATGCAATCTTTGCCGAAAAGCCCTTGATTTTTTTGACAAACGGACTAGAATATCATTTTGCAGAACGATCCCGCCTGTGAGGGGTCGGCTGTGAATTTTTTAGATCGTAAGGAGATTTTGGAATATGAAACTCAAGAATGTTGCTGTTGTCGTTGCTGCTCTGGTTCTGGCTGTTGGTATGACTGCCTGCGGCGGCTCTTCTTCCACTGCCGCTTCTTCTACCGCAGAGTCTGCGGCTTCTTCCGTTGCTTCGGTCTCTGCTTCCTCTGAGGCAGCTTCCAGCGAAGCCGCATCCTCTGAAGCTGCATCTTCTGAGGCAGCTTCCAGCGAGGCTGCTTCCTCTGTGGCTGCTTCTTCCACTGCCGCCTAAGTTCTGATTTTGTCCCGTTGCAAATAGCGGAATGCCGCCCTACAGGCTCTCACCTGTGGGGCGGCATTCTATTTTTTTATTGACACTTCTCCCGAATGGGTCAGACGCCCCAGAACAGGATGCCCAGCCCTGCTGCCAGAACGATCATTCCGATCGGCGAGGGGGCTTTTTTTATTACCTTTTTGTAGGCGAAGTGCACCGCCCACAAAAGGGCAAACACCGCCGCCGACCGGGCCGAAACGGAGAGCCCGCTGCCCACGGTCGTGAAGCCCGCCAGCGTGGAGAGCGCCATGGTCAGGGCCGTGGCCAGGATCATCGCCACAACGCAGGGCCGCACTCCGGAGAGGAAGGCTTCCACCCCCGCATACTTCATCAGGTTTTGCAGCACCGCTGCGATGAGCAGAATGATGACAAACGAAGGCAGCACCACGCCCAGCGTGGCGAGAAACGCACCCAGCAGCCCTCCTTGCGAGGAGCCGATGAAGGTCGCCATGTTGACGGCCAGCGGGCCGGGGGTAGACTCCGACACTGCGATGAAGCTCAAAAAATCGCTCTCGGTCAGCCAGCCATGCGAAAGCACAGTCTCCCGCACCAGCGAGATCATCCCGTAGCCGCCGCCAAAGGAGAGCGCCCCGATCATGAGAAAGTTCAGGAACAGCTGCACATAGATCATCTTCCCGCACCCGCTTTCTTCACAAGATAGAGCAGCACCCCCGCTGCCCCGCTGAGCAGGATGTAGTAGATGGACGAAAACGACACCGCCGCCACCGAACAGCCCACCATGGCCGCGATGACCGCCGCCAGGATGCAGACGTTGAACGCATTCCGTTCCAGCTGGCGCAGCATCTTCAGCCCCGCCGAGAGGATGAGGTAGATGACGCAGACCTGGATGCCCCGGAACGCATGGGCTACCACCGTCAGGCTCAGAAAGCGGTCAAAAAACAGCGAGATGCAGTAGATGACCACAAAGGACGGGATGCAGACGGCCACCGTGGAAGCTGCCGCTCCGGCGGTGCCGTCGATCTTATAGCCGATGTAGGTGGCGCTGTTCACCGCCACGGGGCCGGGCGTAGACTCGGCGATGGCGACCATATCCAGAAATTCCTCTCTGGACACCCACTGTTTTTCCTCGACGAATTCGTGCTCCAGCAGGGCGACCATGGCATAGCCGCCGCCAAAGGTAAACGCGCCGATCTTCAGGAATGTCCAGAACAGGGTCGAAACTTTTTTCATTCCGGTTCCCTCCCAAAAACGAATCGTTTGTTTGTTTCATGTCTCCTTACTATATCGCCCTGCCGCCCGCCTGTCAAGAATCACTCCGCCCGCAGAGATTGGATCTCCGTGCAGAAAGCGGCGCAGCTCTTCTCTTTCTCCGCGCGGCATGGTATACTGAACACAGACACCTGATGTTACAGAAAAGAGGTCTTATTTTATGAAAACCGCATTGACCATTGCGGGCAGTGATTCCAGTGGCGGTGCCGGCATCCAGGCCGACATCAAGACCATGGCGGCCAACGGCGTCTTCGCCATGAGTGCCATCACGGCCCTGACCGCACAGAACACCACCGGTGTGACCGGCATCTTTGAGACGACGCCGGAGTTTCTGGCCGCTCAGCTGGACGCCGTGTTCACCGACATCTACCCCGACGCCGTGAAGATCGGCATGGTCTCCTCGGCACCGCTCATCCGCACCATCGCCGAGCGGCTGCGCTTCTATGAGGCAAAGCACATCGTGGTGGACCCGGTGATGGTGGCCACCTCCGGCTCCCGGCTGCTGCGGGACGACGCCATGCAAGCCCTCACGGAGCAGCTGCTCCCGCTGGCAGAGGTCGTCACGCCCAACATCCCGGAAGCCGAGATCCTTTCCGGCCTAGTCATCACCGACGCCGCCGGGATGGAAGCCGCCGCCCGGAAGATCAGCGAGCAGTACGGCTGTTCCGTCCTCTGCAAGGGCGGGCACAAGGTCAATGATGCCGACGACCTGCTCTGGCGGAACGGCAGCGGGAAGTGGTTCCGTGGGGAGCGCATCCACAACCCCAACACCCACGGCACCGGCTGCACCCTGTCCAGCGCCATCGCCTCCAATCTGGCCAAAGGCTATGACCTGGACTCCTCGGTCGAGCGGGCCAAGGAATACATTTCCGGCTGTCTGTCCGCCATGCTGGACCTTGGCAAAGGTTCCGGCCCCATGAACCACATGCACAAGCTCTTCCTCGATTAAGCAGCACGAAGCCCCCATCCCTGCGGTGCAGAGATGGGGGCTTCAGTCTGCGTTATTTTGCCCAGGTGACCGCTTCGCTTCCGGTATAGTCGAACCGGCCGTCGTTCTTTTCTTCCAGTGCCTTGATCATGTGATAGGTGTATTCGTTGTACGGCGTCGGGATGCCCAGCTCTGCACCCATCCGCATCAGGGCACCGGAGAACATGTCGATCTCGGTGTGGCGTCCGGCGTCCAGATCCTGCAATGTGGAGTATCGGGCCGTGGGCGGCACGGCACTGCCCCGCCCGGCGGCGGCATCGGCGATGCGCAGGTCGATGCCTTTGGCCGCTGCAATGGCCTCCAGCTCCCGGCGCAGACCGTCGCTGATGGCCTGCATGTGTACGCTGTCCCGGTAGCAGCCCACGCCCGCGCCCAGGATGGCCTGTGGCAGGTTGTTGCAGACGTTCAGGCGGAACTTGGCCCACATTTCTTCCCGGATGTGCTCCGTGACCCGGTAGTGGATGCCGCTCCCCTCGAACAGTTCCACGATGGCCTGCACCCGCTCGCTCTGGAACGGTGCCTCCTGCTCGCCGAAGATGATGCCCAGCGTGGCGTCCGGGTCAAAGTGGAAACCGTCGGCCTCCTTATGAGACGCCACCTTGATGAGCGAGCGGATGACATGCGCATCCCCCACCTCAGCAGCGATGCGCTCCTCGCTGTCCACGCCGTTCATCAGGCTCATGACCACCGTGTGCTCTCCCACAGCCTCCCGGATGCTGTCCATTGCGCCGGGCAGCGCACCGTATTTCAGGCAGACCACGAGAAAGTCCACCCCGTGGGCCTCCTCCGGTGCCCAGACCTCCGGGCGGTAGGTCCTGCCGTTGATGCCAATGCCGTTTGCCTTCAGCCGCGCGGCGCGTTCGCCCTCGGCCAGCACCCCCAGCCGGATGCCCGGCTTGCCCGCCAGACCCCAGATCACATACGAACCCACGGCACCGGCTCCCAGCACCGCCACAGTTTGCATCTTCATTCTTCGTTCCCCCTCGTTTTGTATTGCGTTTTCATTCTAGCACGAAGCCGCGCCTCTTTGCAAGATGCTGCCCTGCCGGATGTTCTTTTTGGGGCGGGCCTGCTCTGTTTTCCTTGCAAAGCGCCGTCCGCTCCTCTATAATAAAATCTCAAGCTGTCGATTTCAAAAAAGGAGAAGTACCATGGAACATTGGCACCGCAGCGGGCAGGCCCTGCTCAACGAAATTTCATCCACCCGGCTCCCCGCCAGCCAGCTGGCCGTCTGGTCGATCGGCCAGTGCGGGTTCATTTTCAAGTACGAGGACACCGTCGTCTGCATCGACCCGGTACTCAGCGACCTGACCGGCCCCAGTGGCTCCCCGCCGCTGCTACCCGGCCCCCTTTGCACCGGAGGCACTGCGGGCAGACCTCGTGCTCTGCACCCACGGCCACGCCGACCACATGGCAAAAGATACCCTGCGCGGGCTGGCCCGGCATCCCGCCGCCCGGTTTGTTCTGCCCGCCGGGTGCTCTGCCCTCGCCGCCGAATACGGCATCCCGGCAGACCGCATCACAACGGTGCAGGAAGGTTCCATCCTGCCGCTGGGCGGAGTCACCATCCGGGCCTTTTCCGCCGCCCACCCGGAGCACATTCTGGATGCGGGCGACCCCGGCATGGCGCTGGGGTATCAGCTCACCTTCGGCGGCTTTACGGTCGTGCACCTGGGTGACACCTACCTGACGCCCCATCTGTACGAAACGCTGCAGGCGCTCCCCCGCCCCGACCTGCTGCTGGCCCCCATCAACGGGCAGGACTTCTTCCGCACCCAGCGCAACTGCATCGGCAATCTGGAAGCCGAGGAGGCCGCTCAGCTGGCCGTCCGGCTGAGCGCGGCCTGCACCATCCCCACCCATTACGACATGGTGCAGGGCAACACCGTGGACCCGCTGCGGTTCGCTGCGGCCCTGCGTCAGCTGGACCCCGCCGCCTGTTTCGCCCTGCCTGCGCTGGGCGAGCGGCTGCTCTTCCAGGCCGATGCAGGCCGGAAGGACAGCAGCGTTTTCTCCTGCCCGCCGCCGTCCTCGTCCATCCAGCGGTAGTCTGTGCTGCGGGTGAGAAGTCCCTGATAGCGCACGCCGTCCGGTCTGGCCATCGACGCCAGCAGCCAGTCCACCTCCAGCGGCTGGGCAAACCGCACCGTGCCGCTCAGGGTCACAAACGACTGCCCCTCGATGGTGAACCGCACTGCACAGCCGGTCTGTGTGCGCAGGACTTCCAGCGACGCCGTGTCGGTCCGGAGCGTTTGGGTCGTATTCGCGGCCAGCCGGGCTGCCCGGACGGTCTGCTCTGCACGGAGAGTGCAAGGCTCCTGCGGGTCCATCCGCAGGTCGATGAGCGCTTCCACCGTCCGGATGCTCCGGCGTTCCAGCGCCGTCTCCACGGCCCTCCGGGTGGTCTGCCCGCTCCGGTAGAGCACGACGGCCCGGTCGTTCTGCGAGAGGATGACCGCCGGAGCCATTTTACTGCCCACCAGTTCCACACGGACCACGTCCCGGCTGAGGGCATTTCCGGCCCCGATGGCAAGCGCCGCTGTGAGCAGCACAGCGGGCACCGCCGCCCGCAGCCGGATGTTCCAGTGCCAGGCCAGCCCCAGCAGCGCAGCCAGCAGCAGGCAGACGAGCGCCGCGTAGGCCGTATCAAAATAGATCTGCGCACCCGGCCAGCCGGACACCCACAGGGCCCAGCGGTCGAGCAGGTCCACCAGAACTTCTGCCCCGAACGCCGTGACCCGGTGCAGCGGCTCCAGCACCGGGGCCAGACCGGTGAGTGCTGCCGCCAGCCCCAGCAAGAGGATCGGTTCGACCAGCCAGAGCACGGCCACGCTGGAGACCAGCGCATACAGGCTGGTGCTCAGGCCCCGCAGCACCAGCACCGGAAAGGTCGCCATGCAGGCACAGCCGGAGACGCAGAGCGTCTCCCACACCGCTGCCCCCTGCTGCCGCAGACAGTTTGCAAGGACTCCGCCGCGTTTGCCGGCGGTTTTTTTGTTGCGGCGGCGTTTTTCTTCCCGCCGCTCTGCACTGCGTCGGGCCAGTGCGGCACCCGCCAGCGTCCCCAGCACCGCCGCATAGGAAAGCTCAAACCCGATGTCGCAGACCGCGTAGCTGTTGCCTGCGGTCATCAGCACACCCGCCACGCCGAGGGAGGTCAGCGCATCCGCCGGGCCATAGACCCAGACGCCCAGCGCGCTGATCCACACGGCTGCCCCGGCCCGGAGGACGGACGGCGTGAAGCCGGTCACTCCCACCAGCAGCACCGCCATCCCGGCCCGAAGCAGAGCATTCCGGCGGCAGCTGGCGTAGCTGCGCAGTTTTCTGCGTTTCAGTCGGAACCGGACCAGCACACTTCCGCAGAGGATGGAGACGTGCATTCCGCTGACGACCAGCACATGGGAAAGCCCGGCCCCGCGATACGCCTTCCGGAGGCAGGTGGAGAGATGGGTACGGTCACCCGTGACCATTGCGGCCAGAACACCCGCCGGGCCCTCTGCCATGCCACGCCGCAGCGCAGCGCTCAACCGGCTTTGCAGGCGGGCTGTCCGGGCGCGGAACGAGCGGCTTTCTCCCAGACGTTCCAGCTTGGTGCCCCCGGCAAGTTCTGCATTCAATGCAATGCCGTCGGCATAGGCGGAACGCTGTTCCCCTTCCGGCCGTGCTTCCAGTGCAAAGGTCCCGCGCACCCGCTCCCCGGCGCTGCATCTCGGCAGGGCGGCGCATTCCACGCGGAAGTTCGCCGCTTCGCCGTCCACTGTTTCCACACGGAGAACGGCATCCACGACGCCCGGATAAAAGGAGGTGCGGACCTGCTCCACCTCGGCGGTCAGCGTGACAGAGATGCCGTCATAGGCGGCCTGCAGAGCGTTCAGCCGGGCGTGGGTGCGCAGCACCGCCCCAAGGCCCAGCACGGCCCCTGCCAGCAGCAGAATGCCGCCCAGTTTCAGGGGCTTTCGGCCCCGCACGGCGGCAAGGAGCCCGCAAACAAAAATTGCCGCAAGCAGCGGCAAAAGCCATGCTTGCGGCAAAAAGGCGCACACCAACTCCACCCCCAGCGCACCGGCGCAAAAGAGGCAGAGCGGGCGTCTCATGATTTAGTGCAGGAAGAGGGGCAGCGGCTCCAGGAAGATGATATCCTTGCGCTCCGCTGCATCACCCTCGGCCAGAACAGCAGCCTGACCCACGATGGTGCATTTGGTCTGCTCGGCCAGCGCATCCAGCGCCTTCAGCGAACCGCCGGTGGAGATGACATCATCCACGACCAGCACCCGCTTGCCGTTCATCTTGTCCAGCTCCTTGCGGTCGATGACGAGCTTCTGCTTGCCCGCAGTGGTGATGGACTGGTCCTCGACGACGACCGGCTCCTTCATATAGAGCTTGATGCCCTTGCGTGCGCAGACGTAGGGCTTGCCGCTCTGGCGGCTCATCTCGTGGGCCAGCGGGATGCCCTTGGCCTCGGCAGTGAGCAGGATGTCAAACTCCGGGCACTTCTTCAGCAGCTCGGCGGCAGCGGCCACGGTCAGCTCGGTGTCGCCCAGCATGATGAAAGCAGCGATGTCCATGTGGTCATTGACTTTGCAGATGGTCAGTTCACGGGTCAGGCCCGCGACGTTCAGCGTATAGGTTTCAGCCATAACAATTCCCCTTCTCTTTGTAGTTCCGTTTGGTTTTGGCTCAGATGGGCAGTTTTTCGCCGCCCAGCACATGGAAGTGCAGGTGCTTCACGGTCTGACCGGCATCCTCGCCGACATTGGAGATGACGCGGTAGCCGTTGTCGAGGCCCTGCTCCTTGGCGAGCTTTGCGATGACGGCAAAGATGTGGCCCAGCAGGGCACCATCTTCTTCGGTCAGCGCAGCGGCGGAAACGATGTGCTTTTTGGGCACGACCAGGAAATGCACCTTCGCCTGCGGGTTGATGTCGTAAAAAGCAACGACCTGATCGTCCTCGTACAGCTTTTTCGAGGGGATCTTGCCCTCAGCGATCATGCAAAACAGACAATCTTCCATGGGAATTGCTCCTTTCGGATCTTTTTTATTCCTCTGCGCAGCACCCCTTTTCAGGGGCGCTGCGCAGAGGTTATTTTTTCATGTTCAGCCCAGCTGCTTCTCGACGATGCCCTTGACGGCTGCCAGAGCTTCGTCGATCTTGTTCTCGTCCTTCAGACCGGCCATTGCAAAGTCGGGCTTGCCGCCGCCCTTGCCTCCGGCGATGGCGCTGATCTCCTTGACCAGAACGCCCGCCTTCAGGCCCTTTTCCTGTGCCATCTTGTTGACGGTGACGGCCATGGTGATCTTATCCTCGGCCTTGCCGACCAGAACGGCCACCACAGGGTTGACGGCCTTGTCGCGGACGGAATCGCACATGCCGCGCAGGGTGTCGCCGGAGGTGCCGGTGAAGTAAGCGGAAGCGATCTTCACGCCGCCCACTTCCTCTGCGTCGTCGAACAGGCTGGTGACCTTGGAGGCAGCGATCTTCGCCTTCATATCGTCCAGCTCCTTGCTCATGGCCTTGTTCTCGGCCATGACAGCCTCGGCGCGGGCAGGCAGACCGGCCACATTGTTGGCCTTGAGGGCAGCCGCCACGGTGTGCAGCATCGTTTCCTGCTTGTTGGCGCGCAGCAGCAGGTTCTTGCCGGTCACGGCCTCGATGCGGCGGATACCGGCAGCCACAGAGGACTCGCTGACAATCTTGAAGCAGCCGATCTGAGCAGTGTTCCGGACATGGGTGCCGCCGCAGAACTCGGTGGACCAGCCCTCGATATCGACGACGCGCACGACCTTGCCGTACTTCTCGCCGAACAGAGCCATTGCGCCCAGCTTCTTTGCCTCGTCGATGGGCATCTCCTTCACGGTGACATCCATGGCGTCAAAGATGCGGTCGTTGACGATCTTCTCCACGCGGGCCAGCTCGTCTGCGGTGACTGCGCTGAAGTGGGTGAAGTCGAAGTGGGTGATCTCGCCGTCCTGATAAGAACCAGCCTGGTGCACGTGGTCGCCCAGCACTTCGCGCAGAGCAGCCTGCAGCAGGTGGGTAGCCGTGTGGTTGCGGCAGACAGCCATGCGGTATTCCTTGTCGACCTTGGCGTTCAGATGGTCGCCGACCTTGACGATGCCGCTCTCCAGCACACAGGTGTGGACGTAGTAGCCCTTGGGGGTCTTCTTGACGTCCAGCACACGCAGGGAGCAGTCTGCACTGGTCAGCACACCGTGGTCGGCCACCTGGCCGCCCATCTCGGCGTAGAACGGGGTCTTGTCCAGCACGACCAGAACGTCTTCCTTGGCCTGCTCATCGGTGGCGATGGCATCGGTCAGGGTCTCCTCGTCGCTCAGGGCGACCACGACGCCGGTGTCGTTCAGGGTCTCGTAGCCAGTGAAGACGGTCGGCTCCGTGTTCAGGCTGCCGAACAGGTCCTCGCTCCAGCCGGAGATGTTTTTCTTCAGACGCTCGGCGCGGGCGCGCTCCTTCTGCTTCTTCATCTCCGTGTGGAAGCCTTCTTCGTCGATGTCGATGCCCTGCTCCGCTGCGATCTCCTTGGTCAGGTCGAGGGGGAAGCCGAAGGTATCGTTCAGCTTGAAGACGTCCAGACCCTTCAGCAGGTGCTCGTGAGCCTTTTCCAGACCGTCGATCATGTTGTTCAGGATGTTCATGCCGGCGTCGATGGTGCGGGCAAAGTTTGCCTCCTCGGTGCCGATGACCTTCTTGATATAGGCGTCGTGCTCACGCAGTTCGGGGTAAGCAGACTCGCTGGACTGGATGACGGTCTCGACCAGCTCCACCAGGAAGGGGCGGCAGATGCCCAGCATCCGGCCATGGCGGGCGGCACGGCGCAGCAGACGGCGCAGCACGTAGCCGCGGCCCTCGTTGGAGGGCAGGATGCCGTCGGACACCATGAAGGTGCAGCTGCGGATGTGGTCGGTGATGACGCGGATGGAGATGTCGTCCTTTGCATTGGCACCGTAAGTCTTGCCCGCGATGTGCTCCACATGGTGCAGCACACTCTGGACGGTATCGACCTCGAACAGGTTGCCGACGCCCTGCATCACGCAGGCCAGACGCTCCAGGCCCATGCCGGTATCAATGTTGGGCCGTGCCAGGCGCTCGTAGTGGCCCTTGCCGTCGGCATCGAACTGGCTGAACACCAGGTTCCAGATCTCCATATAGCGGTCGCAGTCGCAGCCCACGCCGCAGGTCGGCTTGCCGCAGCCGTACTCGGGGCCGCGGTCAAAGTAGATCTCGGAGCAGGGGCCGCACGGGCCGGAGCCATGCTCCCAGAAGTTGTCTTCCTTGCCCAGACGGACCATGTGGTCGGGGGCGATGCCTACCTTCTTGGTCCAGATGTCGTAAGCCTCATCGTCCTCTTCGTAGACGGAGATGTGGAGCTTATCCTTGGGGATGGCCATCCACTCGTCGCTGGTCAGGAACTCCCATGCCCAGGGGATGACCTCTTCCTTGAAGTAATCCTGGAAGGAGAAGTTGCCCAGCATCTCGAAGAAGGTACCGTGGCGGGCGGTGATGCCGACACGCTCGATATCCGGGGTGCGGATGCACTTCTGGCAGGTGGTCACGCGGTGGCGGGGCGGCTCCTCCTGTGCGAGGAACCACTTCTTCATCGGGGCCATGCCGCTGTTGATGAGCAGCAGGCTGGGGTCATCTTTCGGGACAAGCGGGAAGCTGTCGAGGCGCAGGTGGCCCTTGCCTTCAAAGAAGCTCAGGTACTTTTCGCGCAGTTCGTTCAAACCGGTCCATTGCATAACTGTATCTCTCCTCGTGGTTTTTCCGGCGTCCTCCTCCGGACGCAGTATTTTTATGACAGGCGAAAACAAAAACAGCCTCCGCCCCAACAAAGGGACGAAGGCCGTGTGAAAGCTCCGTGGTACCACCCAAATTGCAGGAGACTCTGTCCCCCTGCCGCTTTGTGCGCGGTAACGCTGCGCTGCGTCCGGCTTCTTTCGCCGGAAGCTCCGGGGCGGCTTGAAAAACCCTCTGCCGGAACGCCTTGCAGCCCGAAGCGGGCGTTCTCTCTGGGCGGCATCGTCTGTTTTTCTGACCCCATCGTTGCCATCTGTCATAATCTGTTTTTCCACACAAACGGGCAAATCTCCCCTTTGCGTTCAATTCAGATTATAGCATGGTTGCGGCATTTGTCAAGCCCCTCTCAGGCGCTTTCGCGCCAGCTCTTCCAAAGGGAGAGTCCTTGGCAGGTCGGGCAGGCTGTGCGTTCCCTTACGGCACCCAGATGCGGTGCACTTCCACGATTTTGCCCTCCTGTACTACAAGGGTCGTATTGTACACCGTCCAGTTGTCCGGGTCTGCATTGATTGCAGCCGTCACAGCCTGCGCACCGGTCGTCTCCACCGCGTCGGCCTGCGGGTCAGCGGAGCTGTCTTTCAGCACCACATCGTCTGCCAGACTCAGTTCTGTTTCACCGACTTCATAGTAAACCGGATAGTCATCAAATGTTATGGTACGGTAATACTCCGAACCATCCATTAAAATCAGGTCCAGACCACCCTCCTGTTCTATTCCACCGTTGATCGTTACAGTATGATACGAATCGTTCTTCTCGATGCTGGTCACTTCCACTTCGGCATACTGATTTCCCGTCATATATTCTTCGTGGAGCCGAATTTTATCGCCTACTTTCAGCGCATCGATGTCGGCTTTCTCGTAGGCATCATAGCTGTAGATTCGGGCTGTGACGGTTCCGTCCTTGACCTCAGAAGCAATATCCGCCGAAACGAATGTGATCGTGTCCGGTGTTTTCGTCACGTCTTCTATGGTAAAACTGCCGACAGGTTCCACAACGCCTTCTTCCTGCACACGGGACGAAGCGGGCACAGCACTGTTCGAAGCCGCCGGGCTGCTGGCCGTAGAAGCGGACGCCCCGCAGCCTGCCAGCCCTACGCCGACGGCCAGAGCCGCAGCAAGCATCCATACTTTATAATAGAATCTCATACGAACCCCTTCTTTCTGTGCATCCGATGATACACGCTTTTCACAAAAAAAGGAACCCGGAATTTTTCCGTTCCGCTCGCTTGACGGAACGGCTCGGTTCCGCTACAATAAAAACGATTCAAAGACGCATTCTATTTCAAGATAGAGAGGAAAATTTCCGTGAAGATCGTAAAAGTAAAATGTCTTGCCCCCACCCGGCTCGACAATTATCTGATGCAGCAGTTCCCGGCGCTGAATCCGGGCCGCCTGAACAAAGCCCTGCGCGAGAACAAGATCAAGCTGAACGGCAAAAAGCAGCCGCTTTCCACCCGCGTGATGGCAGGCGACGAGATCAAGCTGTTCATTCTGGACGAAGTGCTGGACGCCGACAAGCGGGTGGAAGGCCCGGCCTGGAAGAACGCCCGTGGCCCGGCGCAGGTCATCTACGACTGCCCGCAGATCCTGGTGGTGAACAAGCCCGCCGGTCTGGCCGTGGACGGCCCGGAGGACGACACCCTGCTCAACCGCGCGCTGCTCTACCTCAACCAGCAGGGCGAATATAAGGAGAACGACCTCTACACCCCCGCCCTCTGCCACCGGCTGGATACCGGCACCAGCGGTCTGGTCATCCTCGCAAAGACGCCGGAGGCGGAGCAGCTGTTTCTGGAGGTCATCAAGAACCGCGAGGTCAAAAAGACCTATCTCTGCGTCACCTTCGGCCGCCCCGTGCCGCCGGACGGTACCCTCGGCGGCTATCTGCTCAAAGACGCCGACCGCGGCATCGTCAAGATCGTGGAGGACAAGCAGCCCGGTGCCAAGGATGTGGAGACCCAGTATGAGACCATCGCCGTCTCCGGCCGTCTGGCCCTGCTCAAAGTCCGGCTCATCACCGGCCGCACCCACCAGATCCGCGCCCACATGGCCAGCATCGGCTGCCCCATCCTCGGCGACAGCAAGTACGGCAACAATTCCGCCAACCGCGAACTGAAGCTGAAGTATCAGGCCCTCTGCGCCTGGGAGCTTGCCCTCCCCCGCTTCACCCAGCCCGACTTCGCCGACCTTTCCGGCAAAGTCTTCCGCGCCCCGAAACCGTGGTATTATCAGCAGGTGCTGGATGGAACGCTGAAATAAGTTGTTCCAAACTGGAGGTTGAATATGGCACTCCCAAAGTATGATGAATTTTACCGTCTCGTATTGAATGCCTTACAGGATGGTAAGTCACATTCCATGAAAGAAGTCCGAAATTCGATTGCGCAGACACTTCATTTAACAGAGCAAGACCTGAGTGAAACGCTCTCGAATGGTTCCTCCGTATATGCTGGACGTGTTGGTTGGGCCAAAACATATCTCAAAAAAGCCGAAATGATTGATTCTCCTCAACGGGGATATATCACCATTACTCCTGCTGGTCAGTCTCTTCTTGCCAGTAATGAACCTATCACAAATGCACTTCTTGCCAAACTGTCATCCGCCTTTCTTGATTTTTACCGTCCGCAAAGCGGAAACAGCACATCAACTCAATCAGATTCAGGAAACACGCAGATTTCTACGCCGGAAACTCCACAGGAAACTTTTGAACGTGTTTATAATCTCATCAACGAACAATTAGCCGATGAACTGTTAAACGATGTATTAAATCAGTCCCCTGTTTTCTTTGAACACCTTGTGGTCGATTTGATGAAGGCTATGGGATATGGCGATGGACTCGTCACCAAATACAGCGGCGACGACGGTATTGACGGCATCATTCACGAAGACAAACTTGGCTTCAACCTTATTTACATTCAGGCCAAACGTTGGAAACCTGATATTACCATTACAAAACCAGAACTTCAGAAATTTGCTGGCGCTATGATGGGCCCGCCGAAAGTGGAAAAGGGACTTTTCATTACAACGGCCAAATTCTCACCGAAAGCAAAGGAATACGCTACTGCTCAGCATATCATTCTGGTAGACGGAAAAAAGTTGACGGAACTGATGATAGAATACGGCGTTGGCGTGTCCACTCAGAAAGCATACCTTATCAAGCGAATCGACAGCGACTACTTCTCCGACGATAACTGATCTGCGGCAGCGCCGCAAATCAACAAACCCCTGAAAAATCGGAACGAGATCTTCACGCCGCAGGCGGGAATCTCCCGATTTTCAGGGGTTTGTCTACTTCTTTGGGGTTCCAAGGGGCGAGTAGCCCCTTGGCCGTGCCTCCCGCGCTTCGGAAGTAGCGGGCGCTTTTCTGGTACTCTTTTGGCGCGCAAAAGAGTACATATCACCTTTAGATGCGCACCATCTCGCGGGTGATCTCGCTGATGGAGTGTGCCCCGCACATCTGCATCGTATCAGCCAGTTCCCCGGCGATCTTGTCGATGTAGCACTTGACGCCCTCTTCGCCGCCGCCGTAGACCGCCGTGACGAAGGGACGGCAGATGAGCACACCGTCCGCGCCCAGAGCCAGTGCCTTGAAGACGTCCACGCCGGAGCGGATGCCGCCATCGACCAGGACTTTCACGCCGCTGCCCTTGAGGGCATCTGCGATCTCCGGCAGGACCTCCGCCGTCGCCGGGCACTGGTCCAGCACACGGCCGCCGGGGTGGGAAACGACGATGGCCGCCGCTCCGGCTTCCTTCGCCTTGAGCGCACCCTTGACGGTCATGACGCCCTTGACGATGAAGGGACGGCCTGCCAGTGCAACGATCTCCTTCAGCTCAGCCACGCTCTTGCTGCCCGCCGGAGGAGTCATGTTCTTCAGGAAGGGCAGACCGGCAGCATCCACATCCATAGCAACGGCAAAGCAGCCGCTGGCCTTGGCCTGGTCCATCTTGGCCTTGACCGTGTCGATGTTCCAGGGCTTGATGGTGGGCACACCGCAGCCGCCTGCCGCGCCGATGGCCTGCGTCGCCATGGTCATGACGTCGGGGTTGGTGCCGTCACCGGTAAAGGCGGCGATGCCGTTCTCCGCGCAGGCGCGGACCAGCACATCGTTATAGGTCATGTCGGTGTAGGCGTCCGAGTAGTGGAGGTTCACCGCGCCGACCGGGCCTGCGAAGAAGGGCAGGCGGAAGCTCTTGCCGAACAGCTCCACATGGGTGTCGGGGGTGCCGTTCTCGCACAGGGTGTCCATGTTGACCCGGATGTCGGCCCACTTATTATAATTGCGGATGGCCGTGTCACCCACGCCCTTGGCACCGGGGCCGGGGATCTGGTTTTTGCAGGCCACGCCGTTGCACACCGGGCAGGCCTTGCAATACTTGCCGATGTTCTGCCGGGCATTGCTCAAAACGTCTGAATAATTCATTGTGATCGTCCTCCTATTTACATTCCAATCCCTGCGGAATTTCCCATTCCGCGCACTCTCTGCCTTCATCATAGTCCTGTTTGGGGCTCGCGTCAAGAAGATTTATCGGGCAGCGGCATTTCCTTCAGAATTTCTTCTTCGAGCCTGTGTCACTTTTTGATTTTCTGAAATTTTTTCAAAAAAATCCTTGACAAAAGTGCTTCTTTCAGGTATTATAGTGGAGCGCTGAGGGCCACGGCCCGAAACGCTGAAAACCGAAGATGTGGAAAGATGGCTGAGTTGGTCTAAGGCGCACGACTGGAAATCGTGTAACGTGTCAAAAGCGTTCTGGGGTTCGAATCCCCATCTTTCCGCCAAAATGCCCGGAACCGATGGTTCCGGGTTTTTGTTTTATCAGTCAGCGGGCCCGCCCTCTTCGTCCGCTTCGCAGACAGCTCTCCCAAAGGGAGAGCCCCTGGCAGACCGGGCAATTCCCCGCTTTTTTACAAAGGCAGCCGGACTCCGCGTTCGCGGGCAGCGGCTGCAAACAATGAGGCAGTTGAATATGCGTGTTGTGATCGCCATGCCACGGATGAGCACCGACCCGGAGCCGACCGTGGCACAATCCAAATACATTGAAAGTCTGGCCCGCGCCGGAGCCGGGATGTGCTGGGTCGAGCTGAGCGCCCCCGAACAGGCAGTGCAGGACGCCCTGACCTGCGACGGCCTGCTGCTGCCCGGCGGCGGCGACATGGACCCGAAGTTCTACGGGCAGGCGCGCATCCCCGCCTGCGGCGAGCCGAATCTTCTCCGCGATGCAGCCGAGCCGCTGCTGCTGCGCGCCTTTCTGGCCGCAGACAAACCGGTGCTGGGCATCTGCCGGGGCATCCAGGTCATGAACGCCGTGCTGGGCGGCGACCTGTATCAGGACATCAAGCCCTTCGAACATCTGCCGCACAACGGCCACTGGGCCAAAGTCCACACCGTCACCGTCCGCCGGGGCACCCTGCTTTCCCGCATTTTGGGGCAGGACACCGTGCTCGTCAACAGCCAGCACCATCAGGCCGTGGACCAGGTCGCCCCCGGCTTCACCCTCGCCGCGTTGAGCGAGGACGGCATCGTGGAGGCCATCGAGAAGCCGGACGCAAGGTTCTGCCTCGGCGTCCAGTGGCACCCGGAGTGGCTCAGCGATGCAGACCCCGCCATGCAGGGCCTGTTCGATGCGTTCGTGAACGCCTGCTCGAAATAAAGGAGGTTTTTCCATGACTGCTCCCAAAAGTAACAAGCGGGGCCGTGCTGCCCTTGTGGTGGTCCTCTGCCTGCTGGCGCTCTGCCTGGTGGCGGGCGGCACGGTGTACGGTCTGCTGTCCCGCAAAGTCAAGGCCATTCAGGCCGGGGCGGACTTCGATTTCCTCTACACCGTTACCTCCACAGCCTCCCGGACGCCTGCGCTGTACGGGGTGCTGGAACAGGTCGGGGCCACGCAGGGCACTGTCTCCGGCCAGTATGCGCCCGGCAGATTTCAGTTCACGCTGACCTCCCAGAAGAACAATTCCGCCTTCACGCGGGTGTACATCGACGCGAACGAAACGCTGTACGACGCCGGGCAGCTCTACACCTACCTGCGCGGAGAGATCGTGGCTGCGGCCCCGCTGGCCGGGCTGGTGCTGCCCAACTGGTCCATGGGCAGCTACATCTCCCAGACCCAGCTGGCTTCCCTGCTGGGCGTGGAGCTTTCCGCCGTGGAGATGCAGGACATGACGAACCTGACGCTGGGGCTTGGAGCCCTGCAAAAGGTCACACCCGCCGGGGCGCTGGACGGCTACACCTACTACCAGTTGCCCGCCGGGGAGACCGACCTCACCTGCATCGTCGGCCTGCCGCTGAAGGAATTGTTCTCCGGCACGACGCCGCTCCACATCCTGCTGACCATCCCCGAACACGAAGTGCGCATCTCGCTCAGCGGCACCGTCACCGCCGCTGAGACTGCCGTGGTGGCCCCCACCTCCCGGATGAGCGACGCCGATGTGGACAACTTCGTCCAGCTCCGTCAGGCACTGGAGAAATTTGCAGAAGTGCTTCAGAAAGCCGCCTCTTAAACAGCAAGAGCTGCTGCACCCGCCGTGCAGCAGCTCTTGCTTTCTTTTTTTATCGGTCCAGGATGCGGCCGTCGATGGAGAAGGTCACCACCTGCCAGGGAATGAACTTGCCGCTGTTCTTCAGGGCCGTCACGGCAGCGTGTTCGAGACCGCCGCAGCAGGGCACCTCCATGCGCAGCACCGTCACGCTCCGGATGTCGTTCTGGGAGAGGATGGCCGTCAGCTTCTCGCTGTACTCCACGGCGTCCAGCTTGGGGCATCCGATGAGGGTGATCCTGCCCTGCATGAACTCCTGATGGATGTTTGCATAGGCGTAGGCCGTGCAGTCTGCCGCAATGAGCAGCTTTGCCCCGTTGAAGTAGGGCGCGTTCACGGGCACGAGCTTGATCTGGCAGGGCCACTGGCCCAGCTGGGAGGGCATCGCGGCGCCTGCCGCAGGGGCCGGGGCCGGTTTGCGGTCGAACTGGTGCATCTGGTGGCCGGGGCAGCCGGAGTGTGCCGGGGCAGCAGCGGCAGCGGCCTTTTTCTGCTTGTTCTCCAGCACGGCCTGCTCGTCATACGCCGCAGCCTCGCGCTCTTCAAAGGTGATGGCACCGGTGGGGCAGCCGGGCAGGCAGTCGCCAAAGCCGTCGCAGTAATCGTCCCGCATGAGTTTGGCCTTGCCGTTGACCAGGCCGATGGCCCCTTCGTGGCAGGCCGTGACACACGCGCCGCAGCCATTGCACTTTTCCTCGTCTATGTGAATGATTTTCCGAATCATAAGAGAATCCTCCTTGCTTTTTCTGTGCACAGTATACTATAATGACAGCAAAGATTCGGTTGTTGTAACCACAAAGAGGGATTTTTATGGATTATCACTCGATTTTTCTGTTTCAGGGCCTGACCGAGGCCGACATCGCCCAGATGGAGCACGACCGCTGCCTGCGGCGGAAAGCCTTTGCCCGCCGCCAGACCATCTTCCACACCGGCGACACCGTGCATGAAATCGGCATCGTGCTGCGGGGTGCCGTCCACATCGAAAGCATCGACCTCTGGGGCAGCAAAAGCATCCTCAGCGAGGTGGGCGAGGGGCAGGCCTTTGCCGAGACCTATGCGTTCTGCGGAGAGCCGCTGATGGTGGATGTCCTCGCGGCGGCAGACTGCGAAGTGCTGTTTCTGGACACGGCTGCCCTTTCCCGCCCCCACGCCGAGCACAGCTGGCAGGACCGCCTGCTGCGGAATCTGCTCCTTGTCTCCATGAAAAAGAACCTCGCCCTCTCCCGCCGCATCCTCTGCACCGCCCCCAAGACCGTGCGGGGGCGGCTGCTGACCTATCTGTCCGGCCAGGCCGTTCAGGCGGGCGGCATGGAGTTCGACCTTCCCTTCAACCGCCAGCAGCTGGCCGACTACCTCAACCTTGACCGCAGCGCCCTCTCCAAGGAGCTGTGCCGGATGCGGGACGAAGGGCTGCTCACTTTCCGCAAGAACCACTTCGTGCTTCGGCAGCTGCCGGAGCTGCTGTGAGTGCCAGGTACAGAAAAACGCGCAGAGCCGCTTCCCCCGCTTCGGGAAGCACGCTCTGCGCGTTTGTATGATGTTCGGTCTTACTGGCCCATGTCCGCGTGTTCCTGAAGCCACTTGCCGCCTTCGCCCTTGCCGGTCACCTGGCTGTAGGTCACATTCGTCAGCTCTTTGATCATCGCATCTTTTTCTTCTTTGTATTCTTTTTCCGCAGCATCTGCAATGCTCTGGTCGTAACCATTTTCCCGCAGGTAGTGGCGCAGCTCCGTGACGATCTCCTTGAACTCCTTGTCGCATTCGCTCTGCAGTTTGGTCAATTCCATCGTCTTCCCAAGCACGATGGAGACCTTCAACGCCAGATTCCGTTCTTCCACGGGGTGCTCCATATATTCACTGTACGCACTGCTTGCGGTCTGATACAGTTTTTTGCTGCTGCGTTTTTGCAGGTTCCGGAGCCGCCGCACATACGCATTGACCTTTGCGTCCGTAGTCTCCGTTGTATGTGAGCTGCCAGACGAGACCGACGCCGAATGCGAAGACGACGCCGCATGAGACGAAGCGGCCGAATGCGAGGACGATGCCGCGTGGGACGACGCCGCCGAATGTGCAGCGGGCTTCGAAGAAGCGGCGTGGCTCGAAGAAGCCGAATGCGCTGCGGGCTTCGAGGAAGCGGCTGCTTCGGACGAGGACGCACTTGCGTCCCCGCTCTCTGCGCTGCTGTCCGCTTCCTCCGAGGATGCGTCCGGCTCCTCTTCCGGCTGCGGCTCCGGCTCACTGGCGGAGGCTGCGGCACTGGCCGCACTGGAGGACACCGGCGCTTCTGCCTGCGCTTCCGAACTGCTGGCCGCAACGCTGGCTGTAACCTCGTCGGTGGAGTCTGCGTTTGCGATGTGCAGTGCGAGCGGCACCGCTGCAATAAGAAGCAGCGCAACGGCTGCGATCAACTGTTTTGTGTGTTTCTGCATCTTCTATCAGACGCTCCCTTCCCCTGAAATTTCCCGCAGGAAGCTGCAAAGTGTCTCAAGCATACCATTTTGCACCCCGGAACACAACCCCTAAATCGTGAAATTTCTGTTTGATTTTCGTTTCGGGCCGGTCCGCGAGGGTCCCCGGACGCAGCGTTCAAAGGCTCTGCCGCCAAAGTGCAACCAAAAAGAACCGCCGTCTGCCCAAACGAATCCAAAAGCAGACGGCGGTTTTCAAACGAGAAGAGGGAAGGACTGTTTTTCAGGGGGTCAGCGGGCCAGCAGGATGGCTGCGGTCACTTCTTTTGCGTCCGTGCTCAGGTCAAAGTCGCCGCCGTCCTGCAGGGTGAAGCGGATCTCGTACACCTTCTGCGCGCGGAGACGGCCGGAGGCATTTTCCAGCGACCAGCTGCCCGTAAAGGCGTGATACTGCCCATCGGTGCCCTTGGCGTAGAGCTTGTAGTCGGAGGCCTTGCCGGTCAGGCCGTTGACCCGGATGGCGGCAATGGTCTGGGGGTGGAGGTTGTCGAAGGTGACGGTGTGCAGCCAGGTCGCCGGGGTGCCCTGCCCGCCTGCTGCGGCAAATTCTGCCGCCGAAACGACGGTGCGGCGGGTCTTATCCAGGTCCACCTTGCGGTAGGGCATCTCCGGCAGGTAGACGAAGCGGTCCTGCAGACGGAGCAGCTCCTTGTAGCCGGTGGGGCAGTACAGCTTGTTGCCGTCCCGCCCGGCATACATGCCGATGGCCATGTTGTTGTAGCCATACAGCGACGCGACGTCCACGGTGAGGGCGGTCCTGCCCGTCTCAAAATCCAGCACGATGTACTGCCACATGCCGCTGTCCACATCCTGCACGAAGCCGTAAATATAACCGGTGGCCGTGGAGAGCTTCATCATGGAGGTGTCGCTGAGGTCGTCGCGGCACCAGACGCTCTTCATGGTCCAGCCGTCGCCGGTCCGGATGGTATCCACCCGCTCGATGCCGGGCATGATCATGCTGTTGCCCTTCATCAGCCAGTTGCGGTCGTAGATGTTCTCGTAGCTCTGGATGGAGGAATCGTTGTCGGGTTTGGCGAGGTTCGGACTGCCGGCGCCGAACCAGTTGCAGACGATGGTGCTGATGGTGCCGGTGCCGTGGTCGTAGACGATGGCGGAGTTTTCCACCGAGACCGGCATATTGGCGGGCAGCTCGTCGATGACGGGCAGGCTGGCCACGATGGTACCAGTGTGGATATCCAGCGCCAGCAGGCTCACGGTGTCCAGATTGTCGGTGAAGAAGACCAGGTCCCGGCTGAGGGAGGGCGAGCAGCCGCTGCCCCAGGCCAGGCCGCCGCCGGTGGTGGCGTCGCCCTCATGGCTGTCCTTGGCACCCACGCTGTTGTAGTCGGTGCGCCAGACGACCTCCACACCGTTGTTGGCCCGCAGCAGGTAGCAGGCCAGGTTCGTCAGGATGACCGCGCCTTCCTTGCAGGCGGCGATGCCGTTTTCGGCACCTTCCCCGGCGATGGGCGCATAGACGTGGACTTCGTGGTCAAGGTCGGCCGTGCCGCCCGCCAGGATGGCCTCAATGGCGGCATGGGAGACATAGCCCATCGCGCCCTGCTGGCCCCGGCTGGGGTAGATGCGGAAACCGCCCGTCACGAACCAGAGGTTGCCCTCGTAGTCAAAGACGACGGAAAGGAGCTTCTGGTCCAGCGTTCTGCCCAGCACCTTTTCGGCTGCGGCCTTGATGTCGATGTCCAGCACCTTTTCGAACACCGGCAGCGGGGTGCCGTTCTCGTCGGCGGCGCGGAGCATCAGGACGTGGTTGTGGCTGGTGGGGCAGACGATGAGGTTCCGCCCGTCCACGAACGAATAGGAGCTTTGGATGACATACCCGCCGCCGTCGTGCTTGGTGGGCGAGAAGAAGCCCCGCGTGGTCACCTCTTCCGCATCCAGGTCCCGGATGGCGAGGCCGCCCAGGAACGGGCTGATGGGGTTGTCGAAATTGTCAAAGAAGATGGCCGGAGAGGCATTGGGGTTGACCTTTTCCATCGCTACATTGACCTCCGGGCAGATGCCGATGGGCAGCACGGCATCTGTGGAGTCGGTGTTGTAGCAGTCGTGGTGGATGTTGGACTCGCTGAAGCCCATAAAGGGGTTGGCATCCACGACCTTGGCGGTCAGAGGCTTGGGCGGAAGGGCGGTCTCCGCCTTGCTGCCCAGCAGCCCGGTCAACAGGCTGTTGGTCTCCTCCGCATGGGCGGCAGGTGCAAGGCCGCAGGCCAGCAGGGTGAATGCAGATGCGCTGAGAAAGTTGCGTCGTGTCATTTTCATCGTGTCGATCCTCCAATTTTCCATTGATGCGTTGTCGATTCGTTATAGATTCAGGAGCACATTGGCTCGGAAAACGTTGTTCTTCGTTTCTACGGTCAAATCGCCGTTGTACTTGCGGACGGCGGTCTCGATGGAGACCAGCCCGATGCCGATCCCCTCGTGCTTGGTGGAGTGCAGGATGCCGCTCTGCTTTTTCAGCACACCGTCGTAACGGTTCTCCACCACGATGCCCAGCATGGCATGGCTGAGCATCCGGACCATCACCCGGATCTGCCGCTGGTCCGGCGTCAGCTTCCGGCTGGCATCGAGCGCATTTTCCAGCAGGTTGCCCAGGATCATGCACAGGTCGGCTTCCGGCATGGGCAGCAGAACGGGCAGCTCCAGCTTCCATTCGATGGGCACCCCCTTCTGCCGGGCCTCGTGGTCGTAGTGGCCCGCCAGCGCATCCACTGCGGGGTTAGCGCACAGGGTGGGGCGGGCCTCGCTGAGCTCGCTCTCGTACTGGCTGAGGTAGTGTTTCAGCTCGTCCAGCTACCCGGCCTCGGTCAGGCCGGAGATGACGTGCAGGTGCTGGCGGAAATCATGCCGCAGGCGGCGGGTCTGCTCCATGTATTCCCGCAGCTCCATATAACGGCGGGATTCCACGCCCAGCAGCTGGTTTTCCCGGTCCAGCTGGGTGTTCCGGGTGTACTCCTGCGCCACCCGGTACATCTCGTACAGCAGCAGGAAGATGCCCAGCAGCGAGATGGACACCGCCAGCACCGCAATGATCATGATCCGGTTGAGCAGGACGACCGACGGGTCCAGCGGGATGCAGAAGATGAGGAAGGCCGCATAGATGGCCGGCAGCGGCCACGCCGACTGCCAGAACGCTTCACCGTGATATTCCTGCAAGAGCCATGCGCTCCACCGGACGGCTGTGAAATGGAAGAGGACGCTCAGCACCGCCGAGAGCCCCAGCGCCAGCAGCGCCGTAGAGACCAGATTGGCCTCCTGCTGGTTGCCGGTCTCGGCGCGGGCGTTCAGCACCACGGCCATCAGCGAACAGACCGCCAGCATGACAGCGGAGACCGAGAACAGGAAGGCCGTTTGGCCGACGGTCACTCCCTCCGTCCGCCATCGCAGCAGCCGGAACGAAACGATGAGGATGGGGAGCAGGAAAACGTTACTGGGCAGTTCAAAGATCGTGCACAGCGCTGCACACCCAAGGCACAGCGCCGTGAGGGCACCGCCCGCGATCCAGCAGGTCGTTTTTGGGGCCTTCAGGTGGTCCCGCAGCGGGGCCAGACAGAGATAGGCCCCCGGATACAACAATGCAAATTCGAGAAAGTAGCGTCCGAACAACACAGCATCCACGGCGTTTTTCTCCTCTCAGAACTCCCGCTGCATGTGGCGGAATTGATATTGTGTGAATTGTGCAAACAGGCTGTTTTTATCCTTCAGGCGGACGGGCAGCCGGGCACCGTCCAGCATCTCGATGCAGTCGCCCTCGAACCGCAGCACCTTATCCATGTTCAGCAGCAGGCCCCGGTTGCAGACAAGAAAGTTCTCCTGCGTCTTCAGCTGCTGCTCCACCTGCGCAAAGGTGGCAGCGGCCCGGCACTCGCCGTCGTCGGTCACGATCCGGACGAAGTGGTTCTGGGATTCCGCATACAGGATCTTATTCAGCGGCAGCTGCACGGTCTGGCGGGCGATACGCACCTCCAGCTCCGGCTCCTGGCG